>Ga0193716_1001283_pt1 | contig 14643 bp, 15 predicted proteins | sample U2c1metaG_FD_145901 | JGI IMG/M metagenome (GOLD analysis project Ga0193716, IMG submission 145901) | Soil microbial communities from a riparian zone of the East river system, Colorado, United States - U2c1 | ecosystem: Environmental > Terrestrial > Soil > Riparian zone | place: USA: East River...
AGACCGTGGTCCGATGATGATCGAGCCGGGCTGGAAGGTCTACAAGGGCATGATCGTCGGCGAGCACACCCGCGACAACGACCTCGAGATCAACATCCTCAAGGGCAAGCAGCTCACCAACATCCGCACCACCTCGAAGGACGAAGCGGTGCGGCTGACCCCGCCGATCCGGATGACGCTGGAAAAGGCGCTGGCCTATATCGAGGACGACGAACTGGTCGAGATCACCCCGAAATCGATCCGCCTGCGCAAGCGTCACCTCGACGCCAACGAGCGCAAGCGCGCCGAAAAGACCAAGGAAGCGGTGGCGTAAGCCACTCTTCGTCGCACAAGAAACCGTCATGGCCGGGCTTGTCCCGGCCATCTACGTCTTGGATACTGGACGTGGACGCCCGCTACATCTGCGCAAAGACGCTTTGCGCTTTAGCGCGGGCATGACGGAACGATAGACGACCCAATGTCCCTCCCCTCCTCAGTCGATGTCGCGATCATCGGTGCCGGCGCCGCCGGCATCGCCGCCGCGCAGGCGCTGAAACAATCCGGCCTCTCGGTCATGGTGCTCGAAGCGCGCGACCGCGCCGGGGGCCGCGCCCATACCATCATGGCGGCGCCCGAGATCACCTTCGACCTCGGCTGCGGCTGGCTGCATTCGGCGGACAAGAACCGGTTCGTCGGCATCGCCGAACAATTAAACTTCGAAATCGACAAGACCCGCCCGCCCTGGCGCGAGCAGAGTTTTGATACCGGCTTTCCGCTCGCCGAGCGGATGGATTTCATCAAAGCGATCGACGCGTTCTACGACCGCGCCGAGGAAGCCGCTGAGCAGGCCATCAAGAGCGGCCACGACAAGGCGGCGAGCGATTATCTGGAGCCCGGCAATCGCTGGAACCCGATGATCGACGCGCTCTCGAGCTACATCAATGGCTGCGAGCTCGATGTCGTCTCGATCCTGGACATGGACGCCTATGAGGACACCGAGATCAACTGGCGGGTGCGGCGCGGCTATGGCGCGATGATCGCGGCCTATGGCGCGTCGTGTCCGCTGGCGCTCAATTGCGCGGTGAGCCTGATCGATCATTCGGGCACGCGGCTGCGAATCGAGACGTCACTTGGCACGCTGGCCGCCGACAAGGTCATCGTCACCGTGCCGACCAATCTGATCGCCGACGAGGCCATTCGCTTTCATCCCGCGCTGCCGGCAAAAGTGGACGCCGCGATCGGCCTGCCGCTCGGCCTCGCCGACAAGGTGATGCTGGCGCTGGACGAATCCGAGACGCTGCCGAAGGACGGCAATCTGCGCGGCGCCACCATGCGCACCGCGATGGGCAGCTATCATCTGCGGCCGTTCGGGCAGGCCGCGATCGAAGGCTATTTCGGCGGCAGCTTTGCCCGCGAGCTGGAGGACGCCGGCCCCGGCGCATTCGCCGCCCAAAGCATCGATGAGATCGCAGCCCTGCTCGGCAATGATTTCCGCCGCAAATTAAAGCCGCTGGCGGAATCGCGCTGGGCCCACGACCCCTTCGCCCGCGGCTCCTATTCGCACGCGCTGCCCGGCCACGCCGGCGACCGCGCCGTGCTGGCCGCACCGGTCGATGGGCGATTGTTCTTCGCGGGAGAAGCGACCTCGCCGAACTTTTTCTCCACCGCGCATGGGGCAAGGGATTCGGGGGAAAGAGCGGCGGGGGAAGTGTTGGCTTCGCTTCGCTCGCAATGAGGACTTGACCGCCTACTCCATCACCCGCGCCCGAAACGAGGCGTCAGGCAAAAAGCACTCGTCGTACTTTCCGAAAATCCGATAGCGATTGCGTGCGACGACATTGTAGACCGCATCGCGCAAAAACTTCGGCACCAGCCGCAACCCGCGCACCCATCCCCAGCCCGGCAGATGCGACAGCACCGTCAGCGCGGCGTCGGATTTGAAGTAAGCGATGCCGCCGTGGATCACGGCATTGGTGTCGGGGTCATGCGGATCGATGCCGAATGCTTCAGCCAAGCGCGTACCGTAGGCGGACTGGATCGCGGTGAAGCGAAAGCGCTGCGCGGTATCGCGCGCGGCGATGAAGCGGATCCAGCGCGAGCAGAACACGCAGACACCGTCGTACAGGATCACATCATCGTCCGGCCATCGATTCATCGCAACTTCGGGCTCATCGGTTATCCAGCGTCAGCAGCGCCACCAGCATCAGAACGATCGCAGGCCCGGTCTTGACCAGCGCGCCGAGCGGCTCGATCCAGAGATCCGGCGTCAGAACCGCGGCGCCAATCATGTAACCCAATGACGCCACGATGCCCGCGATCAGGCCGAACGCCGCGGTGCGGCGGCGGGCGATCAGCACCCCGATCGTCATGTCCATCAGGATGGTCAGAATCGTCACCGGCGCGACCAGCGCGGGCGGAAAGCCGCGCGAACTCAGCACGCCGGCGGCGGCCGAATAGGAGATGAACAGCGCGATGAAGCCCGAGACGGTCCAGAACAGCGCTAGGCTCGCGATCACCAGCGCCTTGATCAAAAACAGCCGCGCGAACCATTTGTCCTGGATGGTCGCGGCGCGCTGCCCGACCGCCTGCGCGATGGTTTTGGGCACGATGCCGGTGGCGGCGATCCAGCCGGCGGGATCGCCGACCACGCCGCGCCGCAATTCGGCGATCGCGGTCGAGCGCATCGGCGGCATCCAGCCGAGCCGTGCCGCGAGATCGCCGAGCCTGGCGCCGAGATCGATCATCAGGGACGGCGGCGCGAGGCGCAGCCAATCCGAGGTGCCGAACGACCAGCGGAACTGCTCGATCACCCGGCCGAGCGTGACGCGCTGCGGCTGCATCAAATCCCAGGTCACGTTGTTGACCGCGGCATCATCGATGTCGCGCTCCGCCAGCCACGCGATCGTATCCGCGATATCCTCGACCGCGACCGGCTGAAACGGCGTCGCCGCTTCCGCCGCGGGCAGATCGGCCGGCAACGCCGCCAGCGCCCGCACCATCGCGCTGCCGCCATAGGCCGCGGGCGCCACCACGAATCCCGGCCGCAGGATCGCATAGGCGACGCCGGATGCTGATATCAGCCGCTCGGCCTCGCGCTTGGTGGTGCTGAAGGCGGTGCGATCCTCATCCGCCACGCCCGGAATTGAAATGTGAACCAGCCGGATCGCGCGGCCGCTGTCGCGAATAGCCTGCAGCAGACGCGCGACGAAATCGCGATGCACGGCGCGCGTATCGCTGCCCGGGCCGTCCTGCAAGACGCCGAGGCAGTTGACGACGACGTCGATGCCATGCGCCTGGATCAGCCGCGCCAGATCCGCCGCATCCATGGCCATCACAGGCATTTCCAGATCGAATGCGGTGGTCTTCTGCGACGGCGCAAAATGCCTGGCGATGCCAACCACGTTAAAACCTTTGGCGCGGAGGTCGTCGGTGACGAACCATCCGATCAGGCCGGAGGCGCCGAGCAGCAGGATCTTGCGTGACGGGATTTCTGCGTTCACGGCGGACACCTAAACAGCGGATACCTAAAACGGTTTCGCGATCATCAGCCACAGGATCAGCATGACCGAGCCGAAGCCGGGAATGCCGAATAAAAACCAGCGGCGAAACAGCACAAAATAGCGCGGCGGCAGCGGCCCGTCTTGCGCCACCGCCGCGCGCGCCAGATCGCGCATTTCAATCTGCATGAAAATCACGGGAACCCAGAACAGCCCGGCGACCGCATAGAGCGCGAGCGAAGTCACCAGCCAGCGCTCGGCGAGGCTGGTCGCGGACATCTGCATCAGCAGGCCGCCGGTGACCGGCTGCAGCAGCACCGCCGATAGCGTGAACAGCATGTCGGCGGTGACGACGGTCGCCGCCGTGCGCGCGACAAAGGCGGCATCGCGGCTGCGATGCGCCATCAGCATGAAAAAAGCGATCCCGGTCCCGGTGCCGAGGATGACGATAGCCCCCAGCACGTGCAGATATTTGACCAGGAAATACAGCGTCATTTCTTTTTGGCCGATTTCACCGATGCCGCCTGGAGCGCGGCGTCCAGCACCGGACCCAGGATCTTGTCAGCGCCATCGCTCTCCGCCAGCCAGTGGCCCTCGCTGCCGAACGCCGGCAGCACGTGAAAGTCGACCTTGTCGCCGCCACCGCGGAACGCATCAGCCATCTGTTTCGACAGCTCGGGCGGGAAATAACTGTCATTCGCCGCGACCAGCCAGGTCACCGGTATCTTCGCGTCGTCGCCGAACTCGGCCGCGGATGCCACCAGCGTGCGCGGCGCGCAGACCTTGTTCGGCTCATCGTTGGCGTGCCCGCCGCGGCCCGGCGCGAACGCGATGATCGCCGAGATCACTTTCGGATTCTCGCCGGCCATTGCCAGCGCGCCCCATGCGCCGGCCGAATGCCCGACGATGACCGCGCCCTCCTGCCGGATAAAATCCTCGGCTTGCAGGTAATCGAACGCGGCCTTGATCGAATCGGCCGTCGCATAGCCGGCGCGCGAGTAGTTGGCATCGTCGCAGCCGCCCTGGTCCTCGAGATATTTTCCGCCGGTGGCGCCATGGCCGGGCCGTTCCGGCACCAGCACGGCAAAGCCGCGCGCGACCAGTCCTGCTGCCAGCGCGCGATATTCCGGCTGCGGCACCTGCGCCCGACGCAGCGCGTTCTGGGTCGAGGCGTGCGCGATCAGCGCCAGCGGAAACGGCCCGTCGCCGGGCGGGCGGAACAGCACGGCGTGCGCGGCAACGGCGGGATCGGGCGTCGGCAGCAGCCATTGCTGCCTGCGATTGGGTTCGCCCTCCGCGCCTTGCGCGCCGAATTGGGGTTGGGCGGCGGCGCTATGGATACCAACCGAATTGAGGACAATCAGAACGCAAAGGGCCTTGAGATACTGCATTAAATGGACCTGACGTGATCGGAAGCCGGATGGGGGCGAGGGCTGGAGCAAGGACTCGAAATCGCCCGCACACTACCCACGGCGAATCAAATCGGGCGCATTTTTTCGTGACTGGAGCGGCCGCAGGCCCGATTTGGACCGCCGGTGCCCCGCCAATTGGCAGCCGCGGCCGCTGGCAGGCGTCTCGCTGTCCTTTTTCGATACAGCCCGGCCGGATACTGATGCACGAAATCCACAGGTTAACCGATAATTAAGGATGGACCTTGAAGCGGAGGCGCTGACTTGCTTTGATTGGAGTCATGAGCACAACCCTGATCGAGGTTCGGCCGGCCAAAGCTGCGGATGCAGCCGCGGTGGCGTCCACCCATGACGAAGCCTGGCGTTCGGCCTATCAGGGCATCATTCCCGGTGCCGAGCTGGAGAAGCTGATCAACCGCCGCGGACCGCAGTGGTGGGATAGCGCGATCCGCAAAGGCAGCCGCGTCAGCGTGCTGGTGTTCGGCGACAAGGTCGCGGGCTATGCCAATTACGGCCGCAACCGTGCCCGCAGCCTGCATTTCGAGGGCGAAATCTACGAGCTTTATCTGCGCCCGGAATTCCAGGGCCTCGGCTTCGGCCGCCGTCTCTTTACCTCCGCCCGCCGCGACCTGCTGCAGAGCGGCCTCAAGAGCATGGTGATCTGGGCACTATCCGACAACGATCCGGCCACGGAGTTCTACCGCGCCCTCGGCGGCCGCATGGTGGCGCGCTCGTCGGAAAAGTTCGGCGCCAAGTCGCTCGACAAGGTCGCCTTCGCCTGGACCAACTAAGATCCGGCATTAGCTCCCCCAGGCGCGATAGCCCGGATCTCACAAACGCCCAAAAAAGCGCCTTCCCGCGATCCCCACCGGGCGATTCATCATTTTCCGATCTGGGCTCGAAAGTGCGGTGGATACCGGGGTCAAGCCCGCGTATGACGATTATCAATTGAAGCAAACGTTCAGCAACGGAGTTCTCCATGCGTATTGACGCCATCTCGATCGGGATCGATCCACCGCGTCAGGTCAATGTCGTCATCGAAGTGCCGGTCGGCGGCGAACCGATCAAATACGAGATGGACAAGGAGGCCGGCACGCTGGTGGTCGACCGCTTCCTCTATACGGCGATGCGCTATCCCGGGAATTACGGCTTCATCCCGCACACGCTGTCGAACGACGGCGATCCCTGCGACGTGCTGGTGGCCAACACCCGCGCGATCGTGCCGGGCGCGGTCATGAGCGTGCGCCCGGTCGGCGTGCTGCTGATGGAAGATGAAGCCGGCGGCGACGAGAAGATCATCGCGGTGCCGTCGTCGAAGCTGACGCAGCGCTACGACAAGGTGAAATCCTACAACGACCTGCCCGACATCACGCTGCAGCAGATCCAGCACTTCTTCGAGCACTACAAGGATCTCGAGCCCGGCAAATGGGTCAAGGTGCTGCGCTGGGGCGGCCCCGAAGATGCGTTCAGGCTGATCGAAGAAGGCATGGCGCGCGCCAAGGCGAAAGCTTCCAAATAGGCGGGGTCTTTTCGCGAGTCGTCCCTGCGAACGCAGGGACCCATACGGCGCGGACTCTAGTTCCGGCACAGCGTCGGAGGGCTTTTGTCACTCTTGAGGCCAGGGGTTATGGGTCCCTGCGTTCGCAGGGACGACTGCTGAGAGCGTGTGCGAGACCATAACCGCATCGACACGGCCATATATAATTCCTCCCGCCCACAAGGGCGGAGGGAACATCAAGAAACTAAACCCCCGGCTTCGGCAGCCCGGCGATGGCGCAGGCGGCGCGCAGGGTGTTCACCAGCAGGCACGCCACCGTCATCTGGCCGACGCCGCCGGGCACCGGGGTAATCGCGCCGGCGACGTTCAGCGCCTCGCCAAACGCGACGTCGCCGACCAGGCGGGCGTTGCCGTCGGCGCCGGGCAGCCGGTTGATGCCGACATCGATCACGGTGGCGCCCGGCTTGATCCAGTCGCCGCGCACCATCTCCGGCTTTCCGACCGCGGCGTAAACCAGATCGGCCCGGGCGCATAATTTCGCCAGATCGCGCGAGCGCGAATGCGCGATCGTCACCGTTGCGTTTTCATTCAGCAGCAATTGCACCAGCGGACGGCCGACCAGATTGGAACGGCCGATCACGATGGCGTTCATGCCCTCCAGCGAGGCATGCACGCTTTTGGTGAGGATGATGCAGCCGAGCGGCGTGCACGGCGACAGCGCCGCCAGGCCACCGGCGAGACGCCCGGCATTGCTGGGATGCAACCCGTCGACATCCTTGGCGGGATCGATCGCGTTGATGACGGCTTCGGTATCGAGCGATTTCGGCAGCGGCAATTGCACCAGAATGCCATGCACCGCGGGATCGCGATTGAGCTCTGCGATCAAGGCCAGCAGATCGCTTTGCGCCACGTCGGCCGCAAGCTTGTGCTCGAACGACGCCATGCCGGCGGCCTGGGTCTGCTTGTGCTTACTGCGGACATAGACTTCGCTGGCGGGATCGCTGCCGACCAGCACCACCGCAAGGCCGGGCGTCAGCTGATGATCGCGCCTGACCCGCGCGACCTCGTCGGCCACGCGCGCGCGAAGCTCGGCGGCAATGATCTTTCCGTCGATGATGCTGGCCGTCATCTCAATCCTTCTGATCTTGCCTTCTGATCTTGCCTTCTGATCTTGCCTTCTGATCTTGCGTTCGATTTTGCGTTGCGGTGGTCATCTTGCGCAACGTATCACCGAGTTTCGCGGGATCACCCTCGATCGCGATCTGCTTCAGGCGCGAGGTCACGCCGGATAATAGCTGCACCTTCGCCTTGGGCACGCCAAGCACCTTGGCCAGCAATTCCGTGACCGCGCGATTGGCCTCGCCGCTCTCGGCGATGGCGCGGACACGGACCTTGAGCACGGTGCGGCCGTTGGCGAGCGTCTCAATCCCGTCGATGTCGTCCCGTCCGCCGCGAGGCGTCACGCGCAATGCAATGCTGACGCCCTCGGTGGAGTAACGCCAAGGGATTCGCGAAGCATCCATCAATAGCCGATGACGAGGGGCATCACGTTGTAGACGATCAGCTTCTGAACGAGGTAGATCAAAAGAATCAGGATGATCGGCGAAATGTCGAGCCCGCCCAGATTGGGCAGGATCCTGCGGATTGGCGCCAGCAGCGGTTCAGTAATCCGATACAGGAACTCGGCTATCCCCGCCACCAGCGGGTTGCGCGTGTTCACGACATTAAAGGCAACCAGCCAGGACAGAATGGCGGAGGCAATCAGCAGCCACACGTACAGGTCCAGAACTAATAGAATGATTTCGAGGATGGCACGCATGGCAGGGCTTTACTCGCGGGTTGAGGTCGCGGATTCGACTACCCCGCTAAATATCGGTTCCCCCCCTGCCAAACAAGGGAAGCCCAGTCAAATGCCCCTGAAAACAATGATTTCGGCGTTCTTGACTTGCCCTTGGCGCGGATTGTAAATGGCACCGACTGCTGGCCGCCTTCGACGTTATCGAGGCGGTCGCGGAGGGGCCATAGCTCAGCTGGGAGAGCGCGTCGTTCGCAATGACGAGGTCGGCGGTTCGATCCCGCCTGGCTCCACCACGCTTCGCCCTTCGGGCTACGCGTGGCGCAGCCGCGCAAAACCCGAAGAGCGAAGCGTGCCCGGCATAGCCCGAAGGGCGACGACGGGCTGAAGCGACATCCCCCTACTTTCCCGTAAACCGCGGCGGCCGCTTCTCCATAAAGCTCGCGACGCCTTCGCGGAAATCGCTGCCGCGCAGCGCCACCACCATTTCGCGGTTGGCGAAACGAAGTCGGCCAGGTGGCGCGCATAGGCATAGGTCTGCGCGCGCAATTGATCGGGCGGATATAACCGGTTGACGAGGCCGATGCGCAGCGCCTCGTCGCTTTGCGGCGCGAAAACGCCGTCGTGAACACCGTGTTGTCGGCGGCGAAACGCAGATCGCAATACAGTGCATGCACGTATGTTTTCTTGACCACGCCTGTTTAAAAGCACGGATCGTAGCGCGGATGAGGGATCGACCCTATCAGATCTGCATTTTGGAAAAACGCGCTGCCGCGAGCGCGGCAATGCCGCAAATTTATTCGGCGGCTTCCGACATCACCTGCATCGGCATCCGCGCCAGCCAGCTAACGAGAAATTGCTTCAGCCACACGCGCTCGGTCACATCATGCACCGCGCGGTCGGCGAAATGCCGATGGCGTTCGCAGGCGCCCGGCAAGGTCAGGCGCTCGCAGCCGCGCGTGGTCCAGCGATGCATCATTGCGTAGGTCACATCGGGATGGAACTGGAAGCCGAACGCGTGGTCGATCTGGATCGCTTCGACCGGGAAGTCGCTTCCCTCCGCCAGCAACTCCGCGCCGGCCGGCAGCTCAAAACCTTCGCGGTGCCAATGATAGACATGATCGGGCCAGCCGGGGCAGGCTGCGTGGCCCGCGGCGGTGGGCCGGATCGGATAATATCCCATTTGCGCCCGGCCTTGCGGATGCGGCGCAACCCGGGCGCCGAGCTGCTTGGCCAGCATCTGGGCTCCCAGGCAAATTCCCATGAACGGCCGCTGCTCGCGGAGCGGCACCGATATCCAGTCGATCTCCCGGCGAACGAAATCATCCGGATCATTCGCACTCATCGGGCCGCCAAAAATAACGGCACCGGCGTGGTCGTCCAGCGTCTCCGGCAAGGGGTCGCCAAACCGTGGCCGCCTGATATCCAGCGGGTGCCCGAGCCCCCGCAGCGCATTGCCGACACGGCCCGGCGTCGATGTCTCCTGATGCAGCACGATCAGAACCGGCAGCAACGGCGCGGCGGCTTCAGATGCGGCAGTGGATACGCTGCCCGGGAAGCTCAGCACTGACCTCGCATTGGTTTCGAGCGACTGAAACGACATCGTTTTTCGCGTTGGCGGCACAACAGCCGAAATCATACCTAAGCACTGGTTAATTTCGTATGAGCTTTGGACCATGTGCAGAGCAAATCACGGGCCAAAAATGGACTCGGATGCGGGGGGTCAGCGCTTTCGCAGCTGAAAACGGCCGACGGCCGCGAGAATAAACCCGCGCGGAAACAGCCGCAGCAGCACCGGCACGATCTTGATTCCGAGGCCTGGCAAAACCGCGCGTTTGTTGGCCATCAGCCCGCGATAGCCTTGCTGCGCCACATCGGACGCCGAGACATTCAGGATCGCGGAATCAAATCCGGGCTCAAATCCCGCCCGCGCCTGAAATTCCGACGGCACCGGACCGGGACATAGCGCGGTGACGCGCACGCCGCGGGACGCGAGCTCCTGGCGCAGCGCCTCCGTGAACGACAGCACATAGGCCTTGGAGGCATAATAGACCGCCATTCCCGGGCCCGGCAGAAAGCCCGCGATCGAGCCGACATTGAGGATGCCGCCGCGATGCCGGATCAGGCTGTCGGAAAACCGCAGCGATAGATCGGTCATCGCACGGATGTTGACAGCGATGATGTTGAGCTGCTCGGCACGATCGAGCTCGATCGCATTGCCGAACAGGCCAAAGCCCGCATTGTTGACGACGTATTCGACCTCGACACCCGCGGCGGCCAATGCCGCCGCGATTTTATCGCCGGCATCGGATTGCTCGAGATTGCACGGGATCACGATCGGCGCCGTGCCGCCGGCCGCCGTGATTTCGCCGGCCAGCGTCGCCAGGCGATCCGCACGGCGTGCCACCAAAGCGACACGATGGCCGTTCGATGCGAAAACGCGCGCCAGCTCGCTACCTATGCCTGCTGAGGCTCCCGTAATCAGCGTTACACGCTCGGTCACGTTCAATGCTCTTGACTTCAAAATGGGGGGGTAGCGCGGGGACAAGGGCTACGGTTTAGGCGGGCTGGCCGTCACCTGCAAGTGACCCACAGGCATGGTGGCATGACCAAGCGTACATAAAGGAATTGAACGGCAATATTTTGGGCCTCGGGCGGCCAATCCGCCCCTAAATTAAGTTCCGCCATGTCGGGTCGCGCGCTTTCGCCGCACCGCATCATGTCGCCGCGTCCACCGTATCGGAGCCGTCCTTCGCCGGCACCGCTTGCCTAGCCGCGGCCCGATGCTTGAGTTCGATCCGGTCGCGCGAGGAAACGCCCAGCAGGTCCGCCGCGCGCCACATCACGTTGTCCTCGAACTCGCTGACCTGGCCGTCGGCGTAAACCAGTTCCCACATCATTTCGACGATGCGGAGCCGACCTTGCTCGTCCACGGAACGCATGATGACGCTGGTGAAATGATAGAGATCAACCGCCTCGCCTTCGACCCGCGTGGCCGACGCGATCAATTGATCCGCCGTCCCCGGGTCGAGCGCGAAATGCGTTTCCAAGAGGCCGTGAAGCTTTCGCTTCTCGATCACGGACGGTTCGCCGTCGAGCGAAATGACGTGAACCAGAAGCGCCGTTGCAGCCAGGCGATATCCGGTGTCGTCAAAACTCCGAGTGCCATGCGCGCCGGGCGAAACAACATCGGCAATGAATTGGCGTAGTCCGTCCAGCATCAATCTCGACCAGGTTGGGTGAAGCCCGCAGGCCGCAACTGGCGGCCGATGATCATCGTGTGGTCACCGATATATGGGTCAGAAAATCAACCCGTGCAATCCGTGCGCGCTCCGATGGGAGCATTACGTTTAGGTAATCCAAGTTCCTGTTCCCGCTACGCTTCTAAGCATCTGCCTTCAAAAACAGCCAACGTTTCCCCTTTCGTCATGGCCGGGCAATAGCGCGAAGCGCGTCTTCGCGCTTCTGTCCGGGCATGACGAACTTGAGCGCTGTTCCGGTCAGGCGCTACGGTATTTCATACACCACGATCTTGTCGGCAATGCCTCGCAGCGCGGCCTGCTTTTGAATGGGGGTGATGGCCTCGCGGTCCAGGATCGCGGCGACCGCCGGCGCGTCGATCACCGGGCCGGTGATGTGAATCGCCTGCGAGGTCGACAGGCCCTGAACCCTCGCTGCGATGTTGACGGTCTGGCCGAAATAATCCTGCCGCTCGTTGAGCATGACGGCGAGGCACGAGCCTTCGTGGATGCCGATCTTGACCACGAGATCGTTGGTGCCGCGCTCGACATTGAGCCTGTCCATCGCGCCGCGGATCCGCAGGCCGGCCGCCAGCGCTTGTTCGGGCCGATTGAAGGTCGCCATCACGGCGTCGCCGATCGTCTTCACGACGGCGCCCTTTTCCGCGGAAATGATTTCCAGCAGCGCATGGAAATGCGCGCGCACCAGATCGAAGGCGGCGAGGTCGCCGACCCGCTCATACAGCGCGGTCGAGCCCTTCAGATCGGTGAACAAGAATGTCAGCGAGGTGATCTTGAGGCGCTGATCGATATTGAGATTGTCGGCCTTGAAGACGTCGCGGAAGGTCTGGTTGGTCAGCATCCGCTTGGCCGTGAGGAACGGCTTGCGCTTGCCGATCAGATGATGAAGCCCATCGGCGGCGACAAAGACCGTCGGCAGCACCCGCACGCCGGCCTGATTGTCGAGTGCCAGCCGCAACGGCCCGGGACGCATCGTCACCGTTTTGACCGGCGCATGTGCGCTGTTGTAGATCAGTGAAAGCTGCTGACGATCCTTGGTCGGTTCGCCCTGGACATCGATGAACTGCGCCGAGTGCGTCACCGGCTCGAACACGATGATGAATTGCGGCGGCAGTTGCAGCGACAGCACCGCCTTCTCGCCTGCCGGCAACTCAAGCGCATCCAACGTCACCTCGTCCGTCAGCGACTCGAACAGTTCCTCATTCAGATCGACACCCGAACTCCAGAAAACCTGTCTGAAATATTCCCAGAGCGGCAACCCGTTGGGATCGTGCGCCGCGATCCGCCTGACCTGGGGACTGACGGTGAAGGCAACTTCGACCTGCTCGTCGACCGAGGCTTCATAACCGCAGGCGCATAATCCGCACTGATATTCATCGTGACGCAGCGACTTCAAGGTGCTGTGCGCGTCGAGAACGCCACCGCAACCGGGGCACAGCACGTTCCAGGTAAGGTCGAACAAGCGCAGCCGCGAGGCGTGGAGAAAGCCCGAGATCACGCGCTCCTCGTCGAGCCCGGTTCGCTTCGAAAAATCCAGCACGTTGATCCGGTTGAGCTCGCGATCCGCACCGGTTTCGATCAGATGCTGGATGGCATCGGCGACCGCAGGATCGGCCGTCTGCTTCAATGCTGAAAACTGGGCCTTGTTATCGCTCATAACATCAAGCCTAGGCTAGATTACAGCCGCGTCCAAGTGACGGTTTTATCGACGGCTCGAGATCTGAAACATCGGCGAGCGCTCGGGCTGTGTGGTGACGATCCCGACCGGCATCACCGGCTCCTTGTCGAGTAGCGTAATACGAAACGCGCCGATCATTTTGGCCAGCGCCAATGTTGCTTCGACCAGCGCAAAATGCGCGCCGATGCAGACCCGCGCGCCGACCCCGAACGGCAGATAGGCGAAACGATCGGGCGGCGGCGACGGCGCCATGAAGCGCGACGGGACGAACGCGTTCGGATCGCGCCAGAGCTTTTCGTGACGGTGCAACAGCCACGGCGCGATCAGGATCACGTCTTTCTTCTTGATCGGCAGGCCGGCGATCTGGTCCGGACCGGCGGCCGCGCGGGCGATCAAAAAGGCCGGCGGATAAAGCCGCATGGTTTCGTCGATCACGGCGCGGGTGAATTTCAGCCGATCGAGTTCCAGCGCGCCATTGACCGTTGCGCTCTCGACTTCGACGGCTACCGCATCCTGCGTCGCCGGATCGAGCGCGAGCAGATACAGCGCCCAGAACAAGGCGGTCGCGGTGGTCTCATGGCCGGCGAGGATCATCGTTGCGACCTGATCGCCGAGCTGCGCGTCGGTAAACGCTTGCCCGGTCTCCGGATCGCGCGCGGCGTTCATCAGATCGAACAGATCGAGCGACGGGGCGCCTTCTTTCTTCCCGGCAGCGCGGCGTTCCGCCATCAGCATCGCGATGAAGGTGGTCCAGCGCTTGCGGAAGCGGGCGCGGGACATATCCTGCGGGCTCGGCCATGCCAGCGGCAGCAGCATGTCGAGAAAATGCGGCCGCGCCAGCCGCGCGGCATATTCCATGACAAAGTCACGCAATGCGGCGCCGTGGCGGTCCATGCCGAACGAGAACATGGTGCGGCCGGCGATTTCGAGCGTCATCCGCTGCATCGCTTCGCGCAAATCGACCGGCGCGCCAGCGCTCGCCGCAAGCTTCGTGATGGTCTCATCGGTGGCCGCGATCATGTGCGGAACCAGGGTCGCGACCGCGCGCGGCGTGAAGGCCGGCGCCAAGGTGCGGCGCTGATGCTTCCAGGCGCGCCCCTCGGCGATCAAGAGGCCCTCGCCGAGCATCGGGCGCAACACCCGGATGCCGGGCGGCGTTCGCGTGTAGTTCTCGTAATTGTCGACCAGCACATGCCGGATCGCGTCCGGCGTGTTGAGAATGAAGCTGCCATGACCGAAAAATCGGCCCTGGACGATATCGTCCTCATAGGCGCGCTGGCCCCAGGTTCCGATCGCGCTTTTGCGCATCGCCTTGAGCCGCCCCAACGCGGTCAGGTTTTGCGGCGCGCGCGGCGGGCTTGGCGGCACCAGCGGGGCGCGAGGAGCGGCATTATCGTAGACTTCGGCGATGCTCACAGGCGGCCCTCGCAATGGCGACTTCACGACCGCTAAACAGCTAATAAGTCGGTTCCGCGACCGCAATCCGGTTTCCGCGGCCGGCTACCCCATGTCCGGCGGCCGTCGCGA
>Ga0193716_1001284_pt1 | contig 14637 bp, 13 predicted proteins | sample U2c1metaG_FD_145901 | JGI IMG/M metagenome (GOLD analysis project Ga0193716, IMG submission 145901) | Soil microbial communities from a riparian zone of the East river system, Colorado, United States - U2c1 | ecosystem: Environmental > Terrestrial > Soil > Riparian zone | place: USA: East River...
ATTGGGCCCTCGCCGGCGGCGATGACTACGAATTGTTGTTCGCGGTGCCTGCGACGCGTTTCGCCGCACTCAAGGCCGCGGCTGATCGATTGAACTTATTGTTGACCGCGATTGGTGAACTAAGCGCCGGCGCGGGCGTGACGTGGTCGCGAAATGGCAAGGAATTTGTACCCAGCGTCTCAGGTTTCGACCACTTCGCCCAAGCCTCGACCCAAATCACAGTTTAGGCGCAGCCACACCAGTATCCTCGTCGCATCGAAGTCGAATGACGCCCTGCTGCGCACGGTTACCCTTGACCAATACTCGTTCCGCCAGTCTTGCGAAAACCCAGCCGGGTCGTGGATCGTTGCCGGAAAAAATCGGCAAGTACGTGATCATCAACGAAGTAGGGCGCGGCAGTACCGGCGTCGTCTATCTCTCGCACGATCCGTACTACGGCCGCGATGTGGCCATCAAGGTCTACAACGTCGACGCCAGCGGCGATGAAAATCGCAAGCGCATCGCCCGCAAGATGTTTCTGTCCGAAGCGCACATGGTCGGCATGCTTCAGCATCCGAACATTCTGCCGATCTACGATGCCGGCGAGGAGAATGGTCACTGCTACATCGTGACCGAGCACGTGCACGGGGCACGCACCCTGGCCGCCTACTGCCGTCCTGACAATTTGCTGCGCATCGACGATGTGGTCGAGCTGGTATACAAGGCGGCGCGCGCGCTGCACTACGCGCACAGCCGCGGCGTGATTCATCGCGACATCAAACCCAGCAACATCATGCTCACTCTCGAGAGCGACGTGCGCATCATCGATTTCGGCATTGCGCTGGTGGCCGATTCTGAGATTTCACGGATCGAAGGAATTGCCGGCAGCCCGTCTTACATGTCTCCCGAGCAGGTCCAGTCGATCGAACTGACCAACCGTTCCGACCTGTATTCTCTGGGCGCCGTCATGTACGAGCTGCTGACGGGAAACAGGCCCTTCAGAGCCGGCAATTTACAGAAACTGCTGCACCAGATCGTATTTGCCACCCCGCCGCCGATTCATACGCTGCGTCCTGAGATTCCCGAGGAACTCGAGAACGTGACTGCGATGGCGCTGCAAAAAGATCCGGAGAAGCGCTACAAGACGGGTCTGGACTTCGCCGCTGAACTGACCCGTGTGCACCAGAAGTTGCGCGCGCAGTACAACCGGATTGATCAGCAGGAACAGTTCAGCCTGCTGCGCAAATTGAAGTTCTTCCATGAGTTTTCGCATGGCGAGATTTGGGAAGTGCTGCGTGCCAGCAGCTGGCAGGACTACGCGGACGCCGAGGAAATCGTCAAGGAAGGCGAGATGGACGATCGGTTCTACATCATTGTTCAGGGACGGGTCGGCGTGCAGCGCAACGGCAAGGCCTTGGGCTATTTGGAAAGCGGCGATTGCTTCGGCGAAACCAGCTATGTGCGCGGCGCGAAGCGCACCGCGACGATTTTCGCATCCGCTCCCGTTACCGTGATGAAAGTGAGTTCAACGCTGCTCGAGCAGGTGTCCGCGGAGTGTCAGCTGCGTTTCAATCAAGTATTCCTGCGCAACATGATAGCCCGTCTGCAAAGTGCGGAGCGCGGCGTCTCCTAAACGCTCGTTTCCTTGTCGTGCTCGATCATCGCATAGGCCGAATGATTGTGAATCGACTCGAAATTTTCCGCCTCGACCACATAAGCGCAAATGCGCTTGTCCTTGTTGAGCGCCACCGCGACGTCCCGCACCGTGTCCTCGACGAATTTTGGATTGTCGTAGGCGCGTTCGGTGACGAATTTCTCGTCGGGGCGCTTCAAAATGCCGTAAACCTCGCATGACGCTTCGCGCTCGGCGACTTCGATCAGCTCTTCCAGCCACATGTGCTCGACCAGGCGCGCCGTCAAGGTAATGTGCGATCTTTGATTGTGCGCGCCGTAGTCCGAGATTTCCTTCGAGCACGGGCATAAGCTGGTCGTCGGCACGACCACCTTGAGCCAGACTTCCGTTTTGCCGTTGCGGTGTTCGCCGAAAATCGTCGCCTGATAGTTCATCAGACTCTCGACGCCCGATATCGGGGCCTTCTTCATGACGAAGTAGGGGAAGGTCATCTCGATGTGGCCGGAGGTGGCATCCAGGTGCCCGGTCATTTCCGCCAGCATTTTGCCGAATGATTCGACCGAGATTTCCCGCTCGTGATGATGCAGAATCTCCACGAAACGCGACATGTGCGTGCCCTTGAAATTGTGCGGCAAATTCACGTACATGTTGAAATTCGCGATGGTGTGTTGTTCACCGCGCGACCGATCCTTCACTTTTACCGGGTGAAAGATGTCTTTGATGCCGACCTTGTTGATCGGAATCTGCCGCGTGTCGGCGTAGCCTTGGACGTCCTCCACGGGCTTCGCGTTGGGTTTTTTGGCGGGCACAGCGACGTTCATGTTTGTTTCCTACTGATGCGATCAAGCCCAGGATGGTGCCGAATTCGCATAACTCAAGAATTTTAGACCATTCGCCTCGATTTGGCTGGAGGCCGTGATGGTCGGCGGCGACCGACAGGCGGAAATCGCTGCAGCAACGCGGTTTTGGCGCCATATCGGCGCTATATCCCTCGAATGGGGGGCTAAACCCGCCGCTCGATCACATAAGAGGCGAGCCATGCCAGCACGTCGGCTGCCTTGCCCAGCGGCGCAAGCCTCTCGCAGGCCCGCTGTCTCAATTCACGAGCGTGGATCTTGGCGGCCTCGAGACCCAGCACACTGGGGTAGGTGGGCTTGGCGCGCGCCGCGTCTGCGCCGCTGGTTTTGCCGATCTCTTCGGTCTTGCCTTCGACGTCGAGAATGTCATCTTGGATTTGAAAGGCGAGACCGATGTCCTGCGAGTAGCCATCCAGTGCATCCCATGCGGCGTCACTTAAAGCAGGCGAGCAGGCTGCGGCCATGAGCACGCTGGCACGGATCAGTGCGCCGGTCTTGAGCCGGTGCATCGCCTCCAGTTCCTCGAGAGTCAGGGCGCGTCCGACGGCCGCCAAGTCGATGGCTTGGCCGCCCGCCATGCCTGCGGTGCCGCTGGCATCGGCGAGGATCTGAATCATTTTCAACCGCGCTTCTGCAGTCGTGCCGGCGGTGCGATCGCGGGAGAGAAGCGAAAAGGCCAGGACTTGCAGCGCGTCGCCCGCGAGGATGGCGGTTGCCTCGTCGAAGGCGCGGTGAGTCGTCGGTTGTCCGCGCCGCAAATCATCGTCGTCCATCGCCGGCAGATCGTCGTGAACCAGGGAATAGGAATGAATGAGTTCCACGGCAGCGGCCGGTGCATCCAACACGCCCACGGGGATATTCAACGCCTCTCCCGTGCAAAAGACGAGCAAGGGTCGCAAGCGCTTGCCTCCGCCCAGAACCGCATAGCGCTGCGCGGCGTGCAGCCGCTGCGGTACTAAATCCGCGGATGGAAGCGCGGCGTCGAGAATGGCGTGTACGCGTGATTGGTACCCGCGCATTCGCGCTTCCATCGCGTCCGCATTCACGTCTGGCTCAGCCGTTTTTCGATTCGTCGGGCATGAAGTCTTCAACCGCAGGTTCACCGGCCTTTTTCAGCAGGATCTCGACTTTCTGTTCAGCTTCCTTCAATGCGCTCTGGCAGGCGCGCGTCAACATGACGCCCCGCTCGAATGCCGCCAGAGATTCCTCCAGGGGTAAATCGCCGTGTTCCAAGCGTTCGACCAGCTCTTCCAGGTCGTGCATGGCTGTCTCGAAGTCGGGTGTTTCCGGTATAGCGGCTTTCGGTGTGGGCATGGTCAGGAACGGTACACATGCGCTTCGGCGGGGTCAAACGCGCCGCTCGTGTAGGACGCGGGCAGGAACATTGCCAAGTCGTGAGACGCGTCACAACCATGGGGCCGCTTGACGGCCCATTTTGGGTAACATTGCTGGTGGGAAGCTATATGCCAATTTCAATCAAATCAATGATCGCCTGCGGCTGCATCGCCGCCGTGGCCATGCTGACCGCGGCCTGCGAGCCCCGGCGCATTCCCCCGATGACGGTGTCGGATCTGATGGAAGATCGCGTTTTGCTCGATGGCGTGCTCATGAAGTGCAACCGTGAACCCGGCAAGGCCCGCTCGAATTCGGACTGCGTCAATGCACGAATCGCGATCGAGCGACTCGCTACGCGAGTCGACCCGGCCGCAGATGCAAAGCGGGTCGAGGACTTTGAGAAAAGCCGTGAGCAACTGCGGATGCTGCAGGATAAGCAGCGTCAGGAACAGGAAGCCAAAAACCCCAAGGTCGACGCGTATCACCTGCCCGTGATTCCGGTGGAACCGGCGCCACGGCCCAAGGATCCACAGTCGCCGACCGTCAGCCAGACGATCCCATAAGGTTCTGTCTCACTCTGCTGATAGGCGTCGTCTCGCCTTCAGCAACACATCCACCGCCTCGGGTCGATCGTCCCAATAATCCAGCCGTACTCTGCCATCGGGCAACTGCGTCACGGTGGCCGGCGCGGCGTTGAAGGTGCAGTACCACCCCGACGGCAGGACCACCGCATTGCGAGGTCTTCCCAAGCTGCGGTCGAAAACCAGATCCTCGCCGTCCAATCGGTAGCTCGCCGGCGCGGTATAGGTCTCCGCAATGCGCAGCCGCAATGTCTGTCCCTCCTTGACCGGCCCAAATGGAATTACGACGACGCGGGCGGTCGGTGCGACGGCCTCGCCGACATTGATTTTCGATGCCGTGAGTTCTGCGCCGCTCATCTCGAGCGTCTTGAGCTGCTCTCCCGTATCCAAGATGCTTGCGGCAGGGTGGCTTGCGACACTGCCTTCACGCACGACGTTCGCATAGCCGCTCACGCCTGTTCTTGATTCCGTGTAGTCGTGATACAGACTGAAGGCGTGCGTTTCAGGCTGCTGCAGAAAATACACGATCTCGCGATCCTGATGCGCGCGTTCCGACAACCGCTCCTGTTCCGTCTCCCCCGTGAACGGTGATTCCCAGCTGCGTTGCGCCGTCAAAGGCTTCGGCAGCGCCGCCTCACCCACCCGCGCGCCCTTGGCTGCCCGCAAAATCAGCGGCGCTTCTCCTGTCCCTGCATGCAGGAAGCTGATGGCAATGCGCCCATCTTTCTCCGTCAGAATTTGCGAGGGCACCGTCAAGCCGGTCACTTCATATCCAGGCGGCAGCACCACTTTATTGCGCTTGATGCCCAATGGCCGATTGAAGACGATCGTTTTGCCATCCAGGTAGTAGCTCTTCGGATCCTTGTAAGTCTTGACGATCACCACGCGACCCTGGCCATGCTCCGGCACCGGGCGCGCCAGCGTTATCTTGATGTAGTTGGTCGCCAGGTCGGCGTCAGGCATCAAGGCATCCATGCGTGCCTGGGCACCGCTCACCACCTCAAAATGCAGCGGCTTCCCGAGCATCGCGTCAAAAACGCTTTCATCACTGGCGGCACTGCCTTTGCGGATGGGATTGTAAAAAAATCCGGCTCCCGGCGTGGTCGCCGATACTTCATAAACAATCTTGAAACTGGCCGTTTCAGGCGCCAATAATTCATAGCGCGTGTATTCGTCGGCCTCGGTCTGGCCGATGGCCGCCGGAAAATAAAGTCCGTCCTTTGCTTGGGGGGCTTCGGCGTTCGCCGCCGAATAACAAGCGAGCGAGCAAGTAAGCGCCACCTCGATCCCAGTGATCAGCTTCATCGTCTTTTCCTACGCCTCCACGGGTGCCGTTACCAGTGCCTTCGGCAGTGTCGCACATACCCGCCGGCCGTCACCAGGTGCGGGCACCCGCTAATTTAGGCCATCTCAGCAAAACCCCGGCTTACTTCCACCGCGAGGTCCCGCTAGACTTCGCCGCGAAGAGCGATAAAAAATCACTTGGAGGACGAACATGAGTCGATTCAATTTCGGAGCCTGCGTCGGTTTGGCTCTTGCGCTGGCGTTGCCGGCGTACCTGGCCGCCGCGCCGGCCGCGCCGGGCCCGGACAAGAAAGACGGCGAATCCGAGAAGGCAGACGCCGGGAAATTTCAGCCCTTTAAGCCCGAGTCGGTCAGCAGCAATGGCACGGTCACGATCGGCGGCCAGGCCATTTCCTATCAGGCCATCGCCGGCACTCTCGTCGTGCATCCCAAGGACTGGGACGACGTTCCGCGCGACCCGAAGCCCGAGAAAGGCGCGGCGCCGGGCGACGATGGCCCGGACAAGAATCCGACTGCTGAAGCATCGATGTTCTATGTCGCTTACTTCAAGACCGGCGGCGGCAGCACCCGGCCTGTGACCTTCGTCTACAACGGCGGCCCAGGCTCCGCGACCGTCTGGTTGCACATGGGTGCATTCGGGCCGCGCCGCATTGTCACCGCGACCGACGCGCACACGCCGGCGGCTCCCTATTCGTTGACCAACAACGGCTCGAGCTTGCTGGATGCAACCGATCTGGTCTTCATTGACGCGCCGGGCACCGGCTTTAGCCGCATCGCCGGCAAAGACAAGGAGAAGGCATTTTTCGGCGTCGATCAGGATGCGTACGCCTTTTCAGAATTCATTTCGCAATTTCTGTCCAAATACGGCCGCTGGAATTCTCCCAAGTATTTGTTCGGCGAGAGCTATGGAACGCCGCGCTCGGCGGTGCTCATCAACCAGCTCGAGTCCGATCGCGCCATCGACTTCAACGGTGTGATTCTGCTGTCGCAAATTTTGAATTTCGACTTGAGTCCTGATCGGCCGACCGGCAATCCGGGTATCGATCTTCCGTACCAGACCGCACTGCCTACCTATGCGGCGACGGCCTGGTACCACAAAAAGCTGACCGGAGAGCGCAAGGATCTCGAAGCCTTTCTGGCCGAAGTCGAACAGTTCGCCATGGGGGACTATGGCCGCGCGCTGGCGGCCGGGTCCGATCTTAGCCCCGCGGATCGGCAGGCGATTGCCGAGAAGCTGCACCAGTACACCGGACTTTCGCTCGATTACATTCTCAAGGCCGATCTGCGCATCGACGGCGGCGAATTTCGCCAGAATCTACAGGGCGACGCTTCCTTGACGACCGGCCGTTTGGATACCCGGTTTTCCGGACCCGACATCGATCCGCTGAGCCAGCGTGCGGAATACGATCCCCAATCGACCGCGCTCGGCTCGGCCTACATCTCTGCATTCAACGACTACGCGCGCAAGGATCTGCGCTATGGTGACGGCAAGAGCTTCAAACACAGCATTCAGACGTTCGGCACCTGGAATTTCCAGCACAGCCAGCCGGGACAAAATCAACGGCCGGGATCGTCGCGTCAGGGATCCAATGTCATGCCTGACCTGGCGAATGCCATGAAGATCAATCCGAACCTGAAGGTTCAATTGAATGCCGGCTATTTCGATCTTGCGACTCCTTTTTATCAAGGCATCTACGAGATGCATCACCTGCCGATCCCGGCGAATCTGCAGGCGAACATAGAGTACAAATTCTACGACTCAGGCCATATGGTCTATGCGAAGGACTCGTCGCTCAAGTTGTTGCACGACAATGTCGTGGGGTTCATTCGCCGAACCAGCAACCACGGCGGTTGATGACGCTTAGGAGTTGACCAAGGCGTGTCGCGCAGCCTGAACCGCTGCGCGACACCGCCGATGTCAGTGAGCAGGTCCGCCGTCCTGCAGATACGTGGCGAGCCACTTGTGAACTTCTTCGTAGAAGTGCCGGCTGTCTTCCGGCTTCGTAATCCAGTGCCAGGCGTCCGGCCACACCAGAAGGCGGCTGGGCACTTGCATGCGCTGCAGCGTGCTCCAATTCTCGAGCGTGTTGTTGATGGGCACGCGAAAGTCGCGCTCGCCGATGCTGAGCAGCATCGGTGTTTTCCAGTGGGCCGCATAGCTGATGGGGCTCTGATCGCGCCACACGGGATTACCATCCCACGGCGGCCCGCCATTGGTCACTTCGCGGCCGTAGATGCCGTCACTGGTTCCCCACTGGCTGAGAAGATCGACTTCGCCGGCGTGGCTCACGATGCATTTGTAGCGCGTCGTGGTGGCCTCGATCCAATTGGCCAGATGTCCGCCATAGCTGGCGCCTGCGGCGCAGAGCCGCGATCCATCGACGAATGAGTAGCGCTTGATGGCCTCATCAACCGCCTGATTGATCTCGTCGCCGGGCGTCTTCAGCGGGTCGAGCTTGATGGCCTGCGCAAATTTCTCGCCGAAGCTGGTGGAGCCGGTGTAGTCCGTCATCAGAATCACGTATCCAGGGGCGGCCAGCAGATGATAATTCCAGCGCAGCCCGATCTGATCGGGATTGTTGCTCGCCGCTCCGCCGTGAATCAGCACCAGCATCGGATATTTCTTGGCTGCGTCGAAAGCGGGCGGCAGCACGATCATATTGTGAATGTTGCGGCCCTTGGCGCTGGTGAAATAGAAATGCTGCGGCGGCTGCCAATCGATGGCCGCCGCTGCCGCGGTATCGACATGGGTGAGATTGACGTGAGAGTGCCGCGCAGCATCGATGCGCACGATCTCGGTCGGACTGACCGAACTGCCATAGCCGCCAATCAGCATGGGCTTTGCGGCCTTCTCGGCAACCTCCAGTGACGTGTAGCCGCCCGTGGCCGGCTCGATAATGAGTTCCGGCTTGCCGCCCTGCGCCGCAACTCGATACAGGTTCTCTTTGCCGGCCTCCGGCACCAGCAGGTAGACCAGTTTACTGTCGGAGCTCAGCGCGTAACGCGCCGCGTCCCGGTCGAAATCGCGAGTCACGAGCGACGCCGCTCCGCCGGCAGGCCACGCCACTCTGTTGAGGCGCGCCAGGTGATAGACCTCCTGGTCCTGCAACTCGTACTTGAAGAACAGCGACTTGCCGTCGGGACTGAACGCCGCTTCCTGATATTCGCCGCCGGCGGGGCTGATGACGGTCGGTTCGCCGCCATCCGCGGCCATGCGGTAGAGGTGATAGTTCACGTGCGCAAACGCGGCATGCCATCTCTCCGCTGTCGCGGTAAACACCACCTCATGTCCGTCGGGACTCCACAATGGAGCGAGGGTGACGCTGCTCTCGGTTTCCCGGCCGGAAAATCCAGCGGTACGCGCCAGCGTGGTGGCGGAGAGGATGTCTTTCGGAGTCGATCCCGGCTCGATCGACTGCACCATCACGGTGGGTTGGCGATCGTCCAACCATTGATTCCAAAAGCGGATCGGAAAGTGTTCGTAGGTGCGCACGTTGTATTTGCGCGCCTTGCGCTCCGCCGCAGTCTTTTTGTTGGCTTCATCATCGGTGGTGTTGGGGTAGACCAGTGACTCGAACAGAATTGCCTTGCCGTCCGGCCGCCATTTCGGACTGGATGCGCCGGTGGAGATGCTGGTGAGCCGGCGTGCTTCGCCGCCCTCGGCGAGATTGAGAATATAGACTTGGTCGGCATCGTCGGTTTCGCGCTTGGTGGTGAACGCAATGCTGTTGCTATCGGGTGACCACGCGACGTCGCCCTCAGCGGCTTTGGTGTTGGTGATTCGGCGCGGCGGCTTGACACCGTCGGTGCCCGCCAGCCACAGATCACTGACGCTTTTGTCAGCTTCGTAGGACGGCTCGACCACGGAATACACCACCCATTTGCCGTCCGGACTTAGACTGGGCGCGCCCACCCGTTTCATCATCCAAAGCGATTCGTGCGTAATGGGTTTGGCCGGCGTGCTCGACTGGGCCATCGTCTGAAGCGGCGCGAAGATGCATGCCGCCATCACGGTTGCGCAAAACTTTGTCTGAAAGCTCATCGGATCTTAGACTCGCTGCTGCTGAAGGGGAGGGTAGTCTAGCGCCTACTCATTGCGCATGGCCGATCAAGAGCACGTTGGCAAATCGCGTGCCCTCGCTCATGGGGGTGGCCTGAACCTCAAATCCACACTCCCGCAAGAGCTCGCGCCACTGTGCGGCGCTGCGACAATGCGTGTTCACGAACGGCTGCCCGCGGAAGATCATCACCAGTTTGTCGACGCACTGGCTATAGCGAAATCGCAATCCGCCATCGGCATCGCCGATGCGCAATAGCAGCAAGCCATGCGCCGGCAGTGCGGCGCGCACCCGCTTCAGCACCTGAAGTTGTTCTTCTCTCGTCATGTAGTGCAGCACGTCGAGAATGACCACGGCATCCGTGGTCCCGAATTCGGCACTGCGAATGTCGCCCTGCGATATGTCGCACGACGGCCCAAGCGCCGCCCGCGCACGCTCCACATCGCGAACCATCAATTCGATTCCGCGAGTCGAACGCGGCGTCGGCGCCGGCGGCCAGCCTTGGGGCCAGCTGCCGCTTTCGTAGCAGAGCAGGGCGGCGCGCAGCCAGGACGCCAGCAGTCCTTGGCCGCAGCCCAAGTCGAGAATGTGTCCCCGCCCCAGCAATAGCCCGCGCTCCAGCATGGCCCGGAACACCGGGTCGCTGCTTAATTTGCTGCGGGCAAAATTGTAGGCGAATAGCCCAGCGCTGCGATACGGCTCACTAGCCCGGTCGATCAGCGATGGATTCACGCATCTTCCCGACACGCCCCCTTAATTTAACTAAGGTTTGAGCTGGGTGCGGATTTCGCCGCTCTTGTGCTCGGCGCTGTGGATATTGACGTACAGATTGCCCTCTTTGAAGCTCTTGTACTGATCGTCGGTGAGCTTGGAGCCTTCCGGCACGGACCAGGTGTTGTCCGCAGTCTTGTTCAGGGTGATGATCGGCGGGCCGTTCTTTCCCGGCTCGGCGAGATGGATGTGGGCCACCGTGCCTTCGATTCCGGATGTTTTGATGCTGCCGCTGACCGACTTGTCACTTTTGATGACGATGGTACCCGCGCCCGTAGCCGCGGATGTCACTGCGGGAACTTCTTGGTCGCCCGTCAATTTGACCGCAATATCGGCTGCACTCGCCGCCGAAAAACCGCCTGCGGCAAAACCCGCCGCGAGGGCAATCGGAGCGAATCGAAAGGTTCGTGTTAATTTCATTCTGGACTCCCCATGAATTTACGGACAAACGCGATCTTACTCTCTCAGGCCAATGGAAGATGATGCGGCCGCACCAGCATGTGCCAATCTTGGTGCTCCTCGAGGATTAATTCGATGGCCTCCCGGATCGACTCCTTGATCGGACCTGGGCTTGGCGACGCCCCTTGCTGCTCCAGCGGCGCGCGAATGCCGCCGATGGCCCGTTGCAATTCCACCTCGAGGCGTTCCGAGGTGGTACCGAGCCGGTAGGATTCGGATTGCGCCAGAGCGCCGTGCAGCGAAGCCCCGAGCGCCGGGAAAAACGTCGTGATCACCGACAGCCAAACGGTATGCACCGCTAGGTGTAGCAGCGCTCCCAAGGCCGTAAACCCAAACAGCCCGATATTCACCGAATGGACGCGATGCAACAGAGCGTGCTGCCTCAAGGCAACCCGATGATGATAGTGCGTCTGAGCTTCGAGAACCCCGACTGTCCACAGCGCGTAGGTCGAGATGAACGCCGGGTCAGACCAGGCGCCATCGAGCAGGGTTCGCGCCAGCTGCTCGTATTTCGCGCATATCGTCTCAAGATCATCGCCGCTTCGCAGGTGGTTGCCCGGATCGAATACCCGCACGTACCAGTTTGCTGATGTTTCCGGCCGCGTGAAGTCGAGCAGCGGGGCGACGAGCGGCAGGTACCAGATCAATTCGGCGGTGGTTCGGGCGCGCAACCACTGTCCCTGCCAATCTCGTCGATGACCCAGCCAATAGATCGTGCTCACCGTGCCGATGATGAGGACCTCGGCAACCGCCCACAGCCCGATCACGGGATGCTGTAAATGACGCCGATCGTCCCAACCGAGCGCCAGAGGCAGCACCGCGAAGAGCACGGCAATCGCGCTCAGCAGATAAATGGCCCAGAAGCCGCTGCGATAGCGGTGTCCATAATGCAGGGCACGCGCATCGAACATCAGGTGGGCAGGAGCGAGCGCCTCGATGAGGGGCAACAATCGCTCGGGCGGACTCACGGGGGCCGGCGGCGGCGGCATCCTCAATCGAGCCCCGATGAGCAGTACCCGTTGAACCAGCTGGTGAAACGCCATGTTGGCTAGCCCAGGATTTCGTACGTGGTTGCGAAAATGTCTTTGGCGACGATGCCGAGGCTGCCGTCGCCATAGTCGACCAGCCAATCGCCGGCATGGCCCGTTAAACTGGAGACCCCGTCCGCGAGCTGCACCTCGAAAGGTGCTTGCATCCGCAGCGCCAGAATATGGTATGGCAGGCTCATGTAGCGCCCGGACTCTCCCGCGACGGTCGGCGGTACGGGCCGGTATTTGTTCGCAAATTTTCCATGCGACACCCGCCAATGGTGACCGCCATTGCCCGTCACGATCGCGTCCCCCGGGTGTGCCTGGACCGCGCCCTCGGGCGTCCGGACAATGCAGGCAACGTCTGTGAAGTGAACCAAAACCTCGCGTTCGAGCTTTCGTGCCTCGACACGCTGCGGATGGTCGGAAACCTCGGCGGAAAATCCGCTCTTTCCGCTGCAGCGAAATATCAACGCATTGTATCCTTTGTTATTCTGCCGGCCGGTTCGAATCATACATGAGGGCGCCCGGGCCGAAGGGGGCCGATCGCTTGATGGTGATGGTGACCGACACGCCGAGGGACTTCTCTGCGCTGGCGCTACCCGCTGACTACGTCAGCAAATCCGGCCCATTTGAGAGTTTGCGCGGCTGACGGGGCCGCTCAAATTCTCAAATTCACTTCTTCTGTTCTTCCAACGGGTACGTGCGAGCGGGCTCGGCAGTAGTGGGCGCTGCACCGGGCGGCTGTCCGGCAGTCGCGGGCACATCCGCCTGCGGAACGGGTGAGGCTCGCACCGCGGTCCCTGTCGCCTGAGCCAGCCGCTCGAGAAAGCGTTGCGCGGTGGCCGGAGGCACCGGCGCCTGCCCCGAGAAGATCTCCGACGCGGTGACGCCGCTCTTATGATACAGAGACGCATTCGCTGAGCGGTCGATGGAAATGACGCTGCCGTCCAAGGCAATACCGCCGAACAACCCACGCGTGCGCGCGTAGGAATAAATCTCGGCATTGAAGCTCATATCGGTGGCAGCGGAGCCTTGTCGCCCGACCGGGCCGGTCGCCACGGAAGCGTCAGCGCCCAACGTGAGTTTGCCCCCGGCGATGCCTTCAATGCCGGCCTTCGTGGTGAAAACCAAGATGATGTCGGAGGACTGTGCGCCTGCTTGGTTTTCACCACTACCGCCGGTCAATGAAATGAAAACCGGATTGCTCCAAGGACCGGTAAGTTTATCCCGCACCGACAGCACACCGTTGCCATGCCGCCCGCCGAAGATGAATGCGACCTTGGTGACGTCGGGTATCACGGCAATTCCGTAGGCATGCGCCAGGAGCGTATCGGGCAGCCGCACGTCAGGCATGGCCCTGACCTCTTCCAACACTTCGGTTGCGGTGAGCAGACGGCCTTCTTCGCGCGCACCCGCTTGCGCAACATTTACAATTGCTGCGGCAAATATCGCCGCCAGCAGTGCTGCAATCGGCTTTTTTCCGTTTGGCATCGAGGAGCCCTCCAGTATTGCAGGTAGTTTACCGCAATGGCGAGGCGACCTTCAGGTCGATGAAAGAATCTTCACCGCTTCGGCGTCACGGTGATGCGCGCGATAGTATTCAGCCAGCCGCGAGGTCGCCAGCCTGACTTCAGGATGCTGCGGACCCAAGGTCGTCAACAGCTGCTTTCGCGCCGACACGAGCATCGGTTCACCCTCGCTCGCCTTGTCTTCAGAAATCAACAGCCAGCCCAGGCTCGCTTCGGTGCGGGCAGCCCGCCAATTGCCTGCGCCCTCCAAACTTATATCAATATCCAATGCCGCGCGAAGCTCGACCTCGGCCGCCGCGAATTGTCCGCGGCGCAAGAGTACTTCACCGATGAGGTGTCGAGTCGCGGCTACATACGAATGGCGCGCCGGCAACGACTGCGAGTAGATCGCGAGTGCTTGACGCGCGTAGTTCTCGGCAGCGGTCCAATTGTCCGTTGCGAGATACAGATTCGCGAGCGCATCCGTAAAGTAGCCAACCATGTAGTGAGTGGGCCCCTGACTGGCGGTGGCGATTCGCAACGCGTCCTCGGTCAAGGCCATGGCGCGCACGGGGTTGCCTGTGCGCTGGTAAATCGTGCCCAAGTTGGCTTCGATATTCGCCACCCGCTGATTATCTTCGCCGAAATCGCCACGCTCAATCTGCAAGGCCTCATTCAGTATCTGTTCGGCTTCGGCGTATTTTCCGCGCTCCGTCAGTATGTAGCCGAGTCCTTCCAGAGACGCCGCATAATCCGGATAGTTGTGGCTGACGGTGGAGCGCAGCAGATTCAGGCCCTCGCGCTGATACTGCTCAGCGATCACAAAGTCCCCCGACCAGATCGCGGGGGAGGCGAGAGAGCTCAAGGTTGAGGCAATCGCCAAGTGCTGATCGCCGGGAACGCTGCGATATATGGCTAAAGCTTCAGTCAATAGCTTGGTGGCGCGAACCGGATCGCTTTTTGCAGAGAGCACGAAGTGCCCGTATTGAAACAAGATGTCGGCGGTTTCCGCGGACGGCGGCGCATTGCCATCCTGCGAGAGTGACAGGGCCTGCTGGATATTGGCTTCCGCACCGACAAAGCGCCCGGCGTCAGTTTGCGCCCGGGCCAAATTCGCCAG
>Ga0193716_1001285_pt1 | contig 14636 bp, 14 predicted proteins | sample U2c1metaG_FD_145901 | JGI IMG/M metagenome (GOLD analysis project Ga0193716, IMG submission 145901) | Soil microbial communities from a riparian zone of the East river system, Colorado, United States - U2c1 | ecosystem: Environmental > Terrestrial > Soil > Riparian zone | place: USA: East River...
CGCAAGGTCCACAGATGCACGAGCTCACGAGCCCTGAAGATGCTCGCGCACTCGTTTCCTTCTGGGCCGATCAGGGCGCGACGTCATTCAAGGCATACAAGAACATCACGCGTGCAGAGCTCGCGGCCGCGATCGCCGAAGCGCACAAGCGCGGTCTCAAGGTCACCGGACATCTCTGCTCGATCACGTATCCCGAGGCGATCGCACTCGGTATCGACAACTTCGAGCACGGTCCGATCGGCACGGACGCCGAATTCGTTCAGGGGAAGCAGCCCGACGTCTGTCCCGGCGCGACCGCGATGTTCGCGAGTTGGGAATCGCAATCGATCTCGAGTGCACCGGTGCAGACGCTCATCCGCAATCTTGTCGACCATCACGTCGCGATCACGTCGACGCTCGCTGTGTATGAGCTGCTCGTGCCGAATCGTCCGCCGCTGCAGAAGCGCGTGCTCGATGCGATGACAGCCGAGTCGAAGGTGAGCTACCTGACGCAGCGCGCGTATCCGAATCCGCCGTACAAGGGACGGATCGTTCGCTACGACTCGCTCATGGCCAAGGAGATGGCGTTCGAAAAGGCATTCGTCGACGCAGGCGGATTGCTCATCGCGGGCCCCGATCCAACTGGCACGGGCATCGTGCTTGCGGGATTCGGCGACCAGCGCGACGTCGAGCTGCTGGTCGAGGGAGGATTCTCACCGGTCGCCGCGATCCAGGTCGCCACCGCGAACGGCGCGAAATTTCTCGGCGAGTCGGAACACTTCGGAACGATTGCTCCGGGCAGGCAGGCCGATCTCGTCGTCATCAAAGGCGATCCATCCACGCGCATCTCCGACATCGAGAACGTCGAGCTCGTGTTCAAGGATGGCGTCGGTTACGACTCAGCGAAGCTGATTCAGTCGGTACGCGGCATCGTCGGGCTGCGCTAGATCCTCGCGCTCACCTCTCATTTCACACGGAGGATCGTTTCATGGACCAGGGAATTCTCGCACGGCTCGCGAGCGCGCTCGTCTCCGGAGAAATTCGCGTGGTCGACCTGAGCATACCGCTGGATGACGGAACCGCGGTCATTCAGCTTCCGCCCGAGTTCGGAAAGTCGTGGTCGTTCAAGCTCGAGGAGATTTCGAAGTACGATAGTCGTGGTCCTGCGTGGTACTGGAACAACTTCTCGTGCGGTGAGCACACCGGGACGCACTTCGATGCGCCGATACACTGGGTGACGGGAAAGGATCATCCGGACAACGCGACCGACACAATCGCGGTGCAGAAATTCCTCGCGCCAGCGTGTGTGATCGATGTCTCGCGCGAAGCAGCGGCGAGCGCCGACTTCCTGCTGACGCGCGAGCACATCGAGAGTTGGGAGGAGTCGCACGGCCGCATCGAAGCCGGCTCGTGGGTGCTGATGCGAACGGACTGGTCGAAGCGCCGGAGCGCCGAGGCGTTTCTCAACATTCAGAGCGATGGGGCGCACGTGCCGGGTCCGCATCCGGAGCTCGTGCCCTTTCTCGCCAAGGAGCGCCAGGTGATCGGTTGGGGATCGGAGGGTGTGGGCACGGACGCGGGACAAGCCTTCCTCTTCGATCCGCCGTTTCCCTGCCACAGCATCATGCACGGGAGCAATCGCTTTGGACTGGCGAGTCTCACGAACCTCGACAAGCTCCCGCCCAAGGGGTCGCTCCTCATCACCCCACCCCTCAAGATCGTGAACGGATCGGGAAGTCCGTGCCGAGTGCTGGCCCTCGTGGCACATTAGAGCGTCGCCAGCGACGAATGGCGGGGGCGTCCGAAAGCGTCGGAAAAGTGTCCTAAAATGCCATTGACGTACGAAATATTTAGATGTAAACTTGGTCGCATTCGAATTAGCTAGCCTATAAGGGCTACAACGAGGCCGCTATGGCAGAGCGCAGCTTCAAGAAGGAAGTCCAGAAGCTCTATCTGGGTGATGGGGAGGAATTCCGTGGGGAGGGAATTCTGGCCGTCACGAAGGCTCTCTTGCAGGCCGGAGTCTCGTATGTCGCCGGCTACCAGGGCGCGCCAATCTCTCATCTGATGGACGTCTTGGCGGTGTACACTTCGAGCAGAGCGCGTCGGAAGCGACGGCGGCCGCTACGCTGGCAGCGTCCGTCAACTATCCGCTCCGCGGCGCCGTGACCTTCAAGTCGACGGTGGGCACGAACGTCGCCTCCGACGCGCTCGCCAACCTCGCTTCGGGCGGGGTGCTCGGCGGTGCGATGATCATCGTCGGTGAGGACTACGGCGAAGGCTCGAGCATCATGCAGGAACGCTCGCACGCGTTCGCCATGAAGTCCCAGATGTGGCTTCTCGATCCTCGACCGAATCTCCCGTCGATCGTGCGCGCAGTCGAACAAGGCTTCGAGCTATCAGAGGCGACGAACACTCCGGTGATGCTCGAGCTTCGCATTCGGGCGTGTCATGTCTACGGCCGATTCGTCGCGAAGAACAACGTGCGTCCCGCGTTCAGACTCAAGGATGCGATGGAGCATCCGACGCGCGACGTGAGCCGCATCGTGCTTCCGCCCGCGAGTTTCGCGCACGAGCACGAGAAGATCGAGACGCGGTGGCCTGCGGCGCAGCAGTTCATCGAGTCGCACAAGCTCAATGAGTTTTTCGCCGAGGGCGCGCAGGATTTCGGAATCATCCTGCAGGGCGGGATGTACAACACGGTCTCGCGCTCGCTCGAGCTGCTCGGACTCTCGAATCCGTATGGCGACACACGCGTGCCACTGCTCGTGCTCAACGTGACGTATCCACTCGTCGACGCCGACATCAAGCGATTCTGCGCTGGCAAACGCGCAGTGCTCGTCATCGAAGAGGGACAACCGAATTTCATCGAGCAGGCGCTGCACTCGGTGCTGCAGCGGTCGGAGCTCGCGCTTAAGGTGCACGGCAAGGACGTGCTCCCGATGGCCGGCGAGTATACGCCCGCGACCGTAATTCAGGGGGTGATGCAGTTCGTGAAGCGATATGCGCCCGCTCTGATCGAGGAGTCGCGCGTGCCATTGGTGGCGCGATCGGCCGCGGCGCGGCCCCGCGCGATGCTTCCGGTCACGAATGGCGCGCGGATGCCAGCTGTCGCGACAGCGGCAGTGCCGGCGCCGGCCGCGATGCCGGCTGCGACGACATCGGTGCGCGCATCATTCACCGCACAGATCCATCCTCGTCCACCGTCGTTCTGCACGGGATGCCCGGAGCGCCCGATCTTCACCGCGATGAAGCTCGTCGAGCGCGAGCTCGGGGCGCACCACGTGAGTTGCGACATCGGGTGCCACCTCTTCTCCGTGTTGCCGCCATTCAATATTGGCGCGACCACGATGGGATATGGCCTCGGCTGGGCTGGAGCAGCCGCGTTCAACACGAAGGAAACGAAGCGTCGCACGATCAGCATCATGGGCGACGGTGGATTCTGGCACAACGGACTCACGAGCGGCGTCGGCAACGCGGTCTTCAATCAAACCGACAGCGTGCTGATCGTCGTCGACAATAGCTACACGGCGGCGACGGGAGGACAGGACATTCTGTCATCGACGGCGGTGGTGCCGAGTCGGACGACGAAGCTCTCGATCGCGAAAGCCGTGCAGGGTGTGGGCGTGAAGTGGATTCGCACCGTCACTCGCACGTACGACGTCGCGAAGATGCGTGACGTGCTGAAGGAAGCGCTCACGACGAAGACGATGGGCCCGAAGGTGATCATCGCGCAGGGTGAGTGCGCGCTCAACGAACAGCGTCGCAGCCGACCGCTGATCGCGCAGCGGCTCAAGGATGGCAAGCGAGTGGTGCGGGAGCGATTTGGTGTCGATGCGGACACGTGCACCGGGGATCACTCGTGTATCCGGCTCTCGGGCTGTCCATCGCTGACGATCAAGGACAATCCCGATCCACTCCGCACGGATCCCGTCGCGACGGTGCTCAACAGCTGCATCGGCTGCGGGCTCTGTGGGGAAGTCGCACATGCAGCCGTATTGTGCCCGTCGTTTTACCGCTCGGACATCATCTCGAACCCCAGCGCGAGCGAGCGTGTCCGCGCGCGGGCGCGACGTGCGGTGATCTCGTTCGTGCAACGGCGTATCGATCGTCGCCTCACGAGCATACTCGGCTAACGTCGTGACTGCTTTCGTGTGGGGACGGGATTCGTTGCTCACTTCAACACACTCGTGACGAAGTCTCCCGCCGCGATCACCGTCGCCATTCTTGCAATGGGGGGAGAAGGTGGCGGCGTTCTGGCGGACTGGCTCGTTGACATGGCTGAGAATGCGGGCTGTTTCGCGCAGAAGACATCAGTGCCGGGCGTCGCACAACGCACAGGGTCTACTATCTACTATTGTGAGATCTTCCCCGAGGAAGCAGCACGCGCAGCGGGCAACCGGGAACCAGTGCTGGCACTCATGCCGGTGCCCGGAGAGCTCGACGTCGTGATCGCATCCGAGCTGATGGAATGCGGACGCGCCGTTCAGCGCGGGCTGGTCACGCCCGAGCGCACCACGCTCATCGCGTCGACGCATCGCGTCTACTCGATGTCGGAGCGAACGCACATCGGTGACGGCCGCGTCGACGCCACGCAGTTCATCGATGCCGGAAAGGCGGCTGCGCGCATTTTCGTGCGCCAGGATTTCTTTCGCCTCGCGCAAGAGTCGGGGAGCGTGATCAGCGCGCCCCTCTTCGGCGCGCTCGCTGCGACGGGTGCGCTGCCGTTCTCGCGCACCCAATACGAAGAGGCGATCCGGCGGAGCGGCGTTGGCGTCGAGGCGAGTCTCGCCGCGTTCGCCACGGGATTCGCGGCAGCCCAGAGACTCGAGGACGCGTCGAGCGGAGCGCGCTCGGCCAGTGGGGATGCGGCCGCGCCACGCGTCGGCATTCGCACGCGCGCGCTCGCCAAGCGCGTGGAAGAAACTTTTCCGGAGCCCAGTCACGCGATTCTGCTCGCGGGCGTGCTCCGCCTCGGCGACTACCAGGACGAGCGTTACGCGACGGAATATCTCGACAAGCTGGACGAGATTCGCGACCTCGACACGCAATTCGGGTCCGGCGATTTTGCGCTGCTTCGTGAGACCGGACGATATCTCGCGTTGTGGATGTCGTACGAAGACGCGATTCGCGTGGCCGACCTGAAAATTCGGAGCGCGCGATTCGCGCGCGTGCGCGAGGAAGCAGACGCGAGCGCGGACCAGCTCGTGCGCATCAAGGAATATCTGCACCCGCGTCTCGAGGAGATCGCAGACATTTTGCCAGCCGCAGCAGGCGACTGGCTGTTGCACGCTGGCCTGATGAAGCGGATGGTCGAGCGTCTCACGCGCAACGGTAAGCTGGTGGAGACGACTTCGCTTCGCGGTTTCCTGCAGCTGTATGCTATCTCGAGTCTGCGACGATTCCGGCGCGGATCGCTGCGCTTTCATCGGGAGCATCATCTCATCGATGGGTGGATGCTCGAGCTGCCACCGGTTGCGCGCGAGGACTACGCTCTTGCATGCGAGGTGGCACAGGTTCCGCGACTCGTGAAGGGATATGGCGACACGCATCACCGGGGGAGCAGGAATTTCGCGGCCGTTATGGGCGCCCTGCCTCACGTACGCGGCCGCCCGAACGCGGCGGAGCGCATGCGGCGCTTGCGTGATGCAGCGCTCGCCGATGACACGGGCGAGAAGCTCGCGCAGGTCCTGCAGGAGGTCGCATGAGCTCGCGCGCGGTGCAAACGTGAAGATCGTGTGCCTTGGTGGCGGCCCCGCCGGACTGTACTTCTCGATTCTCGCGAAGAAGGCGGATCCATCGTGCGAGATCACCGTGATCGAGCGGAATCGCGCCGAGGATACTTTCGGCTGGGGCGTCGTCTTCTCCGACAAGACCATGGCTGGCTTTCGCGAGGCGGATCCGGAGACGCATCTCGAGATCACCCGGGCGTTTCGTCATTGGGACGACATCGACGTGCACTTCAAGGGGCGCACCATCACATCCGGCGGCCACGGATTCTGTGGGATCGCGCGCATCACGCTTCTGCAGATTCTGCAGCGCCGCGCGGCCGGCCTCGGAGTGCATCTGCAATTTCAAACCGAGGTGACGGATCCGGACGATTACACCGACGACTACGATCTCGTCGTCGCCTCGGATGGAGCGTCATCCATCACGCGGAAGAAATATGAGGCGGTGTTTCGTCCGAACATTCAGCTCCGCCACAATCGCTTCATCTGGCTCGGCAGCACGACGAAGCTCGATGCCTTCACCTTCGACTTCGCGAAGACGAAGTTCGGCTGGTTCAATTTGCACGCCTACCGATTCGACGAAAATTGGTCGACGGTGATCGTGGAGACGCCGGAGCGCACCTGGCGCGCGCTCGAGATGGACAAGATGGAGCTGAAAGACTCGATCGCGATGTGCGAGACGCTCTTCGCCGACCGACTCGACGGACAACCACTCGTCTCGAACGCGAAGCATCTGAGCGGCGCGAGCGCGTGGCTGGTCTTTCAGCACGTGTTGTGCGAGCGGTGGCATCACAAGAACATCGTGCTCATCGGAGATGCCGCGCACACGGCGCACTTCAGCATCGGCTCAGGGACGAAGCTCGCCATGGAGGACGCCCTCGCCCTCTCGCGTACGCTCACGACGCATCGCGGAGATATTCAGGACGCCCTGGCGAGCTACCAGAGTGAGCGTGAGGTCGAGGCGCTCAAGCTTCAGAGTGCCGCACGAAATCGCATGGAATGGTTCGAGAACGTCGATCGCCACGTCCATCTGGAGCCCGAGCAGTTCACGTACAACCTGCTCACAGGGAGCCAGCGCATCGGCCACGCGAATCTCAAGCTGCGCGACGCGCGCTATGTCGAGACGGTCGAGCGATGGTTCGCCGAGCGCAGCGGCGTCGATCACGCGCTCCCACCGATGTTCACGCCCTTCTCCGCGAGGGGCTTGTCGCTGAAGAATCGCGTCGTGGTCTCGCCCATGGCTACGTACATGGCCTGCGATGGCATTCCCAACGACTTTCATCTCGTTCACTTCGGCGCGCGCGCGATGGGCGGCGCGGCGATGGTGTTCACGGAGATGACGTGTGTGTCGCCCGAGGGGCGCATCACGCCCAATTGTCTCGGGATGTGGAATGACCAGCAGCGGGATGCGTGGACGCGCGTCGTCGACTACGTCCATACGCAGACCGATGCGAAGTTCGCCATCCAGCTCGGTCATTCGGGGCGCAAGGGATCGACGCGTCGCCCGTGGGAAGGGACCGATGAGCCGTTGCCGTCCGGTAACTGGCCGCTCATCTCGGCGTCGCCCGTGCCCTATATCGAGGGACTCTCGTCGACGCCGCGCGAAGCAACCATCGCCGACTTGGAGCGCATTCGGGACGAGTTTGTCGCGGCAGCCGAGCGTGCGGCTGCGGCGGGATTCGATTGGCTCGAGCTCCACTGCGCGCACGGATATTTTCTCTCGAGCTTCATCTCGCCGATCACGAATCAGCGGACAGATGCCTACGGCGGCACGTTGTTCAAACGCTGCCGATATCCGCTCGAGGTGTTCGAAGCCGTGCGCGCGGTGTGGCCCGCGGATCGGCCCATCAGCGTGCGCATCTCTGCCAATGATTGGGTTCCGGGCGGGCTGACACCGGAGGACGCCACAATCGTGGCGCGCCTCTTCAAGGCGGCCGGCGCGGACATGATCGATTGCTCGTCCGGACAGGTGAGCAAAGCCGAGAAGCCGGTGTATGGTCGGATGTTCCAGGTTCCGTTCTCGGACCGGATTCGCAGCGAGGCGGAAGTGTCGACGATTGCGGTCGGCAACATCTACGAGGGCGATCAGGTCAACACGATCATCGCATCGGGACGGGCGGATCTGTGCGCCATCGCGCGTCCGCATCTCTCCGATCCGGCGTGGACGCTGCACGAGGCTGCGAAACAGGGATACACCGACATACGCTGGCCGCATCCCTACTTTCTCGGCAAGCTGCAGCTCGAGCGCAATCTCGCGCGCGCCGCTCAGCAGGCGGCTGAAGCGTGAGCGCGGAACCGTTCAATCCGGGGCAGGCGTTGGCAGGGCGACATGCGCTCGTCACCGGGGGCGCGCGCGGCATCGGCGCGGCCGTGACGCGCACGTTGCTGAAGCATGGCGCGCGAGTCACGATGCTCGGCCGAAGCGCGATCTCGGAGCGAGACATGACGGCGACGTTCGGCGCCAATCGACTCCTCGATCATGTGCAGGCGGACGTCGGCGATCCGGAGGACGTCGCGCGCGCGTTCGACAGCGTCCGGGCACGCTCGGGAACGATCGAGATTCTCGTGAACAATGCTGGTCAGGGCGAATCCGCACCATTTCACCACACGGATTCTGCTCTTTGGCGCAGGATGATGACCGTCAACCTCGACGGCACGTATCACTGTGTGCGCGCTGCGCTCCCCGCGATGCTCGACGCGCGATGGGGTCGAGTGGTGAACGTCGCGAGCACGGCGGGGCTGAACGGCTACGCCTACGTCACTGCGTATTGCGCCGCCAAACACGGCGTGATCGGGCTGACGCGAGCACTCGCGGTAGAGGTTGCCGCAAAGGGCGTGACCGTGAACGCCGTCTGTCCCGGTTACACGGCAACGGAAATGTTCGAGCAGACCGTGTCGAACATCGTCGCAAAGACTGGGCGCACGCGCGAACAAGCGGCGTCCGATTTGCTGGCGCGCAGTCAGCAGCGTCGGCTCGTGCTTCCGGAGGAGGTTGCGAGCACGGTGACGTGGCTCTGCCTGCCGGAGAGCGAAGCCGTGACCGGTCAGGCAATCACCGTGACCGGTGGTGAGGTCAGATGAATTCGGGAATCAGCGGTTTCAACAACGTCGAGACATATGCAAAGAATATGGAGGGCTGATCCGTGAGCGAGCCTGTGTTCGATCTCGAGACGCGCGTCACCATGGACGACCATCACGCGCTGCGGTTGTGGCTGCGCTGGCTGTCGTGCACGGCGCGCATCGAGAACGTCATTCGCGCGCGGCTGCGACAGCATTTCGAGACGACGCTGCCGCGGTTCGATCTCATGGCGCAGCTCGAGCGCGATCCCGACGGCCTCCGAATGTCGGAGCTGTCGAAGCGCCTCATGGTGACGGGCGGAAGCATCACGGGAATCACCGACCAGCTCGAGCGAGAAGGATTGGCAGTTCGGATTCCCGTGCAGAGCGACCGGCGAGCGACGATCGTGAAGCTCACTCCGGTTGGCATCGAGCGCTTCCGGAAGATGGCTGCGGAGCACGAGCAGTGGATCATCGAGCTACTGTCCGCACTCACCGATGAGGAGCAACACACGATGCTCGCCGATTTCCGCAAGCTCAAGATTCATCTGAGTGGCGTCGCATCGGCTGCGGCCGATGGTACGGGGCCGCATCCATGAAGTTGACTCGCGATGCGGTAGCGGAGGCAGGCACGTTGCCGAAGGACCGCATTCGTCTCGCGGACTACTCGGCCCGCCATTTCCTGTACTCCGCCGCGAACGGCGTCGCGACGATCACGCTCAATCGCCCCGAGAAGAAAAATCCGCTGACGTTCGAGTCGTACGCCGAGTTGCGAGATCTGTTTCGCGCGATGCTCATGGCGGATGACATCACCGTCATTGTCCTCACGGGCGCCGGCGAGAATTTCTGTTCGGGCGGAGACGTGAAGGAGATCATCGGACCGCTCACGACGCTCGCGATGCCGGCACTGCTCGATTTCACGCGTATGACGGGCGATGTGATCAAGGCCATGCGCGCGTGTCCGCAGCCCATCGTCGCGGCGATCGACGGCGTGTGCGTTGGCGCCGGTGCGGTGCTCGCGCTCGCATCCGACCTTCGGCTGGGGACGGCGCGCAGCAAGACGGCCTTCCTGTTCACGCGCGTGGGGCTTGCCGGGTGCGACATGGGCACGTGCGCGCTGTTGCCGCGCGTGATCGGCCAGGGACGCGCGGCCGAGCTGCTCTACGTGGGGCGGAGCATGAGCGGCGAGGAGGCCGAGCGCTGGGGATTCCTGAACAAGCTGTGCGCGCCCAACGCGTTGTTCGCGGAGGCGCAGGCGCTGGCGGCGCAGCTGGCGGCGGGGCCGACATACGCGCACGCGATGACGAAGCGCATGCTGCATCAGGAATGGAACATGGGCGTCGATGAAGCCATCGAGGCCGAAGCGCAGGCGCAGGCGATCTGCATGATGACGCAGGATTTTCACCGAGCCTATCATGCGATCGTCGACAAGCAGACGCCGCACTTCGAAGGCAATTGAGCATGCACGCGCGCGACTACCTGAAGTGGCCGTTCTTCGAGCCGCGCCACGCTGCGCTCGCCCGCGACATCGATGCATGGGCATTGGAGCACATCGATCCGGCTCACCCGGCGAACATCGACTCGGCCTGCCGCGCCCTCGTGCGTCAACTCGGCAACTGGGGATGGCTGGCACACTCGGTAGGCGGAACGCGCTACGGTGGGGCGTCCGATGAGATCGACATTCGCGCTGTTTGCATCATTCGCGAGACACTCGCGCGCCATTCCGGCCTCGCTGATTTCGCGTTCGGCATGCAGGGACTCGGCTCGGGTGCGATCACGCTGTTCGGCACCGAGGCGCAGAAAGAGGCGTACCTCCCTCGCGTCGCGAGGGGCGAGGCCATCGCGGCGTTTGCGCTGTCCGAGGTGGATGCGGGCTCGGACGCAGCGGCGCTCCAGTGCGAAGCGAAGGCCGATGGCGATTGCTATGTGCTGCGTGGCGAGAAGATGTGGGTGTCGAACGGCGGCATCGCCGACTTCTACGTCGTGTTCGCGCGCACGGGAGAAGCGCCTGGCGCCAAGGGGATCAGCGCCTTCGTGGTCGATGCGAATTCCCCGGGAATGTCGATCGGTGAGCGTATCGATGTCATCGCACCGCATCCGCTTGCGCGCGTGACATTCGCGAATTGCCGCATTCCGGCAGCGCAGCGTCTCGGGGAGCCGGGGCGCGGCTTTGCCGTGGCCATGGCGACGCTCGACATCTTCCGCACCTCAGTCGCTGCGGCCGCCCTCGGCCTCGCGAGACGCGCGTACGAGGAAGCGATGCGACGCGCGACGTCGCGCAAGATGTTCGGGGCCATGCTCGGCGACCTGCAGCTCACGCAGGCGAAGCTCGCGATGATGGCGACGGGCATTGACGCCGCCGCGCTTCTCACCTATCGCGCGGCGTGGCTGCGCGACCTCGGGGAGCGCGTGACGGTGGAATCCGCGATGGCGAAGATGGTGGCGACCGAGACGGCGCAGCGGGTGATCGACGATGCCGTGCAGATCTTCGGCGGCCGGGGCGTCGTGAGCGATGAGCCGGTGGAGCGGCTGTACCGCGAGATTCGCCCGCTTCGCATTTACGAGGGCGCTACCGAGGTGCAGCAGCTCGTCATCGCGCGCGGCATCGTCAAGGCGTTTCAGGAAAGCGAGGTCGCGCATGCGTGATACGACGAGCTCCGTGCGCGGCGAGACGATCGTGGAGACGCACGCATTTCGCTCGCCGGTACTCGTGCGATTCGCCCACTGCGATCCCGCAGGCATCGTCTTCTTTCCGCGCTACATGGAGATGTTCAACAACCTCGTCGAGGACTGGTGCCGCGAGGGATTGCAGATCTCCTTCGCGGAGATGCACCTCGAGCGTGGCTGGGGAATGTCGACGGTCCATCTCGAGGTGGATTTCGCGGCGCCGAGCTTTCTCGGCGAAGAGCTCAGCGCGACGCTCGTGGTGCGAAGCATCGGCACGAGCTCCGTTCGTCTCGAGATCGCACTGCGCGATGCCGAGGGGCGCGATCGTGTGCGGGGACAGATGGTGCTGGTGATGGTCGAAGCGCAATCGAAGCGGGCACGCCCACTACCGGATGACCTGCGCGCGCGGATGTCTGTCTTTCAGTCGGAGAGCTGACACCGTGCCCCCTCTTACCGCGATCGAGTAGACATGGCTGCAGGCAAAATCCTACAACCTCCGGACTGGTTCCGCCCCAAAGGATACGCCAATGGCATTCTGGCGGAGGGGCGCAGCGTCTTCGTCAGCGGCATGATCGGCTGGGACTGCAACGGCCAGCTGGTGTCCGACGATCTCGTGGGGCAGGTGCAGCAAGCGCTCAAGAACATCGTGGAGGTGCTCTCGGAGGCCGACGCGAAGCCCGAGCACATCGTGCGCATGAACTGGTACGTCGTCGACAAGAAGGAATACATGGCCGCGTCGAAGGAGATTGGCGAGGTGTACCGCGAGATCATCGGCTATCACTATCCCGCGATGACCGCGGTGCTGGTGCTGGACCTGATGGAGGACGGCGCGCTAGTCGAGATCGAGGCAACGGCAATGGTGCCCATCTAGGCCACGCGCGCGTGAGTCGCCGCGCCGTCCACTCACGCTCCGCCAACAACTACTCACCCCCGAGGAGAGTCACTCATGTCTGCAGACGCAGAGGCATCGTCGCGACGTTCACCGAACGCCGATCTCGTGTACAAGATGGTCGACGCGTATTGCGCGATGGATGCCGACGCGCTGAGACCCCTGCTCCATCCGAAATCGAAGCACTCGGCGCCAGGCTCCGATTTCGGAACGGACATCGAGGGCGGCGACACGATCGTGGAATATTTTCGCAATAACGTGTTCCCGTCCTTTCATAAGGTGCGTTTCGAGATCGTGAACTGTTACGAGGACAAGACGCAGCCGGTGGTGATCGCGGAGTGGCGTAGTCATCTCAATCCCAAGACGGGAAAAGACTACAGCAACAACGGCGCGTTCTTCATCGAGTTGAGATGACTACGCCTCTATTGGGTTCGTGAGTACTTCGACACCGAGAAGGCGCACGCCAATGTCTAGCGCGGCGGCGGCTTCCGTCGGCGACCTGCGTGGCAAGGTCGCGGTCATCACCGGCGCGGCGCGCGGCCTCGGACTCGTGATCGCGGAGTCGCTGGCGCGCGAGGGCGTGCGGATTGCCGGCGTCGATGTGAAGAGCGACGAGCTCGCGAGCGCGATGAAGGCAGTGGAGAGCACGTACGGCGTGGAGACGCTGGCGTTCACGGGGGACATCAGCAACGAGGGCACGGTAAAGTCGCTGATGGCGGAGACGTTGAAGAAGTGGGGGCGGATCGATGTGCTGGTCAACAACGCCGGCATCCGGAAGATCGCGCCCGTGTGGGAGACGTCGGCGGCGGTGTGGGATGAGATTCACAACGCGAACTTGAAGGGGCACTTTCTGTGTACGCGTGAGGTCCTGAGTCAGGCCATGCGCCCGAAGAACGACGGGGTGATCATCTTCATCTCGTCGGGATCGGGGAAGAAGGGCGAAGAGGACAGCTCGGCGTATTGCGCCTCGAAGTGGGGGGTGATCGGCTTCGCGGAGTCGGTGGCGAAGGACCTGAAGAAGAGCCGGATCCGGACGACGACGATCACGCCGGGGATGATACTGACGCCGATGGCGCGGGAGTCGGAAGCGTGGGATCTTGGGCTGGATTGGCTGGATCCGGCGGCGGTTGCGGAGGCGGTGGTATTTTGCGTGAAGCAGGACGCAGATACGATCATCCCGGAACTCCGGATCTATCACCGGGCTCAGGTATAGAGCACGCCAGGCGCGTCACGTGAGGTGGGGGCCACGGATGAGTTGCCGGAGGCCCGCCGAGAGGTTATCATCCGAAGCTGTACGCGTTTGCCCTTCACCACTCCATACGCTCCTTCATGCCGATTCGCGGTCCCCGTCTCAGGGTCATTCGACGCCTGGGCGTTCAGCTCCCCGGTCTCACCCGCAAGGATGGCGAACGCCGTCCGTATCCTCCCGGCCAGCACGGTCCCACGGGGTCCAAGCGCCGGAAGACCAGCATGTTCCGCCGCCTCCTCGAGGAGAAGCAGAAGGTCCGCTTCAACTATGGAGTCACGGAGACGCAGCTTCGCCGCTACTTCGCCGAAGCGCAGCGACTTCCCGGCAAGACGGGTGACAATCTGCTCGCGCTCCTCGAGCGCAGGCTCGACAACACCGTGTTCCGGCTCGGCTTCGCGCCCACGATTCCAGCGGCGCGCCAGCTCGTCTCGCACGGACATGTGCGTGTGAACGGCAAGAAGGTCGATCGCGCGAGCTTCCTCGTGGAAGTCGGCGAGACGGTGTCGCTCCCCGAGGGCAAGATTCGCGAGCGTGCGGGTGTGCTCGAGTCGGTGACGCGTGGTCCGCAGGTTCGCATTCCCGGCTACCTCGCGCTCGATCCGGACGACAAGTTCACGGGTCGCGTGATCGGTTCGCCGGCGCGTGCGGACATTCCGTTCATCGTGAACGAGGCTGCGATCGTCGAGTTCTACGCGCGTTAACTACAGGGCTCGGTAACTACGGGGCGCGTTAACTACCGGGCTCGGTAGTTAGCGGAAATAGCTCGAGCAAAAAGGCCGGCCCTGTTAGGGGCCGGCCTTTTTTGTTGTTCGCGGAGAATGGCGCGCTACTGCGTGCAGGCTCCCCCGACCGTGTAGTGCAGCCTCGAGTCCGCCGCGTCGACGCGAAGCGTGAACGACGACGGCGTGTGCTTGTCGTGCGGCTTGAGATTCGACGCGACGAGCGTCGCGAGTTGGCGCTGCGCAGGATCCGGAAGATCGCTCTGCGGAACGGAAATGTTCGTGAGCGCACCTTTTCCATCGAACTTGAGCGACATGAGCGCGAAGCCATGCGGCACCGGGCCGGA
>Ga0193716_1001286_pt1 | contig 14632 bp, 11 predicted proteins | sample U2c1metaG_FD_145901 | JGI IMG/M metagenome (GOLD analysis project Ga0193716, IMG submission 145901) | Soil microbial communities from a riparian zone of the East river system, Colorado, United States - U2c1 | ecosystem: Environmental > Terrestrial > Soil > Riparian zone | place: USA: East River...
TTCCAGGTTCAGATGCCACCCAGGTCGACGAGTTGGTGCTGACCTTGCAGGGAGTTATAGCGAGCAAGGATCTACCTCCTGTGTTAAAGAAGTAAGTCAATTGCACTTGTATACTACAAAGATTCTGATGAATAAAATGCAGACCAGACGAGAGACAGCAGCCATATATCCGGCAGACTATACAGCTGACTGGGTTCAATTGCGACAAGTTTGGGGATGGTATCGATACCCTGCAGCGCCTACATCAAATTCTATCACGTCAGGTACCAGAGGGTGCCATGGAACCATTTGCATTCAACCGACTTGGTCGTTTTCCAATGGTGGAACTGGCAACCCGATATTTCACGTCACGCCGGGATGACCCCACTGGAGTTCCATTGGATTTTGACAGGACCATCGACCCGAATGGCATCCTGGCCAGTATGGTAAATGGTAAATACTTTCACGGAGAGGACAATAGGGTTGAGTATTTTATAATGGAGCGTTCAGACAATGAAGACCCACCAAGGCAAGTGTTAAGTCCATGTCTGCAAATCATGCGAGGCCACTGAATCATGCCACTAGGTTTTCTGAAACTGATCCAATGCAGTTCAGGGTAGGAGATATTGTTGAAGTACAGATGACAATCGTCGCGGTACCCATACAAAAGAACAAGTTCAAGGTGGTGACACAACTCAGAACTGTAGCACTCCTTGATGGCACTTTCACTGACGTGAGTTGGTGTTTCGTCCAGCTTTTTGTTTGAAATACTGATAAACACAATGTCACAGCGTGCTGCATTGAACAGGATGAAGGCCATCAACCAACCTTTCGCCGCAAAAGTCGTTGTCAAAAGGAAATTCGGGTATAACTTGGCAGATGATGAGGTGCAGGAGGCTAGAGATAAGATGGTCAATATGACTATGAATGATAGGGAATAGTAGGGGGGAAATGACTTAGAATTACAGCGCACAAAGCACCTTTTCGACACCTTGATAAGGCAATTTAGAAAATGTTTATGCACGGCAGACCATGGTGAATACAAAAATGCCACATATCCTTTAGCAATACTTTCACACATTTAGAATATTTAATCACTAGAAACAGTGAGCAGACGAGCAATCAAAAGGAATGCCAGCTATGAACAGGTGGATGAAGATGAACGAGACGCAAAAAGGAATGCAGATGAATGATAGGTGATAACAGGATTGCAAATGGGATTACATAGAAGTGTAGAAGATATGTCTGTCATATGTAACTTAAAGAAAAGAAGAAAGAAGAAGAAGTGAGGTGAAGCACCTTGTCTTTCATACAGGTGGCAACAGCGACTGCCAAAAATAGACAGTCATTGTCCTAAAAGGTCAGTGTTGCCACAACGATGCTCATCCACCCAAAAAGGCAACTAAAGATGTTCAAAACAGCAGCACACGTGATAAATAAGTATTTGCACTCACCATCAAATATATTGTTATCAAACATCTTGAGGATTAGATAATAATGGCCTGCCTTTGGCAATCATACAGGTATAAAAGGAGCAGTGAGCTGACTTGATGGATTTTACGAAAATCATAAAAGAGGGTTCTCTTGTGCACATCATCCCACAATAGATGTTGAGATAGATGTTCACCCATCTATCAGAGGTTGTCAATAGCAAGTTGACCAGAGGCAAAACAATGATTCTTTTGGTTTGGGCATACAATATATTGTATTTGGTTGGAGAGAAGTAGCATACATGGTTTATCCATCCAATTTGGGGTTTCTGGCTCACACAATTTTTTTTGGTCAACCTTACCGATTTCAGCCCACAAATCAGGTGCACCAAAATAGAAAAACAAGAGTGCAATGTGATATTCTAGTAATTGAGCCTAATTCTGACGCCTCCCTGTAGTGTCATGTGATCTTAAACCTTAATTTTTCTTATTTTGTGACAGTGGCTGGCTGTGGCGGTATGCGCATGTTTGGTTGGTGGCGTGCAGCTTTCGTAATTTTGTGCATTGTAACACGGTCATCACACAGCAATTTAGCATTTGCATTCACAATAGAAAATTAGGGATATAGACACACTACTGTATGGAGGGTATCTAGTCAGTCCACTGCTTATGGTCTCTGAACAAAATCTATAAAATAATTGATTTTGCCTGTTTGGGAAGATGTGGCTAGAGATGAATTGTGCTGTAGTTTGGAAGGATGTAGATATTAGGGTCATGCACAGTAGTTATATTGTGCATTCTCAGAACCACCAAAGGTTGAAAAATGAAAAATTGCTATATGTACAAGAGTGATACTTTGCTACTTAATTATCTCCACATGCCAGGAAAATTATCCTGCTTCATTTCCATTCCACTACTGACTAAAATATTTGGTAGTTCTGATAATGCATAATATTTTGTGTGAGGTATTTGTTTTCCTTACCATTGCAAGCCTTCCCTCACATTGTCTCCAAAAGAGCTGGTAGTTCATTATTTTGGTAGTTTTGGTGCAACATCTTCCTTAAAACATTCATTTCAGCAACACAATAACAGAACACAGGGCTATGTTTTTCACTACTGTGCATGACCCTAATATCTACATCCTCCCAAACTACAGCACAATTCATCTCTAGCCACATCTTCCCAAACAGGCAAAATCAATTATTTTATAGATTTTGTTCAGAGACCATAAGCAGGGGACACACCGGGAATACCAAAATATAAAGACCCTTTATAGGTAATATTATAGGTAATCTAAATACAAAATGTATACAAATGCCTATAAAGACTCACAATAGTTAATCTACAAGGAGAGGCTATAGGCAGCATTATAGAAAATATATCGAGATAGCTATAGGGACTCTTTAAAGATAAAGTATAAATTGTCACAATAGGAACAATTATAAATAATATATGCAGATGCTTATAAAAGTAATTTATAGAATTTCTATAAATGGCAACAATAGGATTCACAATAGATTATCTATGGGCAGCCTCCTTATAGACAATCTATTGTCAGTCTTTATAGGTTAGAGACTTATTGTTTTGACCTATAAAGACTGACTGTAGATTATCTATAAAGGGACTGCCCATAGATAATCTATTGTGAATCCTATTGTTGCCATTTAGAGAAATTCAATAAATTGCCTTTATAGGCATTTTTATATATTATTTATAATCATTCCTATTGCAACAATTTATGCATTATCTATGAAGAGTTCCTATAGCTATCTCAATATATTTTCTATAATGCTGCCTATAACTTCTCCTTATAGATTGACTATTGTGAGTCTTTATAGGCATTTGTATACATTTTGTATTTAGATTACCTATAATATTACCTATGGTGCAGTCCACTTAGTCACCACCACTTTTGGATAGTGGCTGTGCAGTGACCAAATCATGGTTGAGAAATTTTTTGAGTTTGATACCTCTCAAAACCCTCAAATTACCATATTTGTTTGTTTGCATGCTCTAATGGGTATTTGCATATTACACAGAATGTGTTGTGATCTGAATATTGACCATGCAACATTGTTGCATGATTCTTAGTGCCACCCAGTGGAAATAGCCATCGCTTAATATGGTATATATTACTATATTGGGGGTACAAACCCCTGTTGGCCAATTTTGCCTTGAATCAAAATTTATAACTCCCTCAGTTTTGAGTAAATAAAAATCTGTCTGACAGAAATGTTCTTATGCCCAAAAGGATGCATTTGGTCAGAGGGATAAGAAATTGGTCCATATTTGGCCTTCCTATTTCAGTTGTACAAAACTGGTGGTGACTAAGTGAACTGCACCATATAAAGGGTCTTTATATTTTGGTATTCCTGGTGTGTAAGGGGTGTTGTCGAAAGACAATAAATTCCATGCACGAACAAAGCATATCAATATTCAATATCACTTCATCTGTGAGGCAATCAAAGACTGAAAGGTATCAGTCATCTATGTGCCAACTGACAATAATTCCACGGATATATTCACGAAACCTTTGGCGAAGGCAAAGTTTCGACTATTCATGGAGATGTTAGGGTTGTGGCGGATGGAGATCGAGAGTGGACGATGAAGTTAGGTGCCATGATTATCAATGTTGCAACGCATGATGTGTCACATGATGTTCAACAAACTCACGTTTCCTGGACTCACAAACTCGAGGGGGAGTGTTGAAGTATGTATGAGTATAGCTCATCCTTAAACATTCATTTATTATTTCTTTATCATTGATACACTCATTTAGTGTTGCTGCGGCTAGGCTAATTGGTAGCTGGCTAAGACTAGCTGGTTTTAGCCGCTAAATCAGCTAGGCTGAGCTAGGAATCACCAGCTAGCAGATGGCTAAAGCTATAGCGATGGCTAAAGGCCAGTACTGTAGAGTCTATATTGGATGGCTAGATGGCTAGGCTACAGCTAATTAGCTGGAGTTTAGCAGGTACCCGCCCAGCAAACATGAACACACTACTGCAACCAATCAGGCGAGTCCACCCATTTAACCTTGTCTGTGGTGACTACCTTTCACTTCCAGCAAGCATCGGGAACTTCAAGACATTGGGGGTATACATTGACACATGCTCCAATTTCATATGGGTCTCAAGATCAAGGCTGCGGGCACCGGCAAGACAACAGTCGACTCAATACGGGCAATCTGCCTGGATTATGCAACACCAGGAACCTTCATGTCAGATGGCGGTTCTCACTTCAAAAACGACCAAGTCAGCTCTTTCTGTGAGGAGAACAACATCACGCAAATCACTACGGCTGCCTATGCTCCATGGGTAAACGGTCTCGTTGAGAGTACTAACAACCTAATCCTCAGCAGGTTAAAGTGACTCTGCTCACCTGATTTGGACGAAGTACCCAGTGACGTGGACCCCAAATAAATTCCACGGAACTGGCCCATACACCTTGCCGAAGCTATTTGCTCCCTAAACGATCACATCATCCCCGCACTAAATGCAACCCCAAGGGAAATCCTCTTTGGCATGGCTTTACAGCCTAACACACAAACAACTGACCCAACTTCCGGACCTCTCCCCACCACCAACAACGATTTGGACACACACTTTACACTCGCGGACTCATTCTGATATACCACACACCTCCGTAGCATAAAGGAAGCAGACCGCCGCAAAAACATGTTCGATTCAAAGGCTCGAGTCCCGAATGTTCAAACCGGTGACCTTGTGCAATTCTATGATTCTAAAGCTGACTTTAATTATTCCACTATAAATAAACTAGCCCCTCGTTGGTCCGTACCACATCTCGTAACAGGGAAGTACCTTAACTCATATACATTATCTACCTTATGCGGCTTGCCACTGAGCGGCCTCTTTCATATGCACAGACTCCGACCCTATATACCACTTAGAGGCTCAACCCTTGACCTAATACACCCCCGTGACATACCCGAACCCACTGAAGAGGACCTCGCAATCGCTGAAGCTGAAGAATGCATGTCCGAGGGAGACCTTTATAATTCATTTGCAGAGCACATTAAAATCGGGACGGATTGACCGAGAGGCATTTGGCATTTAGGGGGATCCTTACTTGGATCCACACTGCTTGATGTTCTCACTGTGCACGCTGAGTTAGCACCTGTGGCAGTGCTAACCCCTATCTCAGTTTTCTAGTACATACATTGTCACCGAGCACATCATCATCATCTCTTCTTCGACTACCTGTACCTGTGTGACAGCTTTACCGGTTGCCCATCTACGTCTTCATAAATCGGACTAACTTCATTTCATATCTTGCTCTATATGCTGTGGAATTTTCTGTCAATTTTGGACGCAATTTTCATTGGTTATTTCATTTTATCTGGAATTGTTTTTGGTTTTATTTTGATTTTTCGATTATATTTTGATTTTACTTTTTATTTTGAATTTTATTTTGAATTTTGAATTTGATTTCTGATTTTATTTTTATTTTTATTTCTGATTTTTGATTTACTTTCAATTTTATTTTCAGATATTACAATTTTCTTTTTCTTTTCTTTACTTGTTTACTTTTGTTTTCATTGTCATGCAGAATGTCATGGAAGACTTCAGAATACTGGACACTTGCCTAGGAAAATTACAGAAAGTACTAGAACATGTGACCTGTCATGTGATGTCATAAAGCACAGCCTAGCACAGCCTAGTACAGCAGATATGCCATAACACAGGGGCAAACTCTCAGTAGAGTATTTGTGAAGCCATTCCTGGAATGTTCTGGAAGATGATGCATACCTTTGAGGTCATGGAAAGTTCTGGAAAGTAGATAGTTCCAAAGTGTATAAATTTGAGGCATGCATGCCCAGAATGAAGCAATCTACTCAGTATCCCCTCAGTTGCAGTTTACTCAGTGAGATTCACCCAGAAGTTTATTGTCTTTAGTCAGTCTATTGTCCCCAGTGTGGACACTTGTTCTCTCATCACTTGCCACTTAGTCATCTTAACACTTAGTCATCTCGTTGCATAGTCACACATCACGCTAATCACATATCAGTCACACATTAATCTTGCAGGTTATTATTGTTTGGTCTTGTAAAAGTCGTTTACAAGCCACTAGTAGTCATTAGGAATTTTTCTTTAACAAGATATTTTCTATTCTCACACTTTCTCCAACGTTTTCACACTTATATCAATTGAAAGGAGAACTTCCATTTGACTCTGGTATATTCCCAGAACAAACAGGCAACACTCGACCACATACTGGACCAGCTAGCCTGTGATAACTGTTTGATCAGGACAGTTAATTGAATTCACATCAGTCCATGGTTCAGACTACTATGTACTTTCCCAAACCCGGTTGGATGGGTTCAAACAGGTCTGAACCAATGGAAAATTTGGCTTCAAGTTTGAGGGTGTGGCAAATTTTGATATTCATTTTCATCTCAAATTGCCAAAAATGGCATGACCCAGATACCAACATTTATTTTTGGCCAACCTTGTGGTTTTACTTGCATCACATCCTCACAATGTAAGTCATTATCATACACATTGTATACTAACTATTCAGTTGTTTTTAGAAACTACTTCACAGTGTAAGTTGAATATAGTAAGTACAAAGGTAAGTAAATCCGAGTCAGTTATGTTAACTACTACAAGTATGTGCATCCCAGCAACAAGTAGCATGGACAGCAATGGACACAGCAACCATGGTGGATGCACACGGGTGGGTTCAGGCATGTGCTGGCATGCACGAGCAATGGTGGGACCATGCCAACGAGAGTGATCAGGCACAAAGGAGTGCAGGAGGGCACCAATGAGCGATGTCGGGCATGAACAAACACAGGAACATCCCAGGTAGTTTGACAAAGTTCCCTGCTCCATCATAAACGACAATGACAATGAACATGTCACCATTGACTGTCAATGTGCACATCAATGACCACCGATCGGGCTGGCTGTCTCATGTGTCGGTGATGGGAGTAGGTGCCAGCACCCTCGCGAGACACACATTGATGTTGGCGCTGGTTTCATGAGGTCATAGGGAGGAGAATAGTCACCAACTGCCATGGGTTTCGTAAGACACTGCACTTGTTATGGTGCGGTATGTACCTGTGGTACCAAGGGTACTGCAGGTTTTGTGTAAAACCATGTCCAATATTTATTTCAAATCTTGTTGACTTTTGGATGTGGTTCAAGGTTCGAACCGCTTCAGAACCTGAACTGGACCTCAAGTTTGGTCCATGGGAGGTTTGGTCCAAGGTTCAGCCCATTGCCTTGGACCGAACCTTGGTCAGGTTTGAGGTTCACCAAATTTGCTGAAGAACCAGACTGAACCGCCAGTCCACTGCAGCACATCATCTGCAGAGACATCACCACCAGAGGGGAGTTGCTTGGTCAGTCACCTGAACCATAGCATAATCGACCCTGAGATGGTCTGACTGAACTCAGATGCAAACATGTCCCAAGATTCTTTTGCGTGTTTGATGTGAGCAACCTTGATGATGAGGTCGGCTTTCACACACTGCATTATCATGGCTTTTGCAAGACTATCCTTCTTCTTCCATGTATGGTTCTTCACAATATTGGTGGTGTCGTCAGGAGGGCAGGTTTTGGATACGTCAACTATACCCATCACTTCACAGGACTCAAAAGAATTCCACATTTGAACCGACCACACATAATAGTTCTCCTCCTTCTCGAGCTGATCACTTTCTGCCTTAGGGAATATGGCCACAGATGATGTGGGCAGTTCCCAGGTTTCAGTTGACATGGCGAGGTAGGGTTAGGGTTACAATGATGTGGCAGGTGAGAGGGATGCTTGAGTGCAAGTGCATGGTGTGTAGGAGGTAGCAATGTACCCGGAGCAGGGTGGAGGGTGCACGCACACTGTGCTGACGCAATGCACACAGTTTCTGCTGATGCAGGTAGTGCACAATATTTGTTGACACTAGTGGAAGGAGTGGGGAATGACAGGACTGTAAGGAACGGCGCGACTGAACGTTGAACCTTGCTGGATCCAGTAAGAAATTGGGACACCAACTTGGGTAGAATGTGAGAGTTGGATGACAACATGCGAGCATGATGACACGTTGAGCAGTTGTTTGAAACAACTGGACCATGAGGCAATGGTGTGTCAGATGTGTAACGATTGGCGGTGCAGTAACACGCTGTCACTAGTTGTGTGCAATTGAACAGTTAATGGTTCACACTTGGTGTACCTTGTACCTGGTTGGGGAGGTGATCTGGGTAGTTAAACTAAGTGAGTCACACTTATAATGCGGGGCTCATAACCTAGTGACAGAGGATGAGTCTATGGACTCAGTCGGAGTGGAAACACAACTAGAATTACTATACCTAATGACAGAGGATGAGTCTATGGACTGTAGGTACAGGTTAGTAAATAGTAATGTAAGTATAAAGGATGTGTCACCTCAGTCAGAGTGGAAACATAACTGAGAAAAGAAGAAGAGGATGCACGTACTAAACGAATGTGATTATGTAAGAAAATCCATATAAGGAAAGTGATCAGTTCTGGTGTGTATTGTATAATATGTACAAGACAATCCTCGCTTCGCTTCGGCGGATGATTATGTAACGATAAGGGATATTTACAAATGCATATAAGTATTAGTACGCTATACGAGCAGTTCGTGATAAGTTACATTGATGGTCGTAGTTTCTCCCGCGCGCATTCGAACTACGGCTCGTGTACGGTTTGGGATTCGAGACAGCGCGGTATATAGTTGGCCATGCGAAAAGACGGGGACAGTGACATCCACACCGACCGCATCCAGATTTAGGCCTTGACAGCTATTGAACATGGTTGCGTATCCGGGAGCCAATGGGAATTGTTGGCGGAGTAAAGTATGCCCGGAAGGCAGGACGTAGGTAAAGGAAATGCGCGGTATGAGAATGTCGTCGTCCTCTGTGTGCAATATACCTTTGCGAATTTTGACGAGTTGGACTGTGATGAGTCGATTCCCGACTTCGGTCACGATGACACGCACATTTTTCACCAGGCCACGGTCGATGGAAAGATTGCGAAGCAATCGGTAGATTCCATTCACCTTCACAGTCAGGGTGTGTGACGGAAGCCCCGGAGGAGTTTGTCTGGCCACGTAGTCAAGCGCACTGTGAGGTGAGATCATGCCGGCCGCATTGACTTCCTTGAGAGAATCGGCCGCCATGTACGTGCGTTGTTCGCCATGGACGCGGCTTAAAATGGCGGTGTTATATTCATCGACTTGGCGATTGGTTGGCGCGAGTATTGACCTTTTCAGGCAAGCGGCTGCATTCTGCATAATGTCGGGAGGGTAGACAAATTGTATGACGTCCTCGACACGCTCGACAGTGGTGAGCATGGCTAAGGAAACATCCGGGCCAGCTCCATCTCCGATCACGTCCACGAAATGAGCAAACTCTGGATCTTCCGCATTTCGATACGGTTGCGTAAGGTGGTAGACCTTGAGATTGTTCCAAAACGGCCAGGATTTGATGGAGGCGTCAATAACTTGTGCCCTGGAGCCTCTCCTGATGACCGGGCATGTCTGTCTGAAGTCTCCCAAGAGTACGACAACTTTACCTCCAAAGAGGCCGTCGAAGTGCATAACCCGACGACACGTCTCGTCCACACATGCAAGAACACCTTTATTGCCCATCGGTGCTTTGTCACATATCGCAAGAGCTGCCATTCTGATGAGTTCTCCGCGAGCATCGTTTGGCTGGATGGGAGAAAGAAGCATTTCACTGTTTTCGTTAACAGGGATCTGTGTTTTCTGTTATGGAGGGGTGACAGGTATGTGCACAAATGGACTTACTTTGAATGCAGAATGAGTGGTTCGTCCACCTGCATAGTGTTGGGCAGCGAATGCCGCAATGGCCGTTGGCAGGACGATCCGGCCTAACGACCTGATTTTGTTGCAAATCATGTTAACCAGGTACGTCTTGCCCGTGCCTGCCTTGCCATCGACAAAGATATGTAAGCCCCGCTCTTCAATTACCGCTTTCAGAACATCATCGTAAATGCTACATTGCTCAGCATTGAAGAGTGCGCGGGCAGTGTCTGCAGATGTCGCAAGCGATTCTGGATCTGTGTTCCAACGCCCCAGTTCGTGTTCTACTTCTCGCCCGTGTGTTGTTGGTTCGGGAAGGTTATAGGCGGCGAGCGACTTTCCGTGGCCTCGCAAAGCTTCGGCAAGATCTTGCAGTGCATATTCAAACCCTAAGTTTGTCATATTATGGTGTCGGAGTGTGTAATCGAGAGAAAGATGGGGTCCGAGATTTTCCCATATCAGCATTGGAGTAGGTACACAGTCGTTGACGAGTAAGTGCACAAACAACAATCGTAGTTGGCGGGGGGTTTTTAACATCTGAATACCCTCCAGCAGAGCATACTCAGCCTCTTTTTCTGTTGCAAACAATCCAAGCTCCGTGGCGGCTTCCTGGTAGGTATCATAAAGTACACCATCAATTGTTCGTGCATCCTCATAGGAGGACGATGGTCGGTGTTGAAGGAGTGTTCGCAAGTAAAAGACCTCGCCATGGGAGGGTGGTATATCATGTATACGTGCCAAATGTGGGCGTTGTCGCCCACGCAAGATGACATGCATTGGAGGTACCCCGAACGGGCTTGTCCGCTCGACAAAGTGGTTTGCCTGCAGCATACGGTTAGGATCATATTTTTGGAGGCGAAAAAGGGAAAAGTATTCGATATAGGTAAGATCCGAAAACAGGTGGAGATTGCCTCCATCGTTGAATGAACCAAATGGACGGCAAAAATAATGATTGAGAGTAGACATCGCACTGGAACCTCCATCCCGTCGATGATACTGACGATTGGACTGGTTTGCAGATAGATGGACGCTGACGGCCGTGACAGCAGGCTCCTTTTTGGCAACAGTGTAACCCATGATACGCCATGCAGCCTCCCCTGCGGAGAGATAACGCGTTCCAATATTCCTCGATTTCATTGACAACATCTTCAGAATCACCTGCATGGACACGATAACGTGCCCGATCGGGACCTGCATAACAATTTAGCATAGGCACCGACACAAATATGAAATATATAGGGTTCACCTTTGTGAATGTATTTGAATAGGTATTGAAATAGATGGGATGTGTTGGCTATCTCAAAATTGAGATGGCATCGAAATTTACGCAGCAAAGGTAAACAATGAGGCACAACCATTTCGTCACCAGCATTTCGCCTTCGATAATGCAGCCTGCCTTCGGAGTCGATGGAGGTTGTGGATTGCAAGGCATGGGGATAACCGAACCGGCAAAGACGATGTCCGTCGTCATCCACCCTCTGGCAATATTTGGAGGGTGGTCTGGTAGGGAAGGGATGATTGTGCACCATAGAGTTTTGTACCAACTCGGCATCAGATGGGTCGCATGGCATTTCAGCACTAACGACTGCATCAATGTCATCGGGATGGATGCAGTCTTGTTCGAATTTGAGCAGGATATGTGCATGTGGAAGACCCCTTTTCTGAAACTCGATGGAATGCACCATGTACAGGAGACGGCCTGCATTTGGGAACATTGTTTTTAAAGTTGATTCCAAGGCAGTAAGTTTTTGCCGAAACACGTGGACGACGACTACAGGCACGTCCATAAAATCCTGACCGGGCAGTAAGCGAGAGCGAATCTCAGGCCAGTTGGCGTTGCAGGTAAAGGTAACAAAAAAAGTGGGGGGTCCATATGCGGCGCCAATGGCAAGTGAATCCGCGATTTGCTCAGATGCCCACTTGTTGGAACCAAGGAATGATGCGGGTAGGTAAATGTTTTGATGGTCGGGCACATAGGTGACACCCATCAGTGCAGCATCCTCCTGTCTGAGACGTGTCTGATTCATCCGGATGTAATTCAATCGTGTTTCGAGATTCCGACTGAACATGTCCACCAGATACTCATTTGTCAGCCGCCCAAATATATGAAAGCGTGGCTCGCGCAAGATCCTTGCGCGATAATGCATGATTTGTTGAGTGGTGCCGGCAATGCCTTCATCTTGCACTGGATAATTCCCCTCACCAGTTTCGATTTCATCTGTGGAACCCACCACTCCCCATCCTAACGTGGCATGTGGGAAGAACAAAGGATATGCGAGTGGTTCCCACATTCGACTGATTGTTTGTATGCGCTGATTCTCACCATCACGTCGAATGAGGATGATGTTGCGAGACTGGACGTCGGCCTTTGTTGTGTTTGCATAGTTCATGATGGCCGCTATTTCCGATGTTGTTCCGCTGTCTTCGAGGGTTAGATGTGCAGAAGGGCATTGATTGACGTCGAGGGAGCTGAGGAGTGACAGTGACTGCAGAAAAGGGTTGTAAAGACAAAGGCTCATGGCCACAGCGTCGATCCATGCAGGGGGGATGATTGTGGCCCATTGTGGATGAGGCACTTTGTCAAGCATGAAACCGTCGTATAAAAACCAACGAACAGCAGAGTTCTCATGATTTGGCCGAACACGGTGGTAGACACGCCCTTGAATGGCAAAAAAACCAGGAGGTCCGGTGACTTCAGGAAATGGATGGGTAGTTTCAAGGGATGCAAAGGAGAATATGAGGTTTAGGATACGGGACAAAGACGAAATTTGCGGGTGGGTGATAAACATGTTGTATTGTGGAGGGAGTGGCGGCAAGGGTGGGATTTCCAGCAAATACTGGCCCTGTTTGCCACAACAGAAGCCAGCACGTTCCCCAGTCAGCAAGTGTAATCCACAATAACGACACTGATGGATGTTCATGCCTCTTTTCTCAGCCCAGGTAAGAGTCGGCGATTTAATGGGCCCAATGAGCCAATGTGGTGAGTCGGACATGACAGTAAGAGCTGACATTCACATCGTCGGCAATTTAAATACATACATATACTAAATACACGGCAGTCACTCATTTGTGCGCGGGACTATCATGTGGTGATTATTGTCAGACAGATGACTTTGATCTGCACCCATTATATACTGTGTCGCATACATTGACGCTTCGGAGTGCGACACATAACGGAGAGTGGTGTTTTGATCATGTATCTGCAAACACGTACATTAGAGCAATGCCAAAAAAAAGCAATAAATGTATACGAGTTGATCGTGGTTGTCGAAGACAATGTTATGGGCATGCATCATCCCCCGCTGTTGATATTCAATTCTGATTAAAAGATTAACAGTGGGCATTGGCGGGCGTGTCTTGGATGTGCACTGTTCAATTGTTGGTCCGGAAGGAGCTTAACAATGGATGATGTCATAAATAGGGTGAAATTAAAGTTACACGGGAAATAAGTAGCGAAAGCGAGAGAATCAAGATGGCAAGAGTCAGGGGATACAATTACATGTCAATTTTTACCGCGCACGGGCCTTTTACCTTTTTTTTTGGCAGAAGTATTCTCACCATCATTTGCAGACTCGTCGTCTGGATGTATTTCGTGTTCAACACGCTCTGGCACGATGAGCTCAATACGTTCATCGTCCTCGAGCTCATCATCAAGTGTCATATTGGAGATCACGGGAGAATGCTGTTCTTTAACGCCCGCGGCACGTTCGACTTCAGGCAAAGTCTGTAAAGAGTTAGGTCGGGAACTGAAAAAGAATGGTCAGCATAGACATGAATGGTACATGATTGAGCACACATACACAGCTAACATGCCAGAGTAACTATCAAGGAATAAGTGAAGAAAGCCGGAATGGACTGCGGCAGAAACTTACTTCATCTCTATGGCAGGTGCTGCAGCACCTGTGGTAAAGGCCGGCTTGGAGCTGCCTTGAGTAAAAGATGCTCTACAGCTGCTTAAGAAAGCAGGGAAAGGGGAGAGAGAAATAGCGGATGAACTTTTAGATGGTGGCTTTCGGGTCGGACGCAAAAGCTCTAAATTTCCTTTTTTTGGCGGATGATGCATCATTCACAGCATCGGAAGTGGATCGAGTGGGGCTGTCGGGAGTAGGTACATTAAGAACAATGTTTTCGATGTCAATGGCGAGCGTCGCATCCTGACACACACGCGAACACGTTCCGATGACCTGTACGATGGCACCTGGGAACGGTACATTGGTGTTCTTCCAACGAGGTCGTGAACTATTGAATGTGGTGCTTGGGTAATGGTCAGGGGAAAAAGGCCTTAAAATATTTAGATCACGAACGTACGTGAGCGTGCAAAGTTGTGTGTTATCTCGAACATACTCCGATACAAGGATGGGGAACATCCGGGATCCCTCAGGCAGATGGCTAGCATTGCCACTCACATGCCCGAGAGCAA
>Ga0193716_1001287_pt1 | contig 14625 bp, 18 predicted proteins | sample U2c1metaG_FD_145901 | JGI IMG/M metagenome (GOLD analysis project Ga0193716, IMG submission 145901) | Soil microbial communities from a riparian zone of the East river system, Colorado, United States - U2c1 | ecosystem: Environmental > Terrestrial > Soil > Riparian zone | place: USA: East River...
GGGGCCCGCGGCGATGTTCGCAGGCAAGCTGCTGGTGCCCGTCACGACGGGGTACGACGTGTTCAATCCCCAGACCGGCGCCGGTCAGAGCCACATTCAGCTGAGCCGACCGCCCAGTCCCGGCCCCGTCGTGCCAGCGGTCGCCGGGAGCACGCTGCTCGAGCAGCGTGGCCCCACGCTGGTGGCGTTGGGCGCTTAGCTAGACCTCTGGGCTGAAACTCGAAAGGGCCTTGCCCGACTTCCAGTGCTTGAGCAGGTCGTTGGCCAGCGCACGATAGGCATTGGCGCCCTTGTTCTTTCGCCCCGCCAAGACCGAAGATCCCGATGCGCTAGCCTCGGCGAACCGCACGGTGCGCGGAATCGGCGGCCCCAAGACCACTAGGCCGTAGCGGTCCGCGACGTCGAGCAGCACATCGCGGCTGTGCGTGGTGCGCGAGTCGTAGAGCGTCGGCAGCGCGCCGAGCAACTGAAGGTCGGCGTTGGTGATCTGCTGGACGTCGGTGACCGTCCTGAGGAACTGGCCGACGCCGCGGTGCGCCAGCGTCTCGCACTGCAACGGCACGATCACGTCGTCGGCAGCGGTCAGACCGTTCAGCGTCAGGACCCCCAGCGATGGCGGGCAGTCGATGATCACGACGTCGAAGTCCGACGAGACCTTGGCCAGCGCGCGCTTGAGCGCGTACTCGCGGCCGGCCCGCATCAGCAGCATCGCCTCGGCCCCCGCCAGGTCGATGTTGGCGGGCAACAACGTCATGCCCTCAACCGTCGGCACCAGCGCGACACTCGGTTCCACGTCGCCGAGCAGCACCTCGTGGATCGACACCGTCAGCTTGTCGGGATCAGCGCCGAGCGAGAAGGTCAAACACCCTTGCGGGTCGAGGTCGACGAGCAGCACTCGTCGCCCCTTCTCCGCCATCGCCGCACCCAACGACGCCACAGTCGTCGTCTTGGCGACCCCACCCTTTTGATTGGCGACCGCTAGTACCCGCGTCATGAAACTCCCCTCGCCCCGCAAATTTCCCGTCGCTTCGCTCGCCCCGCGCAACGTGTTCATCCAAGCACGCGCGCGGAGCATCGGCTTCGGCGTGCGGCAGAATCGCCGAGTGTGAGTATCGAACGGCACCGCCTCCTGCTGCTGCGCCACGGCGAGACCGAGTGGTCCAAGAGCGGCAAGCACACCGGCCGCACCGATCTCGAACTCACCGAGACCGGGCGCGAACAGGCCACCCTCGCCGCCGAGGCGCTGGCCGACCTGCAGCTGCGCGATCCGCTGGTGGTGAGCAGCCCACGACACCGGGCGCTGGTCACCGCGGAACTCGCTGGCCTGACCGTCGACGAGGTGACGCCGCTGCTGGCCGAGTGGGACTACGGCGACTACGAGGGCCTGACGACACCGGAGATCCGCGAGACGGTGCCGGACTGGACGGTGTGGAAGTACGGATGTCCCGGCGGTGAGAGTGTCGCCGCGATCACCGAACGTGCCGACCGCGCCATCGGCCTTGCGCTGTCGCACATGGAGTCGCATGACGTGGTGTTCGTCGGGCACGGCCACTTCTCGCGTTCGGTGATGACCCGCTGGATGGAACTGCCGATCCTGGAAGGGATCCGGGTGTCCATGGCGGCCGCATCGATCGCGGTGTGCGGCTTCGAACACGGCGTTCGACAGATCGCCGCGCTCGGCCTGACCGGCCACGTCAACCCGTGCCTGCCGCCGTGACGGCGGAACCGTCCTTCGTGATGACCGGCCGCACCGGGGTGCTCGTGGCCGATGGCGTACACACCGCCTATCCGCGACTCGACGACGCGCGGGCGGCGCTCGCCTCCGGTGACGTGCCGATCGTGTTGGGCGCCTTGCCCTTCGACATGACGCGCCCGACCGCGCTGATGCGCCCGCAGGCGGTACGGCTTCTCGACGCGTTACCCGATTGGCCGCGGTGCGACCTGCCTGCGGTGCGGATCGCCGAGACGCTCCCGGCTCCCGACGTGCACCGTGCCCGCATCGCCGAGGCGATCGCCCGGCTGAACGATCCGGGTTCCGGCCTGCACAAGGTGGTACTGGCGCGGGCGCTGCGACTGGTCGCCGACGGCCCGCTCGACGTGGCGACTATCCTCGCCCGCCTCGCCGAAGACACCACTGCCAACGCCTATTTCGCCGATCTGACGCCGGCCGGTGCGGGGTACGCGGGCATGGCGCTGATCGGCGCAAGCCCCGAACTGCTGGCGGCCCGGCGCGGCGACGTGGTGACGTGCCGACCGTTCGCGGGATCCGCACCCCGTTCGGCCGATCCCGACGCTGACCGGGCCAGCGGAGTCGCGCTGGCGGAGTCGGCCAAGAACCTGCACGAACACCAACTGGTCGTCGACGAGATGCGCAAGGCGCTCGAGCCGCTGTGCGTCGACTTGTCGATCGCGCCGACACCGGAGCTCAGTAGCACGTCGGCGGTGTGGCACCTGAACACACCCATCACCGGGCGGCTGCGTGAGTCATCAACCACCGCACTGGATCTCGCGATCGCACTGCACCCGACGCCAGCCGTGGGCGGGGTGCCGGCATTGGCGGCAGCCGAACTGATCAACGAGCTGGAGGGCGACCGCGGGTTCTACGCGGGGGCGGTTGGGTGGTGCGACGCGGCAGGCGACGGCCGCTGGGTGGTGGCCATCCGCTGCGCGCAACTGTCCGCCGACCGGCACACGGCCGAGGCGCGGTCGGGCGGCGGCATCGTCGCCGAATCCGATCCCGACGACGAAGTCGCCGAGACGACCACGAAGTTCAAAACCATCATGTCTGCGTTGGGAGTTCGATCATGACTATCCAGATCCGCCGCGTCCAACCCGGCGACGAGGCCGTGCTGACGGCCATGGTGCACGAGCTTGCGGAGTTCGAGAACGCCGCCGATCAGTGCACCGTGACCGAATCCAAGATGCACACTGCGCTTTTCGCGGATCAGCCGACGGCGTACGCGCACATCGCCGAGGTCGACGGTGAGCCTGCGGCCTGCGCGCTGTGGTTCAAGAGCTTCTCCACCTGGGACGGCGTCGCGGGGATCTATCTGGAGGACCTGTTCGTGCGTCCGCAGTTCCGCAGGCACGGCCTGGCTCGATCGCTACTGGCCACGCTGGCCAAGGAGTGCGTGGCAGGCGATTACACCCGGTTGTCGTGGGCGGTACTGGACTGGAACGTCAACGCCATCGCGCTGTACGACTCGGTCGGCGGGCGCCAGCAGAACGAGTGGATCACCTACCGGGTGTCCGGCCCAGAGTTGTCTGCACTGGCTGGGTCCTGAGCCGTCGCCGACGCCCACTGCAGTGCCGAGGGACTGAACGACAGAACCAGTACACCAACGGCGACCAGTGCCAGCGGGACGCCATAGGCCCATCGCTGCGAGCCGACGGCGATGTACCACGCCACCGGCAGCAGGAGAAGCTGCGCGAACACGGCGACTCCGCGGCCCCATCGCCTGCCGGTCCACAGTGCCCATCCGGCGGCAATCACACCGGCACCCATGACCGAGTACCAGGCAGCGGTGCCGTACCCGCTGATCGCCTTCTCGTGGGCCCCGCCGATGGCCCGCACCACCAGGACCACGGCCACGACCACCAGCGCGGCACCCTCGAGTGCCACCACGACACCCGCCTGACGCACGGTCGCCGGTGCGGGAACGATCACGACGGCCAGCGTAAGCGTTCCGGTTGGGCGGCCTTGGATAGGCTTGGTCCCCGTGCGCGCCGTGCTGATCGTCAATCCGAACGCGACCTCCACCACTCCCGCCGGACGCGACCTGCTCGCGCACGCGCTGGAGAGTCGGGTCGACCTGACGGTCGTTCATACCGACCACCGCGGCCACGCCATCGAGATCGCCAGCGACGCTGCTCGCGACGGGATCGACGCGGTGATCGTGCACGGCGGCGACGGCACGGTGAACGAGGTGGTCAACGGCATCCTCGGCGATTGCGGCCAGGGCCAGCCCGCACTGAACGGGCCCGCGGTCGGGGTGGTGCCCGGCGGTGCGGCCAACGTCTTCGCCCGCGCCCTCGGCATCAGCCCCGATCCCACCGTCGCGACCAACCAACTCGTCGACCTGCTCGACGAGCACCGCCGCGGTGGGGCGTGGCGCCGCATCGGGTTGATGGACTGCGGTGAGCGCTGGGCGGTGTTCACGGCGGGCATGGGAGTGGACGGCGCCGTGGTCGCCGCCGTCGAAGCCCAGCGCGACAAGGGCCGCAAGGTGACCGCCTGGCGCTACATCCGGGTCGCGATCCGGGAGAACCTGGCGGCCGCCCGCAAGGAGCCGTCGTTGACGCTGCACCTTCCCGGCCGCGAACCGGTTTCCGGCGTGCACTTCGCGTTCGTCTCGAACTCCAGCCCCTGGACCTACGCCAACACCCGACCCATATGGACCAACCCCACCACGACGTTCGAGACCGGAGTCGGCGTCTTCGCGGTCACCAGCATGAACGTGTGGGCGAATCTGGGGCTGGTGCGACGGATGTGGTCCCGCAACCCGCGGATCGAGGCCAAGCATCTGATCCGCGACGACGACCTCGCGTGGGTCCGGGTGACCAGTGACACAGAGGTGGCTTGCCAGATCGATGGAGATTACGCAGGCTTGCGTGAAACCATGACGTTCACGTCGGTTCCGAATGCTCTTGGCGTCGTGGCACCGCCCGCGAAAACCCTTTGACCTGGAATTTCACATTCACAGGGTTTAATTCAGGGCGCAAGTGAGTTAAGTGTAGTACAAACGAATGAGGGTTCTGGTAACGCAGTCCCGCAGTGACGTTGCACACGTGTTAACGCGCCTCTATTGACATCTGTTCAGCCTGTGGAAGCATCGTTTGCAACAGTGCAGAAACATTTGACGTGCACACGTTAACAGCCGAAGAAAAGCTCGTGCGTCTTGCTGCGCACACGATAAGGAGTTGGAAGCTATGGATTGGCGGCATAATGCGGTCTGTCGTGACGAGGATCCGGAACTGTTCTTCCCGGTAGGAAACAGTGGCCCGGCGCTCGCCCAGATCGCTGACGCAAAGATTGTCTGCAACCGCTGCCCGGTGACGACGGAGTGCCTCAGCTGGGCACTGGAGTCCGGCCAGGACGCCGGCGTGTGGGGCGGCATGAGCGAAGACGAACGACGCGCACTCAAGCGGCGCAACGCGCGCACGAAGACGCGTACCAGCGTCTAGCACTCACCCGATTTTCGATCTATGGCCCCGGTCAATACCGGGGCCATAGTTCTGCGCGCAGAGGGCGTATCGGCGCTATTGCGGCAGCCTCGGGCGTCTGCCGATGGGCACCCGCAAGACGACCTCGGTCCCTCCGTTCGACGCTTCGTGCATGCCCAGTGAGCCGTCCAGCTCCGCCGCCACCAGCGTCCGCACGATCTGCAATCCCAACCGGTCCGACTTCTCAAGGCTGAACCCCTCGGGAAGGCCGCGTCCGTCGTCGTTGACCACGACGTCGAGCCAGCGGGCCGACCGCTCCGAGCGGATCGTCACACAGCCCTGCGTGGTCGACGCGTCGTAGGCGTGTTCGATCGCGTTCTGCACCAACTCCGTGACCACCATGACCAGGGCCGTGGCCCGGTCCGCGTCGAGCACGCCCAGATCACCCTCGCGCACGATCCGGATCGGGGTGTCCACCGACGCGACGTCATTCATGATCGGCAGGATCCGGTCGACGACCTCGTCGAGGTTGACGTCCTCGTCCACCGACATCGACAGCACGTCGTGCACCATCGCGATGGAATGCACCCGCCGCACCGACTCGATCAGCGCCTCACGGCCCTCGGGATTGTTGGTGCGACGGGCCTGCAGCCTCAGCAGCGCGGCCACCGTCTGCAGGTTGTTCTTCACCCTGTGGTGAATCTCGCGGATCGTCGCATCCTTGGATAGCAGCGCGCGGTCGCGCCGTTTCACCTCGGTGACGTCGCGGATCAGCACGGCCGCGCCGGTGGCGACCCCGTCTGCCACCAGCGGCAGGGTCCGCAGCAGGACGGCGGCACCGCCCGCGTCGACCTCCATCCGCATGCTGGATCCGCCGGCCAGCGAATCGCGGACGTGGTTGGCCAGTTCCTGCGCCTCGAACGGGTCCGAGATGAGGGGGCGCGTCACCGTGACCAGGTTGTGGCCCTCGAGTTCGGCGGCCAGACCCATGCGGTGATAGGCCGATATCGCATTGGGGCTGGCGTAGACGACGCCACCGCTGACGTCGAGGCGAATGAAGCCGTCACCAACCCGGGGGCTGGACCGTGACATCGCCAGATCCCCCACATTGGGAAACGTGCCCTCGGACAGCATGCGCAGCAGGCCGCGGGCGCAGTCCAGGTAGGCCCCCTCCAACGGGCTGGCCTTGCGCCGGTCCGCCAATGCCGTCTGGTGGGTCAGCACCGCGACCACCCGATCGGCGTGACGGACCGGGACGGCTTCGACGTTGAGCCAGACGCCGTCATGCGAATCCTCCTGCCCCGCATCGCTTTCCCGGCCGATGTGGCCGGACTCGAAGGCAGCGGTCACGACGGGCATGTCATCGCCGGTGTTGAGGGTGCCGACCGCATCGGCCAGCAGTACGGTCGGCGCGGTATTGGGCCGGACCTGGGCGACGCACGCCAGATGGCCGTCATCGCGGCGGACCCACATCAGATAATCGGCGAAGGACAGATCGGCAAGCAACTGCCACTCGCCCACCACCGCATGCAAGTGATCGACGGCGTTGCCGGGCAGGACGGTGTGCTCGGCAAGCAGGTCACCGAGGGTGGACATCGGAGATTTCCAGGGTGTGGCGCGCTCTAGCTGATTACGGCGATGAGGTCGCCTGCCTGAATGACGTCGCCGACGGCCACCTTGACTTCGGTGACCGTGCCCGCCGCCTCAGCCAGCACCGGAATCTCCATCTTCATCGACTCCAGCAGGACGACGGTGTCACCCGCGCCGATCTGATCGCCCTCGCTCACCACGACCTCCAGCACACTGGCCACGATCTCCGCGCGAACGTCCTCGGCCATCTTCACTCCGCTCGTCTTTCTCCAGTCGCCGGGGTTCGGGCGACCATGCAATGCCTACGCACCGTTGCGCGTCCATCGAACCACGAGATCGCGTTTGGAACTGCACACCTCGGTCATGAGACACTAGGGATAAGCACACAGACCTATTGGAGGACCATCATGGCCAAGCGTGGCCGTAAGAAGCGCGACCGCAAGCACAGCAAGGCGAACCACGGCAAGCGCCCCAACTGCGGTTCCAAGGCAGTCAAGTAGCAGTCAGCTAGCCGCGGATGATCGTGGTGCGGCTGATCTGAATGCGTAGCCTCTGACGAAGTGCGTCCGGCACCTTGTCTCCGCTGCACTTCGTGGCGATCAGCCGCTTCACCCGCTCCTCGACGCCGTACTGGCGGAGGCACGACGGGCATTCTTCGAGATGATGACGCAGCTTGTCGCGCGTCTCGGTGGTGCATTCGGCGTCGAGCAGCGTCCATACCTCCGCGATCACCGCGGCGCACTCGGGATGGTCGGGATCTACTGGACCGACCGGCGGACGAAAGTCGTGATCCGCGTGGCGCGAGAAGTCGTCGCTCATGAAGAAACCTCCTCCGGTGCGTCGAGCTGCTGACCTCGCAGGAACCCTCGATCCCGTGCAACGTCGGTCAGTAGTCCACGCAGCTGCTTGCGGCCGCGATGCAGCCGGGACATGACCGTCCCGATCGGGGTATCCATGATCTCTGCGATCTCCTTGTACGGGAATCCTTCGACGTCGGCGTAGTACACCGCCATCCTGAATTCCTCCGGCAGCGCCTGCAGCGCCGCCTTGATCTCGGTGTCGGGCAGTGCTTCCATGGCCTCGACCTCGGCTGATCGCAATCCAGTCGACGAATGCTCGGCATTCGCCGCGAGCTGCCAGTCGGTGATCTCCTCGGTCGGATACTCCGCCGGCTGACGTTGCTTCTTGCGATAGCTGTTGATGTAGGTGTTGGTCAGGATGCGGTACAGCCATGCCTTGAGGTTCGTGCCCTCGCGGAATGACCGAAAACCAGCGTAGGCCTTGACCATGGTTTCCTGCAGCAGGTCCTCGGCATCTGCCGGGTTGCGGGTCATCCGCAGGGCGCCACCGTAGAGCTGGTCGAGCAGCGGAATCGCGTCACGCTCGAAGCGCGCGGTCAGTTCGGCGTCCGTCTCATCCGGCGCCGTGGATATCGACCCGTCGACGTCTGTCATATGAGTCAGCACCGTCCCCTCTGTAGCGGCCCCAGCGAATGGGTCCGGCATGTCCACCGGACGTTCCAGGCAAGCCGTTTGCACCACGGTCTCCCTTCCAATCGTAGAGGTAGGCACAGACATGTATGCCTGGCCGTGCTGACTGCCTCGCATAACGGCATCCCAGTGCCAGCTTGTTCCCACCAGCCGTCGCACTAGGGTGATCCGGTGGCGAGCGCAGCGACTCCGGCCATCGCCGCGCTCCTCGCCGCGGGGGTGCCGCACGAGGTGTTGCGGTTCCACCACGATCCGCGGGCCGAGTCCTTCGGCGCGGAGGCCGCCGACGAACTCGCGATCACCGCCGGAGTCGAACCGGAACAGGTCCTCAAGACGCTCGTGGTCTCGGTGCCCGGCGGACTTGCGGTGGCGGTCCTCCCCGTGCCGTTCAAGTTGTCGCTCAAGGCCGCGGCCGCCGCACTCGGTGTTGCGAAGGCGGCCATGGCCGAACGGGCCGCAGCGGAGCGCTCGACCGGCTACGTCATCGGTGGCATCTCTCCGCTCGGGCAGCGCAGACCGTTGCCGACGGTGGTCGACGCATCGGCGCTGACCTGGGACAGAGTGTTGTGCAGCGCGGGCAAGCGGGGCTGGGACGTGTCGCTGGCACCACGGGATCTCGTCCGCCTCACCAACGCCGTGACCGTCGACATTTGCGCCGTATAGAGCGCCGCATAGGGTAAGCCCATGTCGCTCTCCGGGAAGACCATGTTCATCTCCGGTGCCAGCCGTGGCATCGGACTTGCCATCGCCAAGAAGGCTGCTGCCGACGGTGCCAACATCGCCCTGGTGGCCAAGACGGCCGAGCCGCACCCCAAGCTCGAGGGCACGGTCTACACCGCGGCCAAGGAGATCGAGGAGGCCGGTGGGCAGGCCTTGCCGATCGTCGGCGACATCCGCGACGGCGAGTCGGTCGCGAGCGCCGTCGCGAAGGCCGTCGAGCAGTTCGGCGGCATCGACATCTGCGTCAACAACGCCTCGGCGATCAACCTCGGCTCGATCACCGAGGTGCCGCTCAAACGCTTCGACCTGATGAACGGGATCCAGGTGCGCGGCACCTACGCCGTCTCGCAGGCCTGTATCCCCCACATGGTGGGCCGCGAGAACCCGCACGTCCTCACCCTGTCGCCGCCGCTCAGGCTGGAATCGGAATGGCTCAAGCCGACGGCCTACATGATGGCCAAGTTCGGCATGACGTTGTGCGCACTCGGTATCGCCGAGGAAATGCGCGCCGAGGGCATCGCGTCGAACACGCTGTGGCCACGGACCCTGGTCGCGACCGCCGCGGTGCAGAATCTGCTCGGTGGTGACGAGGCGATGGGTCGCGCACGCAAGCCCTCGGTGTACGCCGACGCCGCCTACGCGATCCTCAACAAGCCGTCCCGCGAGTACACCGGGCAGAGCCTGTTGTGCGAGGACGTACTGCTGGCGAACGGGGTCACCGACCTGTCGGTCTACGACTGCGTGCCCGGCTCGGAACTCGGCGTCGACCTGTGGGTCGACACCCCGAACCCACCGGGATACACCCCGGTGTAGCGCACCTGGTGTGAGAGGGCCGCGGTGAACACGACCGGCGAGCGAAAAACCAAGGGCCACCTGGCCCGGGGGCGGGCGGCCTACCGGCGGCGGGCATGGCTGGACGCCTTCGCGGAGCTGTCGGCGTCTGACCAAGATCGGCCGCTGGCCGCCGACGATCTCGAGCGGCTGGCGCAGTCCGCCTACTTGACGAACCGCGATGACGACGCCATCCGCACGCTGGAGCGTGCCCACACCCAGTACCTCGACGCCGGCGAGACGGTCAACGCCGCACGCTGCACGTTTTGGATCAGTCTGGGTCTGCTGAACTGCGGTGAACCGGCCAGGGCCAACGGATGGGTCGCAAGGGGGAACCGGTTGCTCGGCCGCCGCGGCGGCTGTGTCGAGAGCGGATACCTGCTGGTACCCGCAGTGCTTGCGAATATCGGCACGGGCGGCGACCTGGCGGCCGCGTCGGACGACGCCGCGGTCATCGCAGAGATCGGCGAACAGTTCGGCGACGTCGACCTGGTCTCGTTCGCGAGGCACGCCCAGGGCAGGGTGAGCATCAAGCAGGGCGGCGTCACACAGGGCATCGCGCTTCTGGACGAGGCGATGGTCGCCGTGGTCGCCGGCGACCTGGTGTCACCGCTGTTCACCGGACTGATCTACTGCCAGGCGATCGACGCCTGCGAGGAAGTGTTCGACGCCAGGCGGGCCCAGGAATGGACAGACGCACTTGGCCGCTGGTGTGATTCGGAATCCCAGATGGTCACCTTCACCGGCATCTGCCTGGTGCACCGCGCGGGCGTGCTTCAGCTCCACGGTGCGTGGCCGGCCGCCATCGAGGAAGCCCGCCGTGCCTGCGATCGGTTGATGCCCGGGGAGCCGGCTACGGGCGCCGGCCGATATCGACAGGCCGAGATCTACCGGCTGCGCGGGGAGTTCGCCGAGGCCGAGCAGGCATACCGCGACGCATATGACATGGGTTGGCAGCCGCAACCGGGCCTGGCACTTCTGCGGCTCGCCCAGGGGCGCACCGACGCAGCGGCGGCGGCGATCCGGCGGATGCTCGCCGAAACCGTTGACCGTGGCAGGCGCGCGAGGCTGCTCCCGGCCTACGTCGAGATACTCCTCTCGGCCGGTGATGTTCCTGAAGCACGAGCGGGGGCCCACGAGCTGGCGACGATCGCGGCGGACTATGGCCGCGACGTGCTGACCGCAATGGCGGCCCAAGCCCTCGGCGCAGTCGAGCTGGCCGAAAACAATGCCGGCGCAGCGTTGATCGCGTTGCGTGAGGCCTGCCAAGCATGGCAAGACATCGCGGCGCCCTACGAGGTGGCGCAGGTGCGCACGATGCTCGGGCGCGCGTGCCGGGAGCTCGGCGACGAGGATTCGGCGGCGTGGGAGTTGGCGGCCGCCCGTGACGTGTTCGACCGGCTTGGCGCGGGCCCCGAAGTCACACGGCTGAACGCGCTCATCGAGGCGAAGCTCCGAGAAGGCGCCTGCGGGCTGACCCCGCGTGAACTGCAGGTGCTGCAACTGGTCGCCGAAGGCAGATCGAACAAGATCATCGCCGAGCAGCTTGGGCTCAGCGAGCGAACCATTGATCGGCATGTCAGCAATATTCTGACGAAACTCGATGTGCCATCCCGGACCGCGGCCACCGCATTCGCGTACGAGCACAACCTCCGCTGAAGGTCGTATGGGTGAAATCACCCACCGGCCGCCGCGCCCGATTTGGGTGGTCGCGCCGATGCGGGCGCAGCCGTCGCGTGGTCACCTCTTAGATATGCGACAACAGGAGAGGACCGCGACATGACTACCACCGCGGCCACCACGGCAGGGGACGTACTGGCTGCCGTACGACATCTCGCGCCGACGATCAGCGGCCGGGCACCCGAGATCGAGCGGGCCCGCCGACTGCCCGCCGACCTGCTCCGCGAACTCAAGGACGCGGGGTGCTTGCGGATGCTCCTCCCGCCCAGTCACGGCGGATTGGGGGTCGAGTTCCCCGATGCGATGCGGGTGTACGAGGCGGTCAGTCGGGCGGATGCGTCAGTTGGCTGGACGGTGATGATCGGCTCTGGTTCCTGGTACGACTTTGCCGGGCTGCCAAGAGAGACGTTCGACGCCATCTTCACCGACGGCTCAGATGTGGTCGTCGGAGGGGTAATCGGGCCTGGCGGCTCGGCTGAACGCATCGACGGTGGTTACCGGGTAAACGGGCGGTGGGGATTCGCCAGTGGCTGCGAGCACTGTGGCTGGCTGTTCGGCAACTGTTTCGAAGACGTCGGCGGCGAACAGCGAATGCTGACAGCGGTTTTCGCCGCCTCGGAGGTGAAGATCGAGGACACCTGGAAAGTGTCCGGGTTGTGCGGCACCGGAAGCCACCACTTCACCGCCGATGAGGTCTTCGTACCGGCCGAACGCACGTTCCCCACGCTGGAGGCCGAGCCGTGCCTAGACGAACCGCTGGTGCGAATCCCGCCGCCGACGCTGTTCGCGCTCGCCATCTCCAGCGCGGCGCTCGGTGTAGCCCATGGTGCGATGGACGACATCCTCGCCCTGGCCACGGGCAAGATCCCGCTCTTCGCTCCCACCCCGCTGGCGACCAACCCGCTGTTCCAGCATCAGCTGGCCAACGCGGACACCGAACTGCGCGCGGCCGACGGTGTCGTGTACGAAGCAGCCGACTCGGCCTGGGCGGCGGCCGTCGACCGGTCGCCGTTCAGTCTTGAACTCCGCGCGAGGATCCGCTCGACGGCGGCGTGGGCGACGGCCCGGGCGGCAGCCGTGGTCGATTTCGCCTACCAAGCCGGCGGCGGCAGCTCCCTCTACGTACATAGCCCGCTGCAGCGCCGGCTGCGCGACATCCACGCCATCACCCAGCATTTCCTGATCAGACCGGACACGCTGACCACAGCAGGAGCCGTTCTCGCCGGGCAGGACATCGACGTAGTCGTCTTCTGACGCAACCGCCGGTGCAATGTCACCCGGCGTCTAGAGCAGCGTCGCCTGCTCTGCTTCCGGCTCCGCGGGCTGGATGAGTTCTGGGCCGTTGTTGCGGACGCTGTTGACCAACCGCGAGACCTCCCGGATCTCGATCCGATCCAGGTCACCGTGGCCGCGCAGCAGACCCTCGTCGACCGGCGCGTCCGGATCCAGCCATCGGTCCCAGTCGCGTTCACTGATCGTCAATGGCATCCGATCGTGGATCTCGGCCAGCGGACCCGCCGCGTCCGTCGTGATGATGGTGCAGCTCAGCAGCGGCGAGACATCGGACGGCGCGCCTGAGTCTCTGGCGGGCCGCCAGGTGGACCACAAACCGGCCATGAACAGCAGTTCGCCGTCGCCGCCGTACATGTAGAACGGCGTCTTCGCGGCCTTCTTACCGGACGCCAGTTCGCCGTTCGGCCGCCACTCGTACCAACCGTCCATCGGGACCAGGCACCGCTTGCCCTTGGCGGAGCTGCGGAACGCCGGTGACGTGGTCAGCTTCTCGGAACGGGCGTTGATCAGCAGTGGGCCCTTGGTATCCGGTCCGCCGTTCTCGCCGGTCTTCACCCACGGCGGGACCAGGCCCCAGCGCATCAGTCGCACCCGGCGCGTCGAATCGTCGTCCGGCTCCGCGTGCCGCTTGACCACGGTGCTGATGGTGGTGGTCGGTGCGACGTTGTAATTCGCGGTGGGAGCGTCCTTCGCCACGTTGGTTGCCTCGTCGATCGCCTTGATCTTCTCGGCAAGCAACGCCGGATCCGTCGTCACCGCGAAACGCCCACACATGACTCCATGGTTGCAGACATCGCCGACAAGGCAGGATGGACGGCGATGGATCCCTTGGACACCTGGCCGGCGCCGCTGGCCGCGAACCCCGTGCGTGCGACCGTGACCGTGCCCGGCTCGAAGTCGCAGACCAACCGGGCGTTGGTGCTGGCCGCGTTGGCGACTCCGCAGGGCAGCTCGACCGTCGGCGGCGCGTTGCGCAGCCGTGATACCGACCTGATGATCGGAGCCCTGCAGACGCTGGGCGTCGTCCTCGAGGGCCCCGGTACCGAACTGTCGGTCAGCGGCGCGATCGGCCCCGCTCCTGGCGCGACCATCGACTGCGGCGCTTCGTGCCGCCGGTCGCCGCGCTGGGAACCGAGGTCGTCACGTTCGACGGCGACGAGCAGGCCCGATCCCGGCCCATCGCGCCCCTGCTCGATGCCTTGCGCGCCATCGGCGTTGCGCTCGACGGCTCAGGGCTGCCGTTCCGCGTGCACGGCGGCGGGCCCGTGGCCGGCGGCACCGTCGAGATCGACGCCTCCGCCTCGTCGCAGTTCGTGTCAGGGCTGCTGCTGTCCGGCGCCACGTTCATCGCAGGGCTGACGGTGATCCACACCGGCGAGTCGGTGCCGTCGGCACCGCACGTCGCGATGACGGTGTCGATGCTGCGCGACGCGGGCGTCGACGTCGACGACACCGAGGCCAACCGATGGCACGTCCCGCCGGGCCCGGTTGCGGCGCGGCACTGGGCGATCGAGCCCGACCTGTCCAACTCCGTGCCGTTCCTCGCCGCGGCGATCGTCACCGGCGGCGTGGTACGGGTGCCGGGCTGGCCGCGGGTCAGCGTGCAGCCGGCCGATGTCATCATCGAGTTGCTCGAGAAGATCGGCGCCGTTGTGCGGCAAACGGATTCGTACCTCGAGGTGTCCGGACCCGAGAGCTTCGGCGGCTTCGACGCCGACCTGTACGCCGTCGGCGAGCTCGCGCCGTCCGTCGCGGCCATCGCTGCACTGGCGCAGCCAGGGTCGGTGTCCAGGTTGAGCGGCATCGCCCATCTGCGGGGCCACGAGACCGACCGGCTGGCCGCGCTGACCGCCGAGAT
>Ga0193716_1001288_pt1 | contig 14623 bp, 11 predicted proteins | sample U2c1metaG_FD_145901 | JGI IMG/M metagenome (GOLD analysis project Ga0193716, IMG submission 145901) | Soil microbial communities from a riparian zone of the East river system, Colorado, United States - U2c1 | ecosystem: Environmental > Terrestrial > Soil > Riparian zone | place: USA: East River...
CCGTATCGGTACCGGCACCACGATCTTCAAGGACGTGGCGGTGTCTGCCGAGGAAGTGCTGTCCGACTCTCCCTACGACGCCGAGCCAACGCCGACCGTGCAGTATGCGTCGCTGCAGCTGTACATCCACGCGGTTGTCGCAGGTGTGCTGGAGGCCGTCGTCGACGACGGCGTAGCGCTGCTGCGTTCGCGCGAACGAAGTTTCAGCCACGCCACCACCGAGAAACCGACCGACGATCCGCTGCTGCAGCGTCAACTCGGCGTGCTGGCCAGCACTGCCTACGTGGCCAGGGCCGCCGTCCTCGACGCGGCAGAGACGATCGGGCGGGCCACCGCGTCGGACTCCGGCGACGGCCCCGACCCGGTGCTCGCCGCCGAAGCGCAGCTCAAGGTCGCCAAGGTCAAGGTGCACCTCGACGACGTCGCGCCAGAGGCGGCCACCCGGCTGCTCGAACTGGGCGGTGCGAGCGCGGCCAGCAGGCAGCGCAACCTCGACCGGCACTGGCGCAACATCAGGACCATCACGCTGCACAACCCGGTGGCGTACAAGGCCCGGGTGATCGGCGAGAACCTGTTGCACGGCACGGCCCTGCCCGCGAACGCCTACTTCTAGCCCACCAGCGCACACTCGCAACGTGCCGAGCGTGCGCAAACTACCTACCAATTGCGGCGTGTCGGGCGACAGACACGCACGCTCGCGGAGAAGGACACCATGACACGTCAACTGCACCTCGGTGGCTTCCAGATCGCCTCCCAGGTCACCCACTCACATGCGGCGTGGCGGCATCCGGCAAGCGACACCGGGTTCACCCATCCCGAGTACTACCACCGCCTCGGCAGAATCCTCGAGCGCGGCAAATTCGACTTCGTGTTCTTTGCCGACCTGCTCGCCGCGCCAGTGCGCTACGGCGACGACATCACCGAACCGCTGCGCCGAGGAACTCAGGCGACGGCGACCCTCGACCCGTCCATCGTCGCAGCCAGCATCGGCGCAGTGACGTCGAAGCTGGGCATCGCAATCACCAAGTCCGCCACGTATTTTCACCCCTACGAGCTTGCGCGTATCTTCGCCAGCCTCGATCACATCACCAGAGGTCGCGTGGCGTGGAACATCGTCACGTCGCTGACCCAGAGCGAGGCGCACAACTTCGGCCACGATGAGCACCTTGAGCACGAGTTCCGCTACGAGCGCGCCGACGAGTTCGTCCGCACCACGTTGGAGCTGTGGTCCAGCTGGGATCCCGACGCGCTGGTGCTCGACAAGGCCAACGGCGTGTTCGCCGATCCGTCGCGGATCCGTGCCGTCGACCACGACGGGCAGTACTTCCGCACGCGGGGCCCGTTGAACGTGCCTCACTCGCCGCAGGGTCGTCCCGTGCTGATCCAGGCCGGCTCGTCGAGCACCGGTAGGGACTTCGCCGCGCGGTGGGCCGAGGCGATCTTCGAGATCGACCCGACGCCGGAGGGGCGTCGCGCCTACTACGACGACATCAAGTCACGGGCAGTCAATTTCGGCCGCGACCCCGACCAGGTGCTGATCTTCCCCGCCTTCATCCCGTTCATCGGCGAGACAGAGTCGATCGCCCGAGAGAAGCAGGCGTTCCACAACGAGCTGGCCGACCCCATCTCCGGCCTGATCACATTGAGCGTGCACACCGACCACGACTTCTCGCAATACGACCTCGACGCACCGGTCGAGGACGTCAAGGTGACCGGCACCCAAGGCCTGTTCGACACCGCTCGTCGCGTCGCCGACCGCGACAATCTCACGCTGCGCGACATCGGCAAGTGGTACGCCCAGGGCGTACTGCTGCCGCAGTTCGTCGGGACGGCCGCACAGGTCGCCGACCAGATCGAGGAATCGTTCACCGCAGGCGAAGCCGACGGGTTCATGGTGTCGGCTGCCCAAACGCCGGGCACCTTCAATGATTTCGTCGACTCGGTGGTCCCGGAGCTGCAGCGCCGGGGCCTGTTCCGCACCGAGTACACCGGCGACACGCTCCGAGACCACCTTGGGCTAGAACCGGCCACCTTCAGCGCGCCGACGCGGCTGCGCCCAGTCGCCAGCTAGGGCTAGCGGCTTGGAGTTAGGCCTTCCAGACCGTCTTGAGGTTGCAGAACTCGCGGATCCCCGCGGCAGCCAACTCGCGGCCGTAACCGGAGTCCTTGACCCCGCCGAACGGCAACTCCGGGTAGGACACCGTCATACCGTTCAGGAATACCGCACCGGCGTCCAGATGGCCGATGAACCAGTCCTGTTCTGCCGCATCATTGCTCCACACTGCCGAGCTCAGCCCGAAGGTGGTCTGGTTGGCCACCCGTGCCGCCTCGTCGCGATCGGCGACCCTGTAGAGGGAGGCGACCGGCCCGAACGTCTCCTCCATCACCACGCGCATCTCATCGGTGAGACCGGCAAGCACAGTCGGCGAGTAGAACCAGCCAGGGCCATCGGGAGCACCGCCACCGGTGAGCACCTCGGCACCCTTGGCCACCGCGTCGTCGACTAGTTCGGCCAGGTCGTCGCGTCCGGATGCGGTGGCAATGGGCCCGACGTCGGTGGCCTCGTCCATCGGGTCGCCGACCACCAGAGCCTTCATCTTCGAGACGAACAGGCTGGCGAACTCGTCGTAGACGTCGGTGTGCACGATGAAACGCTTTCCTGCGATGCAGGATTGGCCATTGTTGGAGGTTCTGGCCTTGACCGCGACCGTGGAAGCTTCGTCGAGGTCCGCGCTAGGCATCACGATGAACGGATCGGAGCCGCCCAGTTCGAGCACCGCCTTCTTAATCTGACCGCCTGCCGTAGATGCGACCGAGCGACCTGCCGGTTCCGAGCCGGTCAAGGTGACCGCCTTGACCCGACCGTCGGAGATGACCGCCTCGACGCCTGCCGAGCCGATCAACAACGTGCGGAACGACCCGGTCGGGAAGCCGCCCTTCTCGAACAGGTCATCGAGGTACAGCGCGGACTGCGGCACGTTCGACGCGTGCTTGAGCAGACCGGTGTTGCCTGCCATCAATGCGGGCGCGGCGAATCGGATGACCTGCCACAGTGGGTAATTCCAGGGCATCACTGCCAGCACGACGCCGAGTGGCTGCCACACCGTCCAGGCCTGCGACGCCGACACCGTCGAGGCATCGGCGAGTGGCTCGTCGGCGAGGAACGACTCCGCGTGCTCGGCATAGAACCGCATGTTCTTCGCGCACTTGAGTACCTCGCCGCGGGCCTGGCCCAGGGGCTTGCCCATCTCGAGGGTGAGCATCCGGGCTACCCGCTCGACGTCGGCCTCCAGGATGTCCGCGGTGGCGTTCATCCACTGGGCACGTTGAGCAAACGTCGTGTCACGCAAGGCATCGGCAGCCGCAGCGGCCTCCGCGATGCGGCGCGCCACCTCGGTGTCGTCGTGGGGTTCGAACGTCTCGACGGTCTCCCCCGTGGTCGGGTTGATGGTTGCGATTGCCATGGGTGCGATTCCTTTCACTTGCTAGCGAAGACTTCGGGGTGACGTGTCAGCTGGAGTCGGGTACGGCGGATGTGCCCGAACAGCACGCGCTCGGCCTCGTCGGGATCGTTCTCCCGGATCGCCGCCACCAGCATGTGGTGTTCGTCGTGCACGATCCGATTGCTGTCGTCGTCCAGCAGCCGGGTGAAGGCGCGGCGGTAGTGCTGGGTGGCGTTCCACAGCCGTTCGACGGTTGGGCGCAGGAACGTCGTCTCTGCCGCACGGTAGCTGCCGAGATGGAACTCCCGGTCCAACGTCAGGAAGTGCTCGGTATCGCGGGTGTTGCTCATCTCCTCGGCCAGCTCGCCAAGGCGGTCGACGTCGGCAGGCGTGAGATGGGGCAGGCTGTAGCGCAACAGAAGCGGCTCGATCCGCTCGCGGACTTGGTACAGCTCGGCGCACTCGTCGGCACTCAGGCTGGCGATCCACGCGCCGGCGTTGGCCACCGTCGTGACGAGGCCCTCGGACTCCAGGGTCCGCAGCGCCTCGCGGATCGGCACGCGGCTGGCCCCGTACTGCGCGGCGAGTTCCTCTTGGCGCAGCCGGGTGCCTGGCGGATGGGCGCCGTGCAAGATCGCCGCGCGCAGTTCGTCAGCGACGCGTGCTCCGGTGACACCGTCACGCACCTGGGGTTGCGCCATCCTGCCTCCGATCGATGTTACCGCTTCACTGCGCCGGGGTGTTCGGGTTCCACAACAACACCTCGGCGTCCTTCTCGTATTCTTTCCCGCGAGGGAAGCTCACCAGCTCGAACTGCATGCCCCAGGGACTGAGAAAGTACACCCATCGCTGGCCTGCGCTGGCATTGCTGCTGGCAGTCGGCTCGCCAAGTACCCGAATGCCTTCGGCGCGAAGGTATTCGACGGCGGCGTCGATGTCGTGGACGTAGAGCGCGAGGTGGTGGCCGCCGATATCGCTGTTGCGCGGAATGGGCGCCGCGCCGTCCGCCGGGTCGTACTCGAACACCTCGAAGTTGGCTCCCGTGCCACACCGGTAGAAGTGCAGCTGTCGCATCACGGTGCGCGGGTGGACGTTGAGATGTTCGCGCATCCAGTCGTCGTCGTGCGCGTACGGGCCGAGCGTGTAGACGCGCGTGCAACCCAGAACCCGCACGAAGAAGTCGTCGGCTTCTTCGAGGTCGGGCACGGTGAAACCGACGTGATCAGTGCCGACCAGACCTGGCAGTGCCATACGGCCTCCCATGTAGTGGATCCAATATCGCCACATTAGTCTATGTTTCTGCATTTTTGTAGCCGATACTAGCCAAAGTGGATCCAATCGGCGTACGTTGACTGAGACCGCCGCCAGTGCCGCCGATCGCTCGCGGTCAACGGAAGTAGGGGACATGCCACGCGAAAAACGCCTCGAGACCGGCTCCGCCTGGATCGAACTGTCGACCACCGCTGAGGACTGGACAGCCGCATCGCCACAGCTTCTCGGCACCATGCTCGCCGAGTTGCACCTCATCCGCGCCTTCGAGGAAACCGTCCTGGAGTTGGCAGGCGAAGGACTGGTGCACGGCCCAGCGCACTCGAGCATCGGGCAGGAAGGCGGCGCGGTTGGATCCATCGTCGGCCTTCGCTCCACCGACGCCGTCAATGGATCGCACCGCGGACACCACCAGTTCCTCGCCAAGGCCCTGACCCACGTCACGGGCGGTGCGATCGATCCCGCCGCGGCGGTGACCCCCAAGATCCAGCGGGTGCTGCAACGGACGTTGGCGGAGATCCTCGGGCTCGCCCAGGGCTACTGTCACGGCCGCGGTGGATCCATGCACCTGCAGTGGTTCGAGGCAGGCGCCCTTGGCACGAACGCGATCGTCGGTGGCGGAGTACCTATGGGCGCGGGTAACGCGTGGGCCCAAAAACACAGTGGTACCAGCGATCTCACCATCAGTTACTTCGGTGACGGAGCCAGCCAGATCGGCTCCGTGCTCGAGACGATGAACCTCGCCGCAGCATGGAAGCTGCCGTTCTGCTTCTTCATCGAGAACAACCTGTACGCCGTGTCCACCAGGGTCGAAGAGATCACCGCCGATCCTCGGCTGTCGGTGCGCGGCCAGGGATTCGGCATTCCTTGTTGGCGCGTCGACGGCATGGACCCGTTGGCCGTGCACCTGGCCACCGAGCAGGCGGCCGAACGGATGCGCAGCGGTGAGGGGCCCGCAGTCATCGAAGTCGAGGTCTACCGGTTCTTCCACCAGAACGGGCCCTATCCCGGCAGTGCGTTCGGATACCGCGACAAGGAGGAAGAGGCGCACTGGCGCTCTCGTGATCCGCTCGACCGGGTCGCGCGCGAGATGATCGCGCTCGGCTTGATCGACGAGGCGGGGGTGGCGTCGGTGCGCAGCCAGGCGCAGGATGCGATGACGGCCGCCACGGCCGAGCTGCTCGAGGACGACCCCGACAATGCAGGCAAGCGTCGCATACGTCCCGAACTGTGGCCCGATCCCGGCTTCGTCGACATCGGGATGCGCGGTGACGCAAGCGAGCTCGGATCACTCACGACCCTGGAACCGACGAAACACGAAGGTCCCTGGCGCTCGGTCAAATTCGTCGAGGCGGTTTCCGGCGTGATGGACCGCCGGATGGCCTGTGACGATCGCATCGTGGTGTTCGGCGAGGACGTCCACCATCTGAACGGCGGCACCAACGGTGCCACGAAGGGCCTGGCGAAGTACGGCGAGAACCGGTTGGTGGGGACCCCCATCAGTGAGAACGCGTTCAGCGGCATCGGCGGCGGGATGGCACTCGACGGCCGATTCCGGCCGGTTGTCGAGTTCATGTACCCCGACTTCATGTGGGTGGCCGCCGACCAGGTGTTCAACCAGATCGGCAAGGCGCGGCACATGTTCGGAGGTGACAACCCGGTGCCGTTCGTGCTGCGCACCAAAGTCGCGATGGGCGCGGGCTACGGGTCTCAGCACCTGATGGACCCTGCGGGCATCTTCTCGACCAGCCCTGGCTGGCGGATCGTCGCGCCATCGACCGCCGCCGACTACGTCGGACTGATGAACGCCGCTCTGGCCCTGCAGGATCCGGTCCTCGTCATCGAGCACATCGACCTCTACGGCATCGCCGACAAGGTTCCCGAGGGTGATCTCGACTACATCATCCCGCCGGGCAGCGCCGCCATCCGGCGGGCAGGCACCGAGGTCACCGTGATCAGCTACTTGTCGATGGTGAACCACTGCCTCGAGGCGATCGAGGCGACCGACGTCGACGCCGAACTGATCGATCTTCGGTGGCTGGACCGCGCATCGATCGACTGGGACACCATCACCGCCAGCGTCCGAAAGACCAACGCGGTCTTGATCGTCGAACAGGGCGCGCGTGGCAGCTCATACGGTGGCTGGCTGGCCGACGAGATTCAGCGCAGGCTCTTCGACTGGTTGGACCAGCCCGTCGAACGGGTGTCCGGCACGGAGGCGTCACCGAGCATCTCCAGGGTGCTCGAACGCGCCGCCATCGCCGGGACCGAGGAAGTCGTCGCGGGTCTGGAGAAGGTCCGTGCAGCAATGGGGCAGCGCGGGGCGAGCGAAGCGACGGGGGGTGTGCGCTGATGGCCACGGTCGTGCGGATGCCCGAAGTACTGGCGAACACCGGCGAGGCCGTCATCCAGACCTGGCTCGTCTCGGTGGGACAGGAGATCGCCGTTGGTGACCCACTCGCCGAGATCGAAACCGAGAAGGCAGTCGTCGAATACGTCTCGGAAGTGGACGGGATCGTGGGCCGGCTGATCGCCGAAGCCGGGTCGACGATCGCGGTGGGCGAGCCCATCGCCGTAGTGTTGGCGCCAGGCGAGACCGATGCGGACATCGATACCGCAGTGCCCAACGGTGTCGCCGTGTCCCCCACAGCGGAGCCCGAACTCGTCGCCGTTGGTGTCGCCGAACCCGGCGCAGCGGCCAATGGGCGGCGACTGTTCGCCACCCCGTTGGTACGAAAGCTTGCGCGCGAACGGGGAATCGAGCTCGAGACCGTGAGCGGCACCGGCCCCGGCGGGCGCATCGTGCGGCGTGATCTGGAACGGCTGCCGATCGCTGAACCTACCCCCACCCCGCAACCCGAACGAACGTCGGCTGCCGTCGAATCAAACCGACCGGCAACGGGTTTCACGGATGTTCCGCTCACACCGATGCGCAAGGCCATCGCACGCCGACTGACCGAGAGCAAGACGACGGTGCCGCACTTCTACGTCACCGCGGATTGCCGAGTCGACGAACTGCTCGAGTTGCGGCGTAACGTCAATGCGGCCGCCGCACTCAAGGTGTCGCTCAACGACTTCATCTTGAAAGCGGTGGCCGGGGCCCTGATCGAGGTACCCGACGCCAACGCGATCTGGAATGGCGACTCGATCCGCCGCTACGACGGCGCCGACATTGCGGTGGCCGTAGCGGTGGACGGCGGTCTTCTGACGCCGGTGCTGCGCGACGTGCACACAGCGTCGCTGTCCGCAATAGCCACCCAGACCGCCGATCTCGCTCGGCGCGCCAGGGACGGGCGGCTTCAACAGCACGAGCTCGACGGTGGCAGCTTCTCGGTGTCCAACCTCGGGATGTTCGGCGTCACGGAGTTCTCCGCGATCCTCAACCCGCCGCAGTCCGGCATTCTCGCCGTCGGCGGCGCCGTCCAGCGACCCGTCGTCGTCGACGGCGAACTGAGGGTGGGCACGGTCATGACCGTTACGCTGTCGGCCGATCACCGGGTCATCGACGGTGCAGTGGCCGCGGCGTGGATGGCGGCCTTCGTCCGGCGCGTCGAGAATCCGTTGACCGTGCTGATCTGAACGCACGAAAACGCTTCCCGCCGCCGACGGCGGCGGGAAGCGCTGAGCTCAGTACTTGTTGGCGATGACGAGTTCCTGCGCCGGGAAGAGCGTCAGGATCCGCGGTCCATCGGCGGTGACGACCACTTCTTCCTCGATGCGCGCGGCCGAATGGCCGTCCGAGGCTGGGCAATACGTCTCGAGGGCGAAGACCATGCCCTCCTTGAGCTCGATCGGTTCGGTCATCGAGTTCAGCCGCGAGATGATCGGGCGCTCGTGGAGGCCCAGGCCGAGGCCGTGCCCGAATTGCAGTCCGAAGGCGGCGAGTTCGTTGTCGAAGCCGAACTCGGTCGCCTTCGGCCAGACGGCGGCCACCTCGTCGGTGCCGACACCGGGACGGACCATGTCGATTGACGCGTCCATCCATTCGCGGGCCTTGGTGTAGGCGTCGTGCTGGCTGGAGGTCGCGCTGCCGACGTTGAACGTGCGGTAGTAACACGTGCGATAACCGTTGAAGCTGTGGATGATGTCGAAGAAGGCTTGATCCCCCGGCCGGATGAGCCGGTCGGTGAAGTTGTGCGGGTGGGGGTTACACCGCTCCCCGCTGATCGCGTTGACGGCCTCCACCTGATCCGAGCCCATCGCGTAGAGCCGCTGATTCACCAGCGCGACGATCTCGTTCTCCCGGATCCCGGGCTTGAGTGCCTCGAAGACGTCCTGATAGACCCCGTCGACCATCGCGGCCGCCTGGGTGAGAAGCATGATCTCATCGGCGGACTTGATCTCCCGCGCGTCGAGCATGCGCTGCTGGCAGTCGACGACGTTCAACCCTTGCCGCTGCATCTCGAACAGGAACGCGGGCTCGACGATGTCGAGCCCGACCGGCGCGTCGCTCAGGCCGGCGTCCTCGAGGATTCCCTTGATCTCGCGGATGGCCGACACCATCAGGCCGGCCGACGGCGCGACGGCACCCCGCATCCCGAGCATGCCGGGGCGGCAGTTCTCGTCGGGCAGCCAGTTCGAGTAGAGCTTGTGATGGCGCACCGCCGAGCCGAAGTCCCACAACCACGGGTCATCGGCCGTGCGCGTGAGCAACGCGTACCGCGTCATCTTGTCGCCGAGCGCGCCACCGATCCAGGTCTGGGTCGTGTAGCGGATGTTGTAGAAGTCGAACAGCAGGAACGCACCGCACTCACTGGACTCCAGCGCCGCCTTCGCACGACCGAGCCGGTAGTCACGAAGCCTGGCGAAGTCGACGCGTTCTTCGTAGTCGACACCCATGTGGCCGGGCGCCGGAAGCGGTCGCGACTCACTCATCCGCGGCGATTCCCAGGCCGTCGTCGACATCGGCCTCTTCGGAGACCAACTCGACTCCCGAGCGCCTGGCCTGCTCCAGCAGCAAGGTCGCGAAGTCCTCGCTGGTGTAGCCGGCACCGACCGCCGACGACACCATTTCGGCGGTCACCGCGGCGACGGGCATCGGCACGCCGTACTCGCGGGCGGCTTCGAGACCGAGGTCGAAGTCCTTGCGCAACAACACATTCGTGAACGTCGGCGTGAAGTCGAGGTTCACCAAGGCAGGCGACTTGTACCGGGTGAAGACCGATCCCATGACGGAGTTGTTGAGGAATTCCAGGAACGCCTCCCGGCTGGTGCCGCCCTGCTCGGCGAGCACGGTGATCTCGGCCAGAGACTGCGCGACCACGCCGAGGAAGACGTTGTGGCAGATCTTGACGAGACGGGCGACTTCCCCTTCACCGACGTAGGTGACGCCCCGGCCGAGGGGGCGCAGGAGGTGCTCCGTGCTCTCGTAGGCCTCACGCGGACCCGAGACCGCGAGGGTGAGCTTGCCCGACCTGACCACCTTCGGGTTGCCGCTGACCGGCGCGGCCAGAAACGTGGTCCCCTTGGCGGCAGCCAGGCCGCGGATCTTCTCCGAGATGGCCGCCGAGACGGTCGAGCAGTCGATGATGATCTGGGGCGAGACGTCGGCGGTGAGAAGCCCGTCCTCGCCGACGATCACGTGCTCGAGATCGTCGGACGCGGCGACCATGACGAAGACGACGTCGCGATCGGCGAGTTGTGCTGGAGTGTCGACGAGCTTCGCGCCCCGCGCGGCCAGTGGCTCCGCCTTGGACCGGGTGCGGTTGTACACCGACACGTCGTGGCCGGCATCCAACAGGCGTTCGATGAGCGCGTAGCCCATGCGTCCGGCGCCGATCCACCCAACGCTCTTGCTCTTTTCGCTGATTTCCATTGACTCTCCCAGATCGACTGCAATCGGTTGCAATCCTGCCGTGCAGTCTGGCTCAAGTCAACACCGCAGCATGTGCGGGTTTCATGAAGAATGCATCACCCCAGTGACGAGCCGCAGGTAGCGAACGGTTGCAGCCGCTTGCAGCGACCCAGGAGCAGAGCGCTGAAGCCGTCAGCCGCGGGTACGAGGCGCTGGCACCGGACCGGTCGAGGACCGGACGACCATCGTCAGCGGCAAAAGCAGCGAACGCGGATGGCGTTCGGGGTCATTGAGCACTTCGAGCAGCAATCGGGCCGCTTCGGCGCCGATCTCGTAGTGCGGGATACGCACCGTCGTCATGGGCGGTGAGACCTTGTCCATGAACGGCATGTCATTGAATCCGACCACGCTGATGTCGTCCGGGCAGCGCAGGCCGCGTTCGGACAGGGCGTCGTAGACGCCAAGGGCAAGCAGGTCGTTACCGGCCAGCACCGCGGTGAACTCGGGACCAGAGTCCAGCAGCGTCCGCATTGCCTTCGCACCCGCCTGCTCGGACCATTCGTCGCAGATGACCGTCCGCGTGCTCTCGGCCGGGAGTTGAAGTTCCTCCAGGCTGGACAGGAATGCGCGACGCCGGGTCACGCCGGTCGACAGGTCCTGCGGCCCCGCGAGATGCACGATCTTGGTGTGGCCCAGATCGACCAGGTGCTGCATCGCCAGCGCCACACCTGCGGCGTCGTCGGAAGTGACCGATGGGATGTCGGCGCCGTTGGTACGACGGTTGACCAGCACCATCGGCGTCGACGCCGCAGCGAGTTCCTCGAGCAACGGGTGCTTCAAGTGCGCGGTCGCGAACACGAAGCCCTCGACGTTGCGCTGACGGAACGATTCGACCGCCGTCTTCTCCACGTCAGGCCGGTTGTCGGTGTTGACGATCCACGCGTTGTAGCCGATGGTGCGTAGCACGTCCTCGACCCCCCGCACGATGGGCGGGAAGAGCGGATTGGTCAGGTCGGGGATCACCAGCCCGATGCTCGCCGAGCGAGATGTCTTGAGGCTGCGGGCGATTGGGTTGGGCGAGTAGCCCATCTCGGCAGCGACCTTCTTGATCCGGGCAGCCGTTTCGACGTTGACCAAACTCTCGGTTTGCTGGTTCAAGGCGCGCGAAGCAGTGGCCGGGTGGACGCCGGCCATGACCGCAACCTCACGCAGCGTGGCTCTGTGCACTGACCCCCACTCCCCTCCTCGACTGCAATCGGATGCAGCGTCCCGTCAATGATGGCGTGACCCCCCGCGCACGTGCAATATACCCAGACCACTCGCAGGTGAACGATGGACCGGCGCGGCAGCTCACGTGTGTCGGCCCGTGCCAAGGCCTGCAGTCGCCAGCACCGTCTGCCAGGTGGACGCCACCACGTCGAGATCCGGGCTCGGGCTGTGCCGACGTCTCAGGTTGATCAGGGTGTCGATCGAGGACTCGTCGACTCGGCCATCGGTGATCAAACCGTGAGTGGGATCGAGCAGGCAGTCGAGGTGCGCCTGGGCTTGCGGCTGCGCCAATCCGAGCAATCGTCCTGCCGCCTCGATTACCTCCCCATGCAACTGACCGGCGACCACGTCACGAGCGGTGTCGATCACCACCTCTACGAGACGTTCTCGCGGACCGGTGATTTCGGGGTCGTCGGCCGACATTGCGGCCATGACGGTGCCGAGATAGGGACCGACGTCCGCGACCGTACTCACGACACGGCACCCTGCTGCGATCGCCCGCAGCTCGTTGCCTGCATTGAGGACCGTGGCCGCGCACGTTCCCTCCGCCAGCGCCGCAGCGCGCCGAGGGGTCGATCCCAATGACTCGACCGTGTAGTCGTCCCTGCCGAGGCCTGCGCTCTCCAGGAGGGCGAACGCGACGAACGCAAACCCCGACCCCGGCACGTCGACCCCCACGATACGACCCCGAACGTCCGCGACGTCCGGCACCGACGGCGCGAGACACAACGACAGCCCGAGTCCCCGATCAATGCCGGCGAGAATCTCCACCGGCAGGTTGCGCTGGAGCGGATTCGCGCTCAGAAACCGATAGGCGAGAACGTTGTCCGGGCTCGTCATGACCACGTCGAACTCACCGGCTTCGAGCGATTGGAATTGAGCAGGCGACGAGGGCACTGGGGTCTCGGTGACGTCGAGTTCGGCGCGGTCCAACCGCCCGGTGGAGCGGGCGATGTCGATCAACAGCGACGGCGTGAACGTTCCGATGCGTAGCTGGGCGCGGGTCATGACCACATGCTGCCATAGCTGCAATCGTTTGTAGAAAGTCTTGCTGGTTCCCCATCTGGTGGTTCGTAGGGGCCTCCGACCTTTTCTTCGAGTGCCCATTGACATGACCCACGTCACATCGCAGGATGGAGCAAACGATTGCAGTGCGCCAGCGAAAGTGCAGAGATAGAGGTTCCGATTTCATGAGTCGCGCCGTTCCCTCGGTGACCAACCGCCCACGTCCGAGCGCCGACGACGCGCCGACGCCCCAGGCACCACTGATCGAGATTCGCGGCGTCAGTGCCGGATACGAGAACAAGCGGCAGAAGACACGGCTCATCGCCCTTCGGGACGTGAACTTGGACGTGCAGCGCGGCGAATTCCTCGCCATCGTCGGCCCGTCGGGCTGCGGCAAGACCACGCTGATCAACATGATCGCCGGATTCATGAAACCCCTCGAGGGCACGATCCGGGTCCATGGGGAGCTCGTTCACGGACCAGGTCCCGACCGGGCCATGGTGTTCCAGGACTATGCGGTGCTGCCATGGCGCACGGTGTACAAGAACGTCATGTTCGCGCTGGAGAACCGGCACCCCCGCCCCTCCAAGGAGGTATCGGCGGAGCGCATCGCCCATGCCCTCGAACTCGTCGGCCTGACCGGATTCGAGAAGTCCTATCCGTACGAGCTCTCTGGCGGAATGCGTCAACGGGTCGGGATCGCAAGAGCGTTGGTCTCGGAGCCGGAGATCCTCTTGATGGACGAACCTTTCGGCGCCGTCGACGCCATGACGCGCGAGGCGATGCAGGCGGAGTTCGAGAAGATCATCGCCCACACGGGCCAGACCGTCTTCTTCATCACCCACTCGATCGACGAGGCGCTGACGCTCGCCGATCGGGTGGTCATCGTGTCGAACCGGCCGGGCCGGGTCAAGGAGATCCTCGACGTCGACCTGCCAAGACCCCGCTTCGACGAGGGTGTGCGGCGAAGCGAACGCTTCGGCCAATTGCGCGAACACATTTGGAACCAGCTCCAGGCCGAGGCACTGGGCGCGAAGGCCGGAGGGGACCGATGAGCGCGAGCACACTGCCGACGACGAAGCCAGGAGCCGACTCTAACTCGGTCACCGAGGCGATCACCCGCAGCACGTGGGATCGGTACCGAACCCTCGTCATCACGGTGATCAACCTGACGCTGTTCTTCGTGATCTGGCAGCTGGTCGCACTGTCGGAAGTCATCAACCCGTTGTTCTTCCCCAAGGCCACCGACATGTTCTCGGCGCTGTACCACGGTTTCGTCGACGGCATCATCGGTCCGGAACTGCTCCACAGCGTGCAGAACTTCACGATCGGCATGTTGATCAGCGCCGCGATCGGCATCCCGCTCGGGCTGTTGATGGGCGGCGTGCGGATCGTCGACCTGATCCTGTCCCCCTACGTGTGGGCGATGACGGCGTTGCCGCGCGTCGCGCTCATCCCCCTTCTGATTCTCGTTCTGGGCTTTGGCAATTCGATGCAGCTCACGATCATCGTGCTGTCGGCGGTCTTCCCGATCATGGTCAACTGCATGGAAGGGGTGAAGACCGTCGATCCGTCGCTGGTGCGCGCCGGCCGTGTCTTCGGTACCAGCGAGGCGCAGCTGTACGTCAAGGTGATCTTGCCGTTCACGCTCCCGTTCGTCGTCAGTGGCATCAACCAGGGCATTGCCCGTGGACTGGTCGGCATGCTGATCGGGGAGCTGCTCGGCGGCGGAGGTAAGGGGCTCGGATTCCTGCTCGACCGAGCGGGCGACCAATTCGATGCGCCGATGATGTACGCCACCTTGGTGCTGCTCGCGGTCCTCTCGGTGGGGCTGGTGCAGGGA
>Ga0193716_1001290_pt1 | contig 14617 bp, 8 predicted proteins | sample U2c1metaG_FD_145901 | JGI IMG/M metagenome (GOLD analysis project Ga0193716, IMG submission 145901) | Soil microbial communities from a riparian zone of the East river system, Colorado, United States - U2c1 | ecosystem: Environmental > Terrestrial > Soil > Riparian zone | place: USA: East River...
GGTGATCACCACGTAGAAAAGTCTTCTTTCCTCTTCCAGCTCTTCGCGGGTATTTATGGCCATGGCATTGGGGAAAAGCATTTCTTCCAGGCCGGCAGCAAAGACGCAGGAGAATTCGAGGCCTTTGGCAGCATGGATACTCATCAGCTTTACCGTATCGGCGTTGGGGTCTTTTTCATCGGCATCTGTCAGCAGGGTGATCTGCTGAAGATAGTTGCCCAGGCCTTTTGTTTCGGCTTCCAGAACACCATCTTCATCCGGCAGCTCGGTAAACTCCTTTATGGAGTTGAGCAGTTCCTGAACGTTCTCATAGCGGGCGAGGCCTTCCGTTGTCTTGTCGCTGAATAATTCTTTTACCAGGTTGGTTTGCTTGCCAACGTGAGCGGCTACTTCATAGGCGTTGTGCTTCTCGAGCATGCTGGCGAAACTGCGGATCATCAGCACGAAGTTTTCGATCGCTTCCAGGGTACCTGCCTTGAAGCCAAATTCCTTTGCCCTGCCTATTACCTCCCATAATGAAATGTTCTGTTCATTGGCGTTCAACACGGCCCTGTCGATAGTTGTCTTCCCTATTCCACGCGCAGGGTAGTTGATGATACGTTTCAGCGCTTCTTCATCGCGTGGGTTTACGATGATGCGCAGGTATGCGACCAGGTCCTTTATCTCCTTACGCGAATAGAAGCTGACGCCTCCAAACATAGTATAAGGAATAGCCATGCGGCGAAGGCTTTCTTCAAAGGCCCGGCTTTGTGCATTGGTCCGGTAAAGGATGGCAAAGTCGCGGTTGTTATAGTGATTCCGCAGGCGCTGTTCCTGGATGGTGTCGGCCACGAATTTCCCTTCTTCGTTGTCGGTCATGAGCCGGACCAGCCGAATTTTCTCGCCGGTGGAATTGTCGGTCCAGAGGTTTTTGGGGATCTGTCCCTTATTGTTTTTTATGATCTCGTTGGCAACATTGAGGATGCTCTGCGTGCTGCGGTAGTTTTGTTCCAGCATGACGACCTTGACATCGTCATAGTCTTTCTGGAACTGGAGGATATTCTCGATGGTAGCGCCCCGGAAGCTATAGATGCTTTGCGCATCATCTCCCACGACGCAGACGTTCTCGTGCGCGGCGCCCAGGAGCTTGATGATCTCGTACTGTGCAGGATTTGTATCCTGGTACTCGTCGATCATTATATACTTGAACTTGTGCTGAAACTTATGCAGGCTTTCCGGATGGTTTTTGAGGAGCTCGTACATATTGACAAGCAGGTCATCGAAGTCCATCGCCCCATTCTTCTTACAGCGGGCTGAGTAGGCGGCAAAGATCTGGGCGATGGCCGGGCGGTTGGCGCGCATGTCTTCCTGCTGGATAGCATAGTCATTGGTATATTCGACGGGGCCTACCAGGCCGTTCTTTGCCTGGGAGATGCGATTGTATACGGCGTTGGGCTTATAAATTTTATCGTCGAGGTTCAGCTCATTGATAACGGTCTTCAGCACACTCTTTGCGTCGTCGGTATCATAGATGGTAAAATTCCTTTCGTAGCCAAGATGATGGGCTTCGCCGCGTAAAACACGGGCAAAGACACTGTGGAAGGTGCCGATGAAAAGGTTCCTGGCCTGAGAATCTCCCAGGATCTTCTCTACCCTCTCCTTCATTTCTTTTGCCGCCTTATTTGTAAATGTAAGAGCCAGTATATTAAATGCGTTGACTCCCTGTGCAAGCAGGTGGGCGATGCGTGTCGTCAGCACTTTGGTTTTGCCGCTACCGGCGCCTGCCACGATCATAATAGGGCCATTCGTATGTAGTACCGCCTCTTTCTGCCGGTCGTTCAAGTCACTGATATAGTCTCGCATGGCGCGAAGTTAGTTAAATCCCGGTTAAGTTAAAGCTCCTGAATAGGCCTTGATATCCACCGAGTTGTATGCGTGTTGGCTGGTGAGCCGGGGGTTTATCAGGAAGTGGTCCCGGTATGCCGGAGATTATTTAGATTTACTGCATTTATGTTACCTCAGGCTCTCCCTTATCAGCTAAAAGTTCGCGATTATTTTAAGCAACAGGCTTCTACCTGGGAGTTCTTTGCTGCTGCCCGTACCCGCGAAGAGCAATTGATCTCCTTCAAAACGGAGCTGTTAAAAAACACCTATCAGTTCAGGCGCGGGACGGATACGGCCCTTTATGAAAAGATCGACCTGGTGAGCGAAAAGCTGGAGCTGGGCGACTTACCGATCACCGCCTACCAGGCACAGAATGCCAATGATCCCGAATTGAATGCCAGTATCGTCTATCTACACAGGGAGGCGCATCTTGTTTTCAGCGGCCCCATCCTGGAAAGGCTGAATGAAGCCGAGCTGCTGGCCGTCATTGCCCATGAGCTGACCCATATTCGGCTGTACACTCTGCTGGACGGGGACCTGGAAGTGGCGGACCGGATCATCACGGCTATTGCCAATAATTATAACAGCGATCCGCCGTATTACGAAACGGCGCGGTTGTTCCGGCTTTATACCGAGATCTTTTGTGATCGAGGCGCTTATGCGGTACTGGGAGATGCCGGGCCGGTGATAACGTTTTTAGTGAAGCTAGCTACGGGATTGTCTGAAGTCAACGCCGAAAGCTTTATCAAGCAGGCGGAGGATGTGTTTTCCGCCGAACCGGGTACGCAGTCGGGGATGCCGACCCATCCGGAGAATTTTATCCGGGCGCGGGCGCTGAAGCTTTGGCATGAGGAGCAGGGGATGGCGGCGCCGGCAGCAGTGGTGAATGGGGCGGTGCCCGGGAGTGAGGGGACGATTGGTGACGTGAAGGCGCCGGAGACTGTGGGGACGATTGAGGATGTGGAGACGGCGGGCAGTGAGGGGGTGCGTGGTGCCGAGGAAGCCATTGTCAGGATGATAGAAGGGAAGCCTGAGCTGGACCGGTTGGACCTTTTTTCCCAGCGTGAGCTGAATGAGCTTACAGCTTTGTTTTTGCAGGAATATCTGCGGCCTAAATGGTTGCGGAGCACGCTGGTGATGGGATTGGTAAGGGAATATTTTCCGGGTGGTCTTGAGATGGGGCGAGATAATGGTGGGGCGCGAAGTGTGGGACGCGGCTCTGAAGGGAGTGATAGTGGTTTTGGAGGGGTCCGGAGCGGGGACGGCGATGGTCTTGCCGGCCGGGAAAGGCTGATCGACACCCTTACCGGTGCGCACTCCAGTATCAGGGATTATTTTGCCTATGTGCTGCTGGACTTTGCTCTTGCCGACCCTTCGCTGGAAGAGATGCCGGCGGGTCGGGCCTTTGAGTTCGCAGGAGAAATGCAGCTGACCGCTGCCTACGACCCTATCTATAAAAAGGAATTACAGCTAAGTGATAAGAAATGGCAGCAGCACAAACAAAAGGTGTTTGAAGCCTATGCAACAGCAGCAAAAGATCAATCTATCCTTTAACAGAGACCTATCATATGGAAACGAACCGCATCCCATTTTCCGCTTTTCTGCCTGCAGCCTTCGACAAAGGAGACTATTCCACCGACGACAGCATCGCCTTTGTCATGCCCCTTTTCCGGGAGGTATTAAGCTTTCATGAAGCGGGTCTGGTAGGTCCCTTTGAACGGGAGGAAACGCTGTTCCTCACGGCCGGTGTCCTGGATATCGACGAAACCTTTGCCCATGCGCCGGCAGAGGCTCTTTACCGGGTACAGGCACTCTTTCCGCATATGCAGTCCCGGAGTTTTGAAGTGACAGATAAGATCAGGCTGGTTGCGGAAACCGGAGAGGATACGATAAGTGCGGCAACACTACAGGTGCATACGGACCTGCGGGAGCCGCTGACCCACGCGGCATACCTGCCCGGCTATCGCAGCTGTGAACAGCTGGTTGGTCATCATGATCCGCAAACCGACATCTTTTGTCTGGGTCTTATTCTTGGCAGCATGGCCATGGGTCTCGACCTTTATGATACGGAAGACCTTCAGCTATTCGCCCGTCACCGTACCAATCCTTCTTTATATTATCCCCGCATACATCCTACTTTGGGCCGGCTTATCACCGAGATGACGGAGCTGGACAGGAGCCGCCGGTCGCAGGACCTATATGATATTATCCGGAGACTGGAACACTATCGCGACTATGATCCCGAAAAACAAACCGATCTCACCCGGGTCGCGGGTTGGATACACAAAGAGCTGAAGGAGCGGGAAAGCTTTATCCTGAACAAGCTGCGCAACCGCCTGTTCGACACCAGCCGGCGCAATCGTCTGCTGTATTACAAGCCGAATATGAGGTTCGTCAATCTCACGGTCAGCAGCGTTCCGATAGTCCTGCATTACCAGAGTATCCGGCCCGAGCTGCTTTTTACCTGGAATGGCGAGCTCGCAGAAAAGATCACCGGCATGAAGGAGATCCTGCTGAATAAATACCTGCGTTTTGAGGACCATGGCTATCTCCCTTCGTCTTTGGACAGGGTGAGGGTAGAATCACAGCGGGACATCCAGGAGTATGGATTCAGTCAGCTGAAGCTGGTCATCGCCTTTCTCAACTGGCATAACCTGAAAGAAGACCCGAAGGAAAGGATCCAGAGTCCCTTGCTTCTCCTGCCGGTGAGTCTTAAGAAGAACAAGAAGCTCAAGGAAGATCACTATGTGCTAAAGGTCCTTGACAATGCCGCGGAGGTCAACCCGGTACTGGCGGGACAGCTGAAGGAACTTTATGGCATCCGTCTGCCTGATCTTATAGACCTGGATGAAATGAGTCCGGAGCAGTTTCATAGCCATGTAAGGGCGCAGATCGAGGGAGCCAACCAGGGCATCGTCCTTCACTATATCGACAAACCCCGGATCCGTCTTATCCATAGCGAGGCGCGGCAGACGGTGAACAACTATCGCAAAAGGCTGCGGCGACAGAATGGAAGGGAGGGCAGCTATCAGTCTATTCCCTATAGCTATGATCCGGAGCGTTATAAACCGCTGGGGCTGGAAATATACCGGCAGCGCATCCAGCCAAAGACGAGCTCTCTCGAATTACTGATAGGTGGGGAGATCCGGATAAACACGCGGCATCTGATGGATGGCGCTGAGGGGGGGATGGGTGTGGGTGAAGCGGGTGCCGGTTTGCGGGAGCGGGATATCTATACGCTGGCGGAAAGCGAGAGCAATCCTTATAGCTGGGACTTCGATGTCTGTCATATGGTGCTGGGCAATTTCAATTACAAGAAGATGAGCCTGGTGAGGGACTATAATACGGTCATCGATCAGCAGGTACAGCATCATGTTTTTGATGCGCTGTTCAGCGATCAGCCGCGTAGTTTTCCGGAACATAGTTTCGACCTCAACAGACCCGACGACTGGTATCATGTGATCACGGCTGACCCGACACAGACAAGGGCCATTTTGCAAAGCAGGGCCGGTTACAGCTATATCATTCAGGGTCCTCCCGGCACGGGCAAGAGTCAGACCATTACCAATCTCATTGCAGACTTCGTTGCCAGGGGGAAGAATATTCTTTTTGTCTGCGAGAAAAGGGCTGCGCTGGATGTCGTCTATCATCGTCTCAAACAGGTGGGGCTTGAAGAGCTCTGTTGTTATATCCACGACAGCCAGGGCGACAAAAGAGAATTTATCAAAAACCTCAAAACGACCTACGAAGACTTCACCCGGAATAAGCCAGACCTTACGCAGCTGAAAAACAAACGACAGCTGCTGGTAGACAGGATCAACTTACAGCTGGACCTGCTCAGGGAGTTCCATACGACGAGCCTGTCGTATGGAAAAGATACCGGTATGCCGGTGAGGCAGCTTATCGAACGCATCATACTGTTGCGGGAAGAATTGGTAGCGCTGGCTCCGAAAGACGAGGAGAATCTTCCTGGCTATGCCGACTGGCAGACTGCCAGGCCTGTCCTTTCTGAACTGGAGGCTACGCTGGAGGAAATGGGCGCAGACCCTGTCTTTTCTGTACACCCTTTCAGCCGGATACACGAAGACATCCTGCTTTCAGACAGTCCGCATCAGCTGCTGGACAGGGCGCTGGACCAGGCGCTGACCTTATTGAACGAGGTGGATGGCCTCTTACAAAACTGCGGGGTCGATCCGCGGCATACACAGGAGCCGGAGCGTTTGAAAAACCTGGTGCAGTTTGCCGTCCTTCTGTATCCCTTTGCCAGCATAGGTCTGATGTCTATCGCCGATCCCGACCGGGAAGAAGCAAAAGAGCTGGGTCGCCGTCTTCGTCACTACAAACAAAAACAGGAGGACTATCAGCAGGTCCTGAAAAAGAATGAGCACTGGACCCATAAAATAACCGAACAGGATCTTGGCGCAGCGATCGCGCTGGCCGCCAAACAGGAAGGCCGCTTCCTGAGTATGTTGAACGGCCCCTGGAAAAAGTTGAAGAAACAAATACTGAACAACTACGACTTTTCCGCGCATGCGGTAAAACCTTCTATCCTAAGTCTGCTGGACCAGTTGAAAGGCGAATACGAGGCTGCGGCGCAGGTGGAACAGGCGAGGCTGCAGCTGGAAGAAGACTACCGGATGGAGAATCCTGATACGGCAAGGCTTAGCATCGATCTGCTGCAAAACAAGAAGGGGCATGCGGAGTTGGATTATCTGGTACAGCATCCGGAAGGGCCGGCGATCGTGACGGCTTTACAAGCGCTGCACCAGCCTTTGAGCCGGCTGGAGACCCAGCTGAAACGATGCTTGCAGGAACCTCCTACGGGCAATATTTCCGCGATCCGGGACGAGCTAATGAATATCCGTCTTAATGCGGACGGGCTTCGGGACTGGCTGGCCGTTCTGCGAGCGATGGCGGGTCTGTCCCCGATCGTGAAAAAAGCTCTTCGGAGTCTGCCTCTTCGTGTGGCTCAGCTGGAGGCGGCTATCATCAAAAAAAGTCTGGACGAACTATACCAGAACAACCGTGTTTTCCGGGGTATCGACAAACAGGCTCTTGACAAGGCGGTTCAGCAATTGGGCGAAGGATACCAGGCTTTACAGGAGCTGAATGCAGAGATCATCCGTGCTTATGTGCGGCAAAAATTCCTGCACCAGCTGGAACTATCCGGGAGGCCGGCCAGCCAACTCAATGAAGAGCAGAAGCAGCTGAAGAAAACTTATATGGAAGGCCGGAAGATCCTTGAAAATGAGTTTGGGAAAAGCATGCGTTACAAAAGCATCCGGGAGCTATCGGAGAAGGAAAGCGGGCTGGTCCTAAAGGATCTCAAGCCGGTATGGCTGATGAGTCCCTATAGTGTCAGCGACAGTCTGCCTCTGGATAGCGAGCACTTCGACGTGGTCATTTTTGACGAGGCGAGCCAGATCACGCTGGAAGAAGGCGTTCCTGCCCTGTATCGATCGGGTCAGACGATAATTGTCGGGGATGAGAAACAAATGCCGCCGACGGATTTCTTTGGCGCGAGGGCGGAAGATCCGGATGACATGGATAAAGCCGGGGACCAGGAAGAGAACGAATGGCTCAGTGACGATGCCGACAGTCTGCTGGTGCAGGGGGCGCGCAAGCTGGAATCCACGCTTCTGAGCTGGCACTACCGCAGTCACTATGAAACGCTGATCAGCTATAGCAACCATGCTTTTTATGAAGGTGATCTGTTGACTATTCCGGACAAGACGATCCATCATAAAGAAAAGGCACCGATCCGTATCGGTAAGCCGGAGGAGGCGGTGGCCAATGTCAATTGTCTTTTTGATCGCAGCATCAGCTATCATCATCTGCCAGACAGCGTGTATGAGAAAAGGAGCAATTCCGGGGAGGCCGGCTATATCGCGCATCTTGTACGGGAGCTGCTGAGCCGGGATACAAAGGAAAGCATTGGCATTGTGGCATTCAGCCAGGAGCAGCAATCAATAATAGAGACGTCTTTGGATCTGCTGGCGGGCGGGGACGCCGTTTTTGCTCAGAAGCTGGAAGAAGCCTATAACCGGACTGAGAATGATCAGTTCACCGGTCTGATCATCAAAAACCTGGAAAACATCCAGGGTGATGAACGGGATATCATCATCATGAGTGTCTGTTATGGTCCCGACAGCAGGCGGCGGATGCTGATGAACTTCGGTCCGGTGAATAAAAAGGGCGGGGAGAAGCGTTTGAACGTACTGTTCAGCCGCGCCAGGAAACATATGGCTGTTGTGAGCAGCATCCGGTACGAACAGATCACGAACGAATACAATGAAGGCGCCAACTACTTGCGGCGTTTTCTTCAATATGCAGAGTTGATCAGCCTGGGCCGGATGTCGGCGGCGCGGACGATACTCGATGGCCTGGTCCCGCAAAAACTTTTTGAACAGGGTATCGCTCAGCCGACGGTGATGCGGGCGCAGCTGAAGAGTCAGCTGATGGCGCTGGGTTATGAAGTAGCCGAACAGGTTGGGCAGTCTGATTTCAAGTGTTCGCTTGCCGTCAAGCGAAAGCCAGAGGACGAGGCTTATGCGTTGGCGATCCTTATCGATGATGAGCTGCACTATCGCAACAGGAATCTTGTCGAGCAATATTATCAGCGGCCTGCCATCTTAAAGGCCTTCGGTTGGAAGGTGTTGTCTGTTTATGCCAAGGACTGGCTGCATCAGCCGCAAAAGGTTATGGAACAGGTGCTGAAGGCGCTGAAGGAGGAGGCGGTGCCAGCCGATGTGGCGGTGGGCGCGGGATTGGCGGCGGGTGGATCGGCGGCGGGTGGAATTGCGGGGGCGGGTGGAATTGCGGGGGCGGAACAAATTATTGAGCCGGCCGGATCTGGCGGTGGGAGTGGTGGAATGGGTCTTTATGACCACCTGGTCTTCCGGCGGCTGGTATCCGGAGAAGCCGGCTCCGACAGATTCTGGGAGGCTGCTACCGATGGCAATAAGCTGGTGACCCGCTGGGGAAAAGCAGGGACCAGGGCGCAAACCCTGTTAAAAACCTTTCCTGATGAAGGGGCTGCCCGCCAGGAACAGGAGCGGCAGGAGAAGGAGCAATTGGCGAAGGGCTTCAGGCCCCAAGAGTAGCGAGGCTGCCGGGGCTGGCACGGTACGCTTAGGACCTGCGTATTTAAGAACCGCGTTGGGAACCGCCTGTGAGACGTGTATTTTTCATCGCGCCTTTACTATTGGTCTTACCACCGCCTTTGCCGGCAGGAAATCCGGGGATATTGCTTTTGGCGGCTGCGGGCTGTTTGCCGTCTTTTTTCTTCTTGTTATTGGGGATGAGGGCCATATAAATTATTTTTAATAAGACAATAGAACTAAACGGAAAGGTACTATTTTTTTCAACAATGCGGAGCAGAGCTCCGTTCAGCTCCGACGAAGGTCTCAATATATTTGCATATGCCGAAAGAACTCTACTTTGATATCAGCTCGGAAGACAGTGGGGGCAGCCTTTACCGGATCACCGGGGAAAATGAAGGCTTACCTTTTTACTATAACCACAGCACCTATGATGAGGACAAGGATGAGGTGAAGGTGTTCGAGACCCAATTTGCCGATTTTGCGGGTTTCTGGAAAGATCTGGTCAAAGATCCGAAGTGGTATTACCGGCATCCTTTGTTTGTGCATCCGGAGCAGCGGGAATTTGTGCGAGAGCAGCTGGGGAAAGTAGACTGGGGGGTGCACCCGGATAAGAAATGGCAGGAGAGCCATCAGCGGCAGTGGAAAAAGGTGCTTACCGATCCGGGGAAATATTATGGGGCGGGTCAGTGACCGCTATGCCTCGTAGAATTCTTCTCCATAGACATCGATGAGCGGCTGGCCCATGCGCTGCAAACACTCATTGCATTGCTGCAGGAGACGGGGAGAAGCGTTGGAAGAATAATAATCTCCCCGGTACCAATAGCTGAACAAAGGTTGAATGGGTAAGTGATCGCCGTTCTGGCCCTGAACGATCATCCAGTGCAGACGGGCTATCTCGTTATCCGGAAGATGGCTGAATACTCCGCTGTTCAGCAGCTCCCTTGTTATATCTACCAGTGTACTTGTCATAAACATCTTCTTTTAATTACAGGAAAGTTCCTGCTATTATGTTACCAGACCATGAATCTTGTGTTAAGCTACTGTAACGAAGCCCGATTGTGCATTAGCTGTGGATTGCGCTAGGCCTTTAGCGCTTTGGACGGAGCAGGGGGCTTTCTCATCCAATGGGAAAGCTCTGTTTTGTTGTCCAAAAGCAGGGTAAGGATGCCGTTGCGAAGGCGATAATGCGTCGTGCTTTTGAGGCTCTTCATAAAAGCCGGTTCATTATAACCCGGGCAAGCCATTTTTGTTGTAACGATCTTGTCGCTGAAGGTAAGGCTGCTATCGTTGGTACTGAACCAGAACTCTCCGCGCATGGTATTACAGCCGGTATTGCCGGTAAAATGGGATTTTTTCAGGTCGAGGGTCAGTGCCGGCATCTTGCCTGCTGCGGTATCGGAAGGAAGGACGGCCTGCAGGAGCCAGGGTCCTCCTAAGGTGGTGGTATCAGGTGGGGCGGGAGGAGCACTTGCCTTAACTACGGAATCGGGGGAATGCTTCACGGGGTTGCTTACCGGCGTCTGGCAGGCGGCAAGTAGGCAGAGACAAATGGAAGCAATAAATTTCATGGCAATATTTTTTTAGCAGATTTTCAAAGACTTCAGCGACAACTCGCCAGGATCAAGTCCGAAAAACTATGCCAACAGTCGGAGAGGTGCAGGGGCCGACGCGCAGGAGGTGGGAAGGGGTGCGTTCTCCCGGTGAGGGAGAGGATGGGCTCTTGCGAGGAAGAGTGCGTCGGCGAAGGCGGGCCGGCGCGCGAGGAGGAGAGCGAGGGTCCGCTGGGGAATTAATTCCCCCGAAAGACAGGGATGTCGGGAGCCTGTGAAGTTTTAGCCGATAAATCTTAATTTGCCGTACTAAGACTAATAACTGTCATGCTCCAGGACAACCTTTTACTGATCATATCCTTGTTGTTTGTGGTCTCGATGTTAGCCATGCTGAGCCACAAGCTGCGTATCTCCTATCCTATTTTCCTTGTGATCGCGGGCCTTATCATCAGCCTGGTACCAGGCATTCCAAGGATAGAGCTGGACCCGGACATTGTATTCATCATTTTCCTGCCGCCACTGCTGTATTCTGCGGCATGGTATACTTCGTGGCATGACTTCTGGAAGTTCCGGCGGCCCATTGGTCTCTTGTCATTCGGGCTGGTCATCTTTACTTCCTGTGCGGTGGGTATCGTCGCCAATTATATGATCCCCGACTTTTCCCTGCCGCTGGGCTTTCTGCTGGGAGGGATCATTTCGCCGCCTGATGCTGTTGCTGCCACCAGCGTGCTGCAGAACCTGAAGATGCCCAAGCAGATCGTGACCATACTGGAGGGGGAAAGTCTTGTCAACGATGCCTCCAGTCTCATCGTCTTCCGTTTTGCCCTTGCCGCTATTTTCACGGGGAAGTTCATACTATGGAAGGCGGGCGTGGACTTTATGGCGGTGGTTTCCCTGGGGATAATCATCGGGTTTGTCATAGGCAATATCGTTTATGCCATCCACCGGTGGCTGCCGACGACCGCCACTATCGATACGGTTATTACTCTGCTATCTCCTTACCTGATGTATATAACGGCCGAACATTTCCATGCTTCAGGGGTCCTTGCCGTAGTAACCGGCGGACTTTTTGTGAGCTACCGATCGCATGAGCTGTTCAGCTATAACAGCCGTCTTCAGAATCAGAGTGTCTGGAACGTAGTGGTATTCCTGCTGAACGGGGTTGTCTTTATCCTGATAGGGTTGCAGCTGCCGGGCATTGTCAGGGGACTGGGTGAATATTCATTGCAGGCCGCCATTCTCTATGGTGTCGTCATCAGCCTGGTGGCTATACTCATCCGCATGGCCTGGGTATTCCCTGGCGCTTACCTGCCCCGGATGTGCAGCAAAAAGATCCGTCTCCGGGAAATCGATCCGGGGAGAAAGAGCATTTTTATTGTCGGATGGAGCGGTATGCGGGGTGTGGTCTCGCTGGCTTCGGCCCTTGCGATTCCCATGATGCTTACTGACGGCACGGCTTTTCCTCACCGGAACATGATCCTTTTTATCACTTTTGTCGTTATCCTTGTCACGCTGGTCCTGCAGGGGTTGACCCTTCCTTATATCATTCGCAAGCTCGATATCACGATAAAAGAAAACGAGGAGGAGCAACGATTGTCGATCCGTCTGCGTCTGGCCACGGCGGCGCTGGAGCACATTAATTCCGGATATCCCCAGGAAACCGAATCCATCGATGCCTTTAGCCGGCTGAAAGAACGTTATGAGCGGATGGTGGAGATTACAGGCAAGCGGCTGGAGCAAGAGGAAGGGGATGAGGTAACGCCGGAATTTTTACCGCGTTATCGTCAGCTTTTACTGGAACTGGTAGGGATCCAACGCCAGGAATTATTGCAGATGCGGCGGGATAATGAATATTCCGAAGAGTTACTGCGGAACAAGGAATTCGAGCTTGACCTGGAAGAAGCCCGTTTCCGCAGGTAAAACAACCGGAATTGTTCGGCAAAAAACTGCCGGCTGGCTGAGCGCGCTGAACCTGCTTAAATAAAGAATAAAAAACTCTATTTTTTAATAACAAATTCTTTTTATGTCTGACGAAAAGCAATCCATGGCTGACAAGGCCAACGCATTAAAGGAGCAAGCAGCAGAAAAGCTCGGCGAGTTAAAAGACAAGGCGGAAGAATTAACGGATAGTCTCCGTGAAAAAGCAGGTCAAGCCTGGGATAAAGTGAACTCACCGGAAACAAAAGAAAAGATAGATCATCTCAAGGACCAGGCTGAGCAAAAGCTGGAAGAGGCGGGAGAAAAGCTGCACGAGCTTGCGGACAAGGCAAAGGGGCTTTGGGAAAAGGTAAAGGGGCATCATGAGCACCATGATGACACGGAAAAAAAAGCCTGATAAGGGAAAGGAGCAAGCCTGCTTTTACTGAGGCGTATGACGCATGTGCTGGAGAATAACGCGATAAAGCTCTTCGGGACTGAATGGCTTTACTACTACGTCATTAAGGCCGGCCTCAAAGGCCTCGCTTTCTACTTCTTTTGGTGTACTGGCCGTCAGTGCGATGATGGGAAGGGTCTCGCCTCTTTTGCGGAGCAGGACGGTAGCCTCGTATCCATCCATTACGGGCATATGAAGGTCCATCAGGACCAGCTGGTGGCGGGTGGAATCGAGCCGCTCCAGGGCCTCTGCGCCGTTGGTGGCTACGTCTACGATGGCCCCGTTGTTTTCAAGCATGGTCTGGGCTACGAGCACATTGAGCGGGTTGTCCTCTACCAGCAGGATATTGATGCCGCAAAGCATCTTTTCCTGACCGTTTGCCGGCAGCAGGTCTCCGCTTTCTCCAACGACTTCCGTGCTGATGGGGAAGGATTGGGTAAAGTAAAAACAGGATCCTTTGCCGGGTTCGCTGCTTAGCTGGAGAATGACTCCCTGTAGTTCGAGGATCTTCCTGGAGATGGCCAATCCCAGCCCGGTGCCGCCATAGCTGCGGGATGTGGAGGAGTCTGCCTGGGTGAAACGATCAAAGATCATCTGTTGTTTTTCAGGAGCGATGCCGATGCCCGTATCCCGGACCTTTACAGTAACCTTTATCGTATCGGGCCAGACAGAATCCACGGACAGGGATAAACGCACAGACCCTGTCTGGGTAAACTTGATGGCGTTGTGGACGAGGTTGTTGATGACCTGGCTGGTTCGGGTAGGGTCGCCAACGAGTCTCCTGTCCAGTTTTGGATCGACGTCGATCAGCAGGGCTATTCCTTTTTCATCTGCCGCATTCTTCAGACCAGCCACGATGTTGCGGGCGGTGGCAGAGAGGTCGAAGGAGATCTGTTCGAAGCCTATCTTCCCTTCTTCGATCTTATTATAGTCCAGGATATTGTTGACTATCGAGAGCAGGTTGCTGGCAGAAAAAAGCAATACGCCCAGGTCTTGCTCCTGGTCGGTGCGGGGCCGGTTGCGCAGCAGCAGGTGTGTCATTCCTATGACCGCGTTCAAGGGTGTCCTTATCTCGTGGGACATGGTGGACAGGAACTCCGATTTTGCCCGCAGGCCTTGCTGGGCAAGAAAAGTAGCCTGCCGGAAGGTATGTGCGAAGCGATGGGATAAGGCGAGGGACTGCAAAAAGAAAAAGGAGACTAGCAGATGAAGAGGATAAGCCTCAGGTCGGGGATGATGCCAAAATAATGAAGGTTCATCAGCATTCCGATGAGGAGCATAACCGTGGTGCTGAGCAGCGCAAATACCGATCCGCTGCGGTGGTTGAGCGCGGCCTGCAGATATACATACATCGAATAGGCGATGCAAAAGAACATTACTCCCAGGAAAATGATAAGAAAATGAGTGAAGACAATGGTCGGTGTAAACAAGACGGCTGCGCTGTAAAGGATGCAGAACCATACAAGGGCGCGGTTGATCACCGGGTGTGCATCATCGGGGTAAAGGTTTTTGGTGTAAACGCAAAAGAAGGCCATTGCAACGGAGAGGGTCAGGTATTCCAAGCGGATGGTCACAAACCAGTTGAGGTTGGCGAACAGGGAGTGAAGAGCATAGTGATTGGTCCCTACCATCCGGTAGCTGAAAACGATACAGAACAGCGCAAAATAAAGGATGGTCTTGTCGTGGCGGCCGAAGACGAACAGGCCCAGGAAAAAGAGTCCCCCCAT
>Ga0193716_1001291_pt1 | contig 14611 bp, 16 predicted proteins | sample U2c1metaG_FD_145901 | JGI IMG/M metagenome (GOLD analysis project Ga0193716, IMG submission 145901) | Soil microbial communities from a riparian zone of the East river system, Colorado, United States - U2c1 | ecosystem: Environmental > Terrestrial > Soil > Riparian zone | place: USA: East River...
CGTTGCTGGCGGCGGGGATGCTGGTGCCGGGAGTTGCACTGGCTGAGGGGTGCATCACCCAGTCGGCGATGACGGCTACGGACCGGGATGCCCTGGCGACTGCTGCTCGTGGTCTCGCGGCAAAGGTTCAGGCTGGCGATGTGCCGGGCCTGCGCGCGTCAACAGTGGCCGAGTACGCGAAGGACTTTAGCGGAATCGGAGATGTGGTGGGCGGCACAGCACCGAAGCTCAAAGGTGGAACTCTTGCCGTGGAGCAGGTGTACCTGCTGGATGGCACGCAGTTGAAGCGCGGTGCGGATGGGGCGGCGCCCGATGCGCAGTTCTTCTGCTCCTTGAATCACACGATGGCCGAGGCGGATTTTCTTATTCCCGGGCTGGCTCCGGGACGGTATGGCTTCGCCATGGTAGATGTTGCGAATACGGCTACGCCATGGCGGCTCTCCTTTCTGCTGCGGCAGGATCAGGGGCAGTGGGCAATGGCGGGTTTTTATCCGAAGCCACTGACGGCGGCGGGCCACGACGGCCTCTGGTACTGGACGCAGGCGCGCGCGATGGCCGCTCGCAAGGAGCAGTGGAATGCGTGGCTCTACTACCATCAGGCAGAGAGCCTGTTGCGGCCGACGAACTTTATCCAGAGCACCCATCTGGAGAAGCTGCGGACGGAGCAGGCTGCGGCTGCGCCGCCCGCGGTGTCTGATGGGGTAACTGCCGACGCGCCGCTGGTTGTGAAGGGTGCGGATGGCGTGGAGTATCGATTCATCGGCTTGGGCGTGGACGATTCGCTGGCGAAGGACAAGATCGACATTACGGCACATCTGAAGGTGGATCAGATCGGCGATCCGGTAGTTGCGCGTAAGCGCAATACGGATGCGACCCATGCACTGCTGGCGGCGTATCCGGAGCTGCGGAAGCCGTTTCATGGAGTGTGGATGTTTGCCGAAGTAGCCGGGCAGAATCCGTTTGCGACCGAACAGGCGATGAGCGAGATTCCCTAGCTGTCACGCCAGTTCGTTGCATATGGGATGTGGGTTTTACGGCGTAGTGCTATCTTGAAAGTCGTTTCAGCAACATGGTAAAGAACCGCAGAGCCCAAATGTAACCCGTATGGGTTGAGTCGGCATCCTACTGATTTGGCTGAAGAAAGAGATTGATGGCAAAGATCAACAAGACATTGAGTGAGGCAATTCTGGAGCGGCGCGCCACCCCTAGCTTCGATGGGGCGCCGATTCCTGCTGAAGATCTCAAGCAGATTCTCGATGCGGGCCTTCATGCACCGAGCGGATACAACATGCAGCCGTGGCGTTTCATCGTGGTGCAGTCGCCTGAGCAGAAGAGGCGCCTGCGTTCGGCGAGCTACAACCAGGGGAAGGTTGAGGAAGCGTCCGCCGTCATTGTGGCGTGCGGTGATGCGGATGGGTGGAGGAAGGATCTCGACCTGATGCTGCAGCTCGGACGCCAGGGCGGTATGCCGGAAAGCTATGCGGCGCAGGCCCGGAGCAGTGTTCCGAACTATCTTTCGAGTTTTAGTAGCGCGCAGATGCAGGCATGGCTGAACAAGCAGGTGATGCTGGCGTTTACGCACATGCTGCTGATGGCCGAGGTGATGGGTTACGATACGGCGCCCATGGAAGGTTTTGAGCAGGACAAGGTGCACGAGGTGTTGCGACTGCCATTGAGCTACTGGGTGGTGGCGCTGCTGGCAATTGGGCATCTGAAGGGCGCGGACAAGTTCAATGGTGGTCGGTTCGAAATGGGGCATACCGTGTTCGGCGAAGAGTTTGGCAAGCCGCTGAAGCTATGAGCGGGAGCTCCATCGAGAGGGCGGGTCGAGAGTACCCGTTGACTCCGATGGTAGGGGTTGCCGGGGTGGTGGTCAGCGACGGGAATATTCTGCTGATTCGCCGTGGGCGGGAGCCGATGCTAGGGGCGTGGTCGCTGCCGGGTGGCGTGCTTGAGGTGGGTGAGACAACCGCTGAGGGCGTGGTGCGTGAGGTCTTCGAAGAGACTGGGATGCACGTTCGCCCGGTGGCGATGATCGCGACGCTGGACCGGATTGTTCGCGACGAAGCCGGGTTAGTGCAATATCACTATGTCCTGATCGAGTGGCTGTGCCTGTCCGAGGGGGATGCGCGGGAGTTGATCTGCGGCGATGATGCTGCTGCGGCGGCATGGGTGCCACGCGGTGAGATTTATTCTGAGGCCTATAGTCTGGCTGAGCCTACCTTAGGAGTGATCGAACAAGCGTTGAAGCTCGCGGAGACGGTAGAGAGATGAAGCTTGCGTTGCGGATGCTGGCCGTTGTCGTGATTCTTCTTGTTGCTGCCGGATTGGTGTTCTACTTCAGCCCGTTGTGGGTTGCGGATCAGCAAGTCCGCCTCCAGCTTTGGCGCGCGGGCGTGCAGAGCAAATATGTTGACGTCGGCGGATACCGGATTCACTACTTCGAGGCTCTGCCGGCGAAGGGCACGGCGGGGACTCCACTGCTTCTGGTGCATGGGCTGGGGGCGCGGGGCGAGGACTGGTCGGCGATGATTCCCGCGATGGCGGCGAAGGGGTTTCATGTCTATGCGCCGGACCTGCTGGGGTATGGGCGGTCGCCGCGTCCGGATGTGAGCTATTCGATCGCGATGCAGGAGACGGTCGTGGTGCAGTTCATGCATGCAGTTCACCTGGCGCACGCAGATGTGGGTGGGTGGTCGATGGGCGGATGGGTATCGATGAAACTGGCGCTGGATCATCCTGAGATGGTGCACCGCCTCGTGGTGTACGACAGTGCGGGGATCTACTTCCCGGCGACGTTCGGGCCGGAGCTGTTTGTGCCGATGGATGCCGCGGGCGTGCAGAAGCTGATGGGGACCCTTTCGCCGAATCCGCACGCCATTCCTGAATTTGTGAAGAAGGCTGTGTTACGCAAGTTCGAGCAGAATGGGTGGGTGATCAACCGCAGCATGTCTGCCATGCTGAGCGGGCGGGATCTGCTGGACTTTCGGCTCCATGCGATGCAGCCGCCGACGCTGATTGTGTGGGGCGCGCAGGACGAACTCATCCCGCTATTGGCGGGGAAGAAGATTCATGAGCTCATCCCGCACTCCGTTCTCAATGTGGTTGAGGGCTGCGGACATCTTGCTCCGTTGGAATGCTCGAAGCCGGTTGTGCAGGGGACGGTTGACTTCCTGCGCGCGGAGCCCCCGATGCAGGGCGGTGAGAAGGTGTTTCCGGCGGAGCGTTAGCCTTCGTCAGCCTTCCACTGGTAGGCTCCGGGCTGCGGCAGGCCAATATGGGCGAGCACTCGGTTGACGAACTGGCGGGCCATCTCGGTAGTGCTCTGGGGCAGGTTGTAGAGGGTGGGGATAACGGGGAAGATGACCGCGCCAGCGTCGGAGGCGAGCTGCATATTGCGGAGATGGATACGGTTCAAGGGTGTTTCGCGGACGCAGAGCACGAGCGGGCGGCGCTCCTTGAGGCAGACGTCGGCGGCGCGCTGGATGAGGTTCGAGGCGAGGCCATTGGCGATCGAGGCGAGGGTTCCCATGGAACAGGGTAAAATAATCATGGCATCGGAGTGATAGCTGCCGCTGGCTATGTTGGCGCCGATGTCTGTGTCAGGGTGCTGCTGGAGCTTCGCGCACGGTGCACCGAGAAGCTTTTCCGCAAGTTCGTTGCGACCGCTTAGCTGCAGTTCTTCGGCGAAGACGCGGAGAGAGTTCTCGGAGGCGACGAAGTTGATTTTGGTGATGCGGTCGTCATCGGCAAGAGCTCGCAGCATCTCGACAGCGTAGATGGATCCGCTGGCCCCTGTCACGGCGAGTGTGATATTGCGCGAAGATGTCGGACCGGTCACGTGATCGATTATCGCTGATAGAAGTATTCGAGGGGAATGCGCGACTTTCCGGACGTTCCTCGCTTTAAATAATTGCTACGGTTTTGCGCGGATGAGTTGTGATTGTTGAGAGGCCAATGAATAGAAAGATTGATATTAGGGTTGTTACATGCTGGCACGCTTTGGCGGGGTTGCTGGGGTGCGTGCTGGCGCTGGTCAGCGGGGTGCAGGCGCATGCCTCGGTGGCGCTGTTGATGGAGGAGCCCTACGGTGAGTTTGGCGCATTCAACCCGACGGGACATGCGGCGGTGTACCTGAATCATGTATGCGCGCAGACGCCGACCCAGCTCAGGATGTGCCGGAGCGGAGAGTATGGGGTTGTGATCAGCCGGTATCACAAGGTGGATGGCTACGACTGGATTGCCATGCCGCTGCTTCCCTATCTTTATGCTGTCGATAATTTGAACGAGGTGCCTATGTCGGTGGACAGGGCGACGGTGACACGGCTGCGGAATGCCTATCGTAGAGAACGTCTTGTGGCGCTGGCTCCGGACAACACACAGGGCGGAACTCCGAAGGGGGAGTGGGTGCAGTTGGTAGGGTCATCGTATGACCGGACGATTCACGGCTTTCAGGTAGAGAGCACGCCGGAGCAGGATGAGCGGTTCGTTGCGCTGGTCAACGACAAGCGCAATGTGGGCCACTTCAACCTCCTGTTCCACAACTGCGCCGATTTTTCGCGGGTCGTCCTCGATACTTATCTTCCGCATGCGATCCATCGCAACTTCATTGCAGATGTGGGTCTGATGACTCCGAAGCAGGTGGCGCGGTCGCTGGTGAAGTATGGGAAGAAGCATCCAGAGCTTCAGATGTCGGCGTTTGTGATTCCGCAGGTTCCGGGGAGCGTGGCCCGAAGCCATGGTGTGGATGGAGTGGCTGAGTCGCTGGTGAAGAGCAAGAAGTATCTGCTGCCATTGGCTGTGTTGAGCCCGGAGTTCACGGGGGCAGTGGTGGTGGCTTACCTGACGGAAGGGCGTATGAGGCTACCGAAGAATGCGACGATGTTCGAGGTGGATGATGCCGAGATGACGGGTGGGCCTCTGGTGCCAGTAGCGCTGCCGGGAGAGCGAATGCCTGTGAAGGCCACGAAGCCGGGCGGTGTGGTCCCACCGAATTAGTCTCTGGGCGAAGGAGTACGCAAGGCGTAGGCGATGAGAGTTTCACCATGCAGGCCGTGTTCTGCGTTGTAGGCTTCGTTGCTGCTGGCTTCCTGCGCTGGGACGGTGGGGTCTAGTTCGCAGCGGGCAATCTCTTCAGTGCTCGCAGTGATGAAGCAGAGCTCGCAGGTGGCGAGATTGTCTTCTTCGGTGCGCATGGGCGGACCGAAGGTGCGGCAGAGGATGGGGCGTGCTTCGTACAGATCGCAGGTGCCGGTAGTGAGATCGAGAACGGGGCAGGGCTCGTCATTGGCGAACTCTTCGAAGAGGATAGCGGCCTCATAGTCCTCGTTGAGGATGCCAGTGGTAAGGTCGCCGGGGAACCAGGGGTCGAGACGGGTGAGGGAGTCGGCGGTGCGGGCGCGGACTCTTGCTGCTCGTTCGGGGTCCTTTTGTTCGAGGTCGATCAGGCCCGCGCGGAGTCGTGCGGCGTCCTGATGGGCTATAGGGAAGACCCCAATGCAGCATTGGGAGCAGCCTGGGCGGCAGACAAGATGGTGGCCGCTACGGCGAGCAGAGTCGGCGAGGGCAGCGTCAACAATTTGGACCAACTGTTGATCGGCTGCGAACTCGCCTGGTCTGGACATTGATGAGGCCCCTATTTGCCTAGGACGCGGGAGAAGATGGCGTCAACGTTGGCTAGCTGGCGGTTGTAGTCGAAGGCCCGAGACAGTTTTTCTGGAGAAAGACGCGCGGTGATCTCAGGGACTTTGGCGATCTCTTCGCTGAAGACGAGGTCGTTCTTCCAGGAGTTCATGGCGTGGCCCTGGACGAGGCGGTAGGCATCCTCACGCGACATGCCGGACTCAGCGAGATCGAGCAAGAGTTGACCGGAGAAGATGAGCCCGCCGGTGGACTCGAGGTTCTTCAACATGCGCGCCGGGTAGACAAGCAGCTTGTCGATGAGGTTTGCGGTCTTCGCAAGCAGGTAGTCGGCGAGGATGGTGGAGTCGGGCAGGATGACGCGCTCGGCCGAGGAGTGCGAGATGTCGCGCTCGTGCCAGAGAGCTACATTTTCGAAGGCGGTCTGCGCGTTGGCGCGGACGACGCGGGCGAGACCGCTGATCTGCTCACTGGTGATGGGATTGCGCTTGTGTGGCATGGCGCTCGAGCCCTTCTGCTTCTCAGAGAAGAACTCCTCGGCTTCCCGAACCTCGGTACGCTGGAGATGGCGGACCTCGGTGGCGATCTTGTCGAGCGTGCTGGCTAAGACGGCGAGGGTGGCGACATAGGCGGCGTGGCGGTCGCGTTGGACGACCTGCGTGGCGACCTCGACCGGCTCAAGGCCGAGGTCGGCGCAGATAGCCTCTTCGTGCTCGGGCTTGAGGTGACCGAACGTCCCGACGGCTCCGGAGAGCTTACCGACGCGCAGATCTTCGGCAGCTGCGTCGAAGCGGGTGAGATTGCGCTGCACCTCGGAGTACCAGAGCAGAAGCTTGAGCCCGAAGGTGGAGGGCTCGGCATGGATGCCGTGGGTACGGCCGATGATGGGGGTGTGCTTGAACTCGAGGGCGCGGCGCTTGAGAACGTCGGCGAGCGCGACGATTCCGGCGCGGATAATGGCAGAGGCCTCTTTGAGTTGAAGCGCCTGCGCGGTGTCGACGACGTCGGTGGAGGTAAGCCCATAGTGGAGCCAGCGGGAGTCTTCCGCGGAGTCGATGTGCTCGGCGACGGTGGTGGTGAAGGCGATGACGTCGTGCTTGACCTCGGCTTCAATCTCGTTGATACGGTCGACAGTGAAGGCGCCTTTATCGCGGATGGCGTCGGCGGCGGACTGGGGAACGAGACCGAAGCGGGCAAGGGCCTGGGAGGCAGCCGTCTCAACGGTGAGCCAGCAGCGATATTTATTTTCGTCAGACCAGATGCGGCCCATCTCGGGGCGGGTATAGCGGGCGATCATAGATTCTTCCTAATTCGAGTAGTGAGCGCGCTTGCGCGATGAGGATGTAGCGACGGCGTTGCGAGTTGCGACAGCTCTTATTCTACGGGGTAAATACAGGCTGCGATCCGTCGTGCTGGAACGCTATCGGGCTGCAAGTCTAAAACCCAAACGAGCATCCAATCGCAATTGCATCTAAATGCGATATAATCGTATTGCGATATATTGTTCATCGCGGATCCTCAGCGTAGCGGGCGTCTGGCACAGGGGTGGCTACGGGGACCGATTGGACAACATCAAAGTTGAGCCGTGGAGTTATGTCCGCGTGAACACACCGTCGCCGAGGATGGCGCGAGAAGAACTGGAGCAAAGATGAGTAGGACATCCCATAAACAGGTGGAGACGCTCGGAGATTATTCCGCCGATAGCCGAATGCTGCTTCTGACCGGCCTGGCCGCTCTGGTTGGAGCCGCTGGCGCCGGACTTGCATGGGTGCTGCTGAAGTTGATCTTCATCGTGACGAACCTCTTCTACTTTCACCGGTTCGCTACGTATTTTGCCGATCCCGGAACGAATACGCTGGGGTGGAAGGCAGTATTCGTTCCAGTTGTGGGAGGATTGATCGTAGGCGGCATCGCTCGCTTCGGATCCATGAAGATTCGCGGCCACGGCATGCCGGAGGCGATCGAAGCGATTCTGACGGGTGGCGCGAAGGTGGCGCCGCGACTGACGATATTGAAGCCGGTCGCCTCTGCAATCGCCATCGGGTCCGGTGGACCATTCGGCGCGGAGGGCCCGATCATCGTGACCGGCGGAGCAGCCGGTTCGCTGCTGGGGCAACTGCTCCACATGAGCGACGCGGAGCGGACAGTGCTGCTGGTATCGGGTGCCGCCGCCGGAATGTCGGCGACCTTTATCGCGCCCCTCTCGGCGATTCTTTTAGCGGTCGAGCTGTTGTTATTCGAATGGCGTCCACGCAGCCTGATACCGGTTGCGGTCGCCAGCGTCACGGCGGCTGCGCTTCGTCGGCTTCTGTTGGGTTCGGCTCCAATCTTTACCATGCCGCTGATGACGAGCAGCATCCGCGAGGTCGTGATCCCGTCGGCGCTGCTGCTGGGGCTCATTGCAGGACTCGTAGCTCTCGTATTGAGCAAATCCATCTATTTCTTCGAGGATCTTTTTGAGAAGCTGCCCATCCACTGGGCGTGGTGGCCGGCGATCAGCGGTCTCGTGATCGGACTCGGCGGGTTGATATACCCCCCGGTGCTGGGGGTCGGTTACACCGTCATCCAACGCCTGATCTCGGGTGAGTTCACGTGGGAGCTTATCTTTGGGGTCCTCGTGGTGAAGACCCTCATATGGAGCTTCTCGCTTGGCTCAGGAACCTCGGGCGGCATTCTGGCTCCGTTGATCATGATTGGCGGCGGAATGGGTGCGGTGCTGGGTCATGTGCTGCCGGGCATCGCTCCAGGAGCGTGGCCTCTGATCGGCATGGCGGCGGTACTGGCTGGCGCTATCGGCGCGCCTCTAACCGCATCGGTCATGGCAGTGGAGCTGACGCATAACAACGGTCTGATCCTGCCACTGTTGATGGCTTCGGTGATGTCCTATGCTGTGACCGTGCTCTTGCAGAAGCGCTCCATCCTTACCGAACGGTTAAGCCGCAGAGGGCTTCACCTCTTCCGGGAGTACGGCGTGGATCCACTGGAGACGATGATGGTGTCCCAGGCGATGCACACCAGCGTGTTTGCGCTGCCGGCCGATGCGACGCGGCAGGATGCAGCGGATTGGTTCAAAAAGATGGGAGAACGCGGCCCCGAGGCGTGGTCGCACTGGCAACGGCTGTTCCCCCTACTGGATAAAGATGGGAAGCTGGTCTCGCTTTTGACGCGAACTCAGATGATGGTTGCGGCGAAGCAGACTGATCTCAGCCGGCCACTCGCAGCCGATGGCACTCTCTCCCCGAAGAAGGTCTCGCCGATGGACACGCTGCGTCAGGTTGCCGTCACGATGGCGGAGTCGAAGCGGACCCGATTCCCGGTCCTGAATGCAGAGGGTAAGTTTGTGGGAATCATTACGATCGACGACCTACTGCTGGCGCGAAGCAAGGAGACGCTGCGAGAGAGCAATCGCACACGGGTACTGCGGCTCCGATGGCCCTTTGGCGGCAGCAATGAGAGAGTCGCGAGCGTTGTCGAAGGTGTAGAGGCGTTGGACGCTGAAGGCGAAGGGCCGTCCGGCGCGTAGAGTTACGAGTTGCTCACGCCGAAGAGCTCCGACATCTCGTCGTGCAGGAAGCCCTGGCCGGGGCGATAGGGCTGGACCCATCTGCCGTCGATGACGAACTGCGGAATGGCGCGTTTGCCTACGTTGGCCAGAACCAGGTCGGCTGCTCCGGGAGTCTGCTCGATGTCAATCTCTTTGAAGGGTATGTTGTGCGTGTCGAGGAAGCGTTTCGCTTCGCGGCAGTCGCGGCACCAAGAGGCGGAGTAAACGGTCAATTCCATAGATCTATTATCACTTATTGCTCGTGGTAGTTGCGCATGAGGCCACCGTCGACGACATAGGTGGAGCCGGTAACGTAGGCGGCTTCATCGGAGGCGAGAAAGGCGGCGAGACTTGCGACCTCTTCGGGTTCGCCCATGCGCCCGAGCGGGATGTTCTTCAGCAGCGCATCGAGCTTTTGCTTGTCCTCAAGGAGAGACTTGTTGATGGGCGTGACAATGGCTCCGGGGGCGATGTTGTTGACGGTAATTCCAAGCGGCCCGAGTTCGACCGAGAGATTGCGCATCAGCATGCCCTTGGAGGCGCAATAGGTGGAGAAGTGCGGGAAGACCATGTCCTCATGGACAGAGCTGATGTTGATGACGCGGCCCGGCTGTTTCGCATCGCGGAGGCGGCGGACGAAGGCTTGCGTGAGGAAGAAGGCTCCCTTGAGGTTCACGTTGAGGACGGCGTCGTAATCAGCTTCGGTGACGTCCCAGAACTCTGCGTCCCTTTCGATGCCTGCGTTGTTGACGAGGATGTCGCAACGGCCTAGCTGCTGGTATGCCTGATCGATGAGATTCTGCGTGTCAGCCATCTTCGAGACATCCGCCTGGACAGTGATGGCTTTTCCGCCGGTCTTCTCGATCTCGGCCCTTGTGTCGTCCGCGCCTTCGGGACGGCTGCTGTAGTTTACGACGACGCTTGCTCCTTCGCTGGCGAGGCGGATAGCGATGGACTGGCCGATGCCGGAGGAAGATCCAGTGACGATGGCGACTTTGCCTGCGAGACGACCTGACATGCTTTAGTTCCTCGATCTTCCTGAACAGGTTTAGAGGCTATTTCGTTGCCGGCTTCTTGCGCGCCGATTTGGAGGCAGTCTTCGCAGCTTTCTTTGTCGCCTTTGGAGAGGCTTTCTCGCTGACTTCAGGCTTGTCTGTCTTTTCCTTCGCGATAATGTCGGAGAGCAGCGTCTTAGCCTTTTCAACTTCAGCCCGGCGCTCCTGCGAGAGATTGTTGCCGGCGCGGTTCATGTAGAAGTTCAGCATCCTCATGCCGGAGGCCGGTCCCTTCGGCGAGACCTTCTTTGAGGCGAGCGCCTTGGCTATGGCCGACGCGCTCTCATTGAAGAGACCTTCATCGGGATGAGTCGAATCTGTATCAACCTTCGCTGACCACTTCTTCCTCGTCGTCGCCATTCCCGCCTCCGGTGTTCGCGCCGCCTGCACTCGTTGGATGCCGGTTGAGAGGCTTCTTTCCACGGCGTTCGAGAAAAAAGTTGCTGAGCATGGGGCCGCACTCTTCGGCGAGGAGGCCTGAGACGACCTCGACTCTGTGATTGAGTTGTGGATGGTTCATGACGGCCAGTACGCTGCCGCAGGCTCCTGCTTTGGGGTCGTCGGCGGCGTAGACAAGGCGGGCGATGCGCGCGTGGAGGATGGCTCCAGCGCACATGGAACAAGGTTCGAGGGTGACGTAGAGAGTGCAGCCGGTGAGGCGGTAGTTCTTGAGGACGAGGCCGGCGGCACGTAAGGCTACGATCTCCGCGTGGGCTGTGGGATCGCTGTCGCGGAGAACTCGGTTCTGCCCCCGGCCAAGGACGGTCCCATCGGGGCCGACGACGATGGCGCCTACAGGAACTTCGCCAGCGGCGCGGGCAGCGTGGGCTTCGGCTATGGCGAAGCGCATCATCTGCTGGTCAAGAGTGGAGGCATCCATTGGGTTAGTTTAGTGCGGCTAATTCTGTGGTGCTGAATTGGCGATAACTCGACCGTGGTGGTAGACGGCGGCGATGCGGCGTGTGTTCTTGATGTCGGTGAGGGGATCGGCTGCCAGGATGATGAGGTCGGCGGAGTAGCCCGGGGCAATGAGACCGAGGTTGAGGGTCGGATCGAGGGTGTGGAGGAGCTGGCCCGTCTGTCCCGTGGCGACGGCGAGGGCCTGCAGGGGAGTGAGCCCCGTCTGGACGAGGTCTTCGAGTTCGCGATGTTCGGAGAAGCCCGGGATGCGGCCGACTACGGCTCCTGAGTCGGTCCCGAAGGCGATTTGGACACCGGCGTCGTAGAGGGTTTTCAGGTTCTGACGGGCTATGACCGCGTCCTTTTGGGATTGTGCCGTTTGAGGGGCGGCAAGGGTCTTGGTTGCGTAGTCGGGGGCCTGGAGTTTGGCGAGGAGCTGAGGGCCAGCGGCCTGACGGAAGAAGTTGGTCTGCATGACCTCGGGGTTTGTGGCGTAGACGAAGAACGCCTCGTCGAGAGCCAGGGTCGGGATGTACCAGGTGTGATGCTGGAGCATGGACTTGGTGAAGAGGCTGTCTACGGGTTGGTCGCGGACGGAGTGAGCGAGGACGTCGATGCCGTCCTGGACGAGCTGACGGGCATCGGCGAGCGTGTACACGTGGGCTGCGACGCGAAGATGATCTTTGTGGGCTTCGTCGATGACGGCGGCATAGATGGCAGGGTTCATGCCGGGGGCTTTGCCGTGGAGGGGATCGACCCAGACCTTGACGATGTCGGCGTGGTGAGTGGCGAAGTCGCCTACGTTTTGGCGAGCCTCTGCGGGGGTGGCAGGGCGGTAGATCTGGTCAGCGGCTACGAGAAGGCCGGGCGCCGCATTGGGCACTCCGATCCCTCGGCCCGCGGTGAAGAGGGTGGCTCCCCCGAGTGCGCCGGCACGTTGCTGGGCACGCAGCGTGTAGACGAGATCGCGGTTGAGGCCGAGGCTGAGGATGGTGGTGACACCATAGCGCTCGTACTGGTTGAGGGCGGCGGTGACGTTCTCAACGGTGTAGGCAGTGGCGGACGGCTCGGCGTTGTTCTGGAGTATGCCCACATGAGTGTGGGCGCTAATGAGGCCGGGGATGATCGTCTTGCCGGTGCAGTCGATGACCGTTGCCCCGGTGGATTTGCCTTGGACCGCGGGAGCGATGCCCTCGATGAGGCCATTGCGGAGGGTGATGTCGACGTGTTCGCGGGCGGGTGCGCCAGTGCCGTCGATCAGGCGGGCGTTGTGCAGGATGGTCGGTTGCTGGGCGACGACAGAGGCGGGAGCGAGGGCGAGGCAGAGAGTGAAGAGGTGACGGACGATAGGTCGCATTGGGTCTCCCTGGGCTGATTGCGGAACTCTCGCGTTGCCCAGTGTGCCAGCTTAGTTTAGACCGTCAGGTTAGTGGAGGTGTTCGCCGCCTTCGGATTCGAGAGAGTTGATGAAGGCTTGCATGATCCTGACCTTGGGAGCTGCGAGTGTCTTTGAGGCTTCGAGATGTAGTTTGGCCGGAAGCGTGTCGAGTTGTTTTTTAAGCGCGTCGCGGGCGTCGGTGCAGGTGTGGAAGCGTGTGTCGCTGCCCAGCTTGGCTAGAGTGCGCGTGATGCCGATGGCTCCCAGCTGCTCGAGTATGTCGGCGTCGCGGGCGATGGTAGCTTCGAGCGTGGTGGGTGTGTCCTGCGGCTGGTGGGTGCGGATGACTTCGAGGACGGCGGGAATCTTTTCAGTGGGGAAGCCTGCTTCAGTGAGGATTGCAGGGGCCATTTCGGTGATGTAGGCCACGTGGTCCCAGGTTTTGAGTGCGGCGTCGGATTCGGGACGATGGCCGACGAAGACTCCGAGATCGTGAAGCCAAACTGCGGCGTAGACCACATCGTCGTCGTAGATAAGGTCCTGGCCGATCTGCTGGGTGAGGACGTAGAGGCGCGGCTGATGTCCGTACTTGTGCTTCGGGTTTGCGTTGGCTTCCAGATATTGCTGGAACGCTGCACGAAAGCCGCTCATGCGGGCTCCTGCTGGGTCATGCAGTGCAGGGTGCCCAGCCCCCAGACGAGATCGACCGCGTGAATGCCGATGACCTCTCGCGTGGGGAAGCATCTGGCGATGATGTTGAGGGCGTGACGGTCGTTGCAGTCGTTGAAGGTGGGGACCAGGACGAGCGAGTTGGCGATGTAGAAGTTGGCGTAGCTGGCGGGGAGGCGCTGGCCCTCGAAGACCACGGGCGATGGCATGGGGAGCTCGACGATCTCAAAGGGTTTGCCGCTATTTGAGCCCGTGAGGTTCCGAGCGCTGCGGAGGCGGTCGAGGTTTTCAGCCAGGGGCAAGTGATTCTCATCGTGGGTATTCTTCTCAACGGTGGTGAGGATGATGTTTTCACCGACGAAGCGAGTGATGTCGTCGACATGGCCGTGGGTGTCGTCGCCAGCGCACCCTTTGTGGAGCCAGATGACCTGATCGATGCCGAGATAGTCGTGGAAGGCCTGTTCGAGCTGCTTGCGCGTGGCCACCTGGTCGCCGAGGCCGGGGTTGCGCTCCTGGATCTTGCTGAGGAGGCACTCCTCCGTGGTGAGCAGGATGCCCGCGCCGTTAGTGTCGATGCTGCCACCTTCGAGGACGAGGCGGTGAGTCTTCCCATCGGCTAACGCGATCTCCGGTTTGAACTGCTGCATGTCATAGTGCTTGGCTACGTGCTGCGGTATCTGGTCGTCGCGTCGCCAGTTGTCGTACTTGGCCCAGGCATTGAACTTCCAGTTTGTAATGGCAAGGTTGCCTTCGGGATTCTTCACGAAGATGGGGCCGGAGTCGCGGAGCCAGACGCGGTCGGTGGGCCAGTGGTGGAAGTGCAGGCGGGCAAGATTGGCTCCCGTGCGGCGGAGTATCTGGGTGGCGCGCTTCTCCGCCGTCAGATCGTTGACGAGGATGTGCACATCCTCAACCTGCGAGAGATGGCGGACGATCTCGGCGTAGACCCATGGAATGGGCTGGAACTTGCCGGGCCAGTCTTCGGCGTTGTGGGGCCACGCGATCCAGGTGGCGTCGTGTGGGGCCCACTCGGCGGGCATTCGGTAGTCTTGGTCGCGTGGCGTGGTCACGAGGTCTGTTCCAATCTCTTCAGTAATTCTTCAACTTCGTACAGCTCGTATCCGGTACGCGTCTGGAATTCGGACTCTTCTTGCGACAATTGCATAGGAAGCTCTCTAATCGATGAAGCGACTGGTGATGCCTTCGTAGGCATCGATGCGGCGGTCGCGTAGGAAGGGCCAGTGCTGGCGGGTGACCTCGATTAGTTTTGTATCGAGGTCGGCTATGAGGACCTCTTCCTCATCGTGGCTGGCCTGGGCGATGATGCGGCCGAAGGGGTCGGCGATGAAGCTTCCACCCCAGAACTCGAGGCCAGACGAAGGGGTGTGGTCACCGGGGCCATTTAGTTCCACGGTGGCGGGGTTG
>Ga0193716_1001292_pt1 | contig 14608 bp, 16 predicted proteins | sample U2c1metaG_FD_145901 | JGI IMG/M metagenome (GOLD analysis project Ga0193716, IMG submission 145901) | Soil microbial communities from a riparian zone of the East river system, Colorado, United States - U2c1 | ecosystem: Environmental > Terrestrial > Soil > Riparian zone | place: USA: East River...
CGAGAACCAGGCCGCTGAGCTTATAGAGCTCGGCGACATTGATGAACTTCCACTGCACAAGCTGCTGCTCATGATTGTAAAAGTCGTCCTGTTCGCGGTTGCCGATGTCCGTTGCCTTCTCAAAGGCCTGGTTCTCGTCGGTTGCCGAGATGAGCCGAAGCTGTTCATCAAATTGCGGGGTGTGATGGCCTTCGCCGCAAATGATCCTGAAAACGAGTTTTGTGAGATACCAGTTCATAAACAAAAGTTAGTAAACAAAAATGTTTAGTAATTCTTCAGCTCTATCCCCCCCAAAATGGATGTCCCATTTATGATCAGCACTTTGTCGGGGTTGGTCACGGCGGGCTGCTGCCGCTTGTCTTCGAAGCCGGCGAAGACGGCGGTGACTTCGCTGCGTACCTCCCAGTGCGGGGGAACGATGATCTTGGTGCCGCCCATGATCTGGGTGACTTCGAGTCTTACGGTGCCGGTAAAGTCGGCCTGGGTGAGATCGATCTCGGTGCCGCCGAGCACAGTGGTGATGTCGCCGCCTTTAAAAGTCTTGGAGACCACCTTTTTGTGGACGCCGGCAAAAATAGAGGTTGTATCTATGAAGTCGTCGGAGGAGTAGCTTTCCTGGGAGGTTCCCGAGAAGGTCGTGGAAGGCCCACCCGTGGAAGGGCCACCGGTAGCAGAGCCGCTGGTGGACGCCCCACTGGTTGATGCGCCACTGGTGGAAGCACCGCTGGTGGACCCGCTGGACGCGCTTTCTATATCGGGATGATTCCTGTTCCATCTGCCTCCATGTCCCCACCTGCCTCCTTCGCCCCACCGGCTGCGACGTTCCCAGTCGGCGCGCCATTCCCCACGCCAATCCTGGCCATAGCGGTGACGATTGGGCCGCAGAATGATCATCAGTCCTATGAAGATGAGGATGCCGGGCCAGATGAAACGGTGTATGCTGAAGTCGTGGTAATAGTCCTGTGCGAGGTAGACGCCTCCGACGGCGATCATGATCAGCCAGGCGGCGCCGCGGAATTTGTGGCGCAGCCCGATGAAGAGGCCGACGGCTATCAATAATACGTGCCAGTTAAACAGCCAATCCGGCAGGGGAAAGCCCATCTGGTCCAGCAGCAGCACACCTCCTATCAGGAGCAGGAAGAGACCTGCCCAAATACGTCCCGGCCCTCTTTTGGGCCCCCTGTCTATATCTCTATCGTCCGTTGTCATTTGTCGTTGAATTTTAATCAAATCTAGTGTGTTATGCAATTACATGCAAGGGGTGCTAGGCGGGGTCGCGGCAGAGGGCGGTTAGCAGCGGGTTTTTCTCGGTAAAGGATTTGGATTAACTTCAGTATTATGATCAAAAACTGGCTTCGCACCGCCCTCCGGAACATTCGCCGGAACCCAACGTCCTCGGTCATTAATATCTTCGGGTTGACTGTGGGACTTTCGAGCTGTCTGCTCATCGCCCTTTTCATCCGGCACGAACTGAGTTATGACAACTTTGAGACGAAGGGCCCGCGCATCGCCAGGGTGATCATGGGATACCGTTTTGACGGCGGGGGTGATATGCGCTGGGGGAGCTTTTTGGATTGTCAGAGCTTCGCCGGAGCTGCTTAGATCTTCGCCCTTGCCACAGGCAAGGCCTCGGTCGTAACCTTCGTTTCACTCGGTTACCCTCCGACTCGCTCGTAGGAACTTCTGCAAAGCTTCGTCCCTCGCTTTCCCTCGTTCATTCCCTTCGCTGCGCTCGGGAACGCTTCGCTCGGTTATATGCCGCCAAGCAAAGGGTGAAGGAAATAGGCATCAGAAAAGTGCTGGGAGCTTCGCTGACCAACCTGGCTGTACTGCTATCGGCTAATTTCATTCGGCTGGCCCTGGTCGCGATTGGTATCGCTTATCCCTTGTCGTGGTGGGCGATGACAAAATGGCTCCAGGGGTTTGTGTACAGGACGGAAATAGATTGGAAAACCTTTGTGCTGGCCGGTTTGATTGTGATGGTGGTGACCCTTGCGACAGTGAGTATACAGGCGGTGAAGACCGCCCTGTTGAACCCGGTAAAGAACTTGAAAGCGGAATAGACCGGATCGCCGGCAAATTGAGCCGGAGCCCTCTATTCGGTTCTCAAACTTTTTATCGGATTTGTCAAGGCCGTCCGTATCGCCTGAAAGCTAACGGTAACCAGCGCAATAAACAATGCCGCTCCGCCCGCCATGGCAAAGATCCACCAGTAAAGCCCCGTATGATACGCATAATTCTGTAGCCAGCTATTCAACGCCCACCAGGCAACAGGAAATGCAATTAGGCAGGAGAAACCCACCAGCTGCAGGAACTGCCGGGACAGCAAGCCTACGAGGCCCGCGGTGGACGCGCCAAGGACTTTCCGGATGCCGATCTCCTTTATCCTTCTTTCGGCCGTATATGCCGCCAGCCCAAACAAACCCAGACAGGAGATGACTATTGCTAGTGAGGCAAACATACCCGCGAGTTTCCCGGTTAGCGTTTCGGTTTTAAACATCAGCTCGAAGTCCTGATCGAGGAATTTAAATTCCACCGGGTATTCGGGGCTGTTGGCTTTCAGGACCTTTCCGACGCTGGCCAGCGCGTCCTGCAACTGCGCTTCCGGTTTGAGCCGGATGCTAAGCTCGCGCGTGCCCTCGGGATGGTTGTATATCAGCATAGGAGCTGCGGATTCGTACATTGTATTGTAGAGATAATTCCTGACGATACCCACAACCCGGACGGGCTTGTCCTTATTATCTATTATGACAGATCCTACTTTGCCTGCGGCACCCATCTGCGCGGCAAAGGCTTCATTGATGATCACCGCATCGCTATCCACGACCGCATTGGTATAAAAGTCACGGCCTGCGACGAGCTTTATGCCCATGGTCGAAAGGAAATGCGCGTCGACGTTCTCCCAGTTGATCAGCGGATTTATTGACTTATCCTTCCCCTGCCAGGAAAAGTTGTCGGTATTGGTCCCGATCTCGATCACGGGATCGTCGCTCAGCGTAGCATCGGCTACGACACCGGTTCCTTTTAGGTCGCTATAGAGGCGATCAAAATGGTCGTACAGTTGATCTTTGAACTCGATATAGACGAGATTATTTTTATTATAACCCAGCTCCCTGTTCTTTACATGCTGGATCTGGCGGTAGATGATGGTTGTCCCGATGATCAGCACGATGGAGATGGAGAATTGAACGACGACAAGACTTTTGCGGATAAAAGTACTGCCGGAGGAGGTGGTAAGGCGAATGCCTTTCTGGACGGCAGTCGGATTAAAGGAAGAGAGATAAAAAGCCGGATAGCTGCCTGCGACAAGACCGGTTATGAGACCGATGGCTAACAGGTAGGAGATATGCAGGGGCTGGAAGATGTCGATGCGTAATTGCTTTTCCACCAGGCTGTTGAAGGCCGGAAGGGCGAGATAGATAAGACATATGGCTAACAGAACGGCTATAACGGATATGAGCAGGGCCTCGCCGATGAACTGAACGATAAGTTTCCCTTTGCCTGCGCCCATGACCTTGCGCACGCCTACTTCTTTTGCACGTTGTTCGGACCGGGCGGTGCTGAGGTTCATAAAATTGATACAGGCGATGAGCAGGATGATCCAGGCGATAAAGGTAAAAAGTTTTACGTACTGGATCCTGCCGCCCTCCTGTTTCCCATCGGTAAAAGCATCCCGAAGGTTCCAGTCGTTCATGGCAAAGAGGAAACAAAAGGTCGTGTTTTTGTTCTTCGAATTGTCGGCTATAAAATGGGCTAGTTGTTTATTGACGAGGGCTGGATTGGCCGTGGGCGACAGCTCCACATAGGTGCGTGCCCAGTTGGCGCCCCAGAAGCTCTGCCAGGGAGCCTTGTTTTCGATATTGGTGATGGGGGCGAGCCAGTGGAACTGGAAGGTGGAATTTTTTGGCAGATCTTTTACGACGCCGGTGACGACAAAATCCTGTTCGTTGTTGACGCGAAGGGACTTGCCGATGGGGTCGGCTTCGCCAAAGAATTTCCCGGACATCGTCTGGTCTATCACGAGGGAATACTGTTCCTTTAAGGCGCCGGTCGGCTGACCATATACGAAGGAGAGATTGAGCATGGACAGCATGTTGGAGTCTACATAGTCACCTGGCTCGTTGATGGACTTCTCGCCGAGAGCAAACACTACTTTGCCGGTGCCGCCTGAGCGGGCTGCGTTAACCACGCCGGGGATCTGCGCGCGAATGGCGGCGGCCATGGGGCCGGGTGTGGCATGGAAGGTAGAGACCTTGCCTTGATAGGTTTGGTTTTCGTAGATCTGGTAGAGGTTGTTCCGTTTGGAGAAGTTGTGGTTGAAGGTCATCTCGTCTTCCACCCATAAGAAGATCATGGAGGCGCAGGCGACGCCGATGGCCAGGCCCGCGATGTTCAAAAAGCTATAGGTTTTTTTCCTGAAGAGGTTGCGGAGGGTAGTCTTTAGGTAGTTTCTGAACATATGGGTGGTTTTGATAGGGGTGCGTATGCGAATTGGGTGCCAGAGTGGTAGGGGACTGGGAATGAGTGGGTTGCGCGCGATCTGCGGACGCGGGTGTACGTTTTTGATACGTGCGGTGTACGGAGTCGCGCCGCACTAATGGTTGCGGCGATGGGCGTCGCAATTAAGCGGGTCGCAGTCTCCAGGTCGCATGAATCTTTCCGCCGCCGCGAAGCCTTCCCAGCAACTCGGGCGAGGCCGAAGCCATAAAATGGGGCGCAGCGCTGAGACTGGCGTAATCGGGCTCGGCCTCCTTGTCGAGGACAAGACCTGCATCCGCAAACAATTGGGTTGCTTCGTCGAAGCTTTCAAACATATTTTCTTTGACCTTGTGTTGTTCGAAAAACTTTTTGAGGGTATCACCCTGCTCGAGTTCGGGGTCCTCAGGCATGCTGCGCCGGATATAGATGTCTGCCGTTATCCAGTAGCCGCCGCGTTCGCGCAGGACCTTGCTGATGAACTGGCAAAGCTGTTGTTTTTCTTCTTTGCCAAGATACATGAGGAGGCCTTCGTTGACTATGATGATGGGGCCGAGTTTAAAGCTGTCGACGATGGCCTGGAAGGCGGTGGTGTCGAGGGCATTGAGGGGGCGGAGTTCGTAGTGGCCGCGGAGCACAGTATCGGCAGCAGGCTTATCTCGCTGACCTTTGACAAGTGCATCGATAAGTCGCTGTTTGGTAGCGATGAGATTGGGCAGGTCGGTATCGATATAATTGACCTCGCGCTCGGTGGCGAGAGCGAGACCGCGAAAAGAGAAGCCGGAAGAGAGCTCGAGGATATTGAGGGGTTGCGGCAACAGATCACTCAATAAATTATTTATACTCTGATAACGAGCCTCAAAATGCATCACGCGGATCCAAAATCCAGGCTGGCGATTGGAAAAGTCCGGCTCATAAGGCTCGGGATCCTGGATCAGTGCGGCGGCCTCGCGCGCATAGGGAATCGGGGTATGCCCCTTAAGCAGCAGCAGGCTTCGCGCGGATGGACTGATCGTATTATAATTACGTGTGTCTTGTGTTGACATAGCTAAGGTTGATGGGTTTAAAGATAAGTAATTTGACGTAGGCCTGTAGGTATGGTGGCATGGTAATAGCATAAGTAGACCTGCATAAGTCTAATTATTTTATTAAAATGGCAACCATGAAAAAGATCGCATTTTTGTTAATTGGGATATCGTTAACGGTTGGCGCGATGGCGCAGACCGATCCCCATAAGAAGGCGGACATGCAGAATCTCCGGACGGATGTCCGGGAAAAGAAAGCAGCTTCGCATAAAGTGAATAAGGATCTTTCCCATGTGAAGGTCAAAAAGGCGATTCATGACCACAAGGCCGTGGCCAAACAGAATAAAGACATCCGGCACCACTCGGAAGCCTTAAAGAACAGGGGTGTAAGTCACCCTGTGGCTAAGGCAAAGCGCCAGGTACGTGTCCAGGATGACAATCGAAAGGATCATACCAACTAAGTCGGCGATGGTCCAACTAGGTCGAGAGATCGTCCGGGTCAGAGCGGGCGATCTTCTTTTTTTGGGTATATCTGAAAATAGTCTATATTTGCCTCGTTAATCTTGAGTCCGCATTTATTAGGTATTATAATTAGCCTGCACTTTATACGCATTTTAGTTAGTTCCTTTTTCTTTTGCTCCCTCAGATTTTTGTTAAACTTTTTAAATAGTAATTTATGAACATTTACGTTTCAAACCTGAGTTTCAACGTACAAGATGAAGACTTGAGGGAATTTTTTGCTTCTTACGGTGAAATCACTTCAGCTAAGGTCATTATGGACAAAGTAACAGGCCAGTCCCGTGGATTTGGTTTTGTTGAAATGCCTGATGATGCAGCTGCAAAGAAAGCTATCGCTGAACTGGACAATGCGACTGTAGAAGGCCGTAACATCCGTGTCAACGAAGCTCGTCCTAAAGAAGATCGTCCTGCCCGTAGCGGTGGCGGCGGTGGATACCGTGGCGGCGGCGGCGGCAACGGTGGGAATTACAACAATTCCAACAGCTATAATAAGAACCGGTACTAAGTTATTTTTATAGTTTTGAAAAGGGTATTTCTTTATTGAGATACCCTTTTTGCTTTTGCGCCAGGCCCTGGCGACGGCTTCAATACTATTGTGCAAAATTAGGATTCATCCAGGCCATGGGTATGTCCGCGTCGAAGGAATCGGGTGTTGATGTAGTGCCACTTCTGACATTACTGCCATGAATAAGGTTTTACCTACGCCCTTTCCCTGGTAATCAGGATCGACAGCGATGGTTGTGCAGCCCGCCAAGGTTAGGTTGTTGCCAGCGCAGCGTAAAGATTGCTGTGACCAAAAACCGAAGGCCGCTCGGCCAATTTTTGCACGCTTGTCCAGCCGGCTTTTGCAAGAAGCGGTTGGAGACTGGCAAAACTGACGGGCCAGGGCACCCAGGTAGGGACGGGACGATCGGAGTCGTATTCGACAAAGAGAAGCGGGGCGCCGGGTTTGAGATATCCTTTTAATTTCTCTAAAAAGGCAGGTTTTTCCTCGACATAATGAAAAGAGTTGGCCATGAGTATGCCATCGAGATCTGAAAAGGGAAGAGGGATCTTGATAAAGTCGGCCTGGATAGGAAAGAGTGCGACCCCATTTACGACCTCGGAATACAGCGTGGGGCGAAGGTCGACCCCATAGATCTTGCTGTCGCGGGGCAGGAATTGGGCAAATGCTTCGGTAAAAAGACCATTCCCACAGCCGAGATCGGCCCAACGGACAGGCGCGACCGCGGTTGTGGGGGGCGTAGCCGCGGGCTTCAACGCGCGCAGCTGCGGACTATCTAATAGATCAATTGCTTCAGAGAGACGCATGTGCAAAGATCGGGAAATGGGCGGAAATCCTACTTCACCCCAAGCGCCTTATTGATAGGAGCCCGATCGATATATTGAATGACGAGATCTATCTTATCGTTCTTGTCATAGTGCAGATCTGTATGTATCCACATCTGAAGTTTCTTCCCGTTCTTATACTTTGTGTTTACCTGGTACCAGCCCAATAACCAAATGCCCGGAACATCTGGGCCCCTCTGTGAACGATTGACCTTCAAAGGCAACCAGATGTCATTCGAGTATGCTAAGGAGTCAATGACCTTACCACGACGGTTCGTCCAATAATCAGAGATGGCCTTTTTGCCGACAAGGCTATCACCGGACGACCACCTGTAAATGGCATTGTCGGCATAGGCATCCATCCATCCGGCTATGTCTCCCGAGCTTAATTGCGCCAGTCCTTTTTTGCCCATGTCCGTGTATCGGGCGTCGGCAAACTCGGATTGCGGGACTTCGGTTTGTTTGGCTGTGGAGGTCGTGTCTGTCGCCGCGGCGCTGGTAGAATCTGCGGGTTTGTTGTTGCAGGCCAGCAGGATGCAGCATCCCGTAGCCAACGAAAGGAATTTTTTCATTGTGCGAGCAATTTAAGTTAGATGATCGAAAATTTAGAAGTGTAAGGATTTCTTTTTGAGGCGGGTAAGATGTATTAAAGATATTTATTATGCAATTATTATGCAAATAAATTTATCGCCATAATTGACAGGCACGTGTGTGTAATAGTAATACGTGTGCCATCGGCATCGGGAACGAGCTCGAAGGTGATACGGGAATTGCCGGGAAAGCCCTGGTAACGCCATTCGTAGCTGATCCTTTTACCAGGAACTATTTCGGTGACCTTCCAGATATCATTAGGCAGGTGCAATTGATTCATCAGGTCCGGATGATTCGTCTGGTCCGGATGATTGATGTAGTCCGGATCATTCATGTAGTCCGGACCGGTGATGGCCTCCCACACCTGTTCTGCCGGAACACTATAAGTGTGTTCGAGGATGATCTGTCCTTTTTCCATATTTGCGGGCTTTTATGCGGGAACCTTTTCGACAAAGTCTTTGAGAAGAGTATTGATAAGCTGGTTCCAGCCGTCGGCGAAATTGTGTGGTTCGAGACCCGGGTTTTTGTCGCCTTCGAAAGTCTCCAGGCCGACATGGGACAGCTTTAAATGCGTCAAGTCCCCGTCGGGGCGCAGCTCAAAGGTGACGAGCGAGTTGCCGGGATTCCCTTCGTATCGCCATTCGTAGCTGATCTTTTTATTAGGGATGACTTCTGTTATTTTCCAGCGATGGGGCCATTGCTTGCCTCCAGCTTTTCCTACAGAGAAACCGGTCTCGAACCCAACTCTTGGTTCAAAGCTGGTGAGGGCGGACATGTACCATTCTTTCATGTCGTCGATGTCTGTGATGGCCTTCCAGACTCGTTCGACAGAGGCGTTGTAGGTGCGTTCGATGACGACTTGTGCTTTTTCCATATGCTTTATTTTTTTTTCTTTTTTGGCGTTGCAGCATTGCGGCGCTGCGCAGTTGTTCCGGTTGCGGCGGCCCGCGTTGCCGCACTTGCTGGTTTGTCCTTGCGCGTTTGCTGCGCCTTCTCTTTAGCCAAAAACTCCGCCAGCGCATCGAGCTTCTGAGTCCAGTAGGTCTTAAAATAATCTACCCACTGCGAGACTTCGGCGAGCTTCTGCAATTGCGCTTCGCAATAGCGTTCGCGGCCGCGGGTATGGATCATCACGATGCCACATTCGGTCAGTATCCTGATGTGTTTGGAGATGGCGGGTCGGCTCACCTCGAAATTTTCCGCGATGGAATTCAGGGGCAAAGGTTTCTGCGCGATAAGTCTGATGATCTCGCGGCGGATGGGGTCGGCAATGGCCTGGAATACGTCTCTTCTCATAATATGTAACCGTTCAGTTACAAATATAGGAAAAGTAACCAAATGGTTACATTTTGCAACCGATTTAATTTTTGGCTATCTTCGGAGCAGTCAAACTACCATTATTTATGCGGACGATTGTTCTTGTTTTCTTGCTGGCGATGGCTGCGGCTTCGGCGCGAGCTACCGTAAAGTCCTATACAAAAGATGCAGATGGCGTAAACTTTATATTAGATATCGGTTCCATGACGATAAGGGTCTGGCAGCCGGATGTCATCGAGGTACGTTACACGATGCTGCCACAGCTGCCGAAACGCAATTCGCTTGTGATCCCGAATAACAACTGGGCTTCGGCTACTGAGTTTACCGTTTCTGAATTGAGTGCGGGCGGCGCTGCAACGCAGGGGACCATCGTGATCACGACAAAGAGGCTAATTGTGGCCATCGACAGGGCCACCAACGCCATCAGCTATTCCGATCTGCAGGGGCATGTGGTACTGGCGGAGGACGGAGGCGCCGGCAAGTCGATGCAGCGGGCTTCCATCGCAGGCATCGCGACATACAATTGCGAGACCGTCTTCCACTCTCCAGTTGACGAAGGTTTGTTTGGCCTCGGCTGTCATCCCCTGGATTCATTGGCCATCAACTACAAGGGCCGCAACCAGGATCTGCTGATCAAATATATGACGGGTGCGATCCCGGTCCTGCTTTCGACAAAGGGTTATAGTCTCCATCGCAGTGGTATGGCGGGGAGAAAAATAATACAAAATATCGTTATGTTTCCGAGAGCGGTAAGGCCGTAGATTATTATTTCTTTTATGGTCCGAACTTTGACAAGATCGTCTCTCTCTATCGGGATGCAACGGGGCGGGCGCCGATGTTTGGCAAATGGGCGTTTGGTCTGTTCCAATCACAGGATCGTTACAAGACACAGGCGGAAGTGCTTGCTGCGGGAAGCAAATACCGGGAAGGGCATATACCCGTGGACGTCGTTGTGCAGGACTGGTATTACTGGGATCCATTACCGATCGGCTCGCATGTGATGAACCCCACGGCATATCCCGATCCAAAGGCGATGGTGGACGAACTGCATAAGGAAAACCTGCATGCGATGATCTCCATCTGGCCCGTATTTGGCAAGGGCACGGCCAACTTCGACGCGCTGAGGGCAATGGACGGGCTGACCAGCATCACCTGGGACAATGTCGTCACGCATACCTTCGATACCTATTACGATGCGCACAATCCAAGGGCGCGTGATTTATATTGGCAGCAGGCAAGGGATAGTCTTGTAGGGCGTTATGGCTGGGATGCCTGGTGGATCGACCAGTGTGAGCCGGACAACGGAGCATTATTGGACGCAAGGCGGCTTGCGGTGTTTTATACGGGGAAGGGCATCGACTATTATAATACGTATTCGCTGATGCATACGGATGGCGTCTATAAGGGCTGGCGTCGCGACATCCCCGGGAAGCGGGCATTTTTCCTGGCTCGTCAGGCCTTCGCAGGGCAGCAGCGGAATGCGGCTACCTTATGGTCTTCCGACATCTCCTGTACCTGGCATGACTTCCAGGACCAGGTCCCACAGGGCATCAACGCCTGTGCGTCGGGTATTCCTTATTGGACCTCCGATATTGGCGGTTATCATTATCACTGGCAGGCGCCTGACTGGTCACAACCAGAGTTCAGGGAGCTGTTCACCCGCTGGTTCCAGTTCGGAACATTCTGCCCGATCTTCCGCATCCATGGGAAAGGCGAGCGGGCCCTGTACTCTTCTAACTGGGATGAATCCACGAAGAAAACATTATTGACTTATGACAATCTTCGCTATCGTCTCCTCCCTTATATTTATTCGTTGGCGGGGAAGGTGACACAGGAACAGTATACGATCATGCGGAGCCTGGCTTTTGATTTCCGGGAGGACACGGCGGTCTACGGTCTTCGTGATGAGTATATGTTTGGGCCCGCCTTTCTTGTAAACCCGGTGACAACGCAGGGTGCCAGTTCGAGAAATGTCTATTTGCCTAAGGCTACCTGGTATGATTTCTGGACGGGCAAGTCGCTTGCGGGCGGGCAAACGCTGCAAGCCGCTGCGCCTGTCGATGTGATGCCGTTGTATGTTCGTGCAGGCTCGATCGTGCCGATGGGACCGAGAATGGAATATGCCACAGAGAAACCGGCAGATACGTTAGAACTGCGGATCTATCCCGGTGCGGACGGGCAGTTCTCTTTGTATGAAGACGAGAATGAGACTTATAATTATGAGAAGGGTCAGTTTGCGACGCTGACATTTTCCTGGAAGGATAAGGAGAAGCTGTTGACGATAGGGGATACGAAGGGTAGTTTCCCCGGACAGTTGAAAAAGCGTGTGTTCCGCGTCTTGGTTGTTGGCGAAGGAAAGGGTGTTGGCGAAGACCTGGCGGCTACGGTGGATAAGGTCGTGCCTTATTTGGGCAAGGCTGTGACGGTGAAGGTTGTGGCGCCGGCGGGTACGCCTGCGAAGCCCGGAGCGGGGAAGAAGGCTCCGGCAAAGGGGAAAGCTTAAGACGCCTGCCCGTCAAAGCAAAATGATCGCCAGGACAGATCCCGCCACACCGGCGGTAAACCATCTAAAAAAGATGTTCCAGTTTTTTTGCCTGTTGGAGTCGAAGGTGCTGTATCCTTTGATATATGGGAAGACGAACAGATAGATACAGACCCCAAAAAGTATCGCGTATAACGAGCGCATTGGCTGCGCCTGTTTGAGAAAGGCCAGGCTTCCAAACAATCCACCGGCCAGGAAGATGATAGGGGTGAACCATGGGCTCCGGTAGATCAAATGGTGATTGTTCTTATATTGTTCGAGCTCGGAAAGCAAACGGCTCTCGATGGCGGGCAACTCCTTTTCGGCGCTGTCATCCTGTAGGGCCATATAGAGATAGTTATCCTCTTTCTCCTTGTTGAATGAAAGGTTGACGACGATCGCCTTTGTAGCATCCGAGAATTTTACGAGATGTGACAGTTCCATCTGCAAACCCTGGATCTCGCCTTTGAAGGCATCGTGGCGGTATTCGCTGACGCGCGGATATCTTACGGCGTGATCGGAGTAGATGATCGTGAGGGCGGTGCTATCTTCGGCGGGCATGACCGAGAGGTCGGAAGAAAGCATAGCTGGCAGGGTGTGGCTTAGGAAGTCGGTGATCTTTTTGACGAGTTGGGTAGTAATGGTATAGCTACCCAGGTGGGTTTTGGTATTATACCGCTGCATAGTTTTGGCAAGTTTTCGTTAGTAGATCGAAGTGTTGGAACCGTATATGAAGTTAGCAAAGGGAATTTGCAAAACAAAAAGATATTGTAAAATATCATAATGTGTTTATAGTCATGGGCTTATCGTCTGCGAAAAGGCGAGTAAGCCCGGTTGCGATAGGCATGGATGCTGCTACTTATGAAGAGGATGCCTGCCACGACAAGGGCGGTGGTGGTGACTGCCGGCGCACGATCGCGGTCCGCCATGGCAACGGCTATCAATGCCCAGACACCTACAAAGCCATATTCCCGCATGTTTCGGCGCCAGGTCATGAAGAGATAGACGGCACCTGCTATCATCGTCATGATGATGGCCCAAACGGTGGGGGACAGGCCGAAGCCATCCCATTGGATCTTGACCAGCCAGGCCGAGATGTTGGCTAGCAGCGCGACGGTGATCCAGCCGGTATAAAGACAGAAAGGCCACCAGACAAATGCGATGATTCGCAGTGGCGGATCGGTCAGTTCCATGTCGGTGCGAAGAATTATTTTAAACAGAGAGAAGAGTAAGACGATCATTATAAACACCGAGAACCCGGTCTGATCGTACATCCAGGCGATGACCCAACAGCTGTTGGCGATAGAGCTGAGAAGAAACCAGCCGCCGATCTGCTTTTGGAGGGTATATGCCTCTTCGTTCTTTCGGGCCTGGAAGATGACAAAAGCACCAAGCGCAATATAGATAAGACCCCAGATTGAGAAAGCCCAGGGTGCAGGGGTAAAGAGAGTAGGGTAGCGCGCGGATTGAGCGGCCATGGTATTGCCATTGAAGATACCCGTCATCGAGAGATAGCTGATCGCGATGGTCCAGAGCAGGGCGATGATGTTTAGGGCTGGCAATAGTCGTTTCATGGTAACGTAAGTTACGCATTTAATGTGCCAGGCGCGTGATGGCTATAGCAGCGCAAACTTATCGCCATCAAACAATCCCATGTCACTCAGCTTGAGATGCGGGATAACCAGCAATGCCATAAACGACAGGGTCATGAAAGGCGCGCCAAGGGTAGAGCCCATGGCCTTTGCCTTATGATCGAGTGCGGTGTAGGCTTCTGCCACCTGGTAGCCGTCGTCGAGGCTCATAAGACCGGCCACGGGAAGCGGCAGGACGAGCTCGGCGCCAGAGGCGGGGGCCATCGAAGAGATGGGCTCGCCGGTGATCTCGGACATGGGTGTGAAGCCGGGGGACGGGGCCTCCGCACCGGGATCGACGCAGCTGAGACCACCCTTTTGCGCGATAACGAGATTGATAGCGCGGCAGATGCTTTCATCATCAACCCCAACCGCCACGATATTGTGACTATCATGCGCAACCGAAGATGCTATCGCACCACGCCGGAGCCCAAAATTCCGGATAAAGGATTTGGCCACAGGCGCGTGTATATAACGATTAACCACTACTATTTTAAGAAGATCTTTGTCCACGTTGGCATGGAGACGTCCGTCCCGGGGCAGGGTGTCGGCCACAGGTACGACGAGACGATTGGTGATCAGCTGGCCGTCGAGGGCTTCAATCACATAGACCTGCTCGACGTTCTCCTGTTCGCCCCATTTGTCGAGGGGATAGACGAAGTCGGCCACGGTACGGGGAGTCGCCTTGAAGTTGTTGATGGGCTCGGCGGTGAGAAGGTTGCCGGAATGGGCGGGGGCTGGGGCCGATGGTACGGAGGATACGGGCAGGGATGCGTTGGAGACAGGCGAATGCGCGGAGCCAGGCGAATGTGCGGAACCCTGCGTGTGCGGCGAGGTATCGGATACCCCCGACGTCACCAGGTGCGTCGAAGCAATGTGTGACACCCCGTTCTGGGCGACAAGCTGCCCTTTGATCCAGGTTTGTTTGACCTGGAAATGCTGGAGGTCCTCCACCAAGATCAGGTTGGCGCTGTCGCCCGGGCGGACCAGACCGCTATCCAGCTTGTAATGCAGCACCGGGTTGAGACAGGCGGCCTTCAGGACTTTGAAGACGTCGATGCCCTTTGCCACTGCACGGGCGCAAAGCGTATTGATATGCCCGGCAAGTAAACTGTCGGGGTGTTTGTCATCGCTGCAGAACATCATCTGGTCGGGATAGTCGTTCAACAACGGGATGAGGGCGTCGAAGTTGAACGACT
>Ga0193716_1001294_pt1 | contig 14582 bp, 16 predicted proteins | sample U2c1metaG_FD_145901 | JGI IMG/M metagenome (GOLD analysis project Ga0193716, IMG submission 145901) | Soil microbial communities from a riparian zone of the East river system, Colorado, United States - U2c1 | ecosystem: Environmental > Terrestrial > Soil > Riparian zone | place: USA: East River...
AGGGAGGACAGGGCCGAGTACCACGGCATGTCCCAGTTCATGAACTCGCGGTAGCGGATGCCTTCCTCGTAGGGCCCCTGCGCGAAGACCGCGTAGGTGATGTCGCGGGAGTGCAGGTAGGACAGTTCCTGGACCTGGGTGGTCACCCACGTGCATCCCTCGCATTGCTCGGGCGCGGGATGGCCGGGGTGCCACATGAAGTAGTACGCGACGAGTTGTTTGCGCCCCTCGAACGCGTCGAGCAGGGTGATCGGGCCGTCGGAACCGATCAGCTCGAGGGTGGCGTCGACCTCGACCATGGGCAGCCGTCGGCGGGCCGCGGCGATCGCGTCACCTTCACGGATGTGCGCTTTCTCCCGAGTACGGAGCGCGTCGATCTCGACCTCGAAGGCGGCGCGGTCGACGGCAGTGGGCATCGGTTCGTCCTTCATGACTGTCCTCCAACGGTTTTGGTGGTCATTCGTCGACGTCCACGTCGGCCGGGCCGAACAGGAACAGGTGATCGAGAACCGGCGTCGGGTCAGCCGACCAGTCCATCGCGGCGAGCTGGGCGCGGCTGCGGCGGCCCGTTCGCCATCGCAGACCTTCGAATCGCGTAGTGCGGAGCCGTAATTCGGCGCGATCGCCCGGTCCGCTCAGGTACTGACCGTCCTCCACCGTGACGAGCAACGGAACCGGCGTGCGAAGGTTGGCGAGTAGCTGGTCGGAGGACTTCCATACCGCCGCGGAGTCTCGGGCCCCTGGCCGGCCGATGGCGGCGCGGACGTCGTGCTCGTGGCTGGTGATGTCGCCCAGCGGAGGTTTCACCCCGGTGGACTCGGCCATGTGGTCCAACGCTGCGGTGGCGTCGGTCCAGGCAGCAAGGAGCTCGGCCAGGTCATGGTCACCGAACCGGGCGATCTGAGCTGCCGTCTCCTCGTCGGTCGGCGGCCCCGCCAGACGCCCGCCCACCCAGTCCTCGGCGACGGCGACCACATGCGCCACCACGTCGCGGACCGACCAGCCAGGGCAGGCCGCGACGGCCGCTCTCAACCCTGCGTCGTCCAGTCCCGCCACCAATCCGACCATCCGCCCCTTCGTCTCCTGATAGAGGCGGGCAATCAGGCGCGGATCAGCGACCGATGTGATCTGCGGTGTCTCCATGCGTTGCCCTTCCGATTCTGCTGCAACGGTTCTGGTCACGTCAGGAAACAACACCGTCCCGACGTTAAACATTTCAGTTGAATATCTTCGGGTTCAGCACACCATGGATGACCCGCTATAGTCAACCGAATGGTTGAAGATCAGGTCTTGGATCGGGCATACGGGGCGCTCGCCGATCCGACCCGGCGCTGGCTGCTAGAGACGCTGCGCCAGGGTGACGCCCGCATCACCGACCTGGCCGCTCCGCTGCCGATGACGTTCGCCGGCGTATCGCGCCACATCGGCGTCCTGGAATCGGCCGGCCTGGTGCGGCGCGAGGTACGCGGCCGTGAGCACTGGCTTTCCCTGCGACCGGACGGATTGACGGCGGCCCAGCAGTGGATCGACGAGCAGACGGACTTCTGGTCCAAGCGTGCAGACGCGCTGGAGGCGCGGTTGCGCCGGAAAAGCCGGGGGAAATGCCGATGACCGCCGCGCCAGTAGCCCGCGTGCAGCGCGTCATGCCCGCCGCGCCAGACGTGGTGTTCGACCAATGGCTCGATCCAGAGTCGTTGGCGGACTGGATGTGTCCGCGTCCGGACCGATGTGTCGCCATCACCGTCGAGCCGCAGGTCGGGGGGACCGTGCGCTTCGACGTCGACCATTCCGGTACCAGCGTTCTGATCACCGGGCAGTTCCTCGCCATCGACCGTCCACACCTACTGCGCTTCACGTGGACCAACTCGAACTGGGCGGACCCGACGGCGGCCAGTGTCGTCAACGTCGCCTTCGAACCGTTCGGCGACGATCAGACACTCATGTCCATCGAGCATTCCCTCCTGCCCCCATACGAACTGAACAACTTCACGAACGGTTGGGTCGGCGTCGCCGATCAACTCGAGGCGTTCTTACGTAATTGACGCGCCGCGGTACGACGTGAACGATGGCGGGACGTTCACGGGAACCCCCGCGGCCCTTGGAGAAGGAAACGGTGAACCGCAATGCCTGACCGCCCGTACGCGTTGGTCCGCCGGCCTGCAGAGACCCTGGCCGACGGCATCGTGACATTCCTCGAGCGCCAGCCCCTGGACCTCGAACTGGCCAAGCGCCAGTGGGATGACTACGTGGCGGTCCTCGAGCGCAGCGGATGGCCGACGGTGGCGATCGACGGCGACGATGCGATGCCGGACTGCGTCTTCGTCGAAGACGCCGTGGTGATGTTCGGCGATCTCGCCGTCATCACCAACCCTCGCCAGCCGACGCGCAACCCGGAAATCGTTGCCGTACAACGAGCCATCGATGACCTCGGACTGGAGAGTACGGCCATCACCGAGGGCACGCTGGACGGCGGTGACGTGCTCAAGGTGGGCTCGCACGTGTACGTCGGCCTCAGCGGCACCACCAACGCAGCGGCGGTCGACCAGCTCGCCAAGATCCTCGCGCCTCGCGGGTACACCGTCACGGCCGTGCCGTTGACCAAGGCGCTGCACCTGAAGAGCGCCATCACCGCACTTCCCGACGGCACCGTCATCGGATACGAACCCGTCGTCGACGACCCGAGCATCTTCCCGTCGTTCCTTGGCGTGCCCGAGGAACCCGGTGCCCACGTGGTCATCCTCGATGACGATCTGCTGCTGATGAGCTCAGCGGCGCCTCGCACGGCGGAGTTGTTCACCGAGCGCGGCTATCGGCTTGAGCCCGTGGACATCTCGGAGTACGAGAAGCTCGAGGGCTGCGTGACGTGTTTGAGCGTGCGAGTGCGATGACTCGGGCGGGCTGCGCAGCGCTGGTTCTCCTGGCTACCTGTTGCGCGGTCCTGATCGCCGTCGCACCGACCGCGAGCGCGGACGACGAGTCGGCCTACAACGGTGCCCCCACGGTTGTGTCGGGCGGCCCCGTGCCGACGATGAACGGGGTTTCGTGCGTCGCCGGACACCTGGGAACCTGCACCGGGTTCGCGCAGAACTCGCCAGCGCGCAAGACGCCACGGTCGGTAGTCGGCCACAGCCCGACCGTCGGCCCCTAAATCTCCCGTCGGCGGGTGCTTAGCAGTTGGCCGGTTTGTCGGTCGGGTGTTGGTCGTGGGGTCTGTCGGTGGCGGGTGGGATGGTGCAGGTGTGAGGTCGGCGCGGTTGCGGGAGTGGTGTGGGGTGAAGGCGGTAGCGGCGCCGTCTGGCGTCGCGATCGCGACCAGGTTGCGGACCAGCGCGGACGACGAGCGTGTGCTCGACCTGGTTGCCGAGCATCTGGGCCGATTACGGCGCGCGGACCTCACATCGGCATGTCGGCCCCAGCCGCAGGCAGCGGATCTGGACACCGACGCCCGGCGGCAGGCGCGCAGGGATCGGCCCAACAGCCGCAAGACCGCATTGACTGCCCAGTCGAGCGCTCGGTGGGCCAACGCGATCATCGCTGGCAACGATGACCAGTACCGACTGGCCCGCGAGGTCCAGTACCGCCATCTGGTGGGTTTGCGCGCCGCGATCACCACCATCGAGAAACGCCTGGCCGCTCCCACCGTGAACACCTTGACCGTCGCGCAGCGCAAGGCATGGCGCGGTGCGAAATCGCCGAAGGGATATGCGACCCAAGCGGAACGGTTCGCCAAGCAGCGTCGGCTGCAGGTTCTACGAGCCGAGCTGGCCCGCGCCGAAGCCCACCGGGCGGAGAATCGGGTGCGGGTCGTCGAGGGCGGCGCCCGGCTGGCCAAAACTCGCCACCACCTCAACCCCGCGGGTCTCACGCCAGCCCAGTGGCGAGACCGCTGGGATGCGGCACGCTATCGGATCACGGCGAATGGCTCCGGTGACGAACCATTCGGCAATCTCACCATCACCGTCACCCCGCACGGTCAGGTCAGCGTGCGGCTGCCGAAACCCTTGGAGCACTTGGCCAATGCCCAACGCGGCCGCTACGTGCTATCGGGCACCGCGGTGTTCTCCCACCGTGGCGAGGAATGGGTAGCGCGGATCACCGGCGGGAAGTCGGTGTCCTACACCGTCACCCGTAAACCTGGTCGGCTTGGGCGCTACCTGACCGCAGCCTGGGGCCTCCCAGCGCCGACGGTGCCCACCGGCGGCAGTCCCGAGAGCACTCTGTTCGCGGTGGGTCCAGTTGTAGGTGTGGATCTCAACGACGGACACCTGGCGGTGCGCCGTCTGGATGCCCACGGCAACCCAGCCGGTACACCGGAACGCATCGACATCGACCTGGCCGGCACGTCTGCCCGTAGGGATGCTCAGGTTCGGCATGCCATTACCCGGCTGATCCACTGCACCCGCCGGCACGGGGTTGCCGCCATCGCGGTGGAGGATCTCGATTTCGCCGATGCGCGGGCCACTGGGCGCGAAACCATGGGCCGCGGCCGACGTGGGAAACGGTTCCGCCGCACGGTGGCGGGGATCCCGACCGGGGTGTTCCGCAATCGGCTGTCCGCGCAAGCCGCCGCGGCCGGAATCGCGTTGTGGGCGGTCAACCCCGCCTACAGCAGTGTCTGGGGCGATGCGCATTGGCGCAAACCCTATGAGAACGTCACCCGACATCAGGCTGCGGCCACGGTGATCGGGCGTCGCGCCCAGGGCTTTTCGGCCCGGCGACGGAAAGGTGTGACACACCCGCGACCAGAGGATCGTGGTGTGAGAGCTACCGACCAGGCCGGACCCGACAACCCACAGGCGAGCAGCACCGGAAACCGCCACCGGCCAGGGCTGCGAGGACCCACATCTCGTGAACCCCGCCGGGCAAGAACGCGGTTACCGGGCCGGGCAACCGTTACCCCGGCAACGGCCAACAACGGCCGACAACAGATGTAACGGTGAACTCGCTGCGTAACAAGGGCTTCCAGAATCGAGGTGTACTGTCGGCGCCAGCTGGTTAAACCAGCTAAGCAATTAATGCCGATGGAAGGACTTTGACATGGCGCGGACGGACGACGACACGTGGGACCTCGCTTCGAGCGTGGGAGCGACCGCCACCATGGTCGCCGCTGCCAGGGCGATCGCGACCAAACTCGATGACCCGCTGATCGACGATCCGTTTGCAGAACCGCTGGTTCGTGCCGTGGGGGTCGACTTCTTCACCAAGCTGGCCAGCGGCGAGCTCGACCCGGCCGACGTCGACGACGACAACGCAGGGTGGGGTCTTCGGATGATGACCGACATGATGGCGGCTCGGACCCGGTACTTCGACGACTTCTTCCATGATGCGGCGCGGGCCGGGATCCGTCAGGGCGTCATCCTCGCATCGGGTCTGGACGCCCGCGGCTACCGACTGCACTGGGCGGACGGAACGACGGTCTTCGAGATCGACCAACCAGAAGTCATCGAGTTCAAGACCGCCACGCTTACAGGACTGCGTGCGCTGCCCACCACAGACCTGAGGTTCGTTCCCATCGATCTTCGAAGGGACTGGCCCGCCGCACTCCGCGTGGCCGGATTCGATGCCACCCAACCCACCGCCTGGATCGCCGAAGGCCTACTGGCCTTCCTTCCCTCGGACGCCCAGGACCGCTTGTTCGACCAGCTGACCGCACTCAGCGCACCGGGCAGCCGCGTGGCCACCGAAACCTTCGGTGGCCCTCCAGACGGCGACGTGGCTAAGGCCGAGGAGGCCATGCGGGCATTTGCGCAACGGTGGCGCGATCACGGCCTCGACGTCGACGTGTCGGACCTCTGGTACCACGACGACCGCAATGACGTGGCGAACTACCTTGACGCCCGGGGCTGGGCGTCGGTCGGAACCACGATGAAGCAGCTACTGACCGCGAATGGATTGCCCTTGGCGCCTGTCGCGGAGGACGGCACTTCGGTCGCAGAGAACCTCTACTACACGTCGATCCTGAGGTAGTGCCGAACCGCTGTGAACTGGGGCGGAGTGGTGTCAGCCCTGCTGGCTGAGGGCCAGGCAGGTGCCGTAGTGCTCAGGTGTGCAGGGAATGCCATTGACCGTGGCAACTTGGCCGGGATTTTGCACGATGTTGTTGCCCGACGGCCCTGATGGGCTGACCGCGATGTTTCCTGGCCCGCCGGCGACGCACACGCCTTCGAATCGGGACTCAGTGGTGCCGTAGGGGCAGGCGCTGGCCGGGGAGGCCACGACCAACGATCCAGCGGCCACTGCCACGGCACATCCGAAGAGGACAATCCCTCGCTTCACGACCAGCATCAACAACTCCCAAGCGCCTCGTCCGATGACCACAGCCTAGCCCAACGGGCTATTTGCAGGGTTAATCGTGGTCAAGCGCCATCTCGTTACGCACTCGTCGGACGGCCGCCTGAATCTCGGCGACTCGTGACGGAGGCAGTCCCCAGGGGTTGTCCACACCGACCCGTTCGTCGACATCCCACAGCACGCATTGCTCGCGCGGCTTGGCGACCAGTGACCATGCGATCACCGTCCTGCGAAGTTGCTCGTCCATTGGACCGGTGACCTCCAGGAGCCCGGCGGGTGCACCGTCAACGGGATTGTGATGCAGAAACTTGCTGTAGGCCGTCGTGCAGAATTCCGAATACCTCGCGGTGCACAGGATCAGACCGTGCCACGCCTCGTCCACCGCCCGCGACGGCATCCCGATCGCCTTGCCGTCGCGCAGCGCCGGCCCGCAGCATCGCAGCCATTGGCGCAAACCGGTCTCGATGAGTGACCGTGGTTGCCACGGACAGGTTTTGAACACGGCGGGGGGCAGCTCGAGGTCGGCCACCGCGGTGCCCACTCTGTCGAGGCGGTCCTCGCGCCTGCGCAGTAACGACGACATGTCGTCAGCCCCCGCAACCGCCGCAGCCACCACAACCGCCGCAGCCCCCTCCGCAACCGCCGCAGCCACCACCACCGCAGCTTCGGTTGCGGCTCTCGCCCGATTCCTTCCCGGCATCCCAGGTCTCGTCGTCACCGTCGCGGGACTTGGTCACCGCGATCGCGAGCATGGCCGATCCAAAGACCCCCAGAATGACTATCCAGGTGACCATCACGACACCTCCTTCAGGTCGGCGAGATCCTCGCCTTCGACACCCCGTCGTGTCGATCGTCTGACCATGATGGGGCGGCCGTCGCGGGCAAGGAATGGGCACGGCATCCACTACCGAAATTCCTTGCACGATTCACAGATTCGCGCTCAGCCGTGCAGCTTTCGGTACTGACCAATGGCACCAGGATGCAGGGGCACCAGTCCGGTTTGGATCATCGACGGTGGGTCGAGGTACTGCAACCCGCGCACGGATGGGGGCACGAGTTGCGGTGCGTCGGTTGCGAGTACGTCCACCACGGCGGCGACCATGTCGTCGGCGATGTCGTGACGGCACAGCAGCAGGTTCGGCACTCCGATGGAACGGAGGCCGGGTGGCACGTACTCGCCGGCAGGCACTCCTCGGGCGAGATAGGGGTAGCCGGAGAGGTCGGTCATGGGAGCTGCCAGCTCGCCGATGTCGAGCATCCTGACGGGCAGTGAGGCGTCCAGGTCGGTGATCGCCGGTGTCGGTACGCCGCCCGACCACACCAGTGCCTCGATGCTGCCGTCCGCGAGCCGGCCCAGCCCATCGTGTAGTCGATATCGCCGCATGTCGACCCGACCGCCGAGACCGGCCGCCTCGAACAGCACCTCGCTGGTCGCCGCGGCGCCCGATCCGGCCGGGCCGATGGAGACCCGCAGTCCCTGAAGGTCTGTCAGCCTGCGCACGGGTGCGGAGTCGCGCACGATCACTTGCAGATAGTTCTCATACACCCGCGCTACCGCCAGGGGTGCGGTTGCGGCGGGCCCAGTGGCCCGATCCCGCTCGGCGACGTCGGCCAGCGCCAGGCCCAACGAGACCTCCGACGAACGCAACCGGGCGAGGTTGTCGACCGTGCCCTCGGTCGGGACCGCGCCGACGCCAAAGTCTGGATGGCGAGCACGAAGACGCGTTGCCAAGATTTCGGCGAACGCCAGATACAACCCGCCTTGTTCACCCGCGGCCAGACCAACGTGTGCGCGGGGTGCACCTCGGACGCAACCGGCGGTCAATACCGCCGTCGTCGCGAGAAGGAATGCGCGACGGCTCATTTCGGATCCCGGGGGAGTCACGTCGACGCACCCGCCTCCGGCATGCGGAAACGCACCAGGAGGCCACCTTCTGGGGCCTGCTCCACCGAGATCGACCCGCCATGACCCGCGGCGATCTCACCGGCGATCGCGAGCCCGAGGCCCGTTCCTGCGCCGTCGTCTCGTCCCCGCCAGAATCGTGCAGCGGCCCTTGACAAGTCCTCGTCGGGCAAGCCAGGCCCGTCGTCACTGACGGTCAGTTCGACGACGTCGCCGGTCTGCACGGTGGACACGGTGACCGTGGTGTCCGGCCCGGCGTACCTCAGCGCGTTGTCCACTGCGACGTCGAGGAGCTGCTCTGCATCGTGTCGGGCGAGCTGCACCGTCAGCCCGGGATGGCTCGCGCGGTGGAGGAGTCGCTGGTGCTGGCCGTCGGCAACGGGTTTCCAGAACGCCATGCGTTCGACGATCACGTCGTCGAGGGCCGTCGATTCCGCAGTGCTGGTCAAACCCACTCTGCGGCTGTTGCTGACCTCTTCCGCGCGGGCCAGGCGAAGCAGCTGCTGCAGCAGATTCTCCAGACGGTCCAGCTCCGCGGTCATCGACCCGTATGTCGACCGCCCCGCCCCAATCACGAAGTCGTCGAGGCTGTCCGCGCGCAACCGCACCGCGGCGAGTGGGTTGCGCAGTTGGTGCGACGCGTCGGCGACGAGTCGCCGCTGCCGGTCCAGCGAGGCCCGCACCACCTGTGCCATCGTGTTGAAGGCGGAGGTGAAATGGCGTAGTTCCGGCGGCCCAGCCACATCGGCGGGTGGCCCCGAAACCCCTTCTGTCATCTCGGCGACGGCGCGCTCCAGCCCGTCGAGCGGGCGTAGTACCCACCTGGTGAGCGCACGACCGATCAGCGCGGCCAGCCCCACCAGGGCCAGACACCCTGCCGCCACCCACATCCAGCCGATGGCGACGCTGCGCGCAGCAGCCGACGTATCGACCGCCATCACGACGGCGCCGACCAGCTCCCCGTCGCGTCGGACACCCGCGGCAGCTAGCTCAGTGTGCCGATCCCAGGGCAGGATTCGGGTCCACGGCGTCGCAGGAGCGTCGGCGAGGGCACGGTTGGCCGCGGTGGTGACGGCGAGGTCCGAGTCGCCGAGTCCCCGTGCGGCCAGGGTTCGACCGTCGGCGTCGACGACCACGACGCCTTCGTCGTACACCTCGAAGTAGCGGTCGATCAGTCGTTGCAAGGGCACGTCGGGCATGGCAGCTGAATCGGCGAGCGCAGCGAGTTGGCGACCGCGCTCCGCGGTGAGTGCCGCAGTTCTGCGGTCCGCAAGACTGAGTGCCAAGGGGACTGCGAGTGCCGCGATCGCGAGAAGCGATAGGACGACGAGTACGACGCGAACGCGAAGGCCCACGTCAGGTGTCCAGCCGAAAACCGAACCCGCGCACGGTGTGAAGCGGAAGCCCGGCGAGCTTGGCCCTGATCTGTCCGATGAAGAAGTCCAATGACCTGGACCGGCCGATCACCGCGGTCCCCCACACCTCGAGCATGAGTTCCTCGCGGCTGACCGCCTCGCCCTGGCGCGCCGCGAGGGTGGCGAGGATCTGGAACTCGGTCTTGGTCAGTGCTTGAGGGACATCGGCCAGCGTGACCACCCGGCACTCGCGGTCGATGGTGACGGGCCCGGCGACCACCGGGCCGGACGGGGTTGCGGCGTCGCCCCCGGCCCGGCGCAGACGTCGCATGACGGCGTCAATGCGCGCCAGCAGCACCGCTTTTCGGACCGGCTTGACCAAGTAGTCGTCAGCCCCGGCGCGAAGACCGAGCACTACCGCGCCGTCGCTGTCCCTGGCCGTCATGATGATCACCGGCACGGCCGATGCACGCCGAAGCGTGCGCAGCACGTCCAGGCCGTCCATGTCAGGCAACCCCAGATCCAGGAGCACCAGATCGCAGCCCTTGACGCGATGAAGGGCGTCGGACCCGCGGCCAGTTCGTATGACAGACGCGCCGGCGTGGCCGAGAAGCTCGGCCAGCGCCGACGCGACCCCCTCGTCATCCTCGACAAGCAGCACTTGCATGGCGCTGATGCTAGGCAGGCTCGGCCAGAACCTCATCGACTTTGGCCCGCTCTGCCTCGTCGGCATCGAGTTCCCGCGTCTCGCGCTCCAGATGCGAGCTACGCGAGGATTCGCCCATGAAGACGTAAACCAACAGCGAGATCAGTGCAGCGCCTGCCACGTAGAAGAAGAACCAGTTCTCGTGGCCGATGTTCTTCAGCGCCAGCGCCACGTACTCGGTGGTGCCGCCGAAGATCGCGACGGTGAGCGCGTACGGCAGTCCGACGCCGAGTGCCCGGATACGGGCCGGGAAGAGTTCCGCCTTCACCACGGCGTTGATCGACGTGTAACCCGACACGATGACCAGGCCGATCAGCATCAGGCCGAATGCCGACAACGCCGAGCCGGCGTGCGACACCGCGGTCAGCAGCGGCACCGTGCACACCGTTGCGCCGATCCCGAACGCGATGAGGACCGGCCGGCGACCGATCTTGTCCGAGAAGGCGCCGATGAGTGGCTGGAGCCCGACGAAGATGACCAGCGCGACGAAGTTGATCCACGTGACCTGCTCCTTCGGAAGACCGGTCGTGTTGATCATGAACTTCTGCATGTACGTGGTGAACGTGTAGAACGCGATGGTGCCGCCGAGGGTGAGACCCACCACGGTCAGGCACTCTCGCGGATAGCTGAGCAAGATCCGCAAGCTGCCGCGTTCGGTGTTGGACTCGACGGCCAGCTTGTAGTTCTCCGACTCGTCCATCGTGCGCCGCAGCCACATGACGGTCACGGCGGCCACCGCTCCGATGACGAACGCGATCCGCCAGCCCCAGTCATGCATCTGCTCTGGAGTGAGCACCTGCTGCAGGATGATCTGGACACCCAGTGCGAGCAGTTGGCCGCTCGTCAGCGTCACGTACTGAAATGAGGAGTAGAAGCCGCGGCGGTGTGGCGTGGCGACTTCGCTCAGGTACGTCGCGGAGGTTCCGTACTCGCCTCCCAACGACAAGCCCTGCAGCAGCCGGGCAGCGATCAACAGGATCGGCGCCAGCGCGCCGATCTGCGCATACCCGGGCAGGACGGCGATGCCGAGTGACCCGACACCCATCATGGTCACCGAGAGGGTCAGTGCCGCGCGGCGGCCGGCTCGGTCGGCATACCAACCGAGCAGCCAGCCGCCGAGCGGTCGGATCAGGAACCCGACGGCGAAGATCCCCGCCGTGTTCAGCAGCTGTGCCGTGGAATTCGACGAGGGAAAGAAGACGCTCGCGAAGTAGATGCTGAACGCCGCGTAGACATACCAGTCGTACCACTCGATCAGATTGCCGAGCGATCCGCGGATCACGTTGCCTGCCACCGACCTTGCGCGAGGTGTTTCGTCTTGTACCCGTTGTTCCGACTGCATGGTCTTGAGCCTCCCGTTGCCTGTAGGTGCCGACCATGATGTGAGGGCGGCCACAGGGCGGAGAAGCGATTCGTCCGCGCAATGGGCTTTCCTTGCACAATCCACAGATTCGCCGACGCCCGTCGCCATCCGTCGACTCGACGCGCCGCTCCGAATGCGTAAGCCATGGCCAAAGCGCGTGCTACGTACGAGCTGACCTCGCCTGCGGCGCGGAATCCACTCCGGCACAGGTTTTTCTGGATCTCCGAATTTCTGTGACCCCTCCGAATCGAGGAGCCTTCCAGCCGATTGGCGGGGCGATACCGGCCGCTCGGCGGGTGGGAATGTGTCGAGCGCTCTTCCAAGATGGCTTGTCTATGAGCGATCGTGAACTTAGTCGTCGGAAGGTTATGGCCGCGGCTGCCATCTCCGTAATTGCGGTGCCCTCCATCGCCTCGGCCTGTGCTGCGGGGGATGAGGGCCGAATCGAGAGCGTTGACGTTGACGTCGTTGTCGTCGGCGCGGGCGCGGCCGGCCTAGGGGCGGCGCACACGCTCGCGGAGCGAGGGCAGCGCGTGGTCGTCGTCGAGGCCAGGGACCGAATCGGTGGTCGCATGTGGACGGACCGGAGTGCTATGTCCATCCCAGTGGAACGAGGCGCGGAGCTGGTGCACGGCGCTCTGGCTTCCACGTGGCCGCTGGTCAACAGCAGCGGCGCCGTAATGCACGAGATGCGCGACGGTCTCGTCTGGGAGGGGAGGGATTCCGCGTGGGGGACGAAGGACTTTGGCGACAACTTTCGCGTCATTGGAGGTTACGACCAGATCCTGCAGCCGCTCGCCACGGGGTTGACCATCGCGCTGAACACCGTTGTGCGCACGATCGAACACTCCACCAATGGTGTAGTGGTGCACGCGGAACGGCGCAGCGGCGCTGTGTCGTACAACGGCCGCGCCTGTGTCGTGACACTACCGGCCGCGGTATTGCGCACTGGGGACGTCGAGTTCCTGCCTGCGCTGCCCTCAGACAAGGTCACGGCGCTGCACGAGGTGCCTTACGAACAGGTGTGCAAGGTGCTCATGGAGTTCGCGGAGCCGGTACTGCCCGACACTGCGGATTTCGTCGAAGACCATTCCAATAGCCCCGCGTACTTCTGGAACGCCTCAGCAGACGTTCCCAATTACCGCGGACAGGTGGTCGTCGGATGGTCATACGGTCCCCCTGCCAACGAGGTGCTCGCACTGCCAACGCAAGAACGGTATCGACACGTGCTTGAAGTCGCCCGTGCTGTCACCGGTCGGGCCAGCTTGGAGTACGTGCACGCAACCGACCACGACTGGGCGCACGATCCCTACGCGCGCGGCGCCTACCCAGTGCAGGACTACGCAGCTCCGGATGCCATCTACCGGCCTGTCAGCGACGTTCTGTTCTGGGCGGGCATCGTGACCGACCAAATCGACCTTTCCTACAGCAGCGGCGTCAAAACAGCTGGCGAAGTACTGAAGAGATAGCCGACACCTGGAGGTCGCCCTGATCGATTCGCGGACACTGCTCCGCCAACCGGCGGGGGTTCAACCGCTGATCGGCGGATGGAAAATCCCGTGTCGAATCGGCCAATGTTGTTTGCGCGCAAGGAATGTGCACATCTCCCACGTTATGGAAGGGGTTGAAGCGAAATGGATCGCAAGCGCCATCTGGTCGGCCGTCGTCGGGTCCTCATCGGTGCGGCTGCCGCAGCCGTCGCAGTCGGCACTCTCGCCGCGTGCTCGACAGCAGAACCTCGACGAGCCGATGCCGACCACGAGTTCGACGTTGTCGTGATCGGCGCGGGAGCGACCGGTCTGAGCGCCGCCAGGGATCTGGCCGACGCGGGGAAGAAGATTGTGGTCGTCGAGGCCCGGGACCGCATCTGCGGCCGCATGTTCACCGATCGCACCTCGATGCCCGTCCCGATCGAGCTCGGGTGTGAGTTCATCCATGGGAGGAATGCCTCGACCTGGGAGCTGGTCCGCAAGTACAACCTGAAGACCCACTTCGCGGCCGTAAATGTCTCCCGCACCCAACACGGCGGCCCATGGGAGACAACCGACCAATCCGACGTTCCACCCGAATACCAGAACTTCCAGGTCGTCGGCGGCTACGACAAGATCCTCGCCCCGCTCGCCGAGAGCCTGCCGATCCAGCTCAACACTGTGGTGGGGCGCGTGGAGCACTCGCCTTCCGGAGTCGTCGTCCACGCCGATCAGAAGGGGCGTGCCGTCAGCTACCGGGCCCGCTATGCGGTGGTGACCGTGCCCGCAGCCGTGCTGGCCGCCGACGCCATCGAATTCTCCCCAGCCCTGCCGCCGGAGAAGATCGAGGCTCTGAAGGCCGCGCCCCAGCCCGACACGACGAAGGTACTCATGCAGTTCGACCACCCCGTGCTTCCAGGGGATGCCGATTGGATCCGCGAGGCCGGGATGACGGATGTGACGTACATGTGGCGGTCCTCCCCGGAGATGCCCGGCTTCAAGGGACAAGTCGTTGGCGTGGCGGCGGACATGGACGAAGCCACACGTCTGCTGGCCGTGCCCGCCCAACGCCGATATGCCGAATTTCTCGACCTGGTCCGGGGCGTGGCCGGCGACCCCAAGCTCGTTCCCATCAAGGTCGTCGAGCACGAATGGGCCAAGGACCCCTTCGCCCGCTCGCCCATGACGGACACGGAAGCAATGGACGAGCAGATCCCTGACGTGATCTACCGCCCAGACAACGGCAGCCTGTACTGGGCCGGTGTCGTCACCGACCAGGTCGACTACTCCCGCGAATCCGGCAGGAAGGTCGCCGCCGAACTGCTCGCCCTGCTCCCTAGGTAGGGCTGATCCATGACTGTGACGATCGGACGAGTCGGCCTCGCGTCGGGCGCGGAATCGAGGCACCCCGTCACAAGACGTGCTGTGGGCGAACGGAATTCATTGTTGGCGTCCCGATGTCGCGGATGACGCGTTACAGGTCGCCCAGCGCCAT
>Ga0193716_1001296_pt1 | contig 14575 bp, 11 predicted proteins | sample U2c1metaG_FD_145901 | JGI IMG/M metagenome (GOLD analysis project Ga0193716, IMG submission 145901) | Soil microbial communities from a riparian zone of the East river system, Colorado, United States - U2c1 | ecosystem: Environmental > Terrestrial > Soil > Riparian zone | place: USA: East River...
GTCGCGCGAAGTGATTGCCGACAGCGTCGAACTGACCATGCGCGGACATTGCTATGATGCGCTGGTGGGCCTGGCGGGCTGCGACAAGTCCCTGCCGGGCATGATGATGGCGATGCTGCGCCTGAACGTGCCCAGCGTGTTCCTCTATGGCGGCTCGATCATGCCGGGCCGCTTCCACGACAAAGACGTCACGGTGGTGGACGTGTTCGAAGGCGTGGGCAAATTCTCCGCCGGCAAGATTCCCGAAAGCGAACTGGTCGAGCTGGAAAAAGTCGCCTGTCCCGGCGCGGGCGCCTGCGGCGGCCAGTTCACCGCCAACACCATGGCCTGCGTCGCCGAAGCCATCGGCCTGGCGCTGCCTTATTCCTCGGGTCCGCCGGCCGAGATTCTGTCGCGCGATGATTTCGCGCTGAAAGCCGGCGAAGCGGTGATGGACCTGTTGGCGAAAAATTTGCGCCCGCGCGACATCGCCACCCGCAAAGCCTTCGAGAATGCCGCCATGGTGGTGGCTGCCACCGGCGGTTCGACCAACGCGGCGCTGCACCTGCCGGCGATGGCGAACGAGGCGGGCATCAAGTTCGACCTGTTCGACGTGGCCGAGATCTTCAAGAAGACGCCCTATATCGCTTCGCTCAAGCCGGGCGGCAAGTACGTCGCCAAGGACATGTGGGAGGCCGGCGGCGTGCCGATGCTGATGCGCATCCTGCTGGATGCCGGCCTGCTGCACGGCGACTGCATCACCGTTACCGGCAAGACGGTGGCGGAGAACCTGAAAGATGTGAAGTTCAATCCTGACCAGAAGGTGATGGTCGAAGTGAAGAATGCGCTCGCCCCCACCGGCGGCGTGGTCGGCCTGCGCGGCAACCTCGCGCCTGAAGGCGCCATCGTGAAGATCGCCGGCCTCAAGCACGTCAAGCATCGCGGTCCGGCGCGGGTGTTCGACTGCGAGGAAGATTGCTTCGCAGCGGTCGAGGCCCGCGATTACAAGGAAGGCGATGTGCTGGTGATCCGCTGGGAAGGTCCCAAGGGCGGTCCGGGCATGCGCGAGATGCTCTCCACCACTGCGGCGTTGTACGGGCAGGGGGTGGAAAATATCGCCCTGGTCACCGACGGACGTTTTTCCGGCGCAACGCGCGGGCTGTGTGTCGGCCATGTCGGGCCGGAGGCGGCCGATATGGGTCCGATCGGGCTGATCCAGGATGGCGACATCATCGTGATCGATGCTGACAAGGGCACCATGGATGTGGAGTTGTCCGAGGCCGAACTGGCGGAGCGCAAGAAGGCGTTCAAGCCCAAGCCGCCGGGTTTCAAGACCGGTGCCCTGGCGCGCTATGCCAAGAATGTGGGACCGGCGCGTGATGGCGCGCTGACCACGCCGGGCGCGGACCAGGAAGTGCGCTGCTACGCGGATATTTAAGTTAGAAAAAATCGTCATGGCCCGTCGCTACGCTGTCGCTAGCGACTGTCCGGGCCATCCATAACCCTCTCACCGTATGGATGGCCCGCATAAAGCGGGCCATGACGGTAGGGGGTCAGGCCGTCTTCCTCGCGTCATGCGCAGCTTTCAAGACGCGCAGCGCGTTGCCGCCCCAGAAGGCCGATAGCTGGCTTTCCGTATAGCCCAGCTTGACCAGGCGTTCGGTGATCTTGGGGATGGAGGTCACGTCTTCCATGCCGGCGACGCCGCCGCCGCCGTCCCAATCGGCGCCGACGCCGACATGCTCGGGTCCCACCAGGTCGAGCGCATGGGTGACGTGCTGCATATAGGTTTCGAAGGTCGCGCGCGGCTGGGGATATTGCGCATTGATCGTCTTCATGCCCGTCGCCACCTCGCGCACCGCCGCGGCCGCCTCGGCCGGGGTCATGCTGGAGAGATTTTCCAGCTTGCCGTAGAGCGCGCCGCGCGCCTTGTCGCGCTCGGGATCGCGCGGCACGTCGATCAGATAGGCATTGTAGCTATTGATCTGGATGGTGCCGCCCATGGCGGCCAGCCGCTTGATGCGGGCATCGTCGATGTTGCGGGGATGGTCGTGCACCGCGCGGCAGCCCGAATGCGACAGGATGATGGGCGCGCGCGACAGATCCGCCAGCTGGTCGAAGACATCGTCCGAGGCGTGGCTGGAATCCAGCACCATGCCCAGGTCATTGGCCAGCGCCGCCAGCTCGCGGCCCTTGGGCGACAGGCCCTTCCATTGCGGCTTGTCGGTCGCGGAATCGCCGAACTGGTTGTTCTTGAAATGGATCAGCCCGACCATGCGCACGCCGAGCTTGTAAAAACTGCGCAACAGGGTGACGTCATCGCCCAGGGGGTAGCTGTTCTCGATGCTCTGATAGACGATGCGCTTGCCGGAAGCTGCGATCCGCGCCGCGTCTTCCGCCACAAAGGCCAGTTCGAACTGGTGGGGGTGTGCCGCCACCATCTCGCGGATTTCGGCGGCGCGCAGCAGGGCGGCATCGCGCGCCGCCATCATGCCTTCCGGGGTCAGCGGGCCTTGCGGGGTGTAGACGGCGAAGAAGCCGCCATCCAGCCCGCCTTCCACCATGCGCGGGTAATCCACCTGGGTGAAATCCGTCGCATAGGAATGGCGCTGCATCATGTCCCAGCCGGGACGCGCCAGGTCGGCGGGGGTGTCCAGATGGGTGTCCAGGCAGATCAGCCGCTGGTGCAGGCTGGGCTTGGCCTTTGCCAACGCCGGCGCCGCGGCCAGCGCCGCCGCTCCGTTAACCATGACCGCGCGCCGTGAAATCGCCATGTCCGCCCCGAAAATCCGAAATCTGTATGAAAATCTAGGGGATGGTGCGGTGGGAGCGCCAGTGGCGGCTTGCCCCAAACACCGTCTACGGTAAATTATATCCGGCTTTCAGGCATTCAGGCGGATGGTTATGCGGAAGATTGCGTTGGCGATAGGCGTGTTGCTGACTTTGGCGGCAGCGGCGCCCGTGTCCGCCGGCGACGCCAAGGGCCCCCAGCTGGCCCTGTTCCAGCAGCGCAGCATCTTTCATTCGGGCCTGCGCAACGCCCATACCATCGCGCTGACCTTTGACGACGGACCCAACGCCCATACCGGCGAGGTGCTGGATGCGCTCAAGGCGCTGAACGTCAAGGCGACCTTCTTCATCGTCGGCAATCAGGCCCATCGTCACCCCGAAGTCCTGGCGCGCATCGCCCGCGAAGGTCATCTGCTGGCCAATCACAGCGCCACCCATGCCTATCTGGGCAGCCGCTATGATGCGGATCCGGACCGGCTGCTGAACCAGTTGCGCGACGTGGATGATCAGATTGCGCCGCTGATGGCCAGAGGCGACAAATCCTATTTCCGCGCGCCGTATGGCGCGTGGCGGCCGGCCCATGCCGAAATCCTCAACGCCGATCCGCAGCTGCGCCGCTATGTCGGTCCGATCTACTGGGACGTGGGCGGCGACATCTCCATGTCGCGCGATGGCTATGTGATGAGTGCGGCAGACTGGGAGTGCTGGCATATGGGCTGGTCGGCGCGCACCTGCGCCAAGGGCTACAGCCGCGAAATCCGCCGCAAGGACGGCGGGGTGGTGCTGATGCACTGCATTCACGTCAACTCGGCCGAGTTGGTGCGCCAGGTGGTGCCCGCCCTGATCGAGGAAGGCTACCGCTTTGTCCGTCTCGACCAGATGCCGGAATACCGCCAATATGAGACGCCGGACACGCACGGTGTTGCGGATGCGAAGTCCAGGCCGCTGCACCTCGCCGCCATGCGGCCAGAAGACATAAAATAGCCGCAGCCTGCTCACAGGTTGCGCAAAACAACCTGGGAGGACAGCATGACATTGCGCACCCTAGTGATGGCCGTGGTCTTGAGCAGCGCCGTTGCGTTGCCGGCAGCGGCTGCCGACGCCAAGCTGGCTGCGGTCGTGGCGGCCTCCAGCCGCGCCAGCGAAAACACGGTGCGCGATGGCGCCCGCCATCCCGCCGCCAGCCTGGAGTTCTGGGGCCTCAAGCCCGGCCAGACGGTGATCGAGATCGCGCCCGGAGGCGGTTACTGGAGCGAAATCCTGGCGCCCTATGCCAAACAGACCGGCGGCCATTTCATCGCTGCCCAGGGCAAGGCCGGCGACAAGCTGCCGGCCAAATTCGCCGATACTGCGGTCTATGGCGACATCGCCTATACCGTGTTCAACAAAGACTCCGGCGCGCTGGGGCCGGCCAATTCCGCCGACCTGGTGCTGACGGCGCGCAACATCCATGACTGGATGTGGACGCCGGGCTATGCGGAAAAAGGCATGGCCGATTTCTATGCCGTGCTGAAGCCGGGCGGCATCCTGGCGGTGGAAGATCACCGCGCCGATCCACGGCCACAGATCGGCGATGCCCGCGACGGTTATGTCGCGACCGCCACCATCGTGGCCATGGCGCAAAAGGCCGGCTTCAAGCTGGAAGAAAAATCAGAGATCAACGCCAATCCCAAGGACACCAAGGACCATCCCTTTGGCGTCTGGACCCTGCCGCCGACGCGCCGCAGCGCGGACAAGGGCATCAACCCCGCCTTCGACCACACCAAGTATGACGCCATCGGCGAAAGCGACCGCATGACCCTGCGCTTCCGAAAGCCGGTCTAGCCCGTCATAAAGGGGTGTGAACCGAATCGGATTTCTTTCAGCGGTGGCGGCCGCCACCCTGTTCGGGGTGGGCGGCACCTTCGCGCAATTCCTGTTTCAGCAGCGCGGCGTCAATATCGACTGGCTGGTGACCATGCGCCTGCTCACGTCGGGCGCGGTGCTGCTGCTGGTGGCAGGCCTGCGCCAGGGGCGCGGGATACTGGCGATCTGGCGCACCGATGCGGCGGCGCTGATCCTGTTCGGTCTCCTGGGCATGCTGGCGGTGCAATACACCTACATGGCGGCGATCGATGCCTCGAACACCGCCACCGCCACCGTGCTGCAATTCACCGCGCCGGCCATGATCGCGCTGTGGCTGGCGCTGGTCGGCCGCCGCCTGCCCAGCGCGCGCGAAGGCGGCGCGATCGCGCTGGCGATGCTGGGCACCTTCTTCCTGGTGGCGCATGGCCGGATCGGAGCCTTGTCCATTTCACCGCTGGCGCTGTTCTGGGGCATCGCCTCAGCGGTGGCGGCGGCCTTCAACGCTTTGCAGCCGGTGGCGATGCTGCGCAAATATGGATCTTCGACTGTCGGTGGTTGGGGCATGCTGGTGGGTGGCGCGGCGCTGTCCTTTGTCCATCCGCCCTGGAAGGTCGAGGGCGTGTGGGACGCGCAGGCTTATGTCTTCACCATCTTCATCCTGCTGTTCGGCACCCTGGCGGCTTTCTATCTTTTCATCACCGCGCTGCGCCTGATCGGGCCGCAGAAGACCAGCCTGCTCACCTGCGCCGAACCGCTGTCGGCGGCGGTGCTGGCGGTGTGGTGGCTTGGCGTGGCGTGGAGCGGGATGGACTGGCTGGGCACGGCCTGCATCCTGATCACCATCGTGCTACTGGCCAGGGAACAGTCGCCGGAAAGCCAGGCGGAAAAAGTTACTTAGCCAAAGCCTTCAGTTCATTCAGGCCGTCTGCGAACGAAACCTGGGGTATCCAGCCCAGTGCCGTCCTGATCTTGGATATATCGGCCAGGGTCGCCATCGAGTCGCTTTTGCGCGCCTCGGTGTGAATCTGGTCGGGCGAGATCATGTTCGCCAACTGCTTGACCGAAAGGTTGGTGCCACTGCCGACATTGAATATCTCGCCGCGCACCTGGCTCTCATAAGCGGCGATATTGGCGGCCACCACATCGCGCACATGGACAAAATCGCGCCGCTGGGAACCATCGCCGTGAATCTCCAGCGGCTTTCCCTGTGCGTGGCGGTGCAGGAATATTCCCAGCACCAGGGCATAAGCCCCGGTCTCGGGCTGGCGTGGGCCGTAGGCGCTGAAATAGCGCAGCACCACGCAGGGCAGGTCAGCGTCGAACAGCAGGCAATATTGCTCACCCACCCGTTTGGTCAGGCCGTAAATGTTGAGCAGGTCCGGCGGATCGCTTTCACGGTGTGGCGGGGGCCGGTTGCCGTAAGTGGTTGACGAGCCGCTATAGATGAAACGTTTCACGTCCGCATCCCGCGCCGCCAGCAGCATGTTCTGGGTGCCGGTGATGTTGGACTGGGTGCAGACGTCGATCTGCTCTTGCGACGGGCCGGAGCGCGACATGGCGGCGCAATGGAACACCCCGTCCATGCCGGCTGCGGCGCGGCGGCAGGCGTCTGGATCGCGAATGTCGCCTTCGATGAATTCGCAAGCCCCGGGCACCCAGTCGCGCCGCCCATAGACCAGGCTGTCCAGCACCCGCACGGTGTAGCCGCGCGCCAACAGGCCTTCGCAAAGGTGACTGCCGATGAAGCCGGCGCCGCCGGTGACCAACACGCTTTTCATGGAGCGTTCTTATACAGGCTTTGGAAGAAGGCGAGATCGTCTTTTGTGTTGATGCCGCGTGCCTCGGTGGCGTCGGCCACCTCCAGCGGCGTAACGGTCCAGCCGCGCGCCGACAGATAGGGGAGGAAGGGCAGGAAATTGATCTCACCTGTGCCGGTCCCGCGCGGCGCCGTCGCCAGGTAGGCGTCCCAGGCGGGCTTGAGGTCCCGGGTAGCCAGCAGAAAAGTGCCGACATCGGAAAAGCCGTTGGGCGTGGTGGCATCGCCCTCGCGGGTCTGCAGCACCTGCGTCAGGCGGGGCCCGTCAAAGACATATTCGACGTAAGGCGCGGCCATGCGGGTTACTGGCAGCACGGCGTGATGGTCCGGCGTCTTCAGCGCGGCGAGGGCACGGCTCAGGGTGTTATTGGAGACAAAGACCTGGTCACCCCACACCACCAGCACGGCGTCATAGTGCGACCAGACATCATGTCCGCGAAAGATGGCGTCGCCCATGCCGATGGGTACGGGCTGGATGCTGGTGGAGACATTTGCTGGCAGGGCCGGAAACACCGCCGCGCCTTCGGGTGACAGCACAAGGTGGATATGGTCCACCAAGGGTGCAAGCCTGGTGTAAAGAACGGACCAGATGGTATCGCGTGCGTTCAGCGGCGTAAGGATCTTGGGCGTGTCCGCGCCCAGCCGCGTGCCGCGTCCGGCGGCGGGAATGACGGCGCAGACTTTCATAGCAAGGAAAACAGGTTGCGCAGGCCCCGGCGCACCCGCCAGTTGGGATCGGTGAAGCCGGAGAAGGTGCGGTACAGCACCGGCAATTCGGCCACCTCGACGCCATGGCGGATCAATTGGCGCACCAGTGCCAGCGGCGCGTCGCCCTTGATCTGCGGCAGGCCCGCCAGTTGCCGCCGCCGGAAGACGCGCAGGCCGGTGAGGGGATCCGAGAAGATCACCCCAGTGCGGAAATAGAACAGCATGCTGAGAAAGAAGGCCGCCATCTTGCCGAGGCCATACAGCAGCCGGTTCTCGCCATAGGCCGCCTGGATCGATGTGATGAACTGGCGCCGGCTCTGGGTGCGCGAGCCGAACACTCCGCCCAAGGATTGCTGTTGTTCCAGCAGGCGGATGATGGCCTTGACGTCGGCGAAGCGGTAGGCGCCATCGCCGGTCATCAGTACCAGATAATCGGAGGTGCCGTTGTTCAGCCAGCTCTGGAAATAAGCGCTGTCGGGAAACAACCCGCCCAGATCGCTTGTCGCGACAGGGGGCTGCTGGGATGCGACGCGGTTGAGGGTGAGATGCACCGACAGGCCGCTCCAGTCGGTCTCCAGGAATTCTTCCGTCAGTTCGTCACTGGCGATGGAGCGCCCCAATATGTCGGCGAAGATCTCCACCGCCGGCGTGGTGTGTTCGTCGCGCAAGCCCAACACTGTGTCCGCCACCGCGCCGCCGTTGTGGACCAGGGAGCGGGTGGGGGTGGTGAAATTGCCGCGCACTACGGCCGCGCCACGCCAGCTTTCGCCCAGTTCGCCAACCGGCAGGCGGCTGTCGATATCATTCAGAACAATATGGGTGATCGAAGCCCCGTAACGCATCGCGATGTCGGCGATATCACTGGCGGAAAGTCCCAGGATGTCGTGGTCGCCGTCCAGGTTCATCACCAGCGCCTTGACCGGTGCGGGCGATGCCGCCAGCGCTGCTTGCGCGATGCGATAGCTCGGCAGCAGCGAGGAATGCTGAGTGCCGGGGCCATAGAGAATGATGTCGGCCGCCGCGATCGCCGCCGCGGCAAAGGGCGACAGAGCCGGCACGCTGTCTCGTGCTGCGAGGAAGACGCGTTTGCCTGCGGCGTCCATCGCGGACAGAGCTTGAAGGTCATCCGGTGTCAGTGGCTGTTCCAGCAGGAAAAGATCGGTGATAGGGACCGCAGATTGCGGTACGACGATCTCGGCCTCGCTGGCCAGCAAGGTGCCGTCATGCTTGAGGCCCACCAGCACGCGGTTCTGCTGCTCGGCTACATTCAGCAGCCGCGCCCGCGTACCGACCAGATCACCCACTTCGGCGGCTGCCGCATTGAAATCATTGCCGCGCGCCAGATAGGCGCCGGCGAATACCAGGTTGCCCAGGGAACAGTCGCTGTAATCGAAATTCGCGCCGGCCGCATGGGCGAAGAAGCGGCCCAGCAGTGCGCGCAGGCGCACAGATACCGGTGGCTGCAGTTGCGCGAACCAGCCCTTCACCGGTTCGTCCAGCAGCGCCAGGTCGCCCGAGGCGGTAAAGCGCGCCAGCCTTTCCACATCCGCCGCGCCGCCCGGCAGGCGATATTCCATCAGGCTTTTCAGGGCGTACTGGGCGTGGGAATAATTGCCGAACAGGTAGGACAGGTTTTTGCGGAAATCCGACGGGCCCAGCATGCCGGGGATGAAGTTGCGCAGGACGCCGGTGGACAGGCCGTCGTCATAGGCGTTGACGATCAGGGTGAGCTCCACATCGGTCTGGCGCAGCAGGGCGCGAATGATGGTGGCGCTGCCCCGGCCGCCGCAGAACAACGCGATACGGGTGCTCATGGCTTGGGCCGGGAAAGAATGCCCAGCCGCAACAGCAGCTGGCGCAGGGCGATATAGGTCACGAACAGGAAACGGTGCGCCGCGCCGCGAACAAGCTTCATGCTGCTGGTGCCGGTCATGCGCGGGCGATGCTCGATCTGGACCTCGACGGGCACGATACCGCGTTCCAGTAGCCGCGAGGTCACTTCGGTGGAATAATTCATGCCCCTGGCCTCCAGCCCCAGGCCGCGCAGGGTGGGACCCCAGACCAGTTTGAAGGCGGAATTAAAATCTGCAAGCTGGCTGCCATGCACCAGGTTACAGACAAGGCCGCTGGCCCAACTGCCGAACTGGGCGAAGGCCACGTCTTTCTTCTGGCGGATGCCGATGGCGGCCAGGCCTCCAGCCTGCAGGGCGGCGATCATGGCAGGCAGGTTGGCAATGGGAAACTGGCCGTCGCTGTCCAGCAACAGCACCCAGTCGCCATGGGTCGCAGCGATGGCGGCATTCAGCGCTGCGGCCGCGCCCTGGTTCGCCGGGAAATGCAGCGGTCGCAATTGCGGATAGGACAGGGCCAGGCGGTCGAGGATGTCGCCGGTTTTGTCTTTGCTGCCATCGTTGCAGATCACGATCTCGAATTCCGACACATCATCCAGCGCCGACAGGAAGCCATGCCATTCCGCGACCACGGCCTCGATGCCGGCCGCTTCATTGTAGGCGGGCGCCGCGACCGACAGGCGGATAGGAGGGGAGAGTTTTTGCGCGCTCATGCGGTCTCCAGCATAGCGCGGTAGGCGGCTTCAATGTTGCTGGTGAAACGGGCGGTGTCGAACAGAGGCATGCCGGCGCGGATGGCCGCCAGCTTTTCGCGCACCGCCTTCAAGGCGGCAGGATCATGCGCCAGTTTCAGCGCCAGTGCCTCATACGCGGCAAGATCCGGCGCGATCAGTTCGGGCAGGTTGGCGGCGGTAAGGATGCTGGCGGCGACGCGGGCGGGAAAGGAATGGCCCGGCGTGGTGACCAGCGGCAGGCCGGCCCACAAGGCATCGCTGGCGGTGGTATGGGCATTGTAGGGCAGGGTGTCGAGAAACAGGTCTGCCAGTTGCTGGCGGGCCATGTGCAATTCCGGTGTGGTGCGGGCCGCGAAGATCAAGCGCTCCGGCGCCACGCCGCGCGCCGCGGCTTCCTTGCAAAGATTTTCGCGGATGCTGCCATTGCCTTCCAGCAGCCACAGCACGCTGCCTTCCACCTGGCCGAGCAGTCGCATCCAGATGTCGAACAGGGGCGGCGTAATTTTCCAGTTGTGATTGAAGCAGCAGAAAACAAAGCAGTCTTCGGGCAATCCCGCTTCGACGCGGGTGGGAGGCGTGCCGACCACCTGGCGCGTGTCGGTGACCCACAAGGTATCGGGCAGGGCGGCGATCTTTTCGCTGAAGAAACACGCCTGACTTTCCGGCACCACCGTCCGATCGGCGATGATATGGTCGATGAAGGTGCTGCCCGAGGTGCCGGGATAGCCCATGTATTTGACCTGCACCGGCACGGGGCGATGCGCCAGCACCCAGGGCCGCGCCCCGCTGGTATAGCCGCCCAGATCCACCGCGATGTCGATTTCCCATTGGCGCATCAGCTGCGCGACTTCGCGGTCGCTTTGCTGGCGGGCGTCGTGGAAATGCTCGAAAGCCTGGGTCAGCCGCGCCCGCATCGGGCTGCCGTCGTCAGGCCCGAACGAGATCGCCGTAATATCGAAAAGTTCGCGGTCGTGGCGCTCGAACATTTCCACCGTCAGGCCGGCGGTGACATGGCGGTGAAAATCGGCGGAGAGATAGGCGATGCGAATCCGGTCGTGGCTGTAGCGCTGGCCGGTCCACAACGGCGCCAGCGGGCCGGGGCCGGCCTGGCGCACATAATTCTGCGCGCAGCGCAGCAGCAATTCATTGTCGTCGTGATAGCCCATCAGCACGAAGGGCTGGATCACCGATTTTCCCGCCAGCACATCGCGCTTCAGCACATCGGCCAGCTTAGCCGTGCGCGGCCAGTCGCCGATGGTCATGGCGGCGTTGGCCAGCCCGCTCAGGGCATTGGGATGGCCGGGATCGATCGCCAGTGCGCGTTCGTGGCTGGCCAGGGCTTCGACTTGCCGGTTCAGTTCGGACAGCGCGTTGCCGCGATTGTAATAGGCATCGGCGAAATCGGGATTGAGCGCGATGGCGCGGTCGCAATCGGCTAGCGATTCCGCATACCGCTTCAGGCTCCACAGCACCGCGGCGCGGTTGTTGAAGGCTTCGGCATAGTCGGGCTGCAGCGCCAGGGCATTTTCATAACTGGCCAGCGCTTCGCCCATGCGCTTGAGGTCGAACAGGATGATGCCGCGGTTGTTCCAGGCTTGCGCAAAACCGTTCTGGGCATTCAGCGCCCGCTCGACGCTGACCAGCGCTTCGTCATGCCGCCTCAACCGCTTCAGGACCAGGGCGCGGTTGTTCAGCGTGTCGGGATAGCCCGGCGCCAGGGCCAGCGCCCGGTCGTAGCTGGCCAGCGCCTCTTCATCGCGGCCCAGGTCCGCCAGGATGATGCCCCGGCCGTTCAGCGCCTCCAGATTGTCCGGCTGCAGCGCCAGCGCGCGCCCGGCACTATCCAGCGCATCCTCCAGCCGTCCCAGGTCGCGCAGCACCAGGGCGCGCTTGCCCAAGGTGGTGGCATAGTCCGGCTTGAGCTCCAGCGCCTTGTCATAACTGGCCAGCGCCTCGGCGAAGCGGCCTTCAGCTTTCAGCACATTGCCGAGATTGGAAAGAACTTCCGGCGCATCGGGCTTGAGCTTCAGCGCTGCCGTCATCAGTTCGCGCGCTTCGCTGTTGCGGCCCTGCTGCGCCCGCACCACGCCCAGCAGGTGCGGCGCGGTGGCATCCTTTGGGGCCGCGCGCATCAGCTGCAGATACAGCCGTTCGGCGTCCGCCAGTCTGCCGGTCTGGTGGAAGGCGATCGCCTGGCCGAGGAGTTCCTGCGGGTTCATGTCCTGTTCTAGACCATAGCCGCCTCCGCGCCCGCAAGTGCCCGGCGTAATGGGTTAAAAACGCCGAGAATTCGAGGGGCGGTGTAGTTCCCCGGGGGCGATTCGCAGCCAGCAAACTGACGCGGAAGTAACGTGTGGAACCGCTGCGGGCGCCTAAGCTGGCTTTATGGTGGGGCGACAACCACGAGGAAACTCCCAATGAAAATCAAGATGCTGATCGTTGCCGGACTGCTGGCCGCAACTGCCGGCACCGCCTTCGCACAGGCACCGGCCGGCGGCGGCATGGCGGCCTGCCGCGAAGACGCGCAGAAATTCTGCGCCGACAAGAGCGGACCGGATCGCCGTGCCTGCATGGAAGCCAACAAGGACAAGCTGTCCGACGCCTGCAAGGCGGCGCGCGCCGCCCGCGCTGCTGGCCAGTAGCGCAGAGATGGCGGGGCTTCGGCCCCGCTATTTTCATTGACGGCCAAGTCCCTTACCATCTCTCCAGGGTGCCCGCAGAGGATACCGCCGGAGGACGAAGCATGACATTTCTAGATCGGCGCGATCTCTTGGCTGGTGCGACCGCGCTGTTCGGGACGTCCCTGGTTGCGCCGCTGGCGAGGGCCGCGGAAGTGCAGGTGTCCATAGTGGCGCCCGGCATGGGCGTCAGCCACGCCTTTCTCACCTCCGATCAGCGCAGCCAGGTGGCCGCCATGGCCGAACGCATCATCCCCACCACCGACACGCCGGGCGCCATCGCCGCGGGCGTGCCCGCCTTCATCGAGATGATGCTGGCCGACTGGTACGAAGCCACCGACCGCAACGATTTCATGCGCGGCCTGGGCCTGGTCGAAGGCTATGCCCGCGTCCAGTATGAAAAACCCTGCGCCGGGCTGACGGACGAGCAGCAGGATGCGGTGCTGACCCTGGCGATGGAGGGCAAGATCAACGCCTTGCCGCGCACCTTCTTCGAACATTTCCGCCAGCTGGTGGTGCTGGGCTATTACAGTTCCGAGATCGGCTGCAAGCAGGAGCGTGTCTATGTGCCGGTGCCCGGTCGCTATGACGGCCGCTATCCCTATGCCGATGTCCGGCGCGTTTTCTCGTCCTGATCCGGATTCCCATGGCTGTTTATGATTTCGATGCAATTGTTATCGGCTCCGGCGTCAGCGGCGGCTGGGCCGCCAAGGAGCTGTGCGAAAAGGGCATGAAGGTCCTGATGCTGGAGCGCGGCCGCATGGTCGAGCATCGCAAGGACTATATCACCGAAGGCAAGGGGCCCTGGCAGCTTCCCTATCGCGGCACCCTGCCGCCGGCGGAAGTGGAGCGCGACCACATCATGTCCAAATGGGGCGGCGCCAACCTCACCGCCCAGACCCATTTCTACAACAACGACCGGCTCAACCCGATCGATTATGAAAACAGCAAGCCGTTCCGCTGGGTCAGGCCCGCCCAGGTCGGCGGCAAGTCGCTGATCTGGGGCCGGGTGGCGCTGCGCTGGAGCCATATCGACTTCGAGGCCAACAAGCGCGACGGCCATGGCAGCCCCTGGCCGATCAGCTATGACGAGATCGCACCCTGGTATTCCTATGTCGAGAAATACGCCGGTATCGCCGGTTCGAAAGAGGGCCTGCCGCAATTGCCCGACGGCGAATATCAGCCGCCGCATCCCATGAATGTCGCCGAACTGTGGGTCAAGGAACGGCTGGAAAAGGCCGTGCCCGGCCGCAAGCTGATCTCCACCCGCACCGCCAACATGACCGAGGACAAGCCGGAGCAGGAGCGCTCGCGCTGCCAGAGCCGCTCGATGTGCGCGCGCGGCTGTTCCTATGGCGCCTATTTCTCCACCCAGGCGGTGACCCTGCCGGCGGCGCGCAAGACGAACAACCTGACCTTGATCCCAGACCAGGTGGTGACCAACCTGGAATATGATCCCAAGACCAAGCGTGTCACCGGCGTGCGGGTGGTGGATGCCAATACCTTGCAGGCCAAGGTTTACAGTTCGCGCATCGTGTTCCTCTGCGCCTCGACCCTGGCCTCGACCCAGATCCTGCTGAATTCGAAGTTGGCGGGCAGCGAGCGCAGCTTTGCGGATTCCAGCGGCATGCTAGGCCGCTACATCATGGACCATTCCTTTCGCACCAGCATGTTTGGCACGGTGCCGGACGCCGAGCTCAGCCCCTATATCGCTTATGGCCGGCGCCCCAATGGGGTCTATATCCCGCGCTTCCGCAATTTGAACGGTCAGGACTCCGACGCCGATTTCGTGCGTGGTTACGGTCTGCAGGGCGCTGCCGGGCGCAGTCCCGCCACGCCGGGCGGTTTCGGCAAGGCGATGAAGGAGGCGATGCGCGGCTACAATCCCTGGACCATCAGTTTCACGGCCTTTGCCGAATGCCTGCCCTACAAGGACAACACCCTGACCCTCAATCCGGCCAAGCTGGACCGCTACGGCGTGCCGCTGGCGGTGTTCGACGTCACCTTCCGCGACAATGAGCAGCGCATGATGCGCGACGCGGCGCTGCAGGGCGAGGCGATGCTGAAGGCGTCGGGGCTGGTGGGTGTCGGTTCCTCGAACGAGGAGCATGTGCCGGGCGACGCCATTCATGAAATGGGTGGCGCCTGCATGGGCGAGGATCCCCGCACCTCGGT
>Ga0193716_1001297_pt1 | contig 14574 bp, 11 predicted proteins | sample U2c1metaG_FD_145901 | JGI IMG/M metagenome (GOLD analysis project Ga0193716, IMG submission 145901) | Soil microbial communities from a riparian zone of the East river system, Colorado, United States - U2c1 | ecosystem: Environmental > Terrestrial > Soil > Riparian zone | place: USA: East River...
CCCGTACCACCTGCGACATCACTGTTCAGCGGCTGACCATCCACTACGATCAAAGGCTGGTTGCCCGACTGGAGCGAAGCCGCCCCCCGGATCCGGAATACGATATTGTTACCCGGAATCCCACTGCTCTGCTGGATCTGGATCCCGGCTACCTTCCCCTGCAATTTTTGTCCGAACTCGGCCGCCGGAATGTCTTCTAAACTGCTCGCATCTACCTTCGAGATCGCACCGGTAATATCCCGTTTGGCCAACTTTCCGTAACTAACGGTAACCTGCTCTAGCGTATTCTCCTCTTTCGTAAGGGTAATATTGATGGGTAGCTTACTATCCACCGTGACCTCCGCAGTTTTAAACCCGATATGACTAAACACAAGCGTAGCCAACGGTTTGACGGAAATGGTAAAATGCCCGGAACTATCCGTGGGCAGGGCTGTGGTAGTGCCCTTGATCGTAACGCTGGACCCCGACAGATCGACACCTCCTCCCGCCAGGGCGATCGTTCCGGAGATCTTGAGCTTGTTGGTGCCAGTGTCAGTCGTAGCCGTGTCCGCAGCAGCTACCCCCTTCTGTGGAGTCGTGTCATGGATAGCCGAAGACCTTATCTTCGTCGTATCCTTTTTTCCCACAGTATCCTGCACGGGCCTCGGTCGCGTCGTATCCTGCGCAAAACCACTCAATTTCAATAAAAAAAGAAAAAAGAAAAGAAAAAATACGCGACGTAAGAGCATTGTTTGGGTACGGGCTGATGTACAAATTGTCATAAACAGCCATTTGTTTTATTAGTAAATAAGGAATCGATCAATAAGTCCATAGGAATGCCTGTCAACGCTGTCGTCGAAAAAAAAGGCCTCATCTTCGCATGTGTAATTAAGTATTCAGTTCAAACGGTGGGATATCATCCGGGGCTCGCACACACCTTTACAAAAAGCTTGCCATTACAGAAAACACAAAATATCCTCTACCGCTCATCGTCGCAGTAGAGGATATTTTTCCCCAATAAGTAGTAATGTGTAAACAATTGCTAGTGGTCACAACTTCGCGATGCTAACGCAAACCCGCGTGCCTTCTCCAGCCTTGCTCTCAATAGTAAGGTCCCCATTGATCGAAGCAGCCCGCTCACGCATCCGGATAAATCCCGGCTTACGCTTCTCCAGTCCCACATCGAACCCTTTGCCATCATCAACGACCACCAACTGTATCCGGTCGCCAGCATCCTTAATTGATACTTTTACATGACTGGCCTGCGCATAATTGGATGCATTCAGCAGACTTTCCTGGCAGATCCGGAACAAGTCTATCCTGACCTCACTGCTCAGACGGCTCTCGTCAAATACACCTTCATAATGACAAGGGAGACCATTCAAAATGGAAAATTCCTTACAATACCAGTCCAGCGTCGCATTCAGCCCCAAATGCTCCAGCATGTTCGGACTGATGGAAAAGGAGATCCGGCGTATCGCCTTTATAAGAAGCTGTGAAATGACAGACGCATGCTCTATCCTGCTGCTGACAGTAGGCAATAGTCCGGAAGTATTGCTTTTGACCCATTCTATATCCATCTTTAATACCGAAGCCAGCTGAGCCAGCTCCTCATGTAATTCGTTCGCCAAGTATTTCCGGTCCTCCTCGATGCTGCTCTTAAAATGACTGGCCAGGCTCTTGAATTTCTTATATTTCTCCTCCACATCGATCTCCATCTGTTTCCTTTCCGTAATATCCTTGGCTATGGCAAATACCACCTCGTCGTCCGAAAAATAGATAGAGGTCCATTCCAGCCAGAAGACAGCCCCCGACTTGGCCACATACCGGTTTTGAAAATTCATAAGCTTCTTCCCCTTCAACAGCTCCGTCCGCCTGTGCGCAGTAAATTGTTTGTCTTCCGGATGAATAAAAGAAGAGATGGGAGAGGCCTTTAGTTCCGCCTCGGTATATCCTAATTTGTCGATGACCGCCTGGTTGACTTTTTTGAAAAACCCATTCCTGTGAGCAATACAGACCAGGTCGGGCGTCAGTTCGAAGAAGGTAGATATATTAAGTTCGGATTGCGGCAAGTCCTGGGTTTTCATGTGTACTAATATAGGAATAATTCCCTACACCCGACCACTGCACGATTGTTAACGCCCCACCTCAACCCTTAATTAAGATCCAAGGCATGATCGACCTTCGTACTATCCATCCTGCTCCACACCTTCACCGCCGTCCAGGGCGCCGCCGGAGAAGTCCAAAAGACATCAGCCGGCCCCAAACCCAAAGGCAGGAATACCTCCGAAGACAAATAAAGACTGCCACCCGTAATATACGAATCCGCCAGCTCCTCCTGGTGCCCATAAAGCCCAATCGCCAGCCAACCCTGTGCGGTAAAGGTCCCCGGCGCTCCCAGGGTCTTTTTGATCACCGCCGTCAATGCCCCCCGAACCTGCCCCGCTTGCAAAGAAGCCGGCAGTTTCCCCCTCAAGACCATATTCGCCAACTGATGAAACGCCCCACAGCGATACGTGATGCTACGCCCCGTCACCGGATAGCTTCCATCCGTATTGATCGTTCGCTCCTGTATCTCCGCATACCGCTGCATGATCTTTTCCAGCTTTTCGGAAAATATCCTGTACCGGTCACCAGCAACCGCCAGCACCGCAGCCAGGTAAGGCTGTATGACATAACTGTTGTAATAGTCTTCGTGAAAGCTCATCCCATCCGAAAAGGTCCCATCGCCAAGATACCAGTGCTGGGAGAATTCCCGCACCGCATACTCTATCCGCACCGGATCATATTCCAGTCCATAGTTACAAAAAAAAGTCTCTATCATCGCAGAGAACAAGATCCAGTTGGAATAAGATGGAACAGTGGCCCGGGTCAGCTTCAAAGCCGTTACGACCTGCTGTTGTACGGCCGGGTCCAGATGCGCCCACAACCACGGACACCGCACCAGACCCAACGCAAAAAATGAAGCATCCACCAGCGGCTGCCCCCCCTGCCATACCATATAGTCCTTCGCCAAAGGATTTACCGAATTGGCCACCGCCTTCAGAGCCCACTGCCGGTACTGCTGCCGCAAGGCCACCTCCTCCGGCGATCCACCCTCCCCGTTCAGCCACGGCCCGATCCCGCTCAACACCCGCCCCCAGGCCTCCAGATATGTCACCTTCGAACGGGTTTCCTTATTGTCAATATGCTTCGATAATACTACCGGCATCGTCTCCTTTAACCTGTCCTCAGCTAACGCCGATACAACAGGCCGCGCCACCTTATCCATATAAGAAAGCCAAACCTTCCTCTCCTCCTGCCCATACAGAACCGGGTGGATCAACAACCCACACAAAACAAACAAACCTGTTTTCACTATGAGCATAGCTTTAAAGGTAGCTCAATATTTAAAATGTTCTTTCACTTTTGTTAAGAAAAGCTCCTTCTTCCGCCGGCTCACCTCGATCTCCATCCCATTGCTCATTATCACCGTCCCGCCTTCCCCCCGAATATACTCCTTCACATGCAGCAGATTGATAAGATAAGACTTGTGAATACGGAAAAAGATGGTATCACTTAGTAAACGGTCATAATCGAACAGGGGCTTCGAGATCATGATGGTCTTATTGCCGGCAAGACGGAATATAGTATAGCTCCTCTGCGCCTCGCAATACACTATATCCTCCAGCTTGACAACCGAAAAACCCTTCAGCGTCGGCAGACAAAGCCGCATCTCCACCGGTGAGCCGGCCTTATTGATGTTGTGAAGCAGGGTCGCCGTCTGTTCAGGGTCCTTTTCATGTTTTAGCCTTTCCTTCGCCCTTTGCACAGCCTCGACCAGCCGGTCCTCATCCACAGGCTTCATCAGGTAGTCGACAGCGCTGAACCGCAAAGCCTGCAGCACATATTCATTATGCGCAGTAACAAATATGACCTTAAAGTTAACTTCAGTCAGCCCCGCCAGCATCTCCAATCCATTCTTCCCCGGCATCTGCACGTCCAGGAATACCAGGTCTGGCTTCAGCTCCTCCAGCTTCTGCTCGGCTATCACCGCATTCGAACACGTTGCCACGATCTCCACCTCCTGGCAGTTTATCTCCAGTAATTTCTTCAACGTACGTATGCCATCCGGCTCGTCGTCGACCAGGATTGCTCTCATATATAGAGTTTATTTGTGATGACTTTGAATCGCAATACCACCCTTGTACCCGACCTGCTGCTATCCGTCTCCTGCAGATCGCTTAATTCCAGGGTACAGCCGGTGTCATATTTTTCATTCATGATCTTGATCCGGTTCCTGAGATTGCTCAGACCGACAGACCGGTGCGTAGACTTGCTCAGCTTCCGCAGCTGCTCCGACCGGTTAATGCCGATCCCATTGTCCTCAATGCTACAGGAAATGGCCCCCGACAAGCTGGAGAACCGGATGATCAGGTTCTTTTCCCCGGTCTTATACATCAGCCCATGCCAGATAGCATTCTCCGCCAGCGGCTGGATCATCAGCGTAGGTATCAATGTATCTTCCTTGTCTATATCATCGTCGACGATCACTTCAAAACTAAAGCTGTCGTCAAACCGCAGCTTCTCCATCACCAGGTAGTTCTCCAGGTGTTCGATGTTCTCGTAAAGAGTGGTGAAGATATCCTTCGACTGGTTCAGGGTCGTCCGGATCATATTGGCAAACTTACTCAGGTACCGGGACGCCTTTTGCCGCTCGTCATTCAGGATCATTCCCTTGATGCTGTTCAGACAATTGAAGATAAAATGCGGGTTCATCTGTGTCTGCAGAGCCGACAGCTGCGCCTCCGCCAGCTGCTGGTTGATAAAGGCGATCTCCTGCTGATGGATCTCCAGCGATTGCTCCGATTCTATTTGTTTTATCTTGTTTCCTACCAGCGTGGCTATCGTCGTCAGGATCTTCAGATCCCGCTGCTTATAATAATCCACGACCGGATGCTCCGAGTCGATCACCCCTATCAGTTCCTCATCGTGCATGATCGGAACGCTTATCTCACTAAGCCCCGGGACACTGTCGACCCTGTACCGCCTGTCGTTTCTGGTATCCGCAATGACCACCGGCTCACGGCTTTCCATCACATGACCGACCACACCCTGACCGGGATATACGACAAATACCTCCGATGCCAGCACATCCGGATTCCCCTTAGGCCCATATGCCGCCTTTTGCACCATCATCGTCCTGTCCTCATTCCATAAATAAATGATACAGTCGACATAACCCAGCCGGCTGATCAGATTCTGCATGACATCCCACAATACCTCCTCTATCTCCGTCTTGTCCGTCAGCGAATTCGAAAAATAATTGATGATCTGCTCCAGCTCAAGCCGGTTCTTATACTCCTCCGCGATCACCTGCTGCACCGCGGCACGCTCCCTTTCCTTCTTCCGGACCGAATTCACCCTTCTCCTATAGATAAAGATGATGAGCCCGGTAACTCCCGCCCCAAATATGAGGATAAACCACAGCGTCTGCCAGAAGGGAGGCCGTATATAGATCATCAGGGATTTCACCTGCTGCGGCCAGTGATTATTGGCAGAAAAAAGCTTGATCTGTATGGGATGCATCCCCCCCGGGAGATTGGTCAGCGTGATCCCCGTTTGCGTATTTATCTCATTCCAGCCCGTATCGCTGCCATGCATCATCCGCCAGGCAAAACGATTTTCCTCCGGGTCGGTAAAATTGACAGTATTGAACTGGATCGAGAGATTATTCATAGAATAAGGCAGCCGGATCTCCCTCTCTCCGGGAACAGTGATCAGTGAATCCCGGGCATAGATCTTCTCGATGAATAAGGTAGGAGCTACCTTGTGCGAAAGCGAGACATCTGGAATAAAAGAGATCAGCTTGTGCCGGGCAGCTATATAGAACCGGTTCTCCGCCTTGTCATACTCACTTTCCTTTTTCAGCGAAGTGATGGCCACAGAAGGTAGCCCGTCAGCATAAGTGAACTGCTTGACCGAATAATTGTTGATATTAAAAGCAGAAATTCCATTGTCCGTGCCCATCCAGATATGATCATTGATAATGGGCGAGCTGGTGATCGTATTCCCATCGATATGATTACTCTCTTCCTGACGCAGATACATCTTATTGGTCGTACAATTGTATTGGATCAGCTCATTGTCGAAAGAGGACAGCCAGAGATTATTCCTGGAATCCCTGTCGAGAATGAACATGAAGTTCTGAATCAGCCGGCTGACAGTCGGATACGGGATCAGCGTATCCACCACCTGCTTCTTCACATTCCACCGGCAAAGCCCATCCCCGGCCAGCCAGATATTTCCCTGCATGTCCTCCGCCATGCTAAAGACAAAGGTTATCCTCAGCCATGGATTATTATGCGCCGACAGATCGGTAAAAGTCCGGGTAGCCCTGTCAAAACGAACAAGACTGTTGAGATTACCAAACGACACCCAGATATTCTTTTTCGAATCCTCAAAAAAACAAAGCGTATTGACATCCTGCATCCAGTTCAGTTGTGCAGGAAGGACCAGGCGGCCATAATGATAGTTCCTTTTGTTCAGCCATACGATACCATTCCTCGTCCCGAGCCATAGCGTATCCTTATCATAGGATATTATATTGAAGATACTATTGCTGTAGCTGAACGGGGCGAACTGTATCTTCTTTCGGATCAGTTTCGTCTTCTTGTCCAGCACCAGTAACCCCCCGCCATTATACAAGCCCGCATAGATCAAAGAGTCCTCTATACGAATGCTGCTTATTTCATGATCCAGCAGATAAGGACCCTGTTCGGAAAGATCCGCAACCGAGAAGAAGGCATCCTGCTTGTTTTCTTTATATAACCCATCGGCCGTCCCGATCCACATCCGGTTCTCCCTGTCCCTGAAAACAGTCGTACAAACATTCCCCTTAAAATACCTGACCCCGTCACAGGTTAGCTTTCGCGTATTGGAATTGTAATGCAACACATAAAATCCGTTGACCCTGCAGGTGATCACCAGCAGGCTGTCATTCACATAGGTCAATGTGCTGCCCCAGCCAAGATCGCTCTTCACGACAAAAGGCATCGGATTTTTACAGCTCTCGGAAGAGCTTACATCCACTACGTCAATCGAATTTCCTTCCCTGTCCAGGATAAAGGCCTCACCGTTCCTGCCACCCCAGGCCGTCCGCATATTCCCAATGGCATCCGTAAAGTGTTCTTTAAGCCCTTCCCTTTTCGCGACATAAAAAGTGTCGATCGTATTGGTCGGGGAATTATATAGACTCCCTAACACCCCGTTCTGCTGTAATATCGATCCATCCTTAAGCATGCTGACGCCATGCCCGAATAACAGCTCCTTGCTGCCAACCTCTGAAGGAATATGATAATCATATCGTTTTATCAGCTTTCCGGCCGGATCGAAAACATAAAGCCCGGTCTTGCTGCTGACAACATAATTGCCGATCTTATCCTTTATAATATCAAAGACATGATTTGTCCAGAAATAGATGGAGGAATCACAGGGAATGACAAAATGTTTGTATTGTCCGCACAAAGGATTGAATGCAAAAGCCCCCGCCCGGGTGGCACCGATTATCTCGTCTTCCGCCGGATGACGCATTAATACTACATGGTTGTCCGGTAAAGGCGAAAGCTCCGACCCTTTATAAATGGACTGGAACGCTTTCCCGTCAAACCGGTTCAGCCCCTTGTGCGTCGCGATCCATATATAACCCGTCGAGTCCTCTTCGATCCCCGAGATATAATTATTGGACAATCCGTGAAGACGCGTATAGCGGATATAATTCCTCTCGTCAAAGCACTGCGCCCAACCATTTCCTCCCGTCAATTGCAAAAGCAATGACAGCAAGGCAAAAAGGGGCAGTTTAGGCAGTTCCATCGACGCAGTTATTTCAATAAAGGTACACACTTGCTAATATAAATTAATGCGTCCCGCAGCCTACCCACTTCCCGGCCCGCCGTTCGGTGATCAGGATACACCTTTCGTACTCAGCCAGTTACCGATAGATAAGCGCCGGATCAAAATAATATTCGCAACCCTGTCACAAACAAAAGGGCTAAATTGTCTACTGTGTATGGACAATAAAGCAGACATATTCCTGGAATATAAAGCCCTCCTCTTCTCCATCGCCTACAACATGCTGGGCAACATCGACGCGGCAGAGGAAATGGTGCAGGACAGCTTCCTGAAATGGATGGACGTCGAAATAGCCAGCGTAAGACAACAAAAAGCCTTCCTGGTAAAAATGATCACAAATGCCTGTATCAACCATATGACCAGCGCGCGCGCAAAACGCGAAAAATACATCGGCATCTGGCTGCCCGAACCCTTGCAAAATTACGCCCCCGACAAAACACAGACCCGATTCGAAACCTATCACGCCCTGTCCATCGGCATGCTGGTCCTGATGGAAAAACTAACCCCACAGGAACGGGCCATCTTTCTCTTAAAGGAGATCTTCTCCTATGATTATTATGAGCTCGCAGAAATATTCAACAAAAACACCGACAACTGCCGGCAAATTCTAAAACGAGCAAAAGAAAACCTTGGCAAAGACACCCGGCGATTCCAGGTCGATCTGAAAGTGCACGAGAAGATCCTCAACAACTTTCTCCAGGCCATCGCAGAAGGTAATATACAAGACCTCATCGATCTCTTAAAGGAGGACATCCTCTTAATGACCGATGGCGGCGGCACAACCCGCACCATCCAGGGCCAGCGCCTCGGCGCCCTCCCCAAACCCATCCAGGGCAGAGAAAAAGTCACCAAACTCCTGCTCTCGGTCATCCCGAAATTCCGCCAGTCGGTCCCCGACTTCAGCGAAGACATCACCTTCGCCAATGGCATGCCCTGTATCATCACCTACTCCGGCAACGAACCAGTCAGCCTGGTCGCACTGGAAACAGACGGAGAGCAGATAAGGAATATCTACGTACAGACCAACCCCGATAAATTGAAATATTTTAAGAAATAATCGAAAGGACTTAAACAACACTCCCATGACATCCCCAACTTTTCTTCAGCTGGACCTCGTCCTGCACATCACCGGCTTTACCATTATGGCCGGAACCATCCTCGCCGACTTTGCCATCAGCAGACGACTCGACAAGTATATCCTGTCGGACAGACCCAAAGCCATTACCATCCTCGAAACCACCGCTGGTCTTGGCCGTCTGATAGGCATCGGCGCAGCCCTTCTGATCCTGACAGGTATCGGAATGGTCATCATCTACAAAGGGACCATCGCCCAAATGTTATGGTTCAAAATAAAAATGGTGCTCGTCCTGCTGGTCATACTAAATGGCACCCTCGTGCTGCAACGCGGCGGCAAAAGTCTCAGGACACTCCTGATCTCCAACGACCCCCGCTCAAATGACCGCATCAGCACACTAAAAGCCCGGCTCACTATTTTCCATAGCCTTGAGCTACTCCTCATCTTCATCATCTTCGTCCTAAGTATTCTACGCTTCTAAGCCAACATAACATGACAAATATATTGATCATCGGGGGCGGAGGATTCGGCAGCGACAAACCCACGACACTCTACTCCGAAGGCAACGCCACACTCATAAATGCCATGGAGCAGGCGGGAACCAGGCGGGTCTTCTTCATCTCCGCATCTGCCATCGAAATAAGCCCCGTCCTTCCCTTCTACGTGCGATTCGCCGAAAAATTTATCGTGCAAAAATTACTGCGACACATGTACGCCGACCTGAGGCAAATGGAAGCGCTAATAAAAAAAAGCGGCCTCGACTGGACCATCATCCGCCCTCCGCACCTGACGGATAAAGCAGTGACAGGCCACTATCGGACCGCCATCAACTCTTTCTTAAAAAACTGCTTGAAAATTTCCAGAAGCGACGTGGCCCATTTCATGATCCATCAGGCACACAACGAAGCCATCTATAAAGCCATCGTCGAGATCGGCTATTAAGCAGCCGCAACAACCAGGTCGCCGCAACCAGGTCGCCGCAACCAGGTCGCCGCAACCACAGGTCGCTGGATCTACGCCCCCACAGGCTGCGCGCCGGGTACGGCCTTTTTACTCTCAAGATAAGGCTGGCGATACTCTGCCAGGAACACCTTCTTGGAATCATGATAAGCACTCACCGCACCAAGCCTGTTCATCAGCCGGATATAACACCAGGCCAGGTCAAGCTGGTAACTCAAAAATCCGCTCCGGGCACTGCTGGGGAAAAGATGATGATTATTATGCCATTCGCCGGCAACATATCCCGGCCATATCTGGTTGATAGAGAGATCAGCCTTGTTGAAATCATTGCCTTCTCTATGTTTCTCCTTGCCCTTGCCATGCCCTTCATAATTAAAGGTCCGAACACCTATCGCCCAGAAACCCGCGGCTCCAAGCAGGGTAAACATCAGGCCCGGCCCCCCGATAAGATAAAACGCTGCCGCCCAAAAACCCCAGTTAAGCAGACATCCTACGATAGTCCACGTAGGCTTCGCAATGCTACCCCATTTCTGGTACTGCTTGTAGGTGTTCGGCCGGACGCCGGTATGATCCATCAGCTTAACGACACGCGCATACTCGGATTCTGTCAGATCCAGGGCTATCGGCTGGTGGTTTACGTCCGCAAGGAAACAATATAAAAAACCCGCCGTGGCATTATAAGGATCGCCCGGTTCATCCGACTTCGCATGATGAACATGGTGGGAGATAACATAAGTCTCTTCCGGAACAATGCTGATCGTCAGGTTCCGCGTAATAAACCGCCAGAACTTGTTCCTGAATGTATAAGCGTTGTGGGTACAGTAACGATGATACCAGATAGTGCCATGTGTACCCATAATGATCATGCTGTATAAAAACGCAGCTCCAAGAAGGTAAAAATTGAAGTATTTAAAGAAAAATACAAAAAGACAGGGGATCAGGATCAACAGCTTCGACCAGCTGAAAAAACCCAGCCAGTTCTTCTTGGACCTGAAAATGTTGAGACGGAAAAAGAATTCTTTAAATATCTGTCCCGAAGTAGGAATGACCAACTGGCCATTGGCGTCCTTCCACCCATAGGAAGGGACTTCGAGCACATGATCCATTAAGTTTTTCTTTGTCGGCTTTTCTTGTACGTTAAGGGCGGGAGATTTTCGCATGTAAACTCTTGAATGTGTGTCTGCAATGTAACGGTATAATCGACTAATTTGTATATTTTACTGTGAAGAATTTGGTAATATGTCTTATTTACCACCAAATCCAAAAAAGATGTAAATCATTTCCCAAAATCATGTATAGCATTTCCCAAAAAAAAGATGTAAAAAACTTGGCCATCTCAAAACATCGTATATCTACTACGTACTTTACCCTATGATATACGGTTTTCAGAAGCTATCTTTGTCGTTGATCATACAGCCTTCCGTAAATGAAAAACCCTAACCACCGTACCCGCGGAAAGGCTCTATCCCACCAATAATCCTATGACTTACTGTATCTGAAATAATCCAAACCTGGGGCCGGCATTGTTTTACCCTAATTTAAAACGATGTTCAAGTCACAAGTACCCGTCTGTTTCTGTAGCCTCGCGCTCATCATGGTCCCGCCCCCTTCGGCGAATTCCGGCCAGTCGGCAGTAGAGCTGCGAAAAAATGTGTTGTATCCGACTAGCAGGGCAAAACCAGCCACATCAAAGTCCGCCATATCAAAGGCAGCTGCATCAAAGTCAACCTCTTCAAAAAAGAACAGATTTTCGATTTCTCAACCCGACAAACAAGGGATGAAATTCGTAAATCATTATATTAAGCACAATGATGAAGACCTTCTTGTCGTCAAGAAAAGAAGCGAAGGACCATTTACTATCATCGACTCCGTTCTCGATCATTACGGCCTGCCAATTGAATTAAAATACCTGGCAGTGATCGAATCGGAACTAAAACCAACGGCCCTCTCCCGCGTCGGCGCCAAAGGTCCATGGCAATTGATGCCCGGTACAGCCCACGTGCTGGGACTGAAAGTCAACCATCACTCCGACGAACGTACCAACTATTATAAAAGCACAAGGGCAGCGGCAAAATACCTGAAAGATCTGCATAGGGAATTCGGCGACTGGCTCCTCGTGCTCGCCGCCTACAACGGTGGCCCCGTACCCGTTTACAGAGCCATTCGTAAAGCGCATAGCAGGGACTTCTGGACCCTCCAACGATACCTTCCGGCAGAATCGAGGAACCACGTAAAGAAATTCATCGCCACCGCTTATTACTTCGAAAGAAACAACAGGGCAACAACCAGCCCACAGGGAGTTCCCGCTGTTACACAGGCAAGCATAATCATTAAACCCACCCCTGCTCAGGAGTCCGCAAATGAAAAATTCAACAGGATTATGATGGAATCGGCCAGCTCATTAAAAAAATCAAAAGAATTGCTGACGCCCGGCGGCTTGCCTATTTCCCAATAACAACAAAGACAGCACCCCTTGCAGGCAGCAAAACATTTATTCCCTTATCCGTGTAGCCAAACTCAGCCTTCAGCGTTGCATAATCGGCAGGCCCGCCCGCAATTGCTGAAGTGCCATGACCATTGACCCGCACCTTCCTGGAAAATTCTTCGTCGCCCTCATCGCCGTCAAGAGCATACCAGTAGAAACGACGCCCCGCCGGCCAATGATCGGTTTTAATAGTTACCGCTTTTGCCTTTGCATCCGTATTGGCAAGTATAACACCGTTCTCCCCCGAAGAAAATAAGGAACCATAGGCTTTAATAGAACTATCCGACCCAACCCTGACATCGACCAGTCGGTCACCCATCATTTTCTGGAGAAAATACATATAGTAAAAGGATGGCCGGGGACTCCACATTTTTACCCCTGGTTCATTCCCCGCACTGAACAGACCATGGTCATTGCCATTGTCCCAGCCATTAAGCATATCCCAGCGGGCAGCCAACCCGAATTTGTTGGTCAGCGCCTCTCCTATTACTATCACCGCAAACACCCCGCTGACATTGCTCACCTGCTGCCCTGCACCCGTCGCAAACATATTCCATTCATCCATGGCGATGGGCTTTATGGCCGCACCATTCTCCCTGAATGTCTTTTTGAGATAACGCATCATCCGCCCGGGAATAGTGTCGGCACAACGAAGGATATCGGTCGCCATAGACTTCTTGTTGTAAGGAGTAAAATAGTTGTGTACCACATAAAAATCAGCCTTGTCCTGCAGTTCCCTCATCATGCCGGAGTTCCATGTCTTGAGGGTATTGGTCTGCCAGGCAAGAGGCTCCGCTTCCGACGTAACCGCGCCAATATAGATTTCCTTCCCGATAGCCTTTGCCGCATTCTTCATCGAGTCCACGTACACCTTAAAGTGGCGCGCATACAGCTGGCCCGTCAGAAATTCAGGCTGACCATCCTTATTTTGAGCAGGATCGATCCTGTAACCCCATTCCCAGTCACCAAAACATTCATTGCCGACCTCCCAATACCGGGTACGCCCATTGTCATACCGCACCCAGTCAGCCGCCAGATGAGCAGCAGCAGCCACCGGATCAGCACTCGTGCCATAACGGGCATAGCCATAGTTGACGGTCAGCAATCCTTCATTCCCTGTTCTTTTCAGCATGCTGTAATAGTCGTCCAGCGAAGCGCTGTTATGCCCCGTCAGCTTCCCGAAAAAGAAACCCGGGGTTTTCTTTTCCCCCTTTTTATCCGTCAGCAGCGCCGGAACGTCCGACGGAAGATCTCCCGGTGCACGATTCCAAAAGTAAGCGTCACTGCCACTGCCCGCAGGAAACCGGATGATATGCGGACGAAGATGAGTGACATGATCCATAAATACAGGCTGAGATACCATATCCGTCATCCACGTATTGGCATTATGACCAAACTCAGCAGCAGGTATTTTCGTGATGACACGGTTAGGGTATATCGTTATCGTATCTGTCGTAGAAGAAAGCACAGCCCCCTCCTCGGCAGCAGGCTCCACAAAGGTCCTTGGCTGCCAGTCATGCAAAAAGAACCCAATGGTTGCCGCAACCGGCGGATCAGCAGGAAGCCGCAGATCCGCAGCAACCCCCACACCCCCACCCGGACGGGCCGCCAGCATAGTAACCCCCGCCAACAACACAAAACAAACAATTATTACATTTGTCATTCTCATAATACTACTTTTTATCCGCCATCAAATAGACCACACTATGCGCGGGAACAAACAATTTTATCGTGCCACTCAACTGCGCCTTATAAGCCGGCAGACTAGCATAGGTCAAAGGGCCGCCCGTCGCCGTCGAAGGCCCCGTACCATTGACATACACCTGCCCCGAAAAGCTCCCATTGTCCGTCCCGCCCGTCAACGTATACCAATAGTAGTTAGCTCCGGCCGGCCAGTGCTTGAAATTGACCGCGACATTATGGTTATTCGTCCCGGAATTCACGATAATAGTACCCGCCTGCCCCGAACCAAACGTCGATGAGTAGGTAGTCAGATCGGAATTTATCGCATTCAACGTGTCAGATACCATCCTGTCCCCCATGAACCGCTGAAAATAATACAGGTAATAGAACGCCGGACGAGGATTCCACATCGGAGCCCCGGGTTCATCACCTACATTGAACATGCCCTGGTCATCCCCCTTGCTCCACCCATTGGCCAGATCCCAGCGACTTGCCTCCCCGA
>Ga0193716_1001299_pt1 | contig 14573 bp, 19 predicted proteins | sample U2c1metaG_FD_145901 | JGI IMG/M metagenome (GOLD analysis project Ga0193716, IMG submission 145901) | Soil microbial communities from a riparian zone of the East river system, Colorado, United States - U2c1 | ecosystem: Environmental > Terrestrial > Soil > Riparian zone | place: USA: East River...
GAACATTTTTCATTCAGAATCGAAGTGCTTGCTCGTGACTCTATCATCTACTTCATCATCATTTTTGGTCTGTGAATGCTACAATTAGGCAATTTTCGACACCGACTAAGGTGCTTCATTATCTTGTAGCATGTTTTGCGTTATTGTTGGCCGATGATGTTTCTCCACATATTACGTTTGACTTCCATATGTGAGTGAACATTACAGGGGCGAAGGTTCCCCGAATCTGTTCTCATAGCATCTTTACAGTCCTGCTCAGTGCGCATCTTCCATTGCAGTATGTATGTCGTCTCGTGATGAAATCTTTGGTCTCACATTGCCACTCAAGTTGGGACGCTTGATGATGAACCTTCGAGGACTGGTCCTGGATGATCCAGAACATACCGTTCATCTACGGACCTTGCAATTCGCGGCGCGGGACACGGAGATCGAAGAAGCTTGACTAAATTAGGCCGAATGGTGTTCTCGTTCCTCAGTGGAGGACCTTACTTCCCATTCATCCCCCTCCCGTCTATCTCCTGAGCCCAATTTTTCTCCCAGTTGTTGGTATATTAGAACACGTATAAATATCGCGTAGCCGTTCGTTACCTCGAACAGTCGAACAAACCTCGAATCTATCCTTTTGCATGTCCCCCAGACATTCAGTTGACGTCCACATGTACGTAATTCGCGTCCTCGCTTGATGCACGGTCGCGACTGCCCATTAGCTTTAATTTGAGGGAGCAAAGAGGGCGGAGGGTACAGAGCGGACGTTGGTGGGTGGTGTTAATGTTGCGCACTCACCTTTGCATTTTAACAATTCCATTGGAAAAGTCTGTCTGTGCCTCGGGGTGGTTTCATTTTATTTATTTTGGGGTTTGACTTTTGACGCCACCCCGTTCAAATCCTGTAAAATACGATCGAGCTGATATGCCATCAGCTCGCTAACGTACCGGATATATGCTTGCGATAGGCCTCAACTGATGAAGTCATATTTGCGCTAGGCAAAGCGGACGGAGCAGGCTGAGCAGGGAGGGGTAGGCGTCGTTCGAACTTGAGCCCGAAAGCGGTTACTAGTTTGAGGTACTAGAAGTGTCGGCAGCGGGTTGTGCAGCAGCACAGTTCCATACATTTATTGGAACTGGGTCGCTTGCCGGATGCCGGTCACGGCCAATACAGGCGATTGAATATCGCCCTTGTGAAGCAGTGTGCCTAACTCAGCGAAACACCCAATCAGAAATAAGAACACGATGACCATTGACCAAAAAGAGGGCAGAAGAGAAATGCAGATGAATGAAGAGTGCTTTTGGAAAGTTTTGGTGTAGATTACAAAATAATAATCTATAAGGGTCGGAGAGGGGGGTGAGCTCGTGGTCTCTATTCCTTCCACGGATACTCAAACTTTGGTTGATCTTTGCGTCTCCAAAGTTTCTTTCTGGGAGTATTGGTTCCAAGTTCAGCGAGATGCACGCCAAATAAACACACTAGGGAATAAACTCACTTCTTCTTGGTAGGCACATGTTCAGCAAATGTCTCCATACAATACTTCGCTTTGAACTCCCGTATGAACCGCGGGTCCCTATCGTATCACACACCATCATCGTCAGTAACCTTCACCTTCACTTCATGAGTGAGTGAGAAAAGGGGTCAAACTCACCAAAGCTCGCTAGCGATACCTAGATCCTTGCAACACCTCATGAGCGCGTTGCTTTTGCATGCTTCGGTGGCGGTGGGTATACCGGACGGGTCGAAGTATTCTTGTTCACCACGCGCTATCCCTACGAGTCTTTGGGATGGTATGTCCGTTAGCAAAATTGTCGGTAGGTGAAATGACGAAAAGATGGGAAGGGGTAAGGAAGGGGAGAAATTTGAAACGTACCTTCCTTGGCAAACGAGTGCGTACTCCCTACTGACGATCTTGGAACTCACGTTAGTCTCGCTGCGGGGTGCAAGGCCCCACCCGCCAGGCCCGAATGCTTTGTTGAGTATGCGTCGGTATTTTATTTCGGGAAGGTAAGCCAGGCCGTCTGAGCCATGCCCATATCAAAAGAAGTAATTTAATAATCACGCCATAGAAAGGACAGAGCAAGTGAAGAGAAGACGCACCAGGTTTCATCTCAACATCAAGCGGATCAATAGGAGCCAACAACACCTCCACGATCTCCTTCGCGAACGCCTGTGTCGACAGACCGTGATAACTCTTTGACCAATCCGTTCCCGCCTGTTGTCCGTCCAGCCCTAGCTCTAACCCAAACCCGTTTCCATTCCCATTCCCATTGTCGTTACCATACGCATTTCCATTACCGTTGTTCGGAACTTTTACCTCTGAGGAGGTGCTAGGTAGAGAGTCTACAATAGTTGGGTTCCCGGTGCCCGCTACCCCAGTGCCTGTGCTGGCCAAGGCTTTTTGAGATTTGATTGGCGGGTTGGGAGGGGTCCATGTACGAACTGGAGTCACGTAGGTGCGGGTGAAGGACAGTCGAGCTCCATGGGATGATTGGACTCTGGCTAATCTGAGCGAGCAGAGGAGGGCTCGGCTCGCCATATTGAAGTAGACGAACGCGACTTTGAAAGTGTCGTCGGACTTGCACGGCTGGATATAACTTGTTCGCGTATTAGAATTTTAATTAATATGCGATGCTTACAAATATTTCCGCATATGTAATATGCAAGTGCCACATGGTTTTGTCGGCCTGATGGAACAATTGCCAGAATCAGATTCCCTCAATAATTGTGTATCGCAAAGATAAGTCGAATACGGAATTAAATTATTCTCTCCGAAGAAAATCTGAATATGTTTTATTCTTGTGTCTCGCAGCTAATTCCAGATTCTAATTCCGTTTTTGGCTGCTTTCCGGTACCATAACTAAAACAGTAATCTATTTATTTTTCGACAACTTATTCAACTTACGTAAATGTAACAAACTTTACATATGCAGAAAGATTTGTAAGCATCACATATTAATTAAAATATTCTAAATATGTTGAAGGATTGCTAATAAGTACATATGTGAACAAGTTTGGCAATTCAACACTCTTGCAATCGGAAGAGCACATCACTTCGGCGTATACTCTTTGTCGATATCCAGCCAACCTCGCAGCCCATCCTAACACCCTCGTCAAACACACAATCGGTGTCCTCGCATATACCCATCTATCGGATAATTTTAAATTATCCCACTCTGAAAATATCTTGAACGCCTGAAGTACGGGCGGCATGGCTTCATAATCATTGAAAGGCACACGAAATTGCGGTCTTTGTGCTTGTCACTTGGTACCGTGTGCTCCATGACCACCGTTTCCGCACCCCCAAGGACTTCCCAGCAATGAGGTATCTCAATCTCCCTATGGGATGCATTCATCATCTTAAATTCTGAATATATATTCCGTCTTGTCGACATGGAAATGCGGCATCATATCGAACGCGGCGTCTTTGGTAAAGTGGAACTTGACGTCGAATTGGGTATTCAGTAGAGCGCTGGATGTGACATCTCCGATTGTCAGCGTCGTGTTTTCTTGGTAAACAATAAAAGACGATTCGCTAGTATCATTACGGATGAGCCTGCAGAAATGGTGAAGTCAAAGGGTGACAGTGTTATAGCTAGCATTTGACTTACTTAGCTCCCATAGCAGCGTCGTAAGGATGTGGTGGTCTGGTGGACAGATTCGAGAAACCGTGCTTGTGGGCGCTGCACGCATCATATGCTTAATAATTTACCTTCGGTACCTCCGAGGAGGTCAGAGATGTTGGAACCTGTCATTCTAGCGCGAGTCCTTCGAGAGTGTCTTGCGACGTTTTCTCCAGTACTACTGTCTCATCACACCACCAAACCGAACAAACGCCTCCGGTTTCGAGGATTGATTGTATCCTCGTCGTCGGGACCGTACCGTTTGGGTTGGGATGTGAGATTGTGAATGTGGCAGGGGAAATGATCAATGATTGTCGGATGGAAATGATATCTTATTTTTATTTGCTAAATGTTTGTAGCAAAAATGATCCCAAGTATAATAACAAGACTGAAGATTATTAGACTGACTCAGCCGAATCGTGTTTCGATGATGGCAATGCCAAATGCCAATCCGCGTTGCTCTTCCCAGACAGTGACCTGACATGGCCAAGAGGTACTGGCTTATTTCCCGTCCCAATATCCAAAATCGGAGAGTCCGGACGACTAACCTCGGAAAACCCACGTCTACTTTTGGGCAATGAGACGCTCGGTGCTACTCCTAGTCTATTTCTATCCCTTGACGCACCGCGAGGTAACAAAAGGGGTGAACGTGTCAGGAGGATCAGAATGACGTTCAATGCACCGGAAAGGCTGTAGATGCATTCTACGACGAATGTTGCGGCAGGCAAATGGTGTGTAGCACTGCCGAAGCCTGTTATCAAACGGACCACGGTCAGTGGGAGAGCAGCCACAGCGAATACAATGGGATAGCTATGCATAGCAATGTCAAATCCTGATGTACCACATGTGAAGGAGCAGAATTACGAACGCAATCATCGCAAGAGATATCCGTTTCCTGCCATCAGGATCAACGGTTTGCACCGGATCCTTGTGCACTTGAAATTTCCACCAGTGTGTTGGGCTGATGGTGATATTGCCTCGGGCCCAGAAGAACAACGGTGTGTATGTGAGGAAGGAGACGAACATGGTGATCCAAATCCAAACATATTGGCCAACATATTGCTCTGTCCTGTAACGATTGCCGATCCAGCACCAATACTATCGCAGCATGTCGTCAATACAGCAAGACGATAGCAGGGAAGAACTCACTCCAACAGGACTGTCGTAGAAATTGGTGCCATCGGTATTAATGGATACAGTTATAGTAATGAAGAGCCCAATAAAGAGCCAGGTGAGACCAACTACGATATAAGCCACAAGATGTTGGTGGCGGGGTGGCCCCCAAAAGAGAACCATGAAAGTATGGATGGCGATGGCCTTGGGGATAGCAAGTCAGTTACCTCACAGAAGCTGGAAAGATGTCAATACATGCCAGAATGGCCAGTGCAGATCCAGTATCCCCAGCTTGTTGCAAGATGCCTATAGCGCATATGTTTGAGTGATATCCAAGCGACATATGTGAAGAGTCAGATTTACCCTGGGCTGTGCAGAAACCTCCCGTATATACCTTGCCATCGTGAACCCATTTAACATTCATCGCCTTCGCTAGCGACATGATAAGATCGAATGAAAAAAGGGAAAGCTACAAACTCGAGTCATTCAGCTGTGCATACTGCCAAAAAAAAAAAGCCACACTATATATATGTCTGTAGAATGCCGAATCAACATTCTATTCCGAACAGCATTGCACTAAGTAATGACGGCGAAATCAGCGAGTAAAAGCCCAGTGACCTATCCATACTCACAAATATCAGCACGAAAACCCCTAGGACGGCAATTAGAGAGATAAATCCAGATTCTGCCATAAGGGTGAGGCCTATGCTGTCACCGCGTGTCAAGCAGACGATGCTAGTTCCATGAGAGCTGTTGAACAGGGCTTGTTCCCCTTGGGTGCATATACTGCCATCCAACATGGTTGCGTCTCAGCAGCTAGTGTTTGAGATTGACTATGTTGCCTCCAGCCGGTTTCACAGAAGTGGTATAATATCGCAGACAAAGGTTGACCTGGGATACAAATACCACGACAGCTGACAGAGAAGAGCACACGAGGCAGATGCCATCATGCAGACGTATCTTTCAGCGTCTGTTCAGATAGTATTGGATGTACTAAAAGGGGCTGATATAGCATATAAGTGATTTGGAAGGATACAATAACAACCATTTACCTTGAGGGCCTCCGAGGATGTCGAGAGCAGGCTGACATTTTCGCCGAGAATTTTGGAGCTGAAGATGAGAATTTTGAGGGCGTCGAACGCTTGGAAAGGAGCCTGTTAGCGGGGTGGCTGTGTCGAACATCTCGCGATACTAGTTTCGGGTGGATGAGGTTTCCTCGTGGCGGGTTAAGAATTTAGTGATGTACCTACTGGTTCTGTGGCAAACGCGATTATACTCAGTTGACTATTTCGGCATATCCCCGTATAAAGGATTTACGGAGCTGAGGCTTGAATATCAATATGAACCTTGTGGCTTATAATGACTGAACTCATTGCGTAATCAACATAAATACCTCTTCGGAGGTTATAAATGGTATGTATACAAGTTAACGACGAGTCGCGGAATCAGCCTCTGTCGAGAATAGGGTGACAATGAAAATATAGCTGTTTATGGGCCTAATCGCAAAACTGTTTCCTCGATATCGATCTCCGTATCAGTATCGTCTCGCAGATTATCACGTGGAGCGAATCGCAGCGTCTGTAGATGGACGCTGTGACCCGGATCATCCAAGACCAGTCCACGGATGTTCATCATCATGCGTCCCACCTTGTGCGGAGAGGGTTAAACTAGAAATCTTCTCATGAGATGAATGTACATACTGCGATGGAAGATGCGCACTGAGCTGGACTATAAGGCACTATGAGAACATATTCGGAAAACCTCCGCGGCTATAATTTTGCTCACATTTGAATACCAATCGGAATATTTGTACCAGCATCAAAGGCTACAAGCAGGGCAAGGCATGCTGCAAAATAACAAGAAACAATAGTCAGCCTCAATGGTTGCCTAATTCGAGTATTCGCAGACCAAACATGATGACGAAGTAAACAATAGAGTCACGAGCAAGTACAGCGACTCTGAATGACAAATGTTCATCCGTCAACTAATGCGGATAGCGCGTGTGGAGCTGCTCACGTCCGGTTCAATCCATGGCGGTACGAGAGTAACTTGTAAGCCGTGAGGAGCATGAGGACACCTGCCATCGTGGTTAGTTCAGTGTGTGGGGCTTACAAGTGTTTGGTTCTGCGCACCCTCTACAGATAGAAAAAATACCCTGCAATATTGGTCGATACAGATTAACATAGAAATAGATTACGCGCACCATACATGCCATTCTAGAGAGCCGCTCATCTTGTTTTCAGTCCAGCAGCCTGGTTGGAACTCGTAAAATAAGATATCTGCAGGGCTGCTTAATACTTAAAGACTGGTGGCGACGGAAAAAATTCACTATGTGAGACACGCCCAATAAGCGTGTGTGAGAGTAGTGCCCCGATGAGAGCAACTACGAAAGGTCAGGTGTAAGGCAGATTAAAACAGGAGGGCGTAGCTCACAGATAAAATAAAATCCCAAAGACCAGATGGCGAGCTTTGATTGTCAGAGTAAGGTGCTTAACATATACAGCCGTGATGGGTCTCAAGAACGGGAATTACCTTGTGATGGCCAACTGCAGGGACCGCAGAACTTAGCTCGCGGAAATGGTTGGACGAACGACCACCTACATAGTGAGCAGACCCGGATGATCATCAGAATTTCCGTGGCACCGAACAGAAATATGGGTAGACTAAAAACTAACTCAATACTGCTCCATTTAAAAGCGAACACAAACCCACCAGAGCCACAGGTGAAAATGAAAGTAGCAGCTAGAAATATATCAGTAAACGGAATATATGCCTTCGAGATACAAGGCGTACAACTGAAACCCAAATAGCAAGTCAACGAGCAGGCTTGGTACTTTGTGGACTAGGAATACTCACAGATTTTGAGAGGGGGAAGATGAATTCGGCTAAAAAAATTCTCAGGTGGTCATTGCAGACTTAAGTAATGTGATACTTACGAATGCAAAGCACCCTATTATTCGAGCGCGTCATTCCCATATGCACAAGAGCAAGAATTAGGCACAACGTACACAAGCAGCAAAGTGAAAAGATAGCGATTCAGGATGAAAATCACTTTTGGCAGCCGCCATCGGAGCCTTGGTGATGTGGTCAAGGTATAACCGCAGTGATTAAAAGTAATCGACAAACGTCCAGATCCATTCAATCTGATTATTTTTGAATGTCATTAACAGCAGATCAAGATCACACGAATCATACCTCCTTATCCAGAGTGATGGCGTGATCATACAATAGCAACGTCTAGAAAGCACCCATGTATAAGTATATGAAGCAAGTTCTACTTTGAAATGGTGGTTACTTACCAGGAACGCGGCTGGTAAGCTCATATTAAATGTCTAAATTGGAAGATGGTCTATGCACAACTCACCAGACAAGTAATCAGACACCTGTGTTTCCCTTAGAACCGTAAGACCATGCGAATCCAATGGAGCATAGTTGGGGGTCGGACGAGACATGGGCGCCGGCATGGAGGTGGAATGACGGACAAGCAGTGCGCTTTTAAGCTACTGACTGCAAACCGACGAATAGAGTGAACAAATGATGCCACGTTCACGGTAAACACTAGATCGCCAACTTTAGACCCCGGGGATAATTCAATACGCGAGGGCAGTTGGGACGGCTTCAGCAATCATCTGGCTTCGCCAGGTGGCCATATGGCATCCAGCGGCCTATCCAGCCAATCGATGTCGTTCTTGGCGAAAAGTTAAGTTCGATCAGCTTCGATCAGATTGCGAGTTGCTTGGAAGAATGTTGGAAGAATGTAATTAACAATTTCAACATGATAAGTGATCTCCATCATATTGGCGGATAGGGATTTATCGGAGTTATGATGGTTCAAGATGACTGCATTCTACTGACGTGGAGAGTGAATATTGTTTATGTAAAGAGGTTGGGATAAGTGGTAACTTATTTTACATTCGATTCAGGTCAGCTGGGAGCCTGATTTGGTGATGCATTTCGATCGGTATCCGACGTCTGCATTTCACCTCGAACAGGGGATGATTACATTTGCTAAAACTCACTGCCGCTACCCGTCGGGTTGATGATCAGAGCCTGCCTCTGCTGGCGTAAACCATCATCTAGATGCATGCAACACTTCGTATGAATACATCGTCGAGACGATGGCTGAATTTCAAACTGGCCTGATGGATGATCGAAGCTTCCTGCTCGAATAGAGGGGATCATTTCCTCTACTGAGGCAGTGTCTCATCAGATTTAACGAAGATTCTCCTCGCTTACAGCAGGACTTGGCTCCACCAGGCAGTGCAAAAAGATCTTTGCCAAGGTAGTGGGTCCAATACTTCCCTCTCGATACCACCTCGACACCTTTTCCGGGCTCTCCTCTCGATCAAGCATCCTACCACCGCTGCTAAGCAAAGTTCAATATTTACTTGCAGTTTATACCAGAGGCCCCCTCCAATAGCCCGAAATATATTTTGGTGGCTGGAGGGTCAACGCGATGGGAAGGCACTTCGAATACTTTGCAATGGTGACTGTGGGCAACGTGCGCAATGAGCACTGACTCAACTACAGTATATGATACATTAATTGTGTACTGTTATGCTCTCGTCTCCTCGAAATATGGATGCAACGTCGACAATCCTACATCAAATTACTGGGGTACCCGAATTCCTCGATGCCCACGAAGTTTTCCTTGATGCTTCTCGCACTAACAAACCTATAATAGAGGCTAATACTTCCAGCCTTGTCATTCGTCCCACTCCCCCTCGCTCCGCCGAAAGGCTGCTGTCCCACAACAGCGCCCGTGCATTTTTCGTTATAGTATACATTGCCTGCTGCATTTCGGAGTTTGTTGGTTGCCGTAAGGAGGGCTGCACGAGAGGAAGAGAAGCTGTGTCGAAATAATGATAAGGTATATGTTCCATAAGAATGAATGACATGAACGAGAATTGGACGCACATAGCGCCCGTAAGGGCATACTGAGTTGTTTGATCAATCAGCTCCAGGGTTTTTTCATAGTCTTCATCTTCGAATACATAAGCCTGTGCCGCAGAAGTGAGGATTAGCATGACGCTGTGGCGAAAGTACACGTACTGTAATGACTGGCCCGAAGATTTCTTCGACCATGGTGACTGACTGGGGATCTTCCGTCAAGATGACGGTAGGCTGGACAAAATAGCCTTTGGAATCATCGCCTGCCCAAGCCGTCAATCAAAACGGAGGAGAAAGAGAACGGACGAAATATCGTACCGGTTCCACCGATGAGGATTTCACCACCAGCCTCTTTGGCTTTTTGAATGTAGCCTATGATTTTGTCATATGCAGGTCGGCCGCTGTGCATAAGTCAGTCTACGAGCACCATAAGGCTATTGAACATACGAACATAACGGGTCCCATAAAGTTACTGAACTCCTGTGGCGCACCCACTTTGATTTTCACAATCTCATCTAGAAGCTGGTCTTTGAAGCCTCCCTTCCAGACGGACGACGAAACATATAGCCTCGACAGTGCGGAACATTTTTGTCCTTCGGAAAGTATTAGCCTGCACGGAATCGCCCAATACACCGTCAGAACAATCACCTTGATACTCAAATGCCCCTCTGACAGTCTGTACGACCGCATTCCTCACCTCCGCGCTCGCATGCACAATGTGGAAATTTTTGCCGCCCGTCTCTCCTACAATCCTCGGATATCCCTTGTATTTATCTAGATTTCCAGCGATGTCTTTCCATAGCTGCTTGAATACATGGGTTGAGCCCGTGAAATGGAGCGCAGCAAAGGCTGGGTGAGAAATAGCTTGTGCTACGACTTCTGGTGGCGGACCGGGGACGAATTGGATTACTCCTGGCGGAACACCTGCTTCAGTAAAGATCTGGTGGATTATGTAGTTGGAGTAGGTGGCGGCCGGTGAGGGTTTCCAAACTACTACGTTGCCGACGATTGCAGGTGCTGGAAAAGAATCAAGTGAGCCAAGACAATACGAAGGTACCGCCGTAGGCACTGACCGCCAGGCAGATTCCCTCCAATGGCAGTAAAGTTGAATGGCGAGACCGCCAACACAAAGCCTTCTAGGGCACGATATTCAACGCGACTATGACGGGAATCGAGTCAGGAACGTCTGTGGTAAACTGGAAGGCACTTACTTCCATGCACCCGCGGCATTTTTGGGCGGTTGCTGAGCGTAGAGTTCTTCGACATATTTGACGCCAAACCGCAAGAAATCAGATAGCTGAAGCATAGAAGAGGTCAATCATTTAAATGTAAATGGTGAGGTGGAACAGAGCGTACCTCGGCAGCGGCATCGATCTCTGCTTGCCAAGCGTTCTTTCCTTGACCCAGAATCGTAGCCGCCATAATCTTATAACGGTACTTTCCGCTGACAAGATCAGCTGCTTTCAAGAAAATAGCAGCTCGATCATTCCAAGGCATGCTCTCCCATTCTGCTTTGGCGGCGAGAGCACCATCGATGGCGCTCGCAACAGTCGCCTGGTCCGCTTCGTGGTATGTGCAGAGGTGATGAGCGTGATCGGCAGGTATAGGTTGTTTGGCAGTTTTCCCTGTCTTCACCTGCATGCAACATAATTATTTCAATTTGTAGCCAGAATCATAAACACGAGCTGACTTACGGGTTTGCCATTCACGATGCAAGGAACTTCAAATGGAAGGCCCTTTTCCATCTGCGCGATTGCTACCTCCAAAGCTTCACGTTCTGCTGACCCAGGGGGATAGGTTCTCTTTCAGGGTATTTAGCACCATTCACCATCTCAAACCACCACAATTAACCCACCATCGGCTCGTTTTCAACTGCCGGGGCTTTAAAAGATCCAAGTTGCGGTGTCGTCATGTCGTCGTTAAGTTTCGAGGTGTGTTACCCTAATTTTTATTGGTGAACTGTCAAGATGTGTGGTGGTAGTCGAGAGCAAACCTGTTCTTGCCGGATCTTGGGCGAAAGTGCCATCGGGACATGTTATTACGATCGAAAGTAGATTATCAGATAAGATTAGATAAATAATATTAGATATATACGTAAGTCCCCCCACGCCTATATCGTCGCCGGCAACCCATCGATCTTCTTCTTTAATCCACCCAAGAACACATACGAATCCAGCACGCTCCCCGCACACCTTGGACACCCCGTAGAATCCGCCGCTTTCGCCAAGAACGCCATCTCAAAAATCACATCAGTAGTCGGTCTTGTCGCTAGCTCCTTCCTCGCCATTGCTTCCCAAACGTTCCACCACTTTGGTGGCGAGAATGTTCTAATCGTCTGCCCATTGCACTGCATGCACTTCACTTCTTCAGGGATTTTGAGCAGTTCCTGAGCAGAGTCCGCGCGCCGTCTGTGTAGATTGAGTAGACGGTGGTATGAGTGTGCTGTGATATGTTTTAGATCATCGGATATGGGACAGTCAAGGACATTGACTTTGAGAGTGTATTGGGATGCAAGCTGAGCTTCTGGTTCAAGCTCATATCGGCTTGCGATGGCGAATACACGAGTGGGTGAGGATTCAAGGAATTGAGGGATGACGAGGATTTTGCGCAGAGTCGATATAACGGAGGGAAGGTCGTATTTGAATGCTGCCGCCATTATGGGATTGAGCTCATCTAGGGTAAGTATAGGAGGGTCTTGAACTGGGTAAATGAATCTCAGAAGGGGGTCAAGCGTTCGACGCAGTTCGGAGACGGGGACGACAGGGATGGAAGTATCGACGGATGGCGCGATTGGCGGCTGAGGTAAAGAGAACATGTCTGTGAAGAAGGGCGACGCTGCTGCGAGTATGCATCGGTGGACTCTGAACTCGGCATCGTCACTTGCAAGCAAGATAAAGTCGGCGTCCGGAGCGTTGAAATTGTAATAAGTGATAGAAGACATAGTAGTTGTGAAAGAAAGGGTTTAAACCTGGAGACCAGCAACAGACGAAGAGATATACAGCAGTCTAACCCCAAGAACACCGATATGATTCAGACTGGGAAGCTGTGCACGGGCTGAGAGAGCGCAAGACAGCATACGATCATCTTTCTGGATTAGGAAATTTAGGGCTTAACTGGCACAGCAACACAGTTATCCACATTCAGTGAATTTCACCAAGGGACGATACATACGCAAAATCAGTGACGGTCATACCGTTCCCGTTGGCGCCTATCTCTATCATCGCTCCTACTTCTCTTCCGATCCTTCTCTCGTGGAAGCGGTGACCTTGAACGTCTGCGTCTGTGATCTCGCTCTCTGTCTCTATCTCTCTCCTTACTCCTGCTGCGTTTTCGCCGCTTCGACAGGCCTTTATCTCCCTCAGGAACATCAAATACCATTCCGTACCCTCCAGCCCGGTCCCGATAGCGTCTGGTTTGCTCAAGATCCTCCCGACCTGCGAATCCGCCGCGCGGGCCTTTGCCACTCCGACCTCCGCGGGGACCCACAGTGGGGTTGTTTGACCAGGAATTGTTCAAACGTGCAACGGATTGTGAGCTGTGGCGCAGATGGGGTTACTTTGTTGAAAACACATGGCTGGGCTGTACGTACAAGTCGACCCATATACGTCGATCGTCCACAAGAACATTTTGCATCTTGAAGTATGCCTGTATCAGGTGTTCGATAAATAGGCAGCCTGGAGTAAATATAAAGGAACACACCTGCTCTGCATCTTCCCTTTTATCAAATTCAATAAATGCATACTGCAATGAATCCCCCGTCTTCTTATCCCTAATGACCTGACAGCTCATAATCATTCCAAACCTCGAGAAGATGAGCTCCAAATCCTCATCCCTGGTCACTGGATTCAATTTGCACACGAATAGAACGTTCTCAGGTGGACGGACATTCGCGAAGGGGAGATCCCCAACCATTTCGAGCGTTAATGCTGAGGCCTCGGCGGCACGGAGACGTTGAATGCGCTCGGCTTCTTCCTCGGGAAGGGTTGCGAGGGGGTCTTCGTCCTCGGCTATGCGGGTCGAGTTATCTGGAGGTCGGGTGGGTGACGACGGTGGTTGAATGAGACCTGGCGGATCTGGGAATGGATCATCTGCCGCAGATGATCAATTAGAGTCATCAATACTGAGCAATATTTACAACTCACCAAGAACGAGAACATGTCTAATTCTGACATCCTTGAAGGGTCTTCCCTCCTGATCCGTAAACACATCGTTCAGTTTATCCAGAGTGTCCAACCCCTCAACTACATGACCAAAGACTGCATGTTTGCCATCGAGGTAATCGATGCCGTCCGCCAACGTGACGAAGAACTGACTCCCGCAACCACCTTTCGTTTTGTTGTGCCCGATTTCAATAGACGGCGCAATGGCCATTGAGACCGTTCCTTTTTGAGTATGTTTGAGGCGGGGCACGAGCTCGGGAGTGAAATAGCGGGGAGCGGTGGCAGAGTTCGTGGTGTTTAGAAGTGACCAGATGGATTCGCCTCCAGTACCTGTTGCCGTTGGGTCTCCTGTCTGCGCAAGAAAATCTTTCGATACTACGAAAATGCACTGTCGAACATCAGTCTGGTGGTAGGAGTCGTCTAGAGCTTACCATTGAAGAACGCGTTGAGGTTGTAATAGTACACTTTACACAGTTTGAGGAAGTTCTCGCAAGTTTTCGGACAGGCGTCGATTTCGAGGTCAATAACTATATCTCCGAGAGAAGTCTCCAGTAGGACCGACATGATTAGGGGGACTGAAAGTTGAGTTATGCGAGGGCATAGGAATTTGCATAATATAGCCGCCGCTGAGTTCGCAGAGCTGGACTGCCTAATTTGTCTATCGGACAAAACTATGCTACATTTTGTCCGATTCCTACCAATTCTCACCGATTCCCTGGAAAGTCTAAAATATAAATTTGGAAGGAAATCAAATATATTTTATATAATGAGTGCCATAAACATTCCCAAATGATAACCCAGA
>Ga0193716_1001300_pt1 | contig 14571 bp, 11 predicted proteins | sample U2c1metaG_FD_145901 | JGI IMG/M metagenome (GOLD analysis project Ga0193716, IMG submission 145901) | Soil microbial communities from a riparian zone of the East river system, Colorado, United States - U2c1 | ecosystem: Environmental > Terrestrial > Soil > Riparian zone | place: USA: East River...
CAAGATTTGATGGGGTCACAAGAACGGACACTGGCGGACAAAAACGGAGAACTGCGATTCGGTTTTTCCGTGAGTGCCAGTCTGTGTCCGTTTGTGTGGCCTCACCCACGCAGTAACTGCTCGCCGATCGCACTCGCGAAGCTCACTCGCGACTTCTGTTCCCTACGCGCCCAGAAGGCCGCGACCAGCGACACCGTCACGGCAAACGCAACAGCCCTGAACCCCAGCGCCGGAAGACCAAACGCGTTCGCGAGAAGTGCCGCGACCGGAAGCGCGCCCAGCGCGACTACGACGAACAGGGCGGAGGAGCGCGTAGTCGCGAGCGCCCGGGACGCGCCGCGCGTGCACGCGACGAGAAGCGCGAGCGCACCGGCGCCGAGCAACACCGCGAGGCTGCGGCCACCGATATCGCTCACATTGTCCAACTCGCCGACGTCGGCCGCGGCATCGGACCACGAGTCCACCGCGTCGCCCGCGGCCTCGTAGCTCGTCTGGTATGCGTCGGAAATGCGCTCCTGCAGCTCGTCGGGCGCGGGGACGTTGAGCGTCGGCGTGCTCGTCGGCATGCTCGCCAGATCGCCCGAATACTCGACCGTCGTCTCGCAAGTGACGAAGGCCGCCGAGTGCGGCATGACACGATTCACGAGCGTGAATGCAGCCGTCGAGGCGCCGACGCCGAGTGAAAGGAGGAGCACGGCGATCGCCGTCGAGCCACGGCGATTGGCGAGGCGGCGGGCAGAGTCGGTTGGCTCGCGAAGATTGTTTTGCATCGGCGTCTGTCCGCGTCTCGAATGGTGTCGGTGTTACCGCTTCTATCCCCGTTCACCAGTTGGATGCGCGGGACGGTCGGATGGTTTACATCACACAGGAATTCCCGCGAAGGGTGGATTGAGGCAGCCCAGTCCTGGCGGCCACGCTCGTCTTGACAGCGGCTCGCGCAGAAGGGCAGCATGGATCGCGCGGATCGCGCATCTGCAGCCGCCGCCCCCACCTCCCCACCCGTCCTCATGCGCATTCGTCCGTCGATCGCCGCCCTCGTGCTGTCCGCTGTTCCGCTCGCCCTCACCGCACAGCGCGCCGCGACCGTTCCCCTCCTCCCCGAGCCCACCGTCGCTGCGCTCGCGAACGAGCTCTCCGGCGCTTCGGCCAAGCGCAACCTCGAGTTCATCACGCGACAGCATCGCATGCGCGCGTCGAAGGGCTTTCGCTCGGCGGCGGATTTCGTCGCCTCGCAGGCCAAGCTCTACGGGCTAGAGGAGGTCACGGTCCACGAGTTCCCGGCGGACGGACACACGATGTACGGAACGCAAAAGGCGCGGCTCGCGTGGGATCCCGAGTTCGCAGAGCTCTGGGAGATGCGCGCCGAGGCGGGGCGCGTCGCTCCGGTACTGCGCATCGCGAGCTTCGAGGACACGCCCGTGGTTCTGGCGGAGGACAGCGACAGCGCGGACGTGACGACGACCCTGGTTGATGTCGGCGCGGGGACCTCGGAAAAGGATTACGCGGGGAAGGATGTACGCGGAAAGCTCGTGCTCACTTCTGAAGCGCCAGGCGGAGTAGTGCCACTCGCCATCGATAAGTTCGGCGCGAAGGGCGTGATCAGCGCCGCGCAGAATCAGCCCAACGCGTGGTCACGCGAAGATGTGAATGCGATCCGCTGGGGGCATCTCGACTCGTTCGAGACGCGACACACGTTCGCGTTCATGGTCTCGCTCAAGCAGTATCGCGCCCTGCAGGAGCGACTGGCGTCGGGCGAGCGCATCACGCTACATGCAATAGTGCGGGCATCGCGCCACCCGGCCACGTACAATCCGGTGACCGCGCTCATTCCAGGGAGCGACAAGAAGGCCGAGGAGATCGTGCTGAGCTGCCACCTCGACCATCAGCGTCCGGGCGCGAACGACAACGCGAGCGGCTGTGCCTCGATTCTCGAGGTCGCGCGCACGCTCTCGAAGCTCATCGCGGACGGGAAGATCGCGCGTCCATCGCGAAGCATTCGCTTCGTGTGGCCGTGCGAAGTCGAGTGCACGCTCGCGCTCTTTCACGCGCAGCCCGAGATGCGCGCGCGCTTCAAGGCGGTGATCCACATGGACATGGTAGGCGGTGGCCCGGTGACGAAAGCCATCTTCCACGTCACGCGTGGACCGACGAGCCTTCCGTCATTCGTGTACGATGTGGGGCAGACGTTCGGTGCCTTTCTCAATCTCGAATCGCAGATGTACGCCGAGGGGACGGGCGGGAAGTATCCGCTCGTCTCGGGCGAGGGAGGAAAGGAGCCGCTGCTCGGCGACCTCGCCGAATTCTCGATGGGGAGTGATCACGAGCTGTACGAGGAGGCGTCGTGGAAGATCCCCGGCATCTACATGAACGACTGGCCCGATCGCTACATCCACACGAACTTCGACACGCCGGGGAACATCGATCCGACGAAGCTGCAGCGCTCCGCGTTCATCGGTGCGGCGAGCGCGCTCTTTCTCGCGAATTTGAAGTCGAGTGATGTGGCTGCGCTGTGGGCGGCGATGGAATCGTCGACGCTTCGGCGCGTGGCGACGATGCTCGATCGCCGCGCGACGCTCTCGCCGAGCGATGGCGCGGCGCTCACGCGCGCCTTCCTCTCGCAGCAGCAGGATGCGTTCGAGTCGATTGCGACTTTTGCTGCGATTCCCGACAGTGTGCGCATCGCTGCGACTGCGTTCTTCCAGCGCCTTCAGAGCGTCACCGGCGCGCCCGCCGCGCCAGAGCAGCCGAGCGGCGAGGGCGCGGTGATCTACACAAGAAATTCGGCGGTGAGCGGACCGATGGTGGTGTTCGGATATGACTATCTCGTCGATCACACGAAGGGAAAGCCTGCGCCGAAGTTGCTCGACTTTCACGGATTGCGCGGAAACGGCGACGAGTACGCCTACGAGGTGCTCAACTTCGTCGACGGCAAGCGCACTGCGCGCGAGATTCGCGATGCGGTGAGCTCGGAATATGGACCGGTCGACATGGCGCTGGTGGCGGAGTATCTGCGTGCGCTGGAGGCCGCGGGCGTCGTGAAGGGCGCGCGATGATTGTTGCGCGCAATCATGGAGCTTTGGGTGTCGCGATGTGGTGCGCCGCCGCGTGGCTGATCCCGCGCGGTGCGAGCGCGCAGGTGACTGCGCCGCTCTCCTTTGGTGTGAAGAGCACGGCGACCGTGCCGCTCATTCCCGAGGCGACCGGCGAGGCGCTCGCCAACGAGCTGTCGGGGTCGGCGGCCAAGCGCAACCTCGAGTACATCACGCGCCTCCATCGCATGCGTGCCTCGAAAGGTTTTCGCACTGCCGCCGATTTCGTCGCTGCTCGCGCGCGTGACTACGGTCTCACCGATGTGAAAGTGCACGAGTTCCCCGCCGATGGCCACACGATGTACGGCACGCAGAAGGCGCGGCTCGGCTGGGACCCGGATTTCGCCGAGCTCTGGGAGGTGCGGGTCGACAGTGGCCGCACGACGCCCGTCACGCGCATCGCGAGCTTTGAAGACGAGCCGGTGATTCTCGCCGAGGACAGCGACAGCGCGGATGTCACGGCCGAGGTGGTGGATGTTGGCGTGGGCGGAACGGATCACGACTACGCGGGCAAGAACGTGCGCGGCAAGCTGGTGCTCCTCTCGGGCCCGCCTACCGATGCGGCGGCACTCGCTATCGACAAGTACGGCGCGAAGGGAATGCTGAGCGACATGCCGAACCAGGTGACGGCGTGGTGGAAGGAAGACGGCAATCTCATTCGGTGGGGACACCTCGACGCCTTCGAAGCGCGCCACACGTTCGCCTTCATGCTGTCGCAGAAGCAGGCGGGTGCGATGCGTGCGCGCCTCGCGTCGGGAGAGCACATCACGCTGCACGCGATCGTGAAGGCCGCGCGGCATCCGTCGAGCTACAATCCCGTGACCGCGCTCATCCCCGGCACCGACCTGCGCAGCGAGGAGATCGTGCTGAGCTGCCACCTCGACCACCAGCGTCCAGGCGCGAACGACAACGCAAGCGGCTGCGCGACGATTCTCGAGGTCGGGCGCACCATCTCGAAGCTCATCGCCGACGGCAAGATCGCGCGCCCCTCGCGCAGCATCCGCTTCGTGTGGCCATGCGAGGTGGAGTGCACGATGGTGTTGTTCAATGCCGAGCCGGAGATGCGCGCGCGCTTCAAGGCCGTGATCCACATGGACATGGTGGGCGGCGCGCCGGTGACGAAGGCGGTGTTCCACGTCAATGTCAGCCCGCTCAGTCTTCCGACCTTCGTCAACGATGTGGGGCACGTGTTCGGCGCGTTTGTGAGCGACGAGTCGGAGGCATACGCCGAGGGCAACGGCGGGAAATATCCGCTCGTCTCAGGTGAAGGCGGCAAAGAGCCGCTCCAGGCGGATCTCGGCGAGTTCAACATGGGAAGCGACAACGAGCTATACACCGAGGGCTCGTATCGCATTCCCGCGATCTACCTCAGCGACTGGCCCGACCGCTACATCCACACGAACCTCGATACGCCCGCGAACATCGATGCGACGAAGCTCCAGCGCGCCGCCTTCATCGGCGCGGCGAGCGTGCTCTTTCTCGCCAACATGAAGTCGTCGGACGTTCCCGCGCTCTGGCTCACGATGCAGAGCGCCGCGCTCCACCGCTCGGCGACAATGCTTGAGCGTCGCGCGAGGCTCACGCCCGCGGAGGCGACGACGTACACGCGCGAGTATCTCGCGCAGGAGCGCGCAGCGTTCGAGTCGATCGCAGGATTCGCGGCGATTTCGGACAGCACTCGTCGCGGCGCCGATGCATTCTTCGGAAAGCTTGGAGAGACGATCGGAGTAAGCGCTGTTCCGTCGCCGGCCAAGACTTCGCCCCTCTACGCGCGCAATCCGGCCGTCTCCGGGCCAACGATCGTGTTCGGCTACGACTACCTGCTCGAACATCTGCACGGCGCTGCGCCACCGCGGTTGTTGTCGTTTACCGGCGCACGCGGCACGGGCGCCGACTACGCGTACGAGGTGCTGAATTTCGTGAACGGGAAACGCGGGGCGCAGGAGATTCGCGACAAGGTGAGCGCTGAGTTCGGGCCGGTCAGCATCGAGCTGGTAACCGAGTATCTGCGCGCCCTGGAAACAGCGGGAATGGTCACGTCTTCCAAATGAAGCTCCCGCATCCACTCACGCTGCTGGTCGCGTGCACGATCATCGCGGCGGCATTCACACATGTCCTTCCCGCGGGGCAATTCGATCGCCACGTCGACGAGGCGACGCAGCGCAGCATCGTCACCGCCGGCACCTATCACCGGGTGGAGGCGAAGCCACTCGGCCCCTTCGACACGCTCGTCGCGATCCCCGACGGGATCATCGATGCGGTGTCCGTCATCGCGTTCGTCTTCCTCGTGGGCGGCGCGTTCGGCGTCGTCGACAAGACGGGCGCGCTCCGCGATGGAATTGACTGGCTCGTGCGACGGCTTGGCGATCGCGGCATTATCGCGATCCCGATCGTCTGCCTCGCGTTCGCGGCCGGGGGCGCGTTCGAGAACATGCAGGAGGAGATCATCGCGATCATTCCGGCGCTGCTCGTGCTCACGCAGCGACTCGGCTTCGATGCGGTCACGGCGGCCGAGATGAGTGTCGGCGCAGCGGCGGTGGGATCGGCGTTCAGCCCGATCAACCCCTTTCAGGTGCTGATCGCCCAGAAGGTGGCGGGAGTTCCGCAGCTTTCGGCGAGCGGCTACCGCGAGATTTTTCTCGCGCTTGCGCTGCTCCTGTGGATTCTCGGCACCATGCGCCACGCGCAGCGCACGCGGGTGCCGGTGGCAGCTGCAGAGTTCGAGACGGAAGCGCGAACCTTCGGCGCTCGCGGCCGCGCCGTGCTCACGATCGTTCTCGTCACTTTCGCGATTTTCGTGTACGGGGTGGCCAAACTCCACTGGGATTTCGACCAGGAGGCGGCGCTCTTTTTCGCGATGGGGATCGTCGTCGGGATCGTCGGCGGACTAGGCGTGACGGGCACCGCGGAAGCGTTCGTGGAGGGCTTTCAGTCGATGGCGTATGCGGCGCTGCTGATCGGTTTCGCGCGGTCGATCTCGATCGTGATGGAGCGCGGGCTGATCATCGACACGGTGGTGAACGGGCTGGCGAGCTCGCTATCGGGACTGCCGACTGCGGTCGCGGCGGTCGGGATGATGGCTGCGCACGCGGCCATCCATGTGCCGGTGCCGAGCGTGAGTGGGCAGGCAGTGTTGACGTTGCCCGTGTTCGCTCCCGTTGCGGATCTGCTGCACATGTCGCGTCAGGTCGCCGTTCTCGCGTATCAGTATGGCGCCGGGATGTGTGAGTTGGTCACGCCGACGAACGGCGCTCTAATGGCAATTTTGGCGGCAGCGGGAGTTCGTTATGACCTCTGGATGCGGGTAGCGGGCCGAATGATTGCAGTGATGGCTGGTGTAGGCGCGCTGGCGGTCATTATTGCTGTCGCGCTTGGTGTGACCTAGCGCACTCAGCGGAAATCAAGGTAGCGAAAATTAGAAGCTCAGACCGCTTGCTTTTTTGGTGTGCAGAGTGGCATTATCCTCGCTAGTAGTAATATGATGGAGGCCACAGTGGCCCCGACTTCGACCGGGCAAGCGGCCCGGCAGAACCCTTCGACATGGAGGCGCGGTGTATCAAAAGCCGAAGGTGGAGCGGTTCGGCACGTTCCGCGAGTTGACCCAGGTCGGTTTTAACGGGACCACGGATGGATTCACCATCTGCGGAATCGGTGGTGGAACAGGCGACGAGCTGTGCGGCGGACCGAATGGTCCTCCGTGCCGTGATGGTTCGCCAGTTCCCGGTTGATCTGGCTCAGTCGAATTGATTGAGGACTGAGGGGCAGTCAGCTACGGCTGATTGCCCCTCGTGTTTTTTTATCCAACCACACGAGGCACGATCACGCGAAGGCTGCGCGGTCGAGAGCGAAAGTGTAAAGGTGAGCTCATCCGGTGCACCTCCCCATCCGCAGCCACGAGCACGTGACTGCGGCGGGTCTCGATCACGAAGTCGTCGGCTGTGAGAGCCTCGAAATCTCGTGCCTGCTTGAGACGCCCAAAAAGAGCTCCGATCGACAATCGCACGAGCGCCGCGCGCCCGTGCTTCTTGACGATGTAAACGCTGAGTGATCCTTGCTCGAGCGACGAACGCTTGCCGATCCTGAATCCCTCCATCTGATATTCGTTGTTGCCGACGAACACGATCGGCGTGACGTACACGCGCTTCTCGGAGCCCACTTTGATGCGCACCGTCAGGAACGGATAGCGCCGAAGCACCGAGAGCGACGCCCATGCGAACGAGCGCCACTTGCCGCGACCCAGCCGAGCCTCCTGACGCTCGCGATCGCGCACGATGTCGGGGTACATCCCGAGACTCGAGTTGTTGATGAAGACGCGGCCGTTCACCTCGCCGACATCGACCGCGATGACATTGCCGTCGACGATGTTCTGCACCGACTCCTCGAGCTGGAGCGGGATGCCGAGGTCTTTCGCGAAGTGATTGAGGGTACCGAAGGGGAGAACGCCGAGGACGATCTCGGTACCGGCGAGCGCGCCCGCCGCGGTGCTGATGGTTCCGTCGCCGCCGGCCGCGATGAGCATCCTCGGGCGCTCGTTCACCGCCTCGCGCACCAGCGTGTCGATGTCGGCGCCCGACTCCGCGAAGCGGACGTCCACTTCGATGCCCGCCGCGAGGAAGAGCGCCGTGAGTGTCCGCGCGCGATCCGCCGCGCGATGATTCCCCGCGCTTGCGTTGATGAGGACGGGTACGATGGAGGAGCTCAACCGCCGCTCCCGAGCGTTATGGCAACGCCTCGCGCTCGGGCAGCGGGTCGTCCGAGACGATACTCGAGCCTTCGACGTTCGAACCGTCGCCATTCGAACCATAGTACTCGTCGACGCACGTCGAGATGACGTAGTTGAGGCGATCGTCGCCGTGCACCGACTGCACGCGCGAGATGCCAGCCGGCATCGCCGACCACACCTCTTTGATCAGCACGAGCAGCTGCTCGGCGCGCAGCCCTGCTCGTCGCGCGTCCGCGCAAATCTCGCGCAGCGAGGCGCGAAGCTCGCGCCGTTGCTCGGGCGCCGCATCCGCGCTCTGCGCGCGAACGTCGCGAAAGGATGTCTCCAGACTCGAGCGCAACCGACGATTCGCAGTGCCGACGGCGCTCTCGCCAACGGACACATCGAATGTCGTATGATTCTGGGAATCCGGATGCATATGCTCCTCGCCGATCGGCGACCGATCGTCGCCGCGGGGACTGGGGAAGTCCGCGCGGTCGATGAAATGAGTCGCATACTATTCTTGCGATTGGAGCGCACGGTCCGCAATAGTCCAAAAGAGTAGTCGCTCCGATATACCAGATGGTTACAGCCTCGCGTGTACTTTGTTGTACAGATCGCTGGCTCGCAAAAGGGGGCATTTCATGGTTCAACCCGCGAGGGCGCTAGCGGTTGCCATCGCCGCGGCCGCAATCGCCGGATGCGGCTCCGATTCGAATGGGCCGACGCCGGCGGCGCGCACGCTCTCCATCAGTGCATCACCGCGCCAGATTCCGCCACCCACCGGAGCGGACTTCGTTGCGGCCTTCGACCTCGCCTACGGCGCGGGTGCGCGCGGACAGCTCATCGCGGCCACGTGGAAAGAGCTCGAGCCCACGAGCGGCGCGCTCGACGTGTCCTCGTTGATCAACCAACTCGATTACGTGCCGGGGCGCATGCCCACGATCTACGTGGGCATTCAGCTCATCAACACGGTCGCGAAGGAAGTGCCCGCCGATCTCGCGGATACCGCGTTCGATGCGCCGGTGATGCGCACGCGCTTTCACGCACTCATCGATGCGCTTGCGACGGCGCTGCCAGGAACAGTGACCTATCTCTCGATCGGCAACGAGGTCGACGGGTATCTGCAAGCAACGAATCAATGGACGCAGTATCGAATGTTCTATGAAGACGCGCTCGACTATGCGCACACCAGGATGCCCGGCGTGCGCGTGGGAGTGACTGCGGGCTACGATGGACTGGTGGGCGCGTCGCGCGCACAGATGGCAACGCTGAATACGCGCAGCGACGTCATCATGCTCACCTACTATCCGATCGGCATCGGCTTCGCGGTGGGCGCACCGACGATCGCGCGCACTGCCTTTCCCGCGATGCTCACCGCCGCAAACGGAAAGCCCGTCGTGATCCAGGAGCTCGGCTATCCCGCCTCGCCGCTACTCGGCTCCAGCGACGCGATGCAGGCCGAGTTCTTTGCCGACGCGATCGATCAGTGGTCGAAGATCGATGGCGCACGAATGCCGTACGTGAATCTGTTTCTCCTGCACGACTTCACCGAAGAAGAGTGTCACGCCTTCGGCGACTACTACGGCATTCCCGACAACGCGGAGTTCGAGGCGTACCTGTGCACGCTCGGGCTGCGGCACGCGGACGGCACGCCGCGCCCGGCGTGGCAGGCGGTCGTGACCGCCGCCCGCGACGCAGGGCTACCGGTGCAGTGAGTGCGTCGCGCGATCACGGCGCGGTGTCGTGCTTCGCGCGATCGAGGATGTGGAGATCGGCGGCTACTCGATTCGGAAGGGGACCGTGATTCTCGCGTGTCAGTATTTCGTGCATCGCGATTCGCGGTGGTGGTCGGAGCCGGAGCGCTTTCGTCCGGAGCGATGGTCGGAGGCGACGAAGGACCGACCGAAGTTCGCGTATTTTCCGTTCGGCGCCGGCACGCGCATCTGTGTGGGGGAGCACTTTGCGTGCATGGAGGGGATGCTCGTGCTGGCGACGATCGCGCAGCGGTGGCGCATGTGTTACGAGGAGGTGAGCGCGCCGGTGCCGGAGCCGTTGGTGACGCTTCGGCCGCGCGATGGCCTGGAGATGCGGATGCTGCCGCGCAGGGGTTAACCCTCGACGCGGCGAAGTAAATCGTAAACAGATGGTGACATAGGGCGCGAATAGTGTGAGATTGTACATAGGAGGTTCGATGCGTTCGCGTCGATCTCCGCTGATTCTCACATCGAGGTGGTTATGTCGGGCCGACGGATTTCGACGCTTTGCGCCTTCGTGATTTCGTTCGCGAGTGTAGCTACGGCGAACGCTCAGAGTACGTCGCTCGATCAGGCGAAGACCATCTACCAGACGGTTGACGCAACGGGCGGCTCCGATCGCGCGTCGCTCGAGATGGCGCGCGCACGTGAATCGATCCGCGCCGCCGATTCCGCCGAGGCGCAGGGACGCGACAAGGCAATCATCGATGCGATGGCGACGCAGGCGCTGCACGATGCGCAGGCGGCCGAGACGGCGAATAGTCGCATCCACGATCGGCAGGTCGCCGACAGTTTGCATGCGTACCGTCTGACGCAGCTTGTGGCGCTCTCGCAGCGACAGCGCGATGAGCTATTCAAGCAGAATCAGCTCTCGCACGCGGAGATCGTGGACCTGCGCGCGCAGAATCTGTTGACGGTGACGCAGGCGGATTCGCTCCGACTGCAAGTCGATTCGCTCAAGGCCTCGGCCGCGAGCGCGCAGGAGCTGAGCGCACGACAGCTGGACTCTGCACGCGTGATGCAGGCGCAGGTGGTGCGGCAGCAGGACTCGCTGCGCATCGCGCAGGCGGCGGCGAATGAGGTTCGGACGTCGTCGGGGCGGCAGACCGACTCGCTTCGCGCAGTCGCCGATCGCGCGCAGCGACAGGTGGACTCGATCCGCTACGCGAACCAACAAGCTTCGCGAGTGGAGACTGAGGCGGAGCGGCTGCGCACCGACTCGCTGCAACGTGTGGCACGCCTGGCGACGCAGGAGTCTGACTCGCTGCGGCGGCTCGTTGGGCGGAGCGCTTTCATGCGCGACTCGCTGCGCACGCGCGATTCGGTGCGCGCGACGTCGGATCTGGCCGCGCGCTCGCAGGATTCACTTCGCATCACGACTGCCGTGCTCGAGCGATCGCGGGTGCTGGAGCAGCTGCGCGTGGACTCGATGCAGAAATCGCAGGCCCTCGCCGCACAGCTCGCGGACTCGGCGCGAGCCACGTCCGCGCGTGCATCGCTGAAGGCGTCGGCGGCGGAGCGTCAGCGATCGGACTCGCTGGGCAATCTCCGACTTGATTCGCTGCGACGCTCGGCCGCGCAGACGCAGCGTCAACGAGACTCGGTTCAGGCGCTCGCAACCACATCGGCCAAACAGGTCGACTCGCTACGCAGCGAGGCGGCATCGGCATCGCGCACACGCGATTCGCTCCGCACTGATATGGAGGCGCGCACGAAGCTGAGCGCGAGCGTGTCGGAGTTGAGTCGCACGGCGCCTGCTCTGCGGACACCGACGCTCTCGCCGCGTGGACTGGTGGTGACGGTCGGTGATGCGTCGTTCATCAATGGCACCACGGCGGCGGGACCAAAGACGCTCGAGAAGAGTGCCAAACGCGATCTCGGTCGACTGACGCCGGTGGTTGCGGAGTATGCGAACTACCACATCACGGTGGAGGGATACGCCGATTCGACGGCGCGCATCGAGAAGGGCGATGCGCTCGCGGACGCGCGCGCGCAGGCTGTGCTCGAGGCGCTGGTGGCGGGAGGGTTGGATGCGGGGCGAATCGAGTCACGCGCGATGGGGCACGCGCAGCCGCTCGCATCGAACGCGACGGTCGCGGGACGCAAGACGAACCGGCGCGTGGAGATCGTGATCGTGGGGTCGGCCACGCCGTAGCTGATCGAGCTGCAAAGTTCCATTCGCGGCGCCGGGCGCACGAAACCCGGCGCCGCGCGTGCGCGTAGGCTGAAGCATGACATCACGCATCAGAAATATTGTCGCGCTCGGCGCGATTCTCATCGCTGCGAGCTCCGCACTCATCTCGTCGCGCGGTGCTGCTCAAGTGGAGAGCGCCCTCGCCATCACGAATGTCACTGTGATCCCGATGGATCGGGAGCGCGTGCTACGCGCGCAGACGGTGCTGATCCGCGGCGGGCGTATCGTGGCGGTGGGTGCCACGGGCAGCGTCGCGATACCCTCGAGCGCGATGAAGATCGATGGCACCGGGCGCTTCCTCATCCCGGGGCTCGTTGACGCGCACGTGCACTACGACGAAGACGCGCCGGGTACCGACCCACACATCGACGCGATCAACGCCGAGTATTCGAGGCTCTTCCTCTCGGCCGGCGTGACCGAGGTGATGAATCTGTGCGGGTCCGCGAAGAATCTCGCGCTGCGCGACTCGATCGCGCAGGGCGAGGTCGACGGGCCGACGATGCTCACGTCGCCGCACTGCTTGAACGATTCGACGATGACGGAAGCGCAGGGAGAAGCTGCGGCCACGCAGGCGAAGCGCGACGGCTACGATTTTCTCAAGGTCTACTCGTTCCTGTCGACGGACGGACTTCGCGGCATCATGGCCGCGGCCAGGCGCGCGGACATTCCGGTGGTTGGGCACATTCCCCAGCGCGTGGGGACGCAGGCAATGCTCGAGAGCGGTGCGGTCGGCATCGTGCACGCGGAAGAGTTTCTCTACAACGCGCCGTTCCGTTTGCAGTATGGTGATCCGCGTCCAGGCGCGGTGCAGCTCGACACCACGCGCATCCCGACCCTCGCGCATGCGGTGCGCTCGGCGCGCGTGGCGGTGACGCCGACGTTGATCGCGTACTCATCGATCATCGACGAGGCCGTGAGCCTCGACAAGGTGCTAGCGGAGCCGGACCTGCGCCTCGTGTCGAATCAGGTGAAGAAGTCGCGCGGCTGGTACGCGGCCGACAACGATCGCGCGAGCAGACTGGGCGCGCCGATGCCGCTGAGCCGCTTGCGCCTGGGACTCGAAATGCAGAAGCGGCTCGTGCGGGCCTTTCGCGACAGCGGGGTGACACTGCTCGCCGGAACCGATGCGGGCGGATCGATTCCGATGGTGCCGGGGTGGTCGCTGCACGACGAGATGCAGTTGCTCGTGAGCGCGGGGCTCACCCCGTATCAGGCGCTGCGCGCCGCGACCGCGAACGCGGGCGAGTTCTTCGCGCGGCACTTCCACGCCGGCGCGAGCGGCACGATCACGCCGGGCGCGCGCGCGGACCTCGTGCTGCTCGATGCGAATCCGCTCGTGGATATTCGGAATACGCGGAAAATTCAGGGAGTGGTGTTGCGCGGCGAGTGGGAGGCGAGGGAGCAGGCGGGGACGCGGTAGCAATCGCGCTGCAGTGTCAACGCGCAAGCACAAAACTTCTTTTGATACGGACCACAAACGGATTTAACGGATTGAACGGACTGATCGAGCCCGTAGGCGAATCCATCTCGCGTGGCGGGACATTTATTTTGTTTGTGAACTGCTCCCCAACTCGCAGCTGTCCGTTCAGTCCGTCCATTTCGTTTGTTGTCGGTTTTCCAACAGCACGTACCTACACTCTAGGCACAGACTGCTTTCGATACGGACAACAAACGGACTTAGCATCACGCGAACTGGAGCACGATCTCCAGCAGCTCGTCGTATGCCTCGCGCATCACGCTGTGATCTTTTTTCAATTTCGGATGCTTCGAGCATCCAGTCCGTTCACTAATTCGACACAACTGGCGCTACCGTCGTAGTGCCATGTAGAGCGAGGTTCTTCACATGAGCCTCACGTCTGTCACCATCCGCCCGCTCCGCACCGCCGACGAGCCCCGCTGGCGCGAGCTCTTCGATGGCTACGTCCGCTTCTACGAGCGCGCGCCCTCGGAACCCATCACACGCCACTTGTGGCAGCGCCTGCACGATCCCGCGTCGTCGGTGTTCGCCATCGTCGCCGTGGACGCGAATGATGTCGTCATCGGCATCGCGAATTGCCTCATCCACGAGAACACCACGCAACTCGCGCCCGTCTGCTATCTCCAGGATCTCTTCGTAGATCCGGAGCGCCGGCGCGGCGGTGTTGGGCAGCAGCTCATCGACTGGCTGCTCGCGAAGGCGAAGAGAGAAGGATGGTCGCGGCTCTACTGGCACACGAAGGAAACGAACTACCTCGCCCGCATTCTCTACGACAAGTACGCGCCGCACAGCGGATTCCTGAAGTACTCGATCGACATCCGCTAGCGCATCCAATTACCAGGAGAAGAGCGTGAAGCACCTGATGCAGACAGCGGTCGCCATGGTAATGACCACAATCATTTGCGTCTCAATTCCCTGCGCCGGCCTTTCGCAGTCACCCGCGTTGCACGATGGACAGCACGACTTCGATTTCAACATTGGCGTGTGGCACACCCACATCACGCGAATCGTCGATCCATTCGCGAGCAGCTCGGCATCCGTTGAGCTGAACGGAACCGTGACCGTGCGCAAAGTGTGGGATGGCAAAGCGGAACTGGAGGAGATCGAAGCGGATGGGCCGAAAGGCCACTGGGAGGGTCTCACGCTCTTCCTGTACAACCCGAGTGCGCACCAGTGGAGTCAGTCGTTCGCGAACAGCAAGGCCGGGATCCTGTCGTCGAATGTCGGCGAGTTCAAGGATGGCCGAGTCGTGCTGGTGGGTCAGGACAACAGCGTGAGTGACAAGACGATTTTGGTAAGGGCCGTGTGGTCCGACATCAAACCGGAATCGCACCAATACGAGGAGTTTTATT
>Ga0193716_1001301_pt1 | contig 14568 bp, 8 predicted proteins | sample U2c1metaG_FD_145901 | JGI IMG/M metagenome (GOLD analysis project Ga0193716, IMG submission 145901) | Soil microbial communities from a riparian zone of the East river system, Colorado, United States - U2c1 | ecosystem: Environmental > Terrestrial > Soil > Riparian zone | place: USA: East River...
TTTACGAGGACAACAGCGTGCTCCTTCGTCCGCTGCCGCTCGCGAATCCCGAGCGGATCGTTCGCGTGTACGACGATCTGAAAGGCGCCGGCGCGAACGACGTAGGGTTGTCGGTGCCCGAGCTCGAGGACCTGGCCACGCGCGCGGGCGTGTTCGACGATGTGAGCGCGACATTTCCGGCGAGCGCTGCACTCGCGGGCGGCGATCGTGTCGAGCGAGTCGAGCTACTTGCGACAAGTCCGAACTACTTCGAGCTGCTGCAATCATCTCCGGCGCTCGGCCGCGTCTACGGCCGTTCGGAGTGGAAGCCTGGATTCCTCGGGACCGTCGTGATCAGCGATGCACTCTGGCGTCGGCAGTTCGATGCGGCCGATGACATCGTCGGCAAGACTATTCGCCTCGACGAGGATCCCTACACGATCATCGGCGTCATGGCGCCCGACTTTCGCCATCCGGGAACGACACTGAGCGGCGACGTCGACGTGTGGGGAGGTGCGGGTTTCAGCGGCGATCCGTTCCCAACGCCGCCCACTCGCGCGCGCATTCTTCCCGGAGCGATTGCGCGACTGAAGCGCGGTGTGACTCTCGAGCAGGCACAGGCGCGTCTGAACGCGTTTGGGGCTGCGCTGCAGCGCGAATATCCAAACGACTACCCGCAGCCATTGCGGTGGTCGCTGCGAATCGAGCCCGTACTCTCCACGCTCACTGGCAACGTGCGGCCGACGCTCGTCATCCTGCTCGGCGCGGTCAGCTTTCTCCTGCTGATCGTGTGCGTCAATCTCGCGAGCCTCATGCTCGCACGCTCCTCCACACGCATGCGCGACTACGCTCTCCGCCAAGCGCTCGGCGCCTCGCGCGGCCGCATCGTGCGACAGCTCCTTACGGAGAGTCTGCTCGTCTCGATAGTAGGTGGTCTCGCTGCGATGATCGCGCTCAGACTCTCGCTCGGGACGATTCTCGCCATGCTACCGTCAGACCTTCCACGACTCAACGAGATTCACGCGAGTTGGCAGATCGTCGTTGCCGCGCTTGGGCTCTCGCTCGCGACGGGCGTGCTGATCGGATTGGCGCCGGCGTACTACGCCACCGGCGCCGACGCGAATAGGCAGCTCAAGGAAGGTGGCCGCAGCGGCACAGGAGCCGGCACGCGACAAAACCGCTCGCGCAGTCTACTCGTGGTCTCGCAGATCGCGCTCTCGGTCGTACTTCTGATTGGTGCCGGCCTGCTGATCCGCAGCTTCGCCATCGTGCTCAGACAGGATCCGGGGCTCGATCCCACGAACCTCGTGACGGGACAAATCTGGATTCCGGTGCCCAACAACCCGGCGGCGAACAAGTATCTCGATCCAACGAAGCAGTCCGCGTTGGCGCAGCAACTGCTCGAACGTCTGTCGTCGCTTCCGGGCATCGAAGACGCAGCGCTCGGCACTCCTGCCGATGTTCCCATGCTCGCGGGCACGAACAACGCGCGCCCCTTCACACTTCCCGACGAGAGCACGACGCAGCAGGATGACCACGCCGCCAAGTTCGGCTCCGTCAGCCCGCTGTACTTCGATGCGCTCAAAATTCCGATCGTGAAGGGACGCGTGTTCACCTCGTACGACAATATTTCGGCGCCGAAGGTCGCAGTCGTCAACGAGGCATTCGCGCGCAAGTTCTCGCCCCGCCGCGATCTCGTCGGCCGGCGACTGAGCGGCGGGCGTGGCAATGTCGTTTTCGAGATCGTGGGCATCGTCGCCAATGTGCGCGAGAACGGCCTCGACGCGGAGATTTCGCCGCGGGTGTATTTCTCGATCCTGCAGCGCCCCACCGTTGCGCTCTCCGTGTTTCTGCGCTCGCACGGTGAGCTGCAGTCGACGAAGGATGCGCTCGCACGCACCGTGCACGAGGTCGATCCCGATTTGCCGACCTTCGGCGTACGCACGGTGCGCGAGGTGATGTCCGCATCGATGGCTCGGCGGCGCTTCTCGGTTTCGCTGATGTCGGCGTTCGCGCTGGCTGCGGCACTTCTCGCCGCCTTGGGCATCTATGGTGTGATGGCGTTCCTCGTCGGCCAGCGCGGGCCGGAATTCGGACTTCGCCAAGCGCTCGGCGCCACGCGCGCGGATATCCTGAGGTTGGCGTTTCGCCCCGGACTCGTGCTTGCGGCACAGGGCACGATCATCGGGCTCGTCGTCGCGTTCCCCGCCACTCGTCTCATGGCCTCACTGCTGTTTGGCGTCTCGGCTCGCGATCCCATCACCTTCATCGCGGTGCCGGTTTTTCTCGCGGTCGTTGCGTCCGTGGCCTGCCTCGCTCCCGCGCGACGGGCAACGCGCGTCGATCCGATCGTGGCACTCAGAGGATAGCCACGCAGGGGATTTTGGATCACGCGCAGGCTTACCAAGGCCGAGCTCCGCGCGTGTCGCTACTCGGGCGACGTCTTGTCCGCCTGACGCTGCGCCGCGGCGACCAGGCTATCGGCGCGCGCATTCGCCGCACCAACGATCGCCGTGGCCTTGTCGTTCGCTTGGTTGCGAAGCTTCTCCGCGGCTGGTTTCGCGGCAAACTGCAGCAGGGGATTGCCGCTCGACTTCGCTACGAGCGAGTCGGCCTGTCGGTTGCCCTCCAGCTTCACCTTGTCCGCGAGCGCCTGCGCGTCCTTTCGGATCTCCGCGGCCCGCTGCTGTGCCTCCTGCATCAGCCGCGTCGCCTCCGCGGACACCTTCGTCGTGACGGCCTCCTTCGCAGTCGACGCCACCGACGAAGTGAGGCTACTGACGTCGACCTTCACAGAGGGGCTCGTCACAGTACCGCCAATCTGAATCGCCAACGGAATCTCCGGCGCGGCCGCGAAGTTGATGCCAGCGTTGCCCGCCTTCGACACCAGTCCCGCGATGGCGTCGTTCGCGGCGCCGCCGAGCATCGCTCGAGGGACACGAAGTCCGAGCGTGTACAGCAGCGATTGATCGAGGCCGTTGGAGCCCGCGACGTTCATGGTGATGCCCGCGGCCTTCACGTCGAACGGCTTCACGCTGAGTCGCCCGTCCTGGATCGCGAACGCCGCCTTGAGCGGCTGCAGCGTCGGATTGTTGAGGAACTGCAGCTTGGTGACATCCACGATCTTTTGCATCGCCGGAAAGTCGTGAAGGGTGAGCACCGACGTCGCGTGCGTCCCGTCGCCGCTGAGCGTCTGCAGCTGCGGCAACATGTTTTTCCCGAGTGTTCCGCTGAGATGCAGCGCGGTGGTGACGGTGCCACTCGCGTATTTCGCGATGGGCGCAAGCGCCTGCACGGTCGTGAACGCCTTGAACGCCGACGGGATGTCGACGCTGTTCATTTTGTAGGCAACGTCGAACATCGGGATGGTGGGAGTCGTCGTTTCGTACCACCCGTCTACGCCGATTTGTCCGCCCAGCGCATTCATCGTGAAGTTGTCGAGCGTCGCCCGCTGATTCTTGATGCGCACGCGCCCACGCGCGTTGGTCATCTCCAGCTTGGCGTAGGTCAGCTTCGCGACGGTGGCGTCGAGTGTGAAATCGATCTTGGGTGGCACGGGGATGATCTGAAGGTCGCCACCGCCTGTCGCCCACTCGTCGAGGTTGAAGCGGTTGCTCCGCACCGTCGCCGTTCCGCTTAGAGTGTCGTCCTGAAGAACGAAGCCGAGCAGATTGTCGAGCGAGCCTGACGCCTGGAAGTCGCTGCTCCCGATCGATCCGGTGAACGACTTGAGGAGCGCGTGCTGCGGCGCGAGCGTGAGCGACGCCTGCTGAATCGCGAGCGGGTGCGGCAGCGACGCACCTTTCATGGTGATGCCGGCAGCGTCCACACTGCCGCTAGCGGCGACTTTCGCGTATTGCTGCTTGCGGATGTACGACATCCGCGTCCGCACGGACGCATCGGCGGCGATCGTACCGGCGAGCTGCTCGATTCCCTCGAGCTTGACCGTGCGCCGGACGTCCGACAGATCGACCTTGCCGGTCACGCGCGCGTCGACATCCGGATCCGAGATCGGCGTGCGGAGCACCATGTGCGCGTCGATCGGGTTTTGGCCGAGCACGACGTGAAAGCGATCGAGCTTCACGACGGTGCTGTCGGCGCTCCCACCGGGATTCTCGAGGGAGAGATCGACGAAGATGGAGCGCGCTGGAAGTGGGAGGTCGGGATACTGGAAGGTGGCGTCGTTCACCTTCGTATTTATCGCAAACGACGGAAACGCGCTCGCGCCGTATTCGCCCTTCACTCGGCCATCAACCGTAAAGCTCCCCGAGGTCTTCACCTTGTCGAAGTCGTGCGCATAAATCGCCGGTACCAGCGAAAGGATGCTTCGGAAGTCCGTCGTCGGCGCCTTGAACGCGAGGTCGAGCGCCGTCCCCTTAGTGTTGGAAGCGACCGATCCCGAGACTGCGAGCTTGAGGTCGTTGAGCGAGACCTCGGTCTTCGTCAATGTGTAACGCTTGTTCGCGAGATCGGCCTGCACATCGGCATCGAGGCCGAGCGTGACGTGATTGAGATACGTGATTCCCGCGAAGGTGACCGTCGCGCTGTCGGCGTGGGCACGGGTAAGGATCGCGACCTGGCTCTGGCTGAGATCTCCGCTCAAGGTCTGATCGAAGCCCACCAGCGACGCCGTGAGTTTCGACTGTTGATTGTCGAACACGATGGAGGCGTCGCTGATCTCGAAGCGGCGGAGACTGACCGCGAACGGCTTCGACGTCTGTGTCGTCGCCGAAGCCGCGGATTTTTTCGTGATGTCCCAGTTGGCGCTCCCGTCTTCGAGCGCGATGAGCGTGAGGCGCGGCTGGTCGAGCTCGATGGCGCGAACGATGAGCGGTTTGCCGCCCATGACGTTCCCGAGCACGCTCGTCAAGTCGAGTACGACGCCGAGGTGGTATACCGCAGCGAGGGTGTCGTTTTCGAAGCGGCCGGTGCCCACCGCCGTGAGCTCATCGAGCGTGAGCGTGAGGTGCGGAAAGTTCTTAAGGAGGGAAAGGCCGGCGTCTCTCCAGTCGACGTGCGCGGCGACATTCCGATTGACCTCGAGCTTCGCGCGCTGCGCGATCCGGTCGCCGAGGAGCAGGGGAAGCGCAATCAGCAGCACGATCACGATTGCAATGAGCGCCGAGAGTGCGATCACGATTTTTTTTGCAGGCTGTCTCATCAATCACCTGGTTAGACCAACGGCGGCGTCGTCGGAGCGCACTGGCATGAACCGCCAATGATGCACGCCGATGCGGGGCGACACCGGACTCAATCATACTATAACTGTCCGGGTACGGGCGACGCGACGCGTCCAGGTGGCGAAGGGGTGCGGAATTCGCGCGCGTACCCGAAAGGGGCAGTCCTTCAATACCTCGTCGAGCTCGTCAGCCGGCGCGGCGTGCGACACGGGGAGCGCCGACGGACGTGCTTTGCGGGGCGTAGTGGCAAACTCAGCGCAGATGCTCCAGTATTTGAGCACGCTGAGCGCTCATCATCCTCTTGCCCCACACTCTCGTGCGCCGATTCCTGTCCACGCTCGTCGTCGCTGTACCGCTCCTCGCGGCTGCCACCGCCGCGATGAGCGACAAGTCCTACTCGGTCGGCCGCATCGAGACGCCCAAGGGCGAGATTCTGTTCGTCTTGTTCGATCGTACGCCGCATCACAAGGAGAGCTTCATCAAGCTCGCCGCGAGTCACTACTGGGACTCGCTCACGTTCAATCGCGTGATCCCGAACTTCGTGGCGCAGGGCGGTTGCCCTGATACGCCGGCCGGCTTCAGCGGCTCACCGTATCTGCTCGCGCCCGAGTTCAGCGACAGCATCAAGCACGTGTACGGCGCCGTCGGCGCGGGACGCGACGACAATCCCGGCCAACTCTCCGCGGGCTGCCAGCTCTACATCGTCGCGAACAAGGACGGGCTGCCTCGCCTCGACAATCACTACACCGTCTATGGGCAGGTCTTCAAAGGGATGGACGTCGTCGAGTCGATCGTTGCCGCGCCCAGGGACTCCGCGAACAAGCCGTTCACGCCGATCACGCTGCACATCGATGTCGTTTCGATGTCGGCCGACGACCTGAAAAAGAAGTACGGCTACGTCCCCAAGTAGCGATTCGAAAGAAAAATCCTCAGATAACGGCGGGGTGACGGTCAGGCGGCTCGCCGGATAACGGGGCGCGCGCATCATGCGCGCACGACGCCCCGCATCCGGAGGAATTTTGTGAATTCGAGCTCGATCTTTCGCCGCGCTCTCGCCGCGCTGCTGGTTCTCTGCTGTGCGTTTCCGGCCGGCTGCAAGAAAAAACCGGCGGTGCAGACGGCCCAAACTGCTCCACCGGCGCCTCCGCCCGCGCCACCGCCGGCCGCAGCTCCATCCTCGCCGGGTTCTCCCGGCTTGGTGCCTGACTCCACGGCCGGCGGCCCACCTCCGCCCGCGTGGATCCAGAATCCAGTGGTGACTCCGGGCACGGTCGTGCTCAGCGCGCTCGATCCGAAGACGATGACGCCGAGTCAGATTCAATTCGGCGTGGCGCCGAAGCGCAGCCCGAACGTCGACTACCAGCCTGACGTGATCGTGATGGAACAGGGCGACAAGGCCATCAAGTCCGTTGCGAGCGACGGCATGACGTGGACCTTCGACGCAAACGCCCCGCAGGTGAGCGACTTTCAGGTCGGCAAGATCGTCTTCGCCACCGGTCGCGCGGTTGGACGTGTGTTGATGCTCAAGCAGAACGGATCAACCGTGAATGCGATTCTCGGCCCTGTCGGCCTCGAGGACATCGTTCAGCGCGGACGCTTCGTCATGGAGCAGAAGATCGATCCAGACAAGATGATCTCCTACGTGGCGCCGGACTATCCGGGCGCGAACGACTCGGCATCGCTCAGACAGACCGCGATGCTCGGCGGGGGAGTGCGCGACCAGGGTGTGCTCGTCTCGACGTCCTCGCACGGGCAGTGGATCCCGACCGCCATGACTCAGCGCAACCGGATCGACGCGCGAAGCGCCGGCGCGCGCCGGCATCTCCCGCGCTGGGCGAGAGAGAACTTCGAGGCGGCCGATCGCGAGCTCGCGAGTCTGCGCAGACGACAGGTGCCCGGAATTCCAGGGATGCCGCAGGGTGTGCCGCACGCTCCGACGATTCCCACGATCGATCCGGGGCCGACGAAGGTGACGGGACCGCTGCCGCAGGTCAACATCAACAACGGTGACGTCAGAATCGAGAACGTCGAGAACAATTCGTACGTCGGTGTTCAGTATTACTACACGCCGAAGGGCAACGGTATGGGGGCGACCGCGGCGGGCTTCATCGCCATGGAGGCACCCACCGTGCGAGTTGTGCTGTCGTTCAACAAGGACGGTGTCGACAGCGCCGGCATCAGCATCGTTGGCGCGGCCGGACTCAAGTTGCGCGTCGATGGGCACAGCGCCGTCGACAAGGTGATCAACTTTCACCTCGAGCACTTCGTACCGATCGACATCAGCATCCCACTGGGAGGTCCCTTTCCACTTTCGCTCACCTTCGCGACGTTCTTCAACCTCAACTCCGGCTTCAGCGCGAAGTCGACGATCATGGTCGACGAGGGTGAGTACAGGTTTTCGGGGTTCATCTGGGCAGGCCGTACCGCGCAAGGCGGCTGGTCCGTGGCAACACCCACGAACTTCAGTGCGGTGAAGAGTGTCGGTAACGCAGCGGCCGGCCTCTCTCTCGGCATCACGTCGCTGGACCTTGCGTTCGGTATCCGCTCGATGGTCGGTATCGGCGGCTTCGGTTTCAATGCGGGCGTGTTCGCGACGACGCGGTTCGGAGGAGCAGCAGTAGTCTCGCCGACTCAGGCATTCGGGTGCAAGCGCGGAACCATCGAAGCGTGGATTGACACTGGACTCGGCTGGCAGATGCCCAAGTTCGCGTTGGACGCGATCAACTTTTTCCTGTCTGCGGTGACCGGCAAGTCGCTCGATCCCAAGAAACCTCTCGCCAGTGGGCCGAGCAAGCGAATGTTCACGGAAGACATCTCGGTGCCGAGCGGATGCGCGGGGAAATCAGGGTAGCGGTTGGATTTGCGAGCGGGAGGCATGAGCTTTCATGTCTCCCGCTTCGCCAACCGAGGTCCCGCGATGTCTCCGAACGCGCTTCGCCGCAACAACGTGAAAGTGTTCGGGAACGGCACGCAACCGATGCTGTTCGCGCATGGCTTCGGCTGCGACCAGAACATGTGGCGATTCATGACGCCCGCGTTCGAGAACGACTACCGCATCGTGCTCTTCGATTACGTCGGATCCGGGAAGTCCGATCTCTCGGCCTACGATCAATCGCGCTACTCGTCGCTCGACGGATACGCGCAGGATGTGCTCGATGTCTGCCATGCGCTTCAACTGCGCGATGTGATCTTCGTGGGGCACTCGGTGAGCAGCATGATCGGCGTGCTCGCGGCCAACCGCGAGCCGGATCTCTTCGCGCGGCTCGTGCTCATCGGTCCGTCGCCGCGCTACATCAACGACGCGCCCGACTATGTGGGCGGCTTCGAGCGCTCCGACATCGTTGGGCTGCTCGAGACGATGGAGAAGAACTACATCGGATGGGCGAACTTCCTTGCGCCGGCCATCATGAAAAATCCGGATCGGCCCGAGCTTTCAGCCGAGCTCGAAGCGAGCTTCTGCTCCACCGATCCCGTCATCGCGAAGAATTTTGCCGAGGCGACGTTTTTTGCCGACAATCGCGCCGATCTGGCGGCGGTGCAGGTGCCGTCGCTCATCATGCAGTGCTCGGACGACATGATCGCACCGAATGTCGTCGGCGACTATCTGAGCCGCGAGCTTCCCGGGAGCACGCTCGCGACGCTGCGCGCGACTGGACACTGCCCGCACATGAGCCATCCCGACGAGACCATCGCCGTCGTGCGCGAGTACTTGCGTACGCCCGTGAGCCGCGAGCGTCGCAGCGCCCAGCACGCGTGATGCGCGCCGCGAGCGAGCTCGCATGACGGACGAGGCGAGGACGCTCGACCCGCTGCTCGACGAGGAGCCGTGCGGCTTCATCTCGTTCGCGGATGATGGCGCCGTACGCGTGGTCAACCGAACGCTGCTCGACATGCTCGGCTACGCTCGCGGCGAGTTGATCGGGAAGCACGTCGAGACCATCCTCGCGGTGGGCAGTCGCATCTTCTATCAGACTCATTTCTTTCCGCTGTTGCGCCTGCAAGGCCACGCGGACGAGATCTTTCTGCTGTTGCGCGCCAAGAGCGGTTCAGATGTGGCCGTGCTCGCGAATGCCGTGCGGCGCGAGCGCGATGGGGAGTCGATCACCGACGCGGTGCTGCTGCAACTCGTCGAGCGCCGCAAGTTCGAGGACGCGCTGCTCGAAGCAAAGCGCGTGGCGGAAGAGGCGACGATGACCGCGAATGCACATCGGAGTGAGCTCGAGCGCCAGGCGGTGGAGCTCGAGATGAGTCAGGAGCAGCTCGAGCTACAGGCGAGAGAGTTGGAGCGCCAGCGCTCGATCGCCGAAGACGCGAATCACGCGAAGAGCGCCTTCCTCGCGATGATGAGTCACGAGCTACGCACGCCGCTCAACGCGATCGGCGGCTACGTGCAGTTGCTCGAGATGGGCGTTCACGGACCGGTGACTCCCGCGCAGATCGACGCGCTCGGCCGCGTGACTCGAAGTCAGCAGCATCTGCTGCGGCTGATCAACGATCTCCTGAATCTTGCGCGCATCGAATCGGGGCGAGTCGACTACGATCTGCAGCCGATCGCGCTCGATGATATCGTGCAGGCGACGCTGCCGATGATCGAGCCACAGCTCGCCGCGCGCGGACTGCGCTACGAGCTGAATGTCCCGCTCGAGCTCAAAGCGCAGGCCGATCGCGAGAAGATCGAGCAGATACTTCTGAACCTTCTCTCGAACGCGAGCAAGTTCACGCAGCCGGGTGGATGCGTCACGATGGAAGCGAACGTGGCGCCCGACGACATCGACTTCGTGGAGTTGAAAGTGATCGACACCGGCGTCGGCATTCCGAACAATCGGCTCGATGCGGTGTTCGAGCCGTTCGTGCAGGTGGAGAGCAGCCACGCCGCGCGCGTCGATGGGAGTGGGCTCGGCCTCTCCATCAGCCGCGAGATGGCGCGCGGCATGGGCGGCGACATCTCGGCCGAGAGTACGCTGGGAGTGGGGAGCACGTTCACGATTCGGCTGCGGAGAGGGTAGGGCGCTTAGCCGATCGGTTTCGCTGCCCGGCATTCCGCTCGCTATCTTCCGCAGCCACGTCATTCGCTTTCTCTTCGCACATCAACGATGAACATCTCCTCCATCGCCTCTTCGAGAGCCCTCTTCGCGAAATTGAGCGTCGTCGCGCTCCTGACGCTCCCGCTCGCGCCGCCCGCGAATCCGCCACTCTACATGCCGCGCTCCGTCGCGCGCGCGTTTCGCAACGGCACTCGCTCGATGGACGGACGGCCCGGGCCGAAGTATTGGCAGAATCGGGGGCGCTACGCGATCACGATCACGGCGATGCCGCCCGATCGCACGATCAAGGGGAGCGAGCAGATCACCTACTTCAACAACAGTCCGGACACGCTCAAGGCGCCCGGGATGAAGCTGATCGTCAACATCCACAAGCCGGGCGCTCCGCGGATGTTCGGGGCGCCCGACGCGTACCTCACTTCTGGCGTGCACATCGACGCCTTTGGCGTCAACGGCAAGCCCGCGAAGTGGAACGACGATCCGTCGGTGTTCACGACGACGCACGTGACACTGCCCGCGCCCATCATGCCGCACGACTCCGTGCATCTCTCCATCGACTGGCACTACGACGTGTCGCGCCAGGCAGGGCGCGAGGGGATGCTCGATTCCACGTCGTACTTCCTGGCCTACTTCTATCCGCGCGTCTCCGTCTACGACGACTACGACGGATGGGATGACATGAACTTCACCGACCGCCAGGAGTTCTACAGTGACTTCAACGACTACGACGTCACGATTCGCGCGCCGGCCAATTACGTGGTCTGGGGCACAGGCACGCTGCTCGATCCCGCGGAGGTGTTGCAGCCGGACGTCGCGCAGCGCTTCCAGAGCTCTCTGACATCGGACGACGTCATCCACGTCGCGAGCAAAGCGGATTTCGCAGCGAAGAAGGTGACGCTCGCCAACGCGGTGAACAGCTGGCACTTTCGCGCGAGCGACATTCCCGACGTGACGTTCGCCTTGAGCGATCACTACGATTGGGACGCAGCGAGCGTACTGGTGGACGACGCCACGCGCCGTCGCGCCTCGGTGCAGTCGGCATACAACGACAGCGCAGCCGACTTCCATCACATGGTGAAGTTCGGCCAGCACGCGCTCGACTGGTTCTCGCACAACTGGCCAGGCATTCCATATCCCTACGAGAAGACGACCATCGTGCAGGGCAGCGCCGACATGGAATATCCCATGATGGTGAACGACGGCTCGAACGCGGACTCGGCCGTCTCGCGTTTGATCGCCGAGCACGAGATCGCGCACACGTACATGCCGTTCTACATGGGGATCAACGAAACGCGCTACGGCTTCATGGACGAGGGGTGGGCGACGACGTTCGAGTATCTCATCGGCGTCTCGAACGTTGGGCAGGCGACGGCGGATTCGATCTTCAAAGCCTTCCGCGTGAGCAGTTGGATCAACGATCCGTCACCGCTCGAGGATCTCCCGATCATCACGCCCGAGGACGTGCTCACCGGCGTTGCCTACGGCCACAACGCCTACGGCAAGGCATCCCTTGGCTACCTCGCCGTGAAGGACCTCCTCGGCGACGCACCTTTCAAGAAGTGTTTGCTCGCGTATATGGATCGATGGCACGGCAAGCATCCGACGCCGTGGGACTTCTTCAACACGATGAACAACGTGTCGGGGAGGAATCTGAACTGGTTCTGGAACGACTGGTATTTCAGCAACCACTACATCGATTTCGGCATCGCGAGCGCGACGAGGAGCGGCGATGGATACGGGGTAGCGCTAGAGAACATCGGTGGGATGCCGGCGCCCGTCGACATTGTCGCGACCTTCGCGGATGGAAGCACGCAGCGCGTCCACGAGTCGCCGGCGATCTGGCAGGCGAATCTCGCGCGCGCGACGGTGCGGATCGTCACGCACAAGCAGCTGTCGACACTCGCGCTCGATCACAAGATCTGGCTCGACGCGGACACGACGAACGACAGCTGGAGGGCGAAGGGGAAATAGACTTTCCCTACGCGTCGCCCCGCACGAACTGCACGTAGCGCTTCGATGCGACAGCGAGTGCACGTGAGTCACTGTCGCTGAGCGGCGCGAATGGCTGTGGCAGCACCACCGTCCCTTTTGCCGTCTTTGATGCTTTCCACGTTCCCGCGACGCGTCCGCCCGCCACGATCGTCGGCATGAACATCCCGTTGTTCCCGGGCACGATGGCGCTCGCGTGCGCCTTGTCGAGCGCGATGCTGCGATCGGTGTAGCCGAGCAGGTATTCGTCGAATCCAGGAAGGAGATGGACGCTTCGTTTGCTGCGGGGCGCTGTCGCCGCGTCTCGCGCGACGAACTGCGTTGTGTCGCCGATCTTCATCTCCTCCAGCGCCGACGCGACCATCGCCACTCCCGCGCGCGCTTGCCCGAGCGTGATGCCGGCCCACCACACGAGATCGCGAACACCGGCGGGCCCGTGCCCGCGAAAGTATCGCAGCGTGAGCTCGGCCAGCGCCTCATCTCGCGTGAGCGCGCGAGAATCCGGAACCCACTCGTCGAGTAGCGCGAAGGTCGGCTGGCTCCCGCGATGCGAAGCGAAGCAGAGAAGACCGTCTTGCGAGAGGCGCGTGAGGATGTGGGTGCCACGCTGCGCCCCCGTCGTGATCTTGGCGCGCTCGAGTACCGCATAGAGCTCATCGCGCGTGTGTGCCTTGCCATCGCGCAGCGCCTTCTCGAGGGCCTTCGTGCTTCGCCGAAAATCCGGCTCGTCGAGGCCGAGCTGCCGCATGCGTCCGACGGAGCCTCTCACCATGCGCGGGGCGAGGAGCTGCAGCATCCACCGCACATCCGATGCGGCCACGAAGTGCAGCGTGCGGCGCATCGGCCACGTGCGCACGATCTCGCGATCGGCGATTGCGCGCTCCACGTCCGAGATCGATGACCCTGGATAGCGGAGCCCGATCGACCACAGCGCTCCTCGATAGTCCTGCGCCTGGATCGCGCCGAGTCGCGCGACGACCTCCGCTGCGCTCGTGCGCGACGATTGCACGATCTGCTGATTGAACAGTCGGATTCCAGCGGCTTGGCGTGCGTTCATCTGTCAAACGTAAATGTTTGGGGTCGCCGGCCGAATCGTGCTTGCGGCTGCGCTTGCGTCCCGCTACGTCAGCTTCAACTTCCGTCGCGCGGCTGCGAAGTCGATCTTCCCGTCCCGATAACCCTCCACGACGATCCAGCTGCTCTCGGCGCCCTTCGCCACGATGACGAACGGCACGAGGACGTAGCCGAGTGAGTTGCTCGTAACACTGGCGACGTCGTGGGCGTCGGTGCCGCGGATCTCGATGAGCACGGACTTGTTCGCGATCGGCTCGCGCGTGCGGGCATCGAGCAGCTTGATGGGGTGAGGACAAAGATCGGCGCACTGGTCGGAGAACATCTCGATGTTCCACCCGCCTTTCGAGTCGGGCGTTGCATCGTTAACGAGATCGCCGTCGTACGCCGCCGTCTTGATGTTCGCGGTCGTGTTGAGCGCGCTCTTCGGAAAAGTCACGCGCCCATCCGCATCCGACGTCCCCTTCCACTGTTTGCCGTCGGTGGGGCAGGGAGCCTTGATGCAGCGAATACCGTTGTCGGAGAACAGCTCGACTTCCGTGTTCGCGATCGGCTTCGCCGTCCCCGCGTCGAGCAGCCGCACGTGCACCGAGTCACCCGGCGACTTCAAGATCGAGTCAGGATCCTTCGATCCCTTCTGCGCCCGCGCGCAGGCGGCCACCGCCAGTGCGCATGCGGCCACGATCGATGTCGTGCGAATGAGTCTCACGCTGTCTCCACGATGAACGGTTCGGATCAACGTTCCCCGTCCCTATCTGGGGCCTGGCGGGGCGCATGGCAAGCGCCTGGAGCTCCGTCACCCGTCTGGTGTTGAGTCGGTAGTGAGTAGTAGCTGCCAACGGCTTTACACGAATCAAACCAGAAAAGACGAATCGAAACATGCACGGGCGAGATTCTTTCACCGGGCTAGGTTCGATTCGTCTTTTTTGGTTTGATTCGTGAAAAGCAGTGCGCAGTTCGCTGTTCGGTGTCTCGAATCGGGTCCCCATGAACTGGATCATCGACAATTCCCGCACTGGTACTAGAGGGGAAAGCGTCGACACGGCATCTATTCACCCATGCGGATGGGCGCGCGCGACAAACTCACTCAAGGGACAATGAACGCGCACGGGCACACTGAGCCACTCAGCGCTACCCGCTCGAGAGGAAGCCACACGGCAACGCTTCGGCGAGCCGTGGCTTTGCTATTTCTATCGCTCCTCGCCCCGCTCACCGCTCGTGCGCAACTTGTCGCCGACTCGGCCCACGTCGATCAGCCGATGGGCGATGCCTGGTGGACCGGCCCGATGCTCGCCGCCTCACCGACC
>Ga0193716_1001305_pt1 | contig 14555 bp, 12 predicted proteins | sample U2c1metaG_FD_145901 | JGI IMG/M metagenome (GOLD analysis project Ga0193716, IMG submission 145901) | Soil microbial communities from a riparian zone of the East river system, Colorado, United States - U2c1 | ecosystem: Environmental > Terrestrial > Soil > Riparian zone | place: USA: East River...
GTGGACTCCATCAGCCGTGCCGGGAACGTCACCGTGGAACTCTGCGGCTCGAACCAGCAGAACCTGCCCGCCACTCCCCGGGGCCAGCCGCGGACCGAGTGCGCCGTGTTCCTCGTCCCGGCCGCGACCGCCGTGCGCGGCGTGGTCTACGACGACCGAGGCATCGATCCACTCGGCGCGCACGCGCTGCTGTTCCCGATCACGTTGCCCGCGACCGGCCCCGCCGTTCTGCCGGCGGGCGAAGGTCAGGTCGGTGGCCCTCCGGTGGAGGTGTCGACCGGCTCCGGGTTCGTCAAGATCGCCATCGCCGACGTCATCGACACGCCCTCCGCCTACCTGGCCGACCCGAAGCCGCCACCCGGCAGCAGACTGCACGTCGTGCGCTATGCGGCCGTCGCCAGCGGCGCGGGAACGGTGCGGCTCACGGACATCACCGGCGGCCTGCACGTGCTCGACGACCGCGGCCTGCTGATCCCGACCGACGGGTTCGTCAACTACGAGCGGCGGAACTGTCCCACGCCGCCGGAGGAGCTGCCCGCCGGCGCGACCGCGCAGGGCTGCCTGGTCTTCTCGTTGTCGCGGCACGCCACGATCAGCCGGGTCGTCTACCAACCTCGTCTCGACCGCGACGACCCGACCCGCTGGCAGACCTGGCAGCTCCCCACCTGAGCACGACGGTCGACCGCCTGTTCACGGCGTGTACGGAGTGAACTGGTCGGTGTCGACCTCGTCGAGTTGCGCGTTGAAGACGGCCATCATCGCCTCGTTGCGCTCCTCGGTGGCGAAGTAGGCGTCGGCGATGTCGGTGAGCACGACGCCGGCCCGATAGAGGAAATCGCGGGATCGGGTGAACGCGTCAGCCAGCACGTCGACCGCCTCAACGAGTTGGTGGCGACTCGTGTCCGCGACGGGCGAGTAGCCAATCGCCTGGTCGAACGTCTGGTCGAGGTCGGCGACCAGGCCGCGCGCGTCATCGAAGTACTGCGCCATGGTCGGCAGCAGCACCGCGCCGCCGAACCGGAGGTCCGCGATCGACTCGATCAGCACCTCTTCGCTCATGTCCTCGGCACCGATCAGGTGGAAGTCGTCGGAGCCTTCGCCGCCGAGCAACGTGGGGCGCGCCATTTTCATGTCTTCGATGCCGTCGTTGCCCAGGTCGGCGGCGAGCGCGGCCATGAGCGTGTCGGCCTCCTCGTTGCCGGCGCGGATCACCGCGTCGATCTGCTCCTGGCAGGACGGGATGAACTCGTAGGCGGTGTCGCCTTCGATGGCGCGCTCACCGGTCTCGCGGCCAGACAGCTTCTGGACCTGTCCCAGCGCGCCGAAGGCCGTGTTCATCACGAGGGCGGTCCGCGCGGCCCACACCGCGGCGGTGACGGGAGCCGACGCGCCGAACGTCGCCACACCGGCGGCGACCGAGCCGAGGACCCACAGGACCGTGCCGAACGAGACCGAGCCGTCGCCCCGGTTCACCTTCTTCGCCAGGTCCTGCGCGAGGCCGAGGCCGTCGTACCGGCCGCGTTTCACGACCTCACGCAGGCACAGTGAGACCGCGCCGAGCTCGTTGAGGAACATGAGCTGGTGGACGATCGTGGTCTCGAAGTTCGCCAGCACCGCGTGCTGGAAGTTGTAGGAGGCCGTGCCACCCCACTTGTCCACGAGGATCAGCAGTTGCTCGAAGCCGTAGTAACCGCCGGCCACATCGAGCTGGTTCGACGCGTCGCGGAGCCTGGTGTCGATCTCGTCGAACCCGCCGAGCTCGGCGCCGTCGAGGAACCTCGGGAGCTCGGCCGAGGTCAGGTATGCGATGTCGTCGCGGTACTTCGCGTGGTTGAACTCGTTGGTGTCGTAGTCGTACGGGGTCGTCCCCACGACGCCCTCGAGGTAGTCCGCCGGCGCGGCGTAGATGCCGTCCAGGACATTCGGGAACGTCGTGTAGTAGGCATTGTAGGAGTCATAGCTGGCTGCCTGGATGTCGAAGCAGAGATCGACGAGAGCGTTCTCGTACGTCTCGGTGTCTTCGATTTCTTTGGAGTCCTGGTCTAGTTCGTCGCCGGCCACGACACACCCCTTCGATAAGGAATTCCCACGTCGGGCGTTCGACGTTCCGAAGCGGAGAATGGTGGCGAACCGGCCGATTGTCTTTTCAGACGCACACAGTTCGCCGTACCGGAGGAGGTCGGCGTCGATTGGGTGCTATTGCGGCCCGTACACGGAGCGATGGATGTCGTCCTCGCAGACGGGGAGGCTGGGGACCACGGTGCCCGTGTGCGCCCGCTCGCGGACCGCGAACCGCCTGCGCATCACGGCGAGTCGCAACGCGCCGGCGGGGTCGTTCGGGTTGGGCGCGGCGGCCTGCTCGGCCAGGCGGATTTTGATCCGCGCCAAATACGGTGGCAGGTCGGCCGACACGGAGTCCTCCCATTCCTACGGTTCGCCAGCATGCTACGTGAGCACTCGGATGGATCGGGCCCGATACGCACAAGCGTCGACGAACCGGTCGGGATCTTGGCAGGAGCAAACGGGTCAGCGCGTCGTCCAGCCACGTCGGCTATTAAACTGGGTCGTGTGTTATGTGGGCACGCCACCTGTGTAAAGTCAGATAGGATGTTTTGTTGAGTAATACGCCCGAGCTCGGTCCCGTTCCGGAGCGCGTCACCGTCGAGGCAGAGCACGTACGTCGTCTCATCGGAGAGCAGTTTCCGCGGTGGGCCGGTCTTCCCGTCGAACCCGTGGCGAACGGTGGCTGGGACAATCGGACCTTCCACCTCGGCGCCGATATGGTGGTGCGCCTACCCAGCGCCGCGGAGTATGCCAAGGCGGTCGAGAAGGAACACCGGTGGCTTCCGGCGCTCGCTCCCCAACTCCCGCTGCCGATCCCCGTCCCGCTGGCGAAAGGCAAGCCCAGCGCGGAGTACCCGCACTCGTGGTCGATCTACCAGTGGCTCGACGGCGTGACCGCGACCGCCGACCGCATCGCCGACCCGGTCCGGTTCGCCGTCGACCTCGCCGGCTTCTTGGCCGCCTTGCGGAACGTCGACTCCGCTGACGGTCCCCAGCCCGGAGTTCACAACTGGTTCCGGGGCGGCACACTGCGCACCTACGACAAGAACACCCGGCGCGCGTTCGAGGAACTGGACGGCCACGTCGATGTCGAGATGGCTCGCGAGGTCTGGGCGAACGCACTCGACGCACGCTGGGACGGTGTCGACCGCTGGTTCCACGGAGACGTCGCCGAGGGAAATCTTCTGCTGAACGAGGGACAGTTGGCGGCCGTCATCGACTTCGGGACCTGCGGTGTCGGCGACCCGGCCTGCGATCTGGCCGTCGCCTGGACGTTACTGACCGCCGACGGCCGGCAGGCGTTCCGGGATCGGCTGACGGTGGATGCGGCGTCTTGGGCGCGCGGGCGTGGCTGGGCCCTGTGGAAGGCGATCGCCACCTGTTGGTACACGTACGAGGATCCGGCGGACGCGGCGGAGTTCGCGGCCGCGAAGCGTGTCCTCGACGAGCTCTTCTCCGAGTAGCCAGTCTGGAGCGACCCTCGAGTCCGGAAGGTCGAAGTTCGACCATCATCGAGGGGAGTGCGTCGTTCGTTCCCGACGCCCCAGCCGGAGGAGTTGACGTATGCGCGCCGCATCCCAGTCGGCCAGCCCCGATGGGGCCGTACCCGAACCACATGGGAGGTTGTTCCCGGCCGCCACCACTCAGACGAAGCGACTGGCGCTGCTACGCGGTCCGCACCGCTGGTGGAAGAACCCGTACGTCTGGGCGTACTCCTACCCCGGCCAACTCGACGTGCCGCGCCTGGAGCAGACCCTGCGCCTGGTTGCCCGCCGGCACAGCGGCCTGCGTATCCACTTTCGTCCGGAAGACTCGATCGACACGGTACGGTGCCTGCCCGCCGACGAGGCAACCTGGCCGCTACGCGAAATGACCGCCGGGGCCGATCCGGCCGCCGCCGATGCCGAGGCATACGCGTGGTTGCAGCAGCGGTTCTCTCCGTATGAAGAACCGCTGCTGCGCGCGGTCGTGCTGCACCGCCAGGAGACCGACCTGTTCGGCGTGTCCATCGAGCAAAGCATCCTCGACCACGCCGGCGCGATGGCGCTGTTCGACGACATCGCCGAGGTGTACGACGGGCTGGTCGACCGGCCGGCGTCCGCGTTCGACGAGCTGGTCACCGACGCGACGCGCTTCGCCCTCGACGAGCGCGCGTGGTTCGCCGGCGACGCCGCCAAGGAGACGCTTGCCTGGTGGGACAAGCACAACGAGGGACTCGGCGCCTATCCCGGCCTGGACCTACCCGACCTGGGGAGGGTCGAGCCCTGGGGCCCCATCATCAACCACGATCTACCGCTGTCGGACGACGACACGGTCCTACTGAAGCAGCACGCCCGTCGGCTGCGACTCACGACCACGATGCTGGCTTCCGCCGCGGCCGCGGTGACGCTCCGCGCCCACGGCCACTCCGGCGACGTGCGTTTCCTGTTCGCCACGTCCCGGCGCGTGTGGCCAAGCACGGAGAAGGTGATCGGGTACTTCTCGAACCGCATGATGGTGCGGTTTCCGGTCACCGAGGAGGACACGGTCGCCTCGCTGGCGCCCTCGGTGCGGACCGGTGTCCTGACCGCGGTCACGAACAGCATGTTCAGCCACGAGGAGTACGTCCGGGCCCGGTATCCGGAAGCGTACGACCGGGAGCCGACCGGCTACGGGTACCTCAACACGGCCGTCTACGAATCGACTCCGCATCTTGGTGGGCTCAAGCTGATCCGGGAGTCCTTGCCCATGTTCGGGCGGGATTTCCACCAGCCGGGTCTGGCTCTTTCTGTACGGCGACGGTCGAGCAGTCGCCAACGCGAGCTGCGCGGAGGGCATGTACACGCGCGAGTTCATCGAAACGTTCACCCGCGACTTCGCACGGGCCTGCGTCGGCGCCACGGAGAAATGAGGAGCCCAGTGGAGCGATCTCTGTCGGAATCCCCCGCCCTGACCACCCTGCTGGACTGCGCCACCACCGTGTTGAGCCGCCCGGTCGGCCCCGGCGACCATTTCCTCGACCTCGACGGCGACTCGCTCAACGCCCTGCGGCTCGTCGCGCTCCTGTCGCAACGCGGTTTGACGCTCGATGTGAACGACCTCTTCGAACAGCAGGACATGGCGCGACTCTCCCACTATTTGAAATGAAACCGATGGCGGCATTGTGAACCCCTTGCAGACGTGTACCGCGGCTGAGCTGGCCGCCAGAAGCAGCTTGAAGTGGCGGGAGTACCCGCCGGACGTGCTGCCGATGTGGGTCGCCGAGCTGGACACCACGCTCGCGCCGCCGATCCGGGCCGCGCTGTCCGCCGCGGTCGAGCGCGGCGACACCGGTTACGCGTACCGCACGGACCTGGCCGACGCGTTCTCCGGGTTCGCCGCGCGCCGGTACGGGTGGCGGCCCGACCCCGCGCACATGGTTCTGGTGCCCGATGTGCTGCAGGCGATCACCGCGGCGCTCGGCCTGGTCACCGGGCCTGGCGACGGGGTGGCGGTGGACACTCCGGCGTACCCGGCGTTCCTCGACCAACTGCGGGCGTTCGGCCGCCGGATCGTCGAGAACCCGATGGCGGACGGCCGGATCGACCTGGCCGGGCTGGAGCGCGTCTTCGCGGGCGGGGTCCGGGCGTACCTGCTGTGCAACCCGCACAACCCGACCGGCACCGTCGCCGACATCGAGACCCTGTACGCGATCGCGGAGCTGGCCCAGCGGTACGGCGTCCGGCTCGTCGTCGACGAGATCCACGCCCCACTCACCTATCCGGGTGTCGTGCACGTGCCCTTCGCCACGCTCGACGCGGAGGCGGCAGGCCGGGCGTTCGTCGCGGTGTCCGCGTCGAAGGCGTGGAACCTGGCCGGGCTGAAGGCGGCGCTCCTGGTCGCCGCGCCGGACGCGGTCGCGGACCTGCGTCGGCTGCCGCCCGAGCTGTGGGTGTCGGTCGGCATCTTCGGGGTGATCGCCGGTGCGGCGGCGTTCGACGACGGCGAGCCGTGGTTGGACGACCTATTGGCCGGGTTGGACGAGAACCGGAAGCTGCTCGCCGCCGAGCTGGATCGGGAGCTGCCGCGGGTCGGGTACCGGCCACCGGACGCCACCTACCTGGCCTGGCTGGACTGCCGGGCGCTCGGGCTCGGCGACGACCCGGCGGCCAAGTTCCTGGAGCGGGGCCGGGTGGCGCTGAGCCCCGGCACGTTGTTCGGTGCGCCGGGGCTCGGGTTCGCCCGCTTCAACCTCGGCACCTCCGCCGACCGGAACTTCGAGGCGGTGGCCCGAATGACACACGCGGTCAACTGGCACCACAACGAAAGGAACGGCACGTGTTCGAAACGGAACTGATGAGCCACCTGCGTCAGCTACTGCCCGAATACATGGTGCCGTCGGCGATCGTCGTGCTGGACGCCCTGCCACAGACGCCCAACCACAAGGTGGACCGGGGCGCCCTGCCGGCGGTCACGGTCCGGCCCGCTATGCACGGCGCGCCGCGCGACGACCTGGAACGGGAACTGGCTGACCTCTGGGGGCAGCTACTCAAGCGGGACGACGTGGGCATCCACAACGACGTCTTCCAGCTCAAGGCCAACTCGCTACACGTGATGCGACTGATCGCACACGTTCGGAAGGCTTACGGGGTAGGGATTCCGGCTCAGTACGTGTTCGAGAACCCGACGGTGGCGACGCTCGCCGCGAAGGTGCGTGCGGCGATGAACGCGGACGAGGAACGCGCGTGACCCCGCTGCCCGACGTGCGAAGTGTCCTCGATCTGGTGGTCGAGACCATCGCCCGGCATCCCGACGTGCCCGCGGTGTGCGGCGGCCGGCGCGTGCTCACCTTCGCGGAGCTCGGCCGGCACGCGGGCCGGCTGGCCGAGCGGCTGGCGAGTCACGGGGTGTCCTCGGGTGGCGTGGTCGCCATCCATCTCGAGCGGTCGATCGAGCTCCTGGTCGCGATGTTGGCGAGCTGGCAGCTCGGTGCCGCGTATGTGCCGGTCGATCCGACCTACCCCCGCCGCAGGGTCGAGTTCGTCCTCCGGGACGTCGGCGCGCAAGTGATCATCACCGGCTCGGCCACACTGGAAGACACGTTCGACACGCCGGTGGTCGTTTTCGACGCGGTCGGCGACGACGCCGTCCAGGGCCCGCCACTGACCACCCGGCGCGAGGGCAGTGGAGAGGATTCGGCGTACGTCCTCTACACGTCCGGTTCCACGGGTCAACCCAAGGGTGTCAACGTTCCGCACCGCGCCGTGGTGAACCTCCTCAGCTCGATGACACGGCAGCCCGGCGTGACCGCCGACGACGTCGTGCTCGCGCTGACCAGCCCGTCGTTCGACATGTCCGTGCCAGAACTGTTGCTGCCGCTCACGACCGGCGCGCGGATGGTCATCGCCTCGACCGAGGACACGCGCGATCCACAGCGTCTGATCGACCTGGTCATGGCGGAAGGCGTCACCGTGATGCAGGCGACGCCGGTGACCTGGGGTGGGTTCCTTGCCCTCGCGCCGAAGGACCTCCGCCTTCGCTTGGCGACGTCCGCCGGAGAGGCGCTTACCCGCGCGCTGGCGAACGAGCTGTGCCGCGTGGCGACCGAGGTCTGGAACATGTACGGCCCCACGGAGACGACCGTCTACTCGTTGATCACCTCGGTGCGCCAGGAAGCCGACGACGTGGCCGTCCCCATCGGCCGTCCCATCGACAACACCTCGACCTGGGTGCTCGACGCGGACCTCGGAGTCCTGCCGGTCGGCGTCGTCGGTGAGCTGTATCTCGGCGGCGCCGGCCTGGCGCTGGAGTATCGCGGCCGTCCCGACCTCACCGACCAGCGTTTCGTGGTCGGACCGCCGGAAACCGGTGGCGAGCGCCTCTACCGCACGGGCGACCTCGTCCGGCTCCGTGACGACGGTTGCTTCGAGTTCATCGGGCGGGCCGACACACAGGTCAAGATCCGCGGCCATCGGATCGAGGTCGAGGAGATCGCCACCCTGCTGCGCCGGCACCCTCGGGTCAAGGATGCCGTGGTCGTGGCGCAGGACGACGGCACGGGCGACCGCCAACTGGTGGCGTACGTGGTGCCCACGGCCCAGGCCTGACGAACGGAGCGAGATGACGAAGCAGACCAACTGGCGGATTCTCGCCTCGGGGGCAAGTGACCGCGCCCTGCTGGCCGTCGATTTCGGACCCGGGCGACGTGAGGCAGGCTTCGCCGAGCTGGTCGCCAACCTGGCACCCGACACGGTCGTCTGGCAGCCCGTGTTCCTTCCGCAGACCGACGATCCGGTCAACGGCACCGATTCCGACACCTGTGTCCGCGAGTGGCTCGACGACCTGCGCGACGCGGGCCTCGACATTCGCGGTGTGCTCGGCTACTGCGCGGGCTCCACTCTCGCCGTCCGCCTGGCCGAGCTGATCCGGGAGAGTTGCGAGCGGGAGCCTGCGGTCGTCCTGCTCGACCCCAGTCGCGTCGACGGCGCGGTGATTCAGGAGCACTTCGTCACGTCCGCGGCGGCTTACGCCGAGGTGCTGCCACCGGAGCGGATCCAGGCCGCCGTGGCCGACGCCGCCCGCGTCACCAGCACTCTCGGGACGGACCTCGCCCAGCGGAGTGCCGGTTCGCTGGCGGACGCGATGCTTGACCTGCAACGGTTGTACGACGGCATCGTGCGGTCGGTATGCGAAGCCATCGACGCGGGTGACGAGGTGGGAACGAGTTTCTCCCAACGGTTCGCCGCTTTCCTGAGCTACCTCGTTACGGCGGGGCGGGCCGGCGCGTACCCGGCGAAGTGCGACACCACAGTGGTCGTCTCCGAGAATCACCGACTGCACGACGGGTTCGGCGTGGCGGGTCATCGCATCCCCGTGTCCCGTGCGGCGCTGCTCGCCGACCCGTCCGTCGCCCGAATCGTCGCGCAGGCGGTGTCATGACTTCGCATGCCGAGCTGACGGACGAGTACAACCGACGCGCCAAGGACGACCGCCGGCTGCTCACGTGTGTGCGGGACCTCGACTCGTCCTACGCCCACAACGGCATCGCGAGGCCGATGTTCACGCGACTCGACGACCTTCAGCGGCTGACCGGCGACATCAAGACGACGATCGAGGTCATGGACGACCTGCCGAACCGCTGTTTCGGCGGCAGTGTCGAGGACTATCTTGCCGCGCAGGGCCTTGACGCCGACGGTCTCTCGGCGATGCTCGCCGGCATCGTCGGAACCGGAACTCTCGACGGCTCCTGGGATTCCGGTGTCGCCATCGACTACGGCCGCGCCGACGTGTGCCGCGGTCCGGACGGCTATCGCGTGCTCGAGCTCAACATGGGCAGCGCGCTCGGCGGCCGTCTGACGACGACGATGAACAGCGCCATGCTGAGGTCCCCCGCGTTCGGCGACTTCGCGACGGAGTTCGGGCTCACCTGGGCCGACCCGGTACAGAAACTCGTGAACGACCTACTCGCCGTCGGCCGTACGACCGTCGGTACGGACACACCGGTTGTCGCCGTCGTCGACGAGTCGAACACCTATGCCAGCACCGCGCGGGTCATGGTGGAACTCCGCTCGCGGAACGTGAACGCGATCCACGGCGAGCTCGGCGACATCGACTTCGTCGACGGCAAGGCCAGGCTGCGGGGACAGCCGGTCGACATCGTGCTGCGCTTCTTCTTCGTGCGACATATCCCGGTGGAGCCACAGGGCATGAACAAGCTGCGGGCGCTGGTCGAAGCACACCGAGCCGGCAAGACGGCGCTGTTCACCCCGTTCGACCCGGAGATCCACGACAGCAAGGCCGCGATCGGCCTGCTGTTCGAACCCGACGTGCGGGCGAAGCTGTCCGACGACGAGATCGCCTGCGTCGACCGGATCATGCCGTGGACCCGGCTGATCGGTCCGGCGTTCCCCACCGACCGTGCCGCGCTGACAGAAGAATGTCGTGCGCGGCAAAAGGATCTCGTGCTCAAACCCGCCAACCTGTACGCCAGCCAGGGCGTCGTGTTCGGCGATCAGGTCGACGAGTCCGAGTGGCGGGCGTTGCTCGAGTCCCCGCCACGTCCCGACTACGTGGCACAGGAACGGATCCGCCCACCCGCCGAGACCGTGATCGACCCGGCGACGGCCGAGCCGGACGACTGGACCGTGGTGTGGCAGGTGTTCTTCGGCCCCGCCGGATACGACGGCGCTTCCGTGCGGGGTCGCCCGCAGTCACAACAAGGTGCCATCGGCGGCAACGAGCACACCAGGACCGGATGTGTCTTCGCCTACTGAGCCGCCCTTCCCCAGACCTGAGGTGTTCACCATGATTTCGCACGCGGATATGACGGACGAGTACAACCGGCGCGCCAAGGACGACCGCAGGCTGCTCACCTGTGTGCGGGACCTCGACAAGGCCGAACCTCCCTCGCCCTACGCCAGGAACGGCATCGCGAGGCCGTTGTTCGCGCGACTCGACGACTTACAGCGCCTGACCGCCGACATCAGGACGACGATCGGGATCATGGCCGACCTGCCGAACCGTTGCTTCGGTGGCAGTGTCGAGCGATACCTGGCCGCGCAGGGCTACGACGACAAGGTTCTTCCGGTGCTGCTGGCCGGAATGGTCGGCTCCGGGACTCTCGCCGGCTCCTGGGACTCCGGTGTCGCCATCGACCATGGCCGCGCCGACGTGTTCCGCGGTCCGGACGGCTATCGCGTGATCGAGCTCAACCTGACCAGCGCGATCGGCGGCCGTATGACGACGACGATGAACAGCGACCTGCTGAGGACGTCCGCCGCGTTCGGCGAGTTCGCGACGGAGTTCGGGCTCACCTGGGTCGACACGTTGCAGATCCTCGCGGACGACCTGCGCGCCGTCGGCCGCACGACGGTCGGCACGGACACACCGGTCGTCGCCGTCATCGACGAGTCGGGCACCGAGGACACGTCCGCGCGGGTCGTGCCGGGACTCCGCGCGCGGAACGTGCACGCGATCCACGGCGAGTTCGCCGACATCGACTTCGTCGACGGCAAGGCCAGGCTGCGGGGACAGCCGGTCGACATCGTGCTGCGCCACTTCTTCCCCCTCCACATCCCGCTGGAACGACAGGGCGTTCCCAAGCTGCGGGCGTTGGTGGAGGCACACCGGGCCGGTAAGACGGCGCTGTTCGTCCCGATGGACCCGGAGCTCCACGACAGCAAGGCCGCGATCGGCCTCCTGTTCACCCCCGAGGTGCGGGCGACACTGTCCGACGACGAGATCGCCTGTGTCGACCGGATCATGCCGTGGACCGGCCTGCTCGGGCCGGCGTTCCCCACGGTCGAGCAGGCCGACCGTGCCGCACTGATAGCGGAATGTCGTGCGCGGCAACAGGATCTCATCCTCAAGCCCGCCAACCTGTACGCCAGCGAGGGCGTGGTGTTCGGCGACCAGGTCGACGAGTCCGAGTGGCGCACGTTGCTCGAGTCCCCGCCACGCGCCGACTACGTCGTACAGGAGCGGATCCGCCCGCCCGCCGAGACGGTGATCGACCCGGAGACCTCCGAGCCGGTCGACTGGACCGCGCTGTGGCAGGTGTTCTTCGGCCCCGACGGATACGCCGGCTCCTCGGTACGGGGTCGCGAGCAGTCACAACCGGGCGCCATCGGCGGCAACGCGCACACCAGGAGCGGGTGTGTCTTCGTCTACTGAGCCGGCGCCCTCGGCGCCCGGGAAGCGAGGGATCCGGATGAACCTGCCACCGGGAATCTCACCGGTCATCTTGCTGCGTTCCACGTTCAGTGGCGTGTCCACCGGCTTGTACCTGACCGGCAGTGCGGTGTTCTTCACCGAGTACATCGGCCTCGCTCCACAGCTCGTCGGCCTCGGCATCTCGATCGCGTGGCTCATCAGTATCGCGACGATGATGCCGTTCGGCATGCTGGCCGACCGTTTCGGCGGTCGACGCGTCTGGCTGATCGGCGTGACGGCACAGACCCTGGTCTTCTGCCTGTATCCCTTCGCGCACAGCTATTGGCAGTTCCAGGTCATCATCATTCTCGAGCTGCTGTTCAGTGGCCTCGGCAGCGCCGGTTCCGGTCGCTACTTCGGCGACCTCTTCCCGGAAGGCAAGCGGGCACGCGGCAGCGCGTTCCTCCGTGTCTCCGCCAACATCGGCATGGCGGTGGGCGCGGCCATCGCCGGCGTGGCCATCTCGTTCGACACCCGCACCGGCTACCTGGCGATCATCCTCGTCGCCGCCGGTGTCACCGCGATCGACGCGGGACTCATCGCGTGGGTGGTGCCCCATGTCGATCGCACGCACCGCACGATCGAACGGACGGCCCGCCGCAAGCTGGTGGCACTACGTGACCGGTCGTTCGTGGCGCTCTCCGTGCTGAACGGCGTGTTCAAACTCGACGGACCGGTGCTGTCGGTCCTGCTGCCGTTGTGGATCCTGCTGCGGACCGACGGGCCACCGTGGCTGATCGCCGGCACGATGCTGACGAACATGGTGCTGTGCATCCTGTTCCAGCTCCCGGCCAGCCGCGGCGTGGAGACGCCGAGCAACGGCGCGCGAGCGTGGGCACGGGCCGGCATCGCCATGGTCGTCTCGTGCGTCGCCTTCGCCGTCTCCGGCACCACCACCGGACTGGCCACGGTCGCCGCCCTTGGCGTGGGGATCGTCGCCCTCACCACCAGTGAGCTCCTCAGCTCGGCGGCCACCTGGGCCGTCCGCTACGGCCTGGCGCCGGAGAGCCGCCGCGGCGAGTACCTCGCGGTGTTCAGCCTCGGCGGACAACTGAGCTGGATGGCCGGCCCGGCCGCGCTCTCGTTCCTGGTGATGACCGGCGGAACCGTCGGTTGGCTCGTTCTGGCGGGCGTGTTCATCGCCGCCGCCGCGGTCGCCGGCCCCATGGTCACCTGGGCAGCACGTACGAACCGGGACGATGAGCCGCAAGCCGAGGCACTACCGGCGGTGTCTTCGGCTCGCGACGCGACGGCCGTTGAGGAAGGTTGAGGCGCTCCGGGTTCGTCAGAACGCGGCCATCGTCATGCGCACGTGGATCTCCCGGGACGCGTCCTCGAACGGCAGCCTGCCGTGCATCATGCGGGAGTTGTCGATCATCACCACGTCGCCGGCCTGCCACTCGATCGGGGTCATCAGCCGGTCGCAGGTCCTCAGCACCGACAGCCGGATGCTCGGCGGGATCGGGGTGCCGTCGTCGAACGTCACGGTCCGCTCCGCCGTGGGGATGAGGCTGTTGGCGAACGCCGGCACGCCCTGGTAGCGGGACGGCCGCGCGGCGGAGACCGCGTAGGTGATGTCGATCGTGTCCTGGTCGGCCGGCGCCTGGGTCACGCCGTCCTGACCGGCGAGCAGGCCCGCGGTCCTGCTCCGGTCCGCGGTCTCGCCGGTGAACAGCGGCCACAGGTCCGGGCCGGCGCCCGCGAAGCTGTACCGCAGATCCTTGGCGCCGAAGGCCTCCCGCAGCTCGTCCGGCAGGTTCGCCAGTACCTCGATGCCGTCGAACAACGTGGTCTCGCCGCGACTGGCCGACGGACGCGCGCAGTGGAACCACAGCAGGTCCGGCCGTCGAGGGCTGTACGCCAGCTCCGCGTGCGGGCCGATCAGCTGCTTGCCGAGGTTGACCGTGCTGGTCTTGTCGTCGCCGGCGACCTCGCCGCGGTTCTGCCCGCCGTGCAACCGATCGAGGGTCGTGTCGCTGAACTGGTCGGCGAACTCGGCGAAACCGCCGGGGCCGGTCTCGAAGCCACGGAACAGCAGGGCGCCGAACTCCTTCAGCGCCTCGGTCACCGGGTCGAACCCGAGGTCGCGCAGGTCCGCCGTCCCGGTGGCACGCAGCATCCGTCCCCACGGTCGGTCGCTCAATGAGACTGACTCGTACATGCGAACTCCAGAAGGCCTCACGGACGCGCGGGCTGGCTCCGAGCGCCGAGGAACAGGTCGATGGGTGGCTCCGGCACGAGATAGAAGTGCCCGCCGGGCACCTCCTCGTGGGCGAACCGTCCCGTGGTGAGCTCCCGCCACAGCTCACCTCGGGCGGGCGTCACGTGCGGGTCGGCGGCGCCGCGCACGACCAGCACGTCGCAGCCGAGCGCCGGTCCCGGCCGGTACTCGTACCGCTGGAGCATCTCGAAGTCGGCACGCAGGTACGGCAGCACGAGCGCGCGGACCCGGGGGTCCGCCATCACCGCGGCGTCCGTCTGTCCCATCGCGACGACGGCTCGGACCGCCGCCTCCTCGTCCCACCGGACGTGTCGCGCGGTGACGTGATCGGGGTCGTGCGGCGCTCTGGCAGCCGAGGCGATCAGCAGCTCGACGGCGCGACCGGCCGCCGCGACGTGCCGGACCACCTCGAAGGCGAGGATCGCGCCCATGCTGTGCCCGAAGAACGTGGTGGGCCGCTCGAGGTAGGGGATCAGCTCGGCCGCGACCTCGGCGGCGAGAGCGAGCAGGTCGTCGTGGCAGGGCTCGGCGAGCCGGTCCGCTCGGCCCGGATACTGGACGGCGGCGACCTCGGTGTCGGCATCGGCCGCCCAGGCGCGGA
>Ga0193716_1001307_pt1 | contig 14554 bp, 15 predicted proteins | sample U2c1metaG_FD_145901 | JGI IMG/M metagenome (GOLD analysis project Ga0193716, IMG submission 145901) | Soil microbial communities from a riparian zone of the East river system, Colorado, United States - U2c1 | ecosystem: Environmental > Terrestrial > Soil > Riparian zone | place: USA: East River...
ACCAAAGCCATCGGCGCACTACGCCGACTCCAGAAGCTCCCCGCCCTCGTCCGCGCATTCTTCGCCGACCCACACCTGCGCTACATCACCACCTAAACAGTCGACCTACTTTCGATCGGCTTAGTAAGCCCGGCCGGCCATCGCAGTGCACAACTAGGGCGCATGATGGGCGGTCGCCGCGCGTTCGTCCAGTTCTTCAGCGGGCCGTTTCTTCCCGCCCTGAGAGCGATGCGACCGGCCGGGTCCTCAACGGCCACGGCCTACCCGAACAACGACGGGGTTCGGCTCGCCGCCGGCGTGGGCTGCCTGACCTTCGACGGGCTTCGTGCCCGAACCGCAGGGCTCAGCACCGACCGCGTTCGAGACGAACTGGATAGCGCGCTGGCGTCAGGGGTCGTCCGACGGGGCCTGGTGCTCAGATGCGCCACGTGCGACGACGTGCAGTTCCAGACCATCGACAGAGTCGCCCAACGATGGACCTGTAACCGCTGCGAGTCAGGCAACGACCTCAGCCGCTCCACCTGGCACCAGCCGCCCGACGAACCAACCTGGTTCTATGACCTACATCCCGTCGCCCAACGACTACTTGCAGAAAACGGTGAGGTACCCGCACTTCTGTCAGCCCGCCTCGAAGCCGAGTTCGGCGAAATCAAACCATCGCTAACCGACATCGACGAAATCGAACTGGTCCAAGCAGGCATCAAGCAAGTCGAACTCGATCTCGTCGTATACGGCAATGACATCCTGACCCTTGCCGAATGCAAGAGCACAAACCATCTGGGCAAAGGCGGCAACGAGCAGCTCCGCCGCGACGTCACCAAGAAATGCCGTGCGGCGGCATGGCTTCGAGCAGATCGACTCGTATACGCGACGACGGCGACCAACTGGCAAGACCGAGCACAACGAGCGATAGAAGCCGCGGTTCGCGAACACGACTGGAGCGACGCCGGCAACCCACCCGAATTGCTCTTCATCACGAACCTCGGGCAGGAGGCCACCCCCGATCCACCAGCGTGACCGCAGCGCCGTCAGCGGCAGGGGGTCTCATTCGGCTGCGGTCAACCCATCAACGCGCGCGTAGCCGAATGGCGGACGTGTCCCGGTGGTTGGTCGGCGCTGGGATCGAGGGGCTGGTAGGGGATCCGAGTTTTCGCCTGGTAAGCCGATTCGGGCAGCCCGGTGGTGAGCAGCGACACCGGAATGAAGCTGTTGCGAAACCCGTAGCCCGCACTCTCCTCCTAGGCGTGGCCGCCAGCGCCACGGTTATGAGAGGAGGGACATGACTAACGCTCCATCACGATCAGCGATCGCGGTGACCGGGCTGCGCAAGTCGTTCGGTGACAAGGTGGTGCTTGACGGCATCGACTTGGACGTCCGCGAGGGGACGACGTTCTCCTTGCTGGGCCCGAACGGGGCGGGCAAGACCACTGCGGTGCAGATCCTGTCCACGTTGATCGGCTTCGACGGCGGCCAGGCGCGGGTCGCCGGGCACGATGTGTCGAGGGAACCGGACGCTGTGCGTGCCGCGATCGGGGTCACCGGCCAGTTCTCGGCGGTGGACAACTTGCTCACCGGCGAGGAGAACCTCGTCCTGATGGCTGACCTGCACCACCTCGGCCGGGCCGACGGCCGTCGGCGGGCCGCGGAGCTGCTCGACCGGTTCGATCTCGCGGAGTCGGCCACGAAGCTGGCATCGACCTACTCCGGCGGTATGCGGCGCCGGCTGGACCTGGCGATGACGCTGGTCGGTGACCCAAGCGTCATCTTCCTCGACGAGCCGACCACCGGGCTGGACCCGCGCAGCCGCCGCACGATGTGGCAGATCATCCGCGAGCTGGTGGCGGGCGGCGTCACGATCTTCCTGACTACGCAGTACCTGGAGGAGGCCGACGAACTCGCCGACCGAATCGCCGTCCTGGACCAGGGCAAGCTGGTCGCGGTGGGTACCGCGGAGGAGCTCAAGCGCAGCATCCCCGGTGGCCATGTGCGCCTCCGGTTCGGCGACGCGGCCCGTCTCGGCGCGGCGGCGGCCGCTCTTGGCGATGTGTCCCGGGATGACGAGACGCTCACTCTGCAGGTGCCAAGCGATGGCGGCGTCCTGGCGTTGCGCGCCCTGCTGGACCGGCTGGAGCGGGCGGCGATCGAGGTCGACGAGTTGTCCGTGCACACGCCGGACCTCGATGACGTCTTCTTCGCCCTCACGGGCCACCCGACCGACGCGAAGGAGGTTGTCCGATGAGCGATGCGGTGACGATGCTGCGGCGCAACGTCAAGCACACGTTGCGTAACCCCGGGGCGCTGATCATGACCGTCGGGTTGCCGGTGGTCCTGCTGTTGCTGTTCGTCGGCGTGTTCGGCGGCGCGTTGAACACGGGCCTCGGGGCGACGCCGCACGGGGGCGGCTACATCGACTACCTGGTAGCCGGGATTCTGCTGATGACCGTGGGCTATGGGGCGACCACCACGGCCATGGCCGTGAACCGGGACATGACCGAGGGCATCATCTCCCGGTTCCGCACGATGGCGATCTCCCGCGCCTCGGTGCTGACCGGGCATGTGGTCGGATCCACCGTTCGGACGTTGGTCAGCGCGGGCTTGGTGATCGGTGTCGCCATCCTGCTGGGATTCCGGCCGACCGGCGACCCAGTCCGGTGGCTGGCCACCATCGGCCTGCTCGCGCTGCTCACGCTCGCTCTCACCTGGCTGGGTGTGGCTGTCGGGTTGGCGGCCAGGACCGCCGAGGGCATTTCGCCCTTCACCCTCATCGTGCAGGTGCTGCCGTTCCTGAGCAGCGCGTTCGTCTCGCCGGACTCCATGTCAGGCGTAGTGCGATGGTTCGCTGCGCACGAGCCGTTCACCCCGATCATCGACACCCTGCGGGGGTTGATGCTGGGCACGTCCGTTGATGACAGCGGGGTCATCGCCGTCGTCTGGTGCGTGGGCCTAGCAGTGACCGGGTACCTCTGGGCGAGGGCGCTGTTCAGGCGGGATCCGATCCGCTGAGCTGATCCCGCTCGCGCAACGCCGCCAACGCCGCGCCCCGCAGGCCGGCATGGTCGAGACCGGCGTACGACGACACCGCGTCGTCGTACGCCGGCCGGTCGGCTTGCTCGGCGATGCCCCTGATCCGCTCGGGGGACATGGTCGGCCGGAATTCGCGCAGCAGGCCGAAACGTTCAGCCAGGGCGATCATCCGCACACCCGGCGTGGTGGCTCCGCCATCGATGTCCGCCACGGCCAGGGCCAGCAGGAGCGAGCCACAGACCGGGAACTCCACCACCGATGCCGAGGTGAGCGTGGTGGACAGGATGCCCGGCAGTGCGTCGATGATCTCCCTGACCAGGTCGAGCTGGCCAAAGCGGGCATGGGTGACCACCGCGACGGCCTCGACCTCGAAGGGCCACAGTCCGGCGCCGGGAAGGTCGGCAGTGTTGCGCAGCCGGTCAGCGGCCCGTCGCCACAGGCGCAGGCCGCCCTCGACATAGCCCCGGCCGAGCAGGATCTCGGCGCGGGCGCAGACCTCGAACATCACCAGGCCGGCCGGTTCATTCCCGCTGCCTTGCGCCGCCTCCGCCAGCCCTCGCTCCGCCTCGTCGAACGCGCCGCGCTGCAGGTTGGCCAGTACCAATGCCCACTTCCCCCGGGATGCAGTGGGCCACCACCCGAGCTCCTCCATGATCGACAATGCCGCACTCAGATGGTGGAACGCCGCTTCGCCCGGGTCGACCTGCAGGCACAGCTCGCCGACCCGGCCGTGGGCCACGGCCCGGATCAACGGCATGCCGTCCTCGAAGCACGCGAGCATCTGCTTGGCGGCCCGGAGCGCGCTGTCCAGGTCATTGGCGGTGTTCTCCCACAGGTAGCTGAGCACGTAGTTGGCTATTCCGGCCAGCAGCGGCTCGTCGCTGTCGGACAGCTCATGCAGCGCGGAGACATCCGGTGCGCACAGCGCGATGTGGATGGCCCGGATCAGGGTGTCCGGCTCGGCCTGCGGTAGCCGGCGCAGGGTGACCAGCGCACGCAGCGGGCTGAGGTCCGGCATGACGAACCCGATCAGCGCACCCAGCACCGCGGCCGTCCTGGTGACCTCGACGAGGCCAGGCTCGGGCTGGACATGTGACAAGACCCAGGCGGTGTCCTTGGCCAGCGCCGCCAGGCGGGTGAAGTTCGACTCGGTGACCCACAGGCTGCCCAGCAGGGCCGCCGTCATCGCGACGGTCGCGCCATCCTCGCGGTCGAGCCCGTATCGCAGTGCCTGCAGCAGGTTGTCCTGCTCAGCCCGAATCGCGTCCACCGCCAAGAAGAAGCCGGAGGCGAGGTCCGGCTCCTGCCATTGCGCCCCGAAGTCTCCGGCCCACTCGAGGAAACGGCCGATGGCGTGGTCGGTCTCGCCGGCATCCTCCCGGCGGCCGGCACTGAATTCGCGCACCATCTCCAGCATCCGGAAGCGCGTGCCCGATCCGCTGTCGGCCACCCTCAGCAGCGACTGGTCGACCAGCTGCTCCAGGACGGCGTCGTCACCGAGCACGTGGCGCGCGGCGGCCGTGGTGAACCCGCCAGGGAACACCGACAGCGCGCGCATCGCCGCCTGCCCGGCGGGCTCCAAGAGGTGCCAGCTCCAGTCGATGACGGCGTGCAACGTGCGGTGCCGCCGCGGCGCGTCCCGCGTGCTGCCTCGCAGCAAGGCGAACCGGTCGTCCAGCCGGCTGGCGATCTCGGCGACCGACATCATCCGCACTCGTGCCGCTGCCAATTCCACGGCGAGCGGCAACCCGTCCAGGCGGCCGCACAGCTCCCGCACTGCCGTCGGCGGCAGGTCGATGTCGGGGCGGATCGCCCTCGCGCGCTGGCCGAACAGCTCGATCATCGTCGGCAGGTCCAGCGCGGGCAGCGGGTACACCGACTCCGAGGAGAGGCCGAGTGGGGCGCGGCTGGTGGCGAGCACCCGCAGTTCCTTGCTTATGGACACCAGAGCCTGCACCAGCTCGGCGGCTTAGCGCACCACGTGCTCGCAGTTGTCCAGGACCAGCAACGCGGGGCCAGGTCCGAGGGCGTCGACGATGCCGGTGAGCACGTCCGCCCGCATGGCGAGCCGACCAGCCGGGGCAGGGGCGGCCTCCTGCACGCCGAGGTCAGACGCGACCTCACCCACCACGTCGCTGTCCGCGGTGACACCGGCAAGCTCGACGAAGTGCACCACCCGCTGCTCCGCCTCACGGCCAACCGCGTGCGCGAGCCGGGTCTTGCCCAGGCCACCGGCTCCGACGATCGAGGTCACCCGCGACGCGCGCAACAAGTCGGCCACCGCGGCGACGTCCTTGTCGCGGCCGAGCATCGGGTTGGGCTCCTGCCGCACCCCATGCCGGACTGCGGGCGCGTCACTCAGCAACAACTCGCGATGGACACTCCGCAACGCGGGCCCCGGGTCGCTACCCAGCTCCGAGCGCAACGCCCGCCGGTACGTGTCGTACCTGGCCAATGCCGTGGCCGGGCCCACCGTGGCGGCCTCACAGTGCAGCAGTTCCATCAGGATTTCCTCGTCCCGCGGGCGCTCTAGGACCAGCTCGCTGAGCGGCTCAACCGCCTCTGCGGGGCGGCCCAACCGGGACAGCGCCAGCGCGCGGGCACGCGCCAGCGACCGATACGTCGACACTCGCGCCGCGCGCAACGCGGACAGCGGGTCGTAGAGCGCGTTGTCCCAGCCCGCGGCTCCTTCGCACAGCGCAAGGCCGGTCTCGGCGTGCTTGAGTGCCGACGCGTGGTCGCCGACGCGGGCGCACTGCTCGCTCGCGGACGCGCTGAGCAGCACAGCGTAGGCGTCGACCTGGCCCTCACCCAGCGAGAGGCGATAGCCGGTGGGTGTGCTGAGGATGACATCGGGGCCAAGCCGCGCGCGGGCGCGGGACACCAGGAGCTGTAGCGCTTTGATGGGGTGCTCGGGCCGCTCGTCCGTCCACAGCGCGTCCACCAGCCGGGCGGTACTGCAGCCCGTGCGCAGTTCACCGGACAAGAGCGCGAGCAGACCACGCATCCCAGAGCCGGTGATCTCCAAGCCGCAGTAGGACACCCGCGACAGCAGAACCAACTCGATGGTCACTGGCGTCAGGGTAGCCGGACCGCGAGGCGGCCACCCCGAAAGTCCGGACCGTTACCCGAGTGCTTGCAACCTTGATGGTCAAGCGCATCCTGGGATAGACCCCTGAGTTGTCGGGGAACGGACCTGCGTGTCCAATCGCGCTCCCAGCATTGTTCGCGCGTGAGCGAACATCCTGACATGCCGCATAAGCGCGTGTGTGGGGTGGACACTGGTTGCATCCAAGTGAGCGGGGAGTCTGGAATGTCCGGTTCACACGCTGTCTGGTGGAGCAGATGTGGAGCAGGGGTGCGCGTTGAACGACGTTCAACTGCATCGACTGGAGCGGAACGGCGTAGGATTTCCTGCGGGTTCTCTGTTTGCGCTGGTCAGAGAGCCTGCACGCCCATGCTGGCAGTGTGGGGGTCAGGGGTTCGAACCCCCTCAGCTCCACGTCGCACAAAGTCCGCTGACACGCGAGCAATCGCAGGTCGGCGGACTTTTTTTGATCTTGTCCGACTGTTCCAAGTGGATAGTTAGTGCGCTAATGAACGTTCAACTGGAGCAAATCTGGAGCAGTTGATGTTGAACGTCCAAGTGGGGTCACACGCGCTGCTCCAGGATGTTGTGTCGTTCGGGTGAACCTGGCGGTGGTTGATGCCGCGCGTGGCGTGTCAGGTGGCCGTGACTGCGTGCCTTCGGTGGTTGGACGTTCAGCGGCCGCGTACGCGTTCTTGGCGCTCTTGTTCCACTGCGCGAGCGAGGATTTCTTCTTGTTGGGTCTGGCCGGCCGCGTGGACCCGCACGAGCACCTCGTCGTCGTCGGGCTCCGGCTTGTCTATGTCGGCGAGCCGTAACACGTCGGCCGGGCCATATCTGTCGTACACGATCGCTTTCATGATTTCTCCCCGTCTGGGTACTTGAAAACGTCATCGAGCGGAGCCTTGAAGACCCGTGCGATCTGGAATGCCATCTCCAGCGACGGCGAATAACGCTCGTCTTTTCTTCGGGAGTCCTTGGGCGTGGCGAGCTCGGCGGCGATGCTGAGCACGATCGTCACGGCGATCGCCGCACCCACGGTCCACAGTAGAGCTGCCACATACGGCATCTCGGCCAGTGGCCCGTCGCCCGCGCGGCTCAGGATCCACTCCCGATGTAAAGCAACTTTGACATCGCCGAATGTAAAGCGCTGCGACACCATGTCAAGAATCTTTTACTCCTGCGCGCACGGCCCGGCGGCCGCCGTACTAGGCAGCCGCGCTGTCGCGGATGAGGAATCGCTCATCCGGAGCTCAGGCTGGGCTCATTCTGGCGGACGACCGTTCCGACCGACACCACATGTCGGTCGCAACGGACGGGGTTCCTCATGATGATCAGCGCTTCCGCGGTGCTGGCGGTGCCGGTCGGTCTCGCCGCGGTCGGGGCCGTGCTCGGCCGCGACCTGCTCCGCAGACGGGTCCGCAGGCCGCGGCGGATCCTGCTGGCCGTCGCCGCCTGCGTCGCCGTGCTGCTGCCCGCCAATGTCTATCTCGCCTGCACCCACCACACCGGCTGGTTCAGCGCCGAGCCGCTGGTGTCGCTGGCGACCGTGCTCGCGTTGAGCGGTCTCGGCTTCCTGGTGAGCCTGGACCGGATCGACCGCACCCGCGTGCCCCGGCCGCGGCGGGTGCTCGCGGTCGGCGCGCACCCCGATGATGTGGAGCTGGGCTGCGGCGCCACCCTGGCGAAGCTGGTCGACTCCGGGCACGAGGTGCGGGCCCTGGTGTTGAGCAACACCAGGCGGGGCGGCGACGGCGGCGCCCGGCCGGAGGAGGTGTCCGACGCGGGCAGGCTGCTCCGGCTCGCGGGCGTCGAGGTGCTGTCCTTCCCCGACACCCGACTCGGTGCGCACGAGTCCGACCTGGTCCGGGCGATCGAGCGGGTGCTGGACCGGTTCAACCCGGACATCGTGCTCACCCACTCCGGCCACGACCAGCACCAGGACCACCGCGCGGTGCACCTGGCCACGCTGCGCGCGGGCCGGCGGCACTCGTCGATCCTCTGTTACGAGAGTCCTTCGGCCACACCGGAATTCCGGCCCAGCATGTTCGTCGACGTCGAGGACCACCTGCAGGTCAAGGTCGCCGCGGTCGCCGCGCACCGCGACCAGCGCGGAAAGCCTTACATGGCAGCCGAACAGGTGCAGGGGTTGGCCATGTTCCGCGGCGCGCAGGCCAAGATCCGCCACGCCGAGGGCTACGAGCCGGTGCGGTTCCTCGGCGGGCCGGTGGACCGGTGGTGACTCGGGTGCTGGTGACCGGTGTCGGCGGCCCGGCCGGGCGGTCCCTCGCCGAGACACTCCGCGACCGCGGGCTCGCGGTGTCCGGAGTGGACATGGCCGACGCGCGGCAGGCGGGTATCCGGTTCCGCCAGGTGCCCGCCGCGGGCGACTCCGGATTCCTCCACGCGCTCTACGGGATCGCCGCCGAGCACGGGGTGGGGCTGATCGTCCCGACCGTCACCGAGGAGATGCTCATGTTGGCTGCCGCTGACCGGGCCGGGGCACCGGTCGTGGTGTCGTCCCTGGCCGCGATCACGGTGGCGCACGACAAATGGCTGACCTACCTGCGCCTGTGGGACGCCGGGGTGGCGGTGCCCCGGTCGTGCCTCGGCGGTGCCGCCGCCGCTGCCCTGGCCGACCGCGGCGCGACGCTGCTGAGCAAACCCCGGACCGGGCGGGGTGGGCGGGGCGTGCGGGTGCACCGGCCGGGGGAGCAGGGCATTCTTCGCTTCGACGACACGCGGATCGTGCAGGAGTTCGCGCCCGGCACGGAATACGCGGTCAACCTCTACCTCGCCGCCCGCCAGGAGGACGACGTGGTCGAGGTGCTGGAGAAGACCGAACTCGCCAACGGCGAGGTCGGCAACGCTGTCGCGGTGCGCGCCGTGGTCGAGCCCGACGTGGCGCTGCTCGCCAGGGTCGCGGCGAGTGTCGTCGGCATCACCGGGCCCGCCGATGTGGACATTCGCCGCCGCGCCGACGGAACCCCGGTGGTGCTTGAGGTCAACCCGCGCCTGGGTGCCCACAATGGACGGACGCCCGCGGTGGTGGACGCACTGCTGGCCGAACACGCCGCGGTGGCCCGGTGATCGGCGCCCTTGGCTGGCTGCTGGTCGCGCTGACCGGCCCGTCGCTGATCGTCGGGATCCTCGAACTGGCCTACTATCCGTTGGCGCTGGCGTTCGAGGCTCGGCGGCGCCGCGAGCCGGTGTTCGACGCGGCCGTCCCGCTGATCTCGATCATCGTGCCCGCCTACAACGAGGCCCGCGTGCTCGCCAACTGCATCGACTCCATCCTGCGCACCGGGTATCCCCGGATGGAGGTGATCATGGTGGACGACGGCTCCACCGACGCCACCTTCGAGATCATGTGCCGCTACGCGCGCGAGCCGGGGGTGACCGTGGTGGCGCAGCGCAACGCGGGCAAGGCCGCCGCGCTCAACACCGGCATCGCGCAGAGCGGCGGCGAGATCCTGTTCTTCGTCGACGCCGACGGCGTGTTCACCGACCGCACCATCTCCGAGATGCTGCGCGGGTTCGACCGGGCCGACGTTGGCGCGGTGTGCGGCAACGACGAACCGGTCAACCTCGACCGCAGCCAGACCCACCTGTTGGCGCTGCTGACCCACGGCACGGCGTTCGTGCGCCGCGCACTGGCCAGGATGGGCTGCCTGTCCATCGTCTCCGGCAACTGCGGGGCGTTCCGCCGCCGGGTTCTGGCCGAGATCGGGGGGTTCGCCCCGGGCTTCATCGGCGAGGACCTGGAGCTGACCTGGCGCGTGCACCGGGCGGGCTACCGGGTGAACTTCGCGCCGCGCGCGGTGGTCTACGCCGAGGTGCCCTCCACAGTGGCCGCGCTGTGGAAGCAGCGGGTGCGGTGGACCCGCGGGCACATCCAGACCGTCCGGCTGCACCGGGACATGTTGGGCCGCGGCCGGTTCGGCCTGGTCGGCTGGTACTTGCCGGTCAACGCGTTCGTCATGCTGATCGGCCCGGTCCTGCAACTCGCCGCGATCGCGCTGGTGTTGGGCCTGGTGGCGGTCGGCGAGCCGCCGGTGGCGGGCGACGTGCTGAGTGTGCTGGCGTGGCTGGGTTTCGGGGCGGCGCTGCTGTCGATCGGCTTCGCCGTCGCGCTCGACCGGGCGGGCCGCGACCTGCGGTACCTCTACGTGCTCCCGGTGTTGCCGCTGTTCTCGGTCATGATGAGCCTGGTGACCGTCACCGCGCTGACCGCGGAGGCGCGGGGAACCCCGGCGCGGTGGAACAAGCTGGCCCGCACCGGTGTGGTCAGTCGGTGAGGGCGTCCGGCGGTAGGTTTTATGAACGAACCTTCATCCGGCACTCATCCGCCACTTCGGCAGACGAGAGAAGGTGGAGCCATGACAGTCAGTCCTCGGGTCGCGGTCCTGATCGCGGTGCTCGCGTTGCCACTCGGCGCGGCCGTCGCCAGCTACGCGCTCGCCGACGAGTCCCGGCCGAGCGTGCCCGCCGAAGTACGGATCGGTGGCGACGTACCCGCGCCGACCCAGGTCGCCGAGTCGATCGCGCCCACGGCCACCGCGGCATCCCCAGCGCCGCCCGCCACCACCCCGTTGCGGCCTGCCCCCAAGGTCGTCGTTCCCCCGCCACCGCCGGTGTCCGACGACGATGGTCGCGGTGGAGCCGATGACGATGGGCCGGGCGACGACGGTGATGACTGAGGGCGGCTCCGCGCGGGCACTGCTGCGTCCCGCGCCGGAGACCGTCCCTGCCGAGGACACGGCGGCCGATCCCACCCCGGTGGCCGCCGTGTCCGCATCCCCACCCACCGCGGGGCCGCCCCGGCGGTGGGTGATCCCCGCCAGGGTCCGCATCATGTGCTGGCTGCTGCTGCTCATGGCTGTCGTGTCGCTCACCGTCACCGTGGTCACCCGCAACCTGCTGCTCCAGCGGGTCGACACCGAGGTCACGGCCGCGCTGGAACAGGAGGCCGCGGAGTTGGATGGCGTCGCCCGCTCGGGTGTCGACCGCGCCACCCAGCAGCCGTTCCGCAACGTCCGCGAACTGCTGTTCAACCACCTCCAGCGCCAGTACCCGGCCGTCGATGAGGTACTCGTCGGCTGGGTCGCGGGTCCCGGCGCGGGCGAGATCCTGCGGCAGGGCGGCACCGAGCCGTTCGCCCTGGCCGACAGCCCCACCGTCCTCGACCCGATCCTGCGCTCGACGCGGAGCAACGGGTCGGTGCCGACCGCGGCGGGGGAGATGCGCTGGGTGAAGGTCGACGTCGCGGGCCCCGGCGGCGATGGCGACCGCGGCGCCTTCGTCGTCGGCTACCTCATCGACCGCGACCGCGCCGAGGTCATCGCGACCGTCGAGACGTTGATGCTGGTCAGCCTGCTCGGCCTGGTGCTCGCGGGCGGTGCCGCGTGGGTGGTGGCAGGGCAGATCCTCGCGCCCGTGCGGCTGGTCCGCCGCGCCGCCGCCGAGATCACCGAGGAGGACCTGACCCGACGCATCCCGGTGCAGGGCCGCGACGACATCGCCGCGCTGGCCGAGCAGTTCAACGCCATGCTCGACCGGCTGGAGCAGGCGTTCGGCACCCAGCGCCAGTTCGTCGACGACGCAGGGCACGAGCTGCGCACCCCGATCACCATCATCCGCGGCCACCTGGAGCTGATGGGCGACGACCCGGCCGAACGGGCGGCCGTGGTGCGCCTGTGCACCGACGAACTCGACCGGATGAACCGGATCGTCGCCGACCTGCTGGTGCTCGCCAAGGCCGAGCGGCCCGACTTCGTCCGCAAGGAGCCGACCGAGATGGCCGAGCTGACCAGCGACATCTACGCCAAGGTCCGCGCGCTCGGCGAGCGTGAGTGGCGGCTGGAGTCGATCGGCGAGGGCGTCGTGCGGCTCGACGCGCAGCGCGTCACCCAGGCAGTGGTGCAGCTCGCGCAGAACGCCGTGCAACACACCCGCGACGGCGACGAGGTGCTGGTCGGTTCCGCGCTGCTGGCGGGCCGGGTGTCGTTCTGGATCACCGACCACGGCCCCGGTGTGCCGCAGCAGGACGCGACCGCGATCTTCGAACGGTTCAGCCGCGGCTCGACCGGCGGCGCCGCGGGTCACCGCCCCGGCGCCGGACTCGGCCTGGCCATCGTCCGGGCGATCGCCGAGGCGCACGGCGGGACCGTGAAGCTGGTGTCCACCCCTGGGCGCGGGGCGTCGTTCGGCGTAGAACTGCCCGCTGACCGCGGTGGGCCGCGATGAACCGCATCCTGGTCGCCGAGGACGAGGAGCGGATCGCGTCGTTTGTGCGGAAAGGGTTGTCCGCCAACGGTTTCAACACCACGGTCGTGTCCGATGGCCCGGCTGCCATCGACTACGCGCTGTCCGGCGGATTCGACTTGGTACTGCTCGACATCGGCCTGCCCGGCCGCGACGGATTCAGCGTGCTGCGCACCCTGCGCGAGGCCAACCTGACCACCCCGGTGATCATCCTGACCGCCCGCGACTCGGTGCGCGACACGGTCGCGGGCCTCGAAGGCGGCGCGGACGACTACATGACCAAGCCGTTCCGGTTCGAGGAGCTGCTGGCCCGCGTGCGGCTGCGGCTGCGCGCCGCGGACCGCACCCCGGAGGTGACGGTGCTGCGCGCGGCCGACCTGTCGCTGGACCTGCGCACCCGCCGCGCGCAGGTCGGCTCGCGCACGGTCGACCTCACCGCGCGCGAGTTCGTCCTGTTGGAACTGTTCCTCCGCCATCCCGGCCAGGTCCTTTCCCGCGAACAGATCCTGTCCCACGTGTGGGGCTACGACTTCGACCCTGGCTCCAACATCGTCGATGTGTACGTGCGGGCACTGCGCCGCAAGGTCGGCGCCGAACGGATCTCCACGGTGCGCGGCATGGGCTACGCCTTCGGCCGCTGACTGGCAGTGAGGCCCCTCGGAGTCCACAGTGCACACCATCACGCGGATCGAGTCCGCGGAGCCGGCCACGATCGCGGCGGAGTTGGGCGGGCTGCTCGTCGGCGGCGTCATCGGCGGAGGGGACGTTGGTGTGATCGTGATCGATGGCGCCACCGATCGCGGCACCCCGCCAGATGTAAACCGATAGCGTTTGGCACATGGTGTCTCGCCGTGCCAAGGGGATGGCTGCTGGTGTTCGGGGTCGTCGTGCTCGGGACAGCGGTGGGGATACTCGCCAGCTACCCACTGGCAGACCGTGTTGCCGGTGCGGTGACCGCGTTGCTCGGGGTATCGGGTGCACGGGGGCGAGCGCTGGTCGACCGCAGCAGCGAGGTTCGGGCCGCCGCCGTGCCGGACGGGGTGCTCGGCGGTGGGCCGCGCCGGGTCCGTGAACTGGACGACCCAGTCCTGCTCGGCGCGCATCCTGCGGCGCGCGACGACCTAGGCAGGTACCCGCTTATGTAGATCGTGATGTCGACGGCTGGGTAGATGAAGCCTTGCGAGCGGGCGGTTTCGTGCTGCTTAGTGGCGAGTCGACGGCGGGGGAGACGCGCTGTGCATATGAGGCGGTGCGTCGGGTGCTCCCGGACCACCGCCTGGTCGCGCCCGCCGCACGCGAGTCGGTGCGGACCGTGGTGGAGACGGTCGTTGACGACCAGCCCACTGCGGGGCCGTGCGCGAGCTGTCCCTAGACACGCGTCCCGAGGTCGTCCTCAGCCATCCGCTGCGCGACATGCACCCCGACCACCGGCGCATCGCCGAGGCACTGCTGGACGCACTGTCCGAGGCCGTCACCGGACACCCCGGCGGGTCGCCGTCCCTGACAACCGACGGCTCGCTGTCGCATCGCCGGTGTGGTGGAACCGTCGGCCGTGGCTGCCCGTCGTAGTCGCGTGGCGGACAGCGAGAGTCGACCAGGCACACCGTCCCACGGGCAGCGGATCGCCAATTGGCTGGCCCTCGGGTTGTTCGTGCTCATGTTGGTGCTGTTCCTCAAGGGACCCGTACCCAAGGTCAGCGACGAACTCGTCGAGGTGAGGTGCCACTCAGTGGTGGCAGCGGGATGGCCGTCGGACTACACGTATCTGTCCGAGAACGGCGGCGGCTCCGGGTTCGTCGCTGACCTTGGGTACGGCCGGCTGACACCGATGATGACAGCCCAGTTGGAAGCGGATTGTCAGCAGCGCAGGACGACCTACGTCGGCACGATGGTCCTGCTGGCGCTCCCGACCGCACTGCTCGCCGCGTATGGGCTCATCGGCTACCGAGACACGCTGACACGCGACATCTCCACGAGGCGAGATCGGCCGAGCCAGGAGAGCTAAGCGCCGGACCGCTGCCGGAGCGGTTCGACCACCGCGTGCAATGCCTGGCGGATCCGCGAATTGTCTCCCGGCACGTAGGTCGTCCACGGCGTGCCGTTGGAGTCGTTCGTCGTCGTCCCGAACCACCGTGCTATTCCGGTGTCGTCGCGGCTGCCTTCGGCCACCGTGTCGAA
>Ga0193716_1001308_pt1 | contig 14548 bp, 9 predicted proteins | sample U2c1metaG_FD_145901 | JGI IMG/M metagenome (GOLD analysis project Ga0193716, IMG submission 145901) | Soil microbial communities from a riparian zone of the East river system, Colorado, United States - U2c1 | ecosystem: Environmental > Terrestrial > Soil > Riparian zone | place: USA: East River...
GCACCGATGCCAAAGCGCCGGCTGTCTTAGCCGGATCACACCTCGACACCGTAGTCCATGGCGGCAAGTACGATGGGCCGGTCGGCGTTATCGGATCTCTGGAAGCCGTGCGCACTATCAGCGAACGTAAAATTACCGTGCGCTCGCCGCTAGAAGTCGTCTGCTTTGTCGGCGAAGAGTCGAGCCGTTTTGGCTTCTCAACGCTGGGCAGCAGTCTGATCGCTGGCGAAGTGCATGCAAAAGACTTGGCCAACGCGATTGACGCACAGGGCACCAAATTAGCTGATGTGTTGTCGAGTTTGCGAATTACCCAGCGCAACTTGCACAGTCTTCAGCGCGAACCGAAGAGTCTCAAGGCCTATCTGGAACTCCACATCGAACAGGGTCCGATCCTCGAAGCGATCGGAAAAAGAATCGGCCTGGTTACATCCATCGCTGCGCCGAGCCGGTTCAGGATTATTTTCACCGGCCAGGCGGATCATTCCGGCACCACGCCGATGAACATGCGCAAAGACGCTTTGGTAGCGTCGGCGCAGTTGATCGAGTTCATCGAAACAATCTGCCGCAAATATGGCTCGATGGAAAAGGGCCGGGTCGTCGGCACCGTCGGGGCGATCAAGATCGAGCCAGGAGTGATCAATGCCGTACCGGGACGGGCTGAGCTCTCTGTGGACATTCGCAGTACAAGCGCCAAATCCAAAGCGTTTGTCGTTCGGCAGGTTAAACAAAACGCTGAGCAAATTTCCCGCAAACGGGGCATCAAGGTCGAGATCCTGACGATCCGTGAAGAGAACCCCGTGCCCCTGAACAATAGGCTCCTCAAAATCACCCGCGAAATCTGTAAGCAAAAAAAAATCATTTATGAAATTATGCCGTCGGGCGCTGGACACGACGCTATGCAGATGGCGAAGATAACGCCGGCCGGAATGATCTTTATTCCAAGCCAGCGCGGCATCAGTCACAATCCATTGGAATGGACCGACCCGGACGACATCGGTCTCGGCGCTCAACTACTGATGGAAACCATGATTCGAGTCGCCAATGAGAAATTCTAAGTCCAAGACCAAACGAATTTTGACCGCCACCCAAATCAAAGAGATTGTCGAACGCTTTGCTAAAGATATGTCGAAGCAGTACGGCAACCTCGATTCCGTCGCTTTCATAGGCATCCGCACGCGCGGTCCGCATATCGCAAAACGGCTAGCCCAGATCATCAAGAAGCGATACGGCAAAGAAATCCCGGTCGGGGAGATGGACATCACGCTCTATCGTGATGACTTAAACGCACTCCTGCCCGGCGGCTCAGTCGACCGCACGCGTATCCCATTCGATATCGCCAACAAGATCGTGGTTCTTTTCGACGACGTGCTCAATACCGGTCGCACTGTGCGCGCGGCCGTCGATCATTTGATCGACCTCGGGCGTCCGCGCATGATCCACCTGGCGGTGATGATCGACCGCGGCGGCCGCGAATTGCCCATCGCCGCCAACTACGTCGGCAAAAAAATCAGTTTATCAAAGGGCGGAAATATTCAGGTCCGGCTAAAAGAAGTCGACAAGATCGACGAAGTCATCCTTGGATGAGCCTCGATGTCAAGTGATTGAACGGTAGTTTGGAGAACCCTCCGAAAATTCGCCGGTGAATTGAAAACACGAGAGCGATAGGAAGTAAAAATTAGATGTATTGCCGTCGCAATTGCGCGACGAAGAAATTTCCGTTAAGCGGATTTCCGCTGCTCCGTCACCAAAGGAGCCGCCGTATGGGCTTGGGATGGAAAGGTCATCGTGACGCGAGTTCCGACGTTGGGCTTGCTGCTTACTTCAAGTTTACCGCCGATTAGCTCCGCCATTCGGCGCGATACGGTCAGACCTAGGCCAAGGCCGGAGAAGGCTCGTTGCATGGAATTATCCGCTTGATGAAACGGCTCAAAAATTGAATCGATCTTGCTTTCCTCAATGCCCGTTCCCGTGTCCGTTATTTCGAATTCGATACTACTGCGATTTTCCGACTGCCGCGCCTTCACAACGATCCCGCCTTCAGCAGTAAATTTGACTGCATTGTTAAAGACATTCTGGAATATTCGCTCGACTTTCGCGCGATCGCTAACGATCGAAAGCTCGCCCTCGACCAATTCCACATGGAGCGTCAAGCCTTTGTCGCGAATCGACTTTTCGTACCGCTTCACGGTTTCATTGACGACCTCTCGCACATCGAATTTCCCGATCGTCGCGTTGGCGTCTCCAGCGTTCAACGATGTCATCCAAAGCACATTATCAATAAGCTCAAGGAGTTCCTCGGAGTTGCGGTAAACGGTTTCCAGGACCTTCTGTTGATCTTCGCTAAGTTTGCCGATGACTTGGTTCAACAGCAGGTAAACAAAGCCAACGACTACGCTTAGTGGAGTCCGAAGCTCATGGGAAATGTTCGACAAGAAATCGGATTTGACTTGTTTAAGCCGCGACTTGGCATTGCGTCGATCAAGTCCGCGGCGCACGAGCGCAAGAATATGGTTGACATCAAAAGGCTTGGAAATGTAGTCGAAGGCACCGAGGCGCAGACCTTCGATGGCGGTATCCAAAGACCCGTAGCCTGTAATTATAATCGCTTCGATGTCCGGATCATGCTGCTTCACTTTTTCCAGTACATTAATACCGCTAAAACCCGGCATCTTCAGGTCAACCGTTACAAGGTCGATGGGAATTTGTTTGAGCATTTCAACGGCCTGCGCCCCGCGCTCCGCGATGTGCACGTTGTAATACGGGTTGAGGATCATCTTGAGTGATTCCCGAGGACCAATCTCGTCATCAACAATTAGGATGTGAGGTTTGGTAGCGTCCATGCGACGGCAAAAAAAGCAAGGAATATGCCACTGTTAACTTTGTGGCAAACGATTAATTTTAAAAGGCATTTTGTTGAAATAGAGAAACGTTAATAAGGTTTCCGGGACAAATTTGTCCAACTATGTCGGTAATTCCGTTAGAGCGTAATTATTTAGCAATTCATATAGTTATCTCATACGGTGCCTGCAGGCGTCCAGAGAAGTTCCACCTTGTCAACCACTCAAAGAGTGGCATGTCGAAAAACTATTTACAACCTGGTTATCCTGCGGCTCTGGAGGTGTACAGTTAAATTCAATCCTCCAGGCATGCCTCGTCGGATCACGTTGGTCAGCTCCCGCTTTCGTGTCGTACGAGTCTAGGATGACCGGGCGATCCGTCGTCAGATTTCGCTAAGCGGGTGTGCGCCATTTTCTACGCTCAATCATAAGACGCGCGACTTGCGTCGTAAGATGTGCCGTAGCGGTTCAACGATCATCTCGAAATTGGCACGAATACTTTGATGCTCTCGGTATCGCGTTTGGGACGAGATCGCAGCATGATGGTTTAGCATAAAGCCCCACTTTTATTAGCAATAGCTTTACTACTACAGGAAATCATGTGGGTAATTTCATCTCTTCCTCTGCTTCATTGGGGTCGTGAATCTTCAGTTTTTCAATTCGATATTTAAGAATGCGCCGGCTTGTCCCAAGCAGCGCCGCTGCTTTGGTTTGATTAAACCCCGTCCGCTGCAGCGCCTTCATAATCAATTCGCGCTCAAATTCATCCACCGCGTCGCTCAACGGGCGTGATCCGCTCAGCACATCTTCTTTGAGCGTCGCCGTTTGATCCATGGATCGCATGCTCACCGGTAAGTCACGTAACGTCACGGTCTCATGCGGCGTCAAGATCGTCAGGCGCTCGATTAGGTTTTCCAATTCTCTGATGTTCCCCGGCCAGTTATATAAAGTAAAAAAGTCGATCACCTCCGGCGATAGAATCTTTGCCCCCATGGAGTGTTCTTGCGCCTTGAGACGCAAGAAAAAATCGAGGAGCAACGGAATATCTTCGCGGCGCTCTCGGAGGGCCGGCAGAAACAGGGAGACGACATTCAACCGATAAAACAAGTCGGCACGAAAAGTCGCGTTTTTTGCCATCTGTTCGAGGTCGCGATTGCTCGCAGCAATGACTCGCACGTCTACTTTGATCTCGTCGGTGCCGCCCAGCCGTGTAAAAGTCTCTTGTTCGATGGCACGCAAAAATTTCGCTTGCGTACCGAGGTTGAGCTCGCCGATCTCATCGAGCAACAAAGTTCCACTATGCGCCAGCTCGAAGCGACCGACTTTCTTTTGCGAGGCATTCGTAAAAGCGCCACGTTCGTAGCCGAACAATTCACTTTCAATCAGCGTGTCGGGCAATGCGGCGCAATTAACCACAACAAACGGTTTGGATCGTCGATCGCTGTTGTAGTGAATCGCCCGCGCAATCAGCTCTTTGCCGGTGCCACTTTCTCCGGTAATTAACACCGTGCTCTTCTTTGCCGCTACCATACTGACGGCTTTGAAGATGTCGATGATCTGTTTGGATTTCCCAACGATATTGTCGATCCCGTATTTGCGGCCGACTTCTTCTTTCAACCGTTCGAGTTCCCGCGATAGCTGGACTTTTTCCAGAGCATGTTCGACACGCAGGCGCAATTCTTCGACGTCGAAAGGTTTGGTCACATAGTCGAACGCGCCTGTGCCCCGCGCGGCAAAAGCGGTGCGGGCAGTATTCATTCCGGTCAACATAATTACCTGGCAATCGGGATGGATCGACCGGAGTTGTTTCAAGACCGCCAGGCCGTCCGCGCCTGGCATCATAATGTCGAGCAGAACGACATCCGGTCTTTCATCGGTCAATTTTTGGATCGCTTCGTCGGCGGAAGCGGCTTCTAAAACACGATAAACCTTGTTAAAAACCATCTGCAGAGACTGCCGGACGCCCGGCTCATCATCGACCACTAGCAACAAAGGTTGGCTCATATCAGCTTTCTTGTCCGTGCTCTCTAACCAAGAACTCCAATCTCACTGTTTCGGTTTCTGCTTCTGACTCGTCCCGCACCAATTGGCCGCCGTTTCGTTCTATGAGCGGATTTCCCAGCAATACCCGGAGCGGCAGAAATGTTTGATATCTCCGGCGGGACCGGCCAAATAGTGAGTAATTGACGGAGTCGCGCTCGCCTAGGCAAATACGAAACCACGCTGTTTCCGGCGTGCTCGTTATGAATATCGATGTCGGTGCCCATCATGTTCTGCGCTAAACGGCTAAAAGCATACTTTTGAGGCTGCACTTCAATTGTGCCTCATCCGCGCGCATTTGGCACGTCTTTTCATGTCCCGTCAACTGAATGCAGGTCTGCCGCATGGCGCACTCGCTAGCGATGATATCTCGAGCAACGACCTGTAGCTTCTCATCGAGCGACGTCGGATCCAGGATCGAAGTCGTCGAACTCGATCATGACCTCCTTAAAAGCTCGTCCATCCGCTCGACATCGCTACCTGTGGCAACGGGCGGACTCCGCGAGCCAACAGTTTCCATTTTACTCACATTGCGGAACCAACGATAGTCAGCGAGGCGCGGCTTTTTTGCGTCGCTTGAAAATACGCGTTTGCCGAGCGCAAACCGGTGCACCCAATAACAAGACTTTATTGCCCCTGGGGCGGCGCGCCGAACACCGGACTAGCAATTGCCAAATTTTTTCTTAAGCTCGCAAGAATTAAACGGCTTGGTGAGACCGCCGAACTGTGTTCGTTCGACCATCGTTCGCGCGGTGAATTTAGAATCGACTAGGAAGAGTACGCCAAACGGTCGATGGGAGAGCCAGCGTCTCTCGGATAACCTCGGATTCATCAATGACTCGGATTCGCTTCATTCAGGTGAGCATGCCCATTGACGGCCGGACGAAGCGGCTTGCCCACGGGAATATGGACAAAGAATGATGTTCCCTTGCCCATCGTACTCTCGACCGTAACAATCCCCCCATGTTCTTGTACGATCTGATGGGACACCGCGAGGCCAAGACCGCTCCCTTCATCTTTACTCGTGAAAAACGGATCAAAAATATGCTCCAAGTCTTCGGGTGGAATACCAATGCCGGTGTCGCGAATCTCAACCTGAACATATTCTCTGATTAACTCGGGATCATTTTTTGCGGAAAGACGGGTTGAAATTACGATCGTGCCTCCGTCATTCATCGCCTGGATAGCGTTCAAAATCAGGTTCATAAACACCTGCTTCATCTGCTCTCTGTCAATCCACACCTTAGGCACATCGTGGCCCAATTCTCGCTGCACTTCCACGTTTTTTTCTTTCGCTTGGCTTTCCAGAATACGCGCTATGTTATCGACAACGTCATTGATGTTTTCCGGGGCTACATTCGGTTTCGATGGGCGAGCGAAGCTCAGAAGGTCATTAATTAGGCCGCAAATCCGGTCCACTTCCTTCAAGGCGAGCCCCTGAAATCCCTCGCGGAATTCTGCGTCGTCATAACGCTCCGGCAAAAGCTGAGTAAACGTTCGGATGGCGACCAGTGGATTACGAATCTCGTGCGCCAGACCGGCAGTTAGAAGGCCAAGCGAAGATAGCCTGTCGGCCCGCCGCAGGACAACTTGAGATTCCTTGAGCTCTTTTTCTCTTTGTAATAATCGTTCGGCCATTTGGTCAAATGCCGTGGCAAGATTTCCGAGATCGTCATCTCTGTTAATGTTAACGCGATATTCAAGGCGACCCTCTTCGATCTGTCGCGCGGCTGTCGTGAGTCTTTCTATGGGTTTGGTCATTCTCGCGCTGATGACAAAGATGATGATCAGCCCGGTTACGAAGATGACCGATGAAACCGCTACGGCCCCAAAGGTTGCATCGCCGATTTCCTTGATTATGGGCCCCAGATTAAACCCTAGCCGAATCCCGCCCAATTTTTGGTGACCTAAGTAAACCGGCTTAGAGATATCCAAGATCTGCTCTTGATAATCGATATCCACAAGAGTTGCGGCATCGGACTTGATGATCTTTTTTCCAAGCTCGTCCGTAAAAGTAGAAAAGAGTTGCCGCTGGTCCGGATGGAAGTCCCCGACGATCCGGCCTTCCTTGTCAAAGATATACGCATAGTCAACATTTGGCTGTGCCTTTGCTTCGCGGACAACTGTTTCCAGCCGAAAGGTGTCAAGCTTGTACAACGCCCCGGTTACACTGAGTTCCATCAGGTTGATACCTACCGTGGCCCTTTCACCCATTTGGGCCAGGAGCAGGTTTTTCTGAGAATGTATCGTGAGGTAAGTAAGAGTGCCGATGGCGGCAAGGTAGAAAAGCCCAGCCGCAAGAAATATTTTTAACCTAAGACTAAATCTAAAACGCGGATACATGGCCGACATTACCAAGGCCGAACATTACCACGAGTCCACCACCTTACCCAAGGAAGAAAACACATATTTTTCGACCTGTTTTAGCTTATCGATGGAATCTGGAGGTATTTCGTCGAACTTGGTCGTGTTCTGCTGTCTCTTCAACACTCCCTGCCCTTCTGGATAGGTATCCATTTTGATCAGCAGATCCTTTAGGCCATGGACAATTTTTGGATCAAGCCCCTTCCGCACCGAGAGCAGCTGTCTCGGAAGAGAAATTGTTTTCCCGATGATCTTCAAGCTGTCTCTAATCTCCGGCTTCAATCGGTCGATCTCCCGCTCGACGGTCGTAGCGGCATCTGCTCGTCCGCTAATCAAGACATTTACCGAACTACCATCAGTACCATACATATAACCCACTGCGTCGTTCTTTGTTTTCCCGGGAGATTTAACCTCAACCAATTTTAGCTTCTGCTCTTCCAGTAGCATTCGTGGAAGGACACTGGCCGAGGTGGAATGCGGCTCCTCAAACGCGATGACTTTTCCCTTCAAGTCAGCAAGGCTGTTGATTCCGCTGTTCTTCTTTACGACGATCACTCCCTGGTAATGCGCCTCTCCATATTTCCACTGCCGCAAGATAGGAACTGAACCGGTCCATTTTGACATGATCATCGTGGGGGCCACGCTATCATGAAACAGATCCACTTCGCCGTCTTTAAGGGCTCGCGCCAACAATTGAAATTTCTCAACGACCAAGATCTTGCCGCCGGTTATTCCGAACGGCGCCATCTTACTCGCAATATAGTCGACAAACTCTTGCCGATCTCTGATCGATCGAACCGGATCGTCGTGGACTCTGCCGAAAACTAGAATCCGTGCTTCACCCGCAAAAACTATTGGAGAAATATAAGAAACAAACACTGCAAGGAAAAAAAGGAATGCTACAAGGATTCTTGCTTTCACCATTAGTCCTATCCCCGCTCAATCATCTGACAGTCACAGACTCTGTCCGATAATCATTACCAGCTTGGTCCTTTTGCGCTGCAGCTTTGGGCAGGGCGATACATGTCAAAGCGGAAAAAAGCACGAAGAGCGCGGAAAGATAATAGGCGAAGCCGAATCCAAACGATTCAACGAGAACGCCAGAAGTGAAAACCCCGATGGGTTTGAAAATGTTGCTCAGGGTCGTATAGGTGGCAAGGTCCAAGGAAGTTTTTTCTGCGCTGGCGTATTCGATCATAAGATGATTGTAGTAAACCATCGCACCACTGAACAGAAACATATAGGTGAAAACCACGATCAAAAACAGATGAAGTGTGGCGGCAAAGGACAACGCCAGCGAAACTGGGACAAGTAGTAGCCCGGCGAGCATCAACAATTTCCTCGGCTCCCATCTGAGATTCACATACTTAGAGAAGAAAGTAACAATCAGCCCTTGAAATACATATTCGGCCATCATCACGGTGCCTACGAGAGTAGGCGTAACGCCCAAATGTGTCAAGTATACCGGCAAGACCACCACACCCCAAGCGTCGAGCGCGCCGTTAAGAAGGCCGAAACTCAAACCCAAAGTCTTAATCTTCTTGTCAACCGCCCCCCAGATTTTGAGCACGGGCATCTTAACCTGTTCCTGGAGATCGGGTAGATATTTCACCGCTACCAGCGCAGAGACCGCGGTAAACGCGGCAAAGATCAGCAGAGTATTTTCGATCGTGAGAATGGCAATCAAAAGCCCGCCACCGATCATTCCCACGCCCTTCGAAGCTTCTTTCAGTCCGAGCATCATGTTGATCAAAAACCGCTGATTTTCTTTGGCGGAAAAATGTTTAACGTACACCGCACTCATATCGGCCATGTAAAGTAATCCGCGCACGAACCTTTCTAGATAAAGAAAGAAAAAGTTTGGCACCATATAAAACGCTGAGATGACGCTGTGAATAGCGAGCCCGGTTATGAAGGTCCGCTTGTAGCCCCAGCGGTTGAGCATTACTCCTATTCCAAAAGGAGCAAAGATTTCGGCAAACTTGAAGAGAAAGAAAAGAAACGCGATTTTAGAGATCGATACGCCGCGGGAGGCAAAATATATGGGAACAATAACCCGCAAGGCTCCGTTTGTCAGCGCCGCACTCCAATACCCTAGCGCAACGATGGGGATGGTCCATTTGGTTCGTTCCACAATGCTCCTTTAGGGCCGCGGCGCTTATGTCAGCCGAGAAGGCTGTTTGCCATATAGGTATCGATCATGGGAAGCAGTCGGTTTGCCTCCTTATGTTCACTAACGGGGCCGCGAAACAAACAACCCATTCCCTCGACGGGCTTTAAGTATTCCCTTCTCCGAATGGGATACTTCTTTTCCAATTCAGAGAACCAAGCGGGAGCTTCCCCCTTTAAATATTTCAGTTCTAAAATGATCTTTTCAGCTTTGCCCACTGCCAATTCATCTAAATATTTCCATGAGGTATCGTCGAATGGCTGCGAGCGCGCATCGTAATAACGAACATCCCAATCGAGGGAAAGACGGTCTACTTCGCCTTGGAAAGCCAGACGCTTCGTGGTAACCAGCAGGATCGGGCGCAAGCCCATCCCCAGCAAGGTTTCCTGACTTTCCTTATAGTAGTCCGCGGCTAGCTCATCATCGAAATATGTTTGATCAATATCAAATACACCCTCCTCAGCATCTTTGCCAGCCAGAAATCCTAAAAGCCCTTGCTTCGTGAGCGGAAATCTTTTCTTGTGCCGTCGCTCGCCGTCAGCAGTTTTTACCTCTACCCAATAATTCGATATCGGCAAAGGCGATTCACCGAATAGTTCATAGGCCCTAACCCGAAAGATCATCAATTGACCAAGCAGGCTTAACCGCAAAAGATCGCAGTCTTCGTTGTCAAAATACACGCTGCCAACAGAAGTTATTTCCTGGACAGGTACGAGCGCATACTCTCCCAGAAACGGCTTTAAGTCTCGCCATAAATCAGCAACTTCGTTTTCATCGATGCCGATTTGATACTTTCTTTCGCACCTGTCGTTGAAAGCGGGAACGTTCATCGAGTACCCTCCTTAACTGCAATATAATTTGGTCAGATGTATATTTTTCGATGATTTGAATGATGATTTGAATAGGGTTAAGACCCATAATTCTAGGTCTATTACTGATGTTTTCGGGTGGTTGTCGCGAGTCTTTAACATGTAGGAAATTCAGGCGCAGATTTGTCAGTCTTCGGACACTTGCTCAACTACTCCTCCGTTGTTGGATGGTCCCGTACTCGGGCGCATAGTGCCAATTTTGGTAATGTGCCGCAGTTTATAGTCGGCTATGCAACAGTTACACCAAGTGGACGATTGCAAACTCACAATGTCCCACTGACCTGCAGGTGTCCGACGTTCCAACCGGTAAGGGCAGCGAGGTCAACTATTTGTTGACCATAAGCTTCATTTTTGCGTAGCGCGCTTGTAGGAGTTTCGGAAATACGTGCGGTCACGAGCAATTTCTATAAATCGCCAGGCAAGAGTTAACATCGGCGCGAAGAATAATTTGTTAACGCTAAATTGTTGTCACGGCTAAAGAACGGGATTTACAATAAACTTCCCGGGGCGCAAATTGTCAATTTTGTCCAGAATTAGACAATTTAAGGCTGAACAAAAATGTCATTCACCGAACCGCAGATTCCGCAATTAATAGGACGATTTCCTACGAAAAAGTTCAGAGGGTGGAGAGAGTAGATGCTAGAGATTGGCGTTGAGTTTGGACGCGATTAAGTGTTATTGAGCGTTCCGTCGAGCGATCTCAGAAAATATTGCTTTCACTATTTTTTTGTGGTTTTGGCCATCTTCGCCCATGTATCGCGCAGCGTCACGGAGCGGTTGAAAATCAATTTGTCAGCGGACAAAGCCTCGCCGTCTAAACAAAAGTAACCGAGCCGCTCGAACTGGTAACGCTCGCCGGGTTTCGTCTGCGCGAGATAGGGTTCGACATAGCACGAATTCAAGCGCTCCAGGGACTTTGGATTTATATTTGCCATCCAGTCGCGCCCTTCGGGAACATCGTCAGGGTCTTCCTTCGTAAATAGATGATCGTACAGCCGCACTTCGGCCGGCAGTGCATGTGCGGCAGAGACCCAGTGAATCGTTGCCTTTACCTTGCGACTGCTTTGCGATGAACCGCTCTTGGTTTCGGGATCGTAGGTGCAGCGAAGCTCGGTAATCGTCCCCGTGCTCGGATCTTTTACGACACCGATACACTTGACGATGTAGGCGTAGCGCAGCCGCACTTCTTTTCCCGGTGATAAGCGGAAAAATCCCTTTGGAGGTTCTTCACAAAAATCGTCCTGCTCGATATAAAGAACCCGGGAAAAGGGCACCTTGCGCGTTCCTTTGCTCGGGTCTTCAGGATTATTGATCGCTTCTAATTCCTCGACCTGGCCTTCCGGATAATTTTCCAAGACAACTTTGACCGGCCGTAGCACTGCCATAACCCGCGGCGAGCGCTTGTTCAGATCTTCCCGCAGGCAATGTTCCAACATTGCGATATCGACCGTGCTGTTTCGCTTGGCGACGCCGATGCGCTCGCAGAACGTGCGGATCGCCTCCGGGGTATAGCCGCGACGGCGGTAGGCCGCTATCGTCGGCATTCGAGGATCGCTCCACCCCGTAACGTGTTTTTGCTGTACCAGCTGGAGCAGTTTGCGCTTGCTCAACACGGTGTAGGTGAGATTCAAGCGCGCGAATTCGATCTGCTGAGGATGATGAATGCCGAGGCGATCGAGAAACCAATCGTAGAGCGGCCGGTGATCCTCGAATTCGAGTGTACAAATTGAATGGGTAATTCCTTCAATGGAATCCGATTGGCCGTGCGCGAAATCATAGGTCGGATAGATGTACCACTGGTCACCGGTGCGATGATGTGTCGCCCGAAGCACGCGATACATGACCGGATCCCTTAAATTGATATTAGGCGAGGCCATGTCGATCTTCGCCCGCAGAGTGCGGCTACCATCAGGAAATTCTCCGCCGCGCATGCGCTGAAAAAGATCGAGGTTCTCCTCAATGAAACGGTTTCGGTAGGGACTGTTCTTGCCGGGCTCGGTCAACGTCCCGCGGTATTCGCGGATTTGGTCCGCATTGAGGTCGCATACAAAGGCATCACCACTTTGAATCAATTGAACGGCGAACTGATAGAGCTGCTCAAAATAGTCCGACGCATAGAATTCCGTGTCACCCCAGTCGAACCCCAGCCAGCGCACGTCTTCCTTGATCGAATCGACGTACTCAACCTCTTCCTTGCTCGGGTTCGTGTCGTCAAAACGCAAATTGCACTGGCCTTTGAATTCGGCCGCCAAGCCAAAATTGAGGCAGATCGATTTTGCGTGTCCGATGTGCAAATAACCATTCGGCTCCGGAGGAAACCGAGTTTGCACCCGACCTTGATTCTTGCCTTGGTTGACATCTTCAGTGACAATATTGCGGATGAAATGCGATGGAGTAGTCTCTGTCGGGTTTCCGATAGGTCTGCCATTCTCCTCACTAGCTCTCGTATCCACGGCCTCCTCCTCGTAAGTTGAGCAATATTTATCACTATTATCATATCTGGGACGTTTTCATAATGCGCCGTTGACGCCTTTTTCCTCGACTGTTAGCTTACCCCCATGAGTCAAGTTCGTACTCGTTTCGCCCCTAGTCCGACCGGATATCTACACATCGGCGGCGCGCGCACCGCCCTATTCAACTACCTTTTTGCCCGTCATCACAGCGGCAAATTCATTTTGCGCATCGAAGACACCGACCGCGAGAGATCGACGCCGGAGGCCGTCCAGGCAATCCTCGACGCCATGAAGTGGCTAGAACTCGACTATGACGAAGGTCCATTCTATCAAACTGGGCGCTACCCCCTGTACAAGAATAAAATTAGCGAACTGCTTGCCACGGGTAAGGCCTATCCTTGCGTGTGCACAGCTACTGAATTGGACGCCAAGCGGCAATTGGCGCAGAAAGAAAAACGCAAGCCCGCCTACGACGGCACCTGCCGGCCCCCGGAAGGCGTGATTCCACAACTGCCTTTGGACAAACCGTTCACCATTCGTTTCCGCTCGCCTCACGATGGTTCAACGGTCGTTAAGGACCTGATTAAAGGCGATGTGGTTTTTGACAATCGCGAGCTCGATGACTTGATCATCGCCCGCTCCGACGGCACACCGACGTATAATTTTTGCGTCGTGGTCGACGATATTGACATGAATATCACTCATATCATCCGCGGCGATGATCACCTGTCCAACACGCCCCGGCAGATCCAACTTTATGAAGCGCTGGGTCACGAACTGCCGCAATTTGCCCATGTGCCGCTCATCCTCGGCACCGACAAAGCACGGCTAAGCAAACGCCACGGTGCGACTTCAGTGACCGCCTACCGGGATATGGGCTATTTTCCCGAAGCGGTGGTCAACTATTTGGTTCGACTGGCCTGGTCCCACGGCGACCAGGAAATCTTTTCGCGTCAGGAACTGATCGAGAAATTCTCGCTGGAAAACGTCGGCAAGTCGGCGGGGGTTTTTAATCCGGAAAAGTTCCTCTGGGTTAACTTTCATTATTTGAAAAACCGCCCACTCGACCAGTTGGCCGAGGAGATCGTGCCGTTTATCGAAGCCAAAGGCTACCCGGCGCCCCAGGACAAGGAGTGGCTCGAAAAAATGATCGCCACACTGCGCGAGCGCGCGAAAACCCTCACGGAGTTGGTTAATGCCGCGAGCTATTACTTGGCGGACGAGATTACTATCGATGAGAAAGCCGCGAGAAAATTCTTGACACGCGATGCCGCGGCGCCGATCGACAGTCTGATTCAAAAGTTATCGGCACTTGGCGACTTCAGCGAAGCCGCGATTGAGCAAGCTTTTACCGAAACGCTCAATGAACACAGCTTACAGATGGGCAACCTCGCTCAGCCCGTGCGCGTCGCATTGACCGGTTCCACCGTTAGTCCGGGCATTCATGATGTCATTGGGGTCCTTGGCAAAGAGCGCACAATTCGACGACTCCAAAAGGCACTGGAAATCATTCGCCAACTTGACTCTCCGGGCTAATTCTTTTAGTTTTATCACCGCCAGCTTGAGGAGTCGGCTAATTGGTAAGCCACCTGACTCTGGATCAGGCGATTGAAGGTTCGAGTCCTTCCTCCTCAGCCATGGTCCCATCGTCTAGCGGTTAGGACACCGGCCTCTCACGTCGGGAACACGGGTTCGATTCCCGTTGGGACCACCACCAAGAAATCCCATAGCATCCAATAGAGTCCGTTCATCCCCTGTAAGTTCTTATTATTGTAGTGTATAATGTCCGGCATGTTCCGATGTCGTCCATCTAAA
>Ga0193716_1001309_pt1 | contig 14542 bp, 9 predicted proteins | sample U2c1metaG_FD_145901 | JGI IMG/M metagenome (GOLD analysis project Ga0193716, IMG submission 145901) | Soil microbial communities from a riparian zone of the East river system, Colorado, United States - U2c1 | ecosystem: Environmental > Terrestrial > Soil > Riparian zone | place: USA: East River...
CCAGACGCGCAGGAATACAGATGATGTTGAGCTTGTCGCACGCTTTCTTGATGAGGAGCTCGGTGCAGCGCGGTTTGGGCGGGGGAAGAAAAACGCCGTCGGGCGCGCTCGAGACGCCTTCCTTGGTTCCGAAGACGCCGATATAACTTTCCACTTTGTCATAGTACGGAGCGATATCGTCGTAGGTGATCGGCCAATCGTCGCCGAGGCCATCGCGTGTACCGGAGGTGAAATCGATCGGCGCGAAGCGGAGAGCGATACGTCCCCAATGGTTGGTACGGCCGCCGACAATGCGCGAGCGAAACCATTGAAAGTCTGCGCCGGGAGCAGACGTGTACGGCTCGCCGTCGATCGACCAGGAACCATTGGGCGCCAGAAATTCTCCGAAGTCCGCGGCCTGGCGGCCTCCGACTCCCGCGCCGCGATGCGGAAGTTCGTAAGGCCACATCAACATCTTGAAATCTTTCTCCGGATGAACGTCGGGACCCGCCTCGAGAAGGACGACCGTGAGGCCCCCTTCAGTGAGAATTTTGGCTGCCATACCGCCGCCTGCTCCGGAGCCGATGATACAAACGTCGTACTGTTTCGGGGAACGAATGACTTGAGACATGCGAGAGGCATCTCCTTGGCAGGCTGCGGAGAGATCTTAAACCGAGTTGGTCGGAGACAGAAACTGCAATCCCAACAATTGGCTCAGCAAAGTCTTGTTGACTCTACCACTAAAGCTCATTCCGCTTCATTTGCGAAACGGCGTAATCGCAGGCGCGAGCGGTCAGCGCCATGTAAGTGAGCGATGGGTTGACGCAGGAGGACGAAGCCATGCACGCGCCATCGGTCATGAAAAGGTTCTTGGCTTCGTGGGCCTGGTTATGCTCGTTGAGCACCGAGGTCTTGGGGTCGCGCCCCATACGGGCTGTGCCCATTTCGTGAATGGTAAGACCAGGAGGGTTGTTTTCGGCAAACGCGTTGATTTCGGTGGCGCCGGCGGCGACCAGCATTTCCGCCGCTTGCAGAGCCATGTCCTGCAACATGGCCGCTTCGTTTTGCCCAAAGGCACAATGGATTTTGATTGTGGGTATTCCCCAGGCGTCGTTTTTCTCTTTGTTGATTTCAATGTAGTTGTCGTGATTGGGCAGGCACTCACCGAAACCGTAGAAGGTCATATGCCATGCGCCGGGCCGCTTCAGGGCGTTTTTGAAATCAACACCAAAACCGGCTCGGGTCATGCCGCGCTGCCAATCTTCACGGGTCGCGCCGCCTTGATAGCCGTAGCCGCGAATGAATCCGCTGGCTTTGGTTTTTACATTCCGGAAACGCGGGACGTAGATGCCATTGGGGCGATTGCCAATGGGCATTTTGTCCAGATGGCCAGGAATGAGGCCTTCGGCTCCGCCGCCCATGACGTGGTCCATGACATTGCGGCCGAGTTCTCCGCTGGAGTTGGCAAGACCGTTGGGAAATTCGGGTGTGGACGAATTCAGCAAAATACGCGCTGATTCCAGTGCGGAAGCACAGACGAAAACGATGCGCGATTTGAATTCGAGCGCTTGGTGGGTCTGGCCGTCGATGACCCGAACGCCCGAGACCTTACGGGTGTTTGTGTCATAGACGAGGCTGTGCACCACGCTGAAGGGGCGGATCGTGAGGCGCCCCGTTTTTTCCGCGGCAGGAAGCGTCGAGCTGAGGCTGCTGAAGTAGGAGCCGGTAATGCAGCCACGGTGGCAGACGCCGCAGTAGTGGCAGGGCGCGCGCCCGTTGTGAACTTTTGTGAGAATGGCGGTGCGGCCGATAGTCATCATGCGGCCGTCGTCGAAATGTTTGGGGAGGGCGTCGCGAACCGTCATTTCCGCGCAACTCATTTCCATGGGAGGAAGAAATTTTCCGTCGGGGAGTTGCGGGAGGCCTTCAGCTTGTCCGCTGATGCCCACAAAACTTTCGACGTAGTCATACCACGGCTCGATGTCCTTGTAGCGGATGGGCCAGTCGATGGCGATGCCGTCCTTCAGGTTGGCTTCGAAATCGAGATCGCTCCAGCGATAGCTTTGCCGCCCCCAAGTAATGGATTTCCCGCCAACCTGGCGGCCGCGGATCCAGCTGAATGGTTTGCCGGGATCGCTGACATACGGGTTTTCCACGTCGTTTACGAAAAATTTGTTGGAGAACTCGTCGCACGCGTAATAAACCTCACGCTGAACCGGTTGAACCTTGGCGCGCGCGTTGCGGTCGTCCCAGCCGCGATATTTGAGTTCCGCGTTGCGGTCGTCCCAGCCGCGATATTTGAGTTCCCAGGTCGGCACGTGCTCGACGTAGTCTTTTTCGGGAGAGATGGGGCGGCCGGCTTCGAGGATCAAGACTTTGAGGCCCTTTTCGGTAAGTTCCTTGGCGGCCCAACCGCCGGTGATGCCTGAGCCGATTACAATCGCGTCGTACTGGGTGCTTGCCATTCTGGTCTCCCTAGGCCTTTTTGTCCGCTGGAACAGGCGTGCAGCCGTGAAAGAATCCGGGAATAATTTCTTCCCTGAGCTCCTGTTTGAAGCCGACTTCTGAAGTGTAGTAACCGTACAGGGTCATGCGTTTGAGCATGCCAAAGAAACCGGTGTGCAATTGTGTGTAATGTTCGGTGCGAGGAAGGCGACGCTTGACGAGTTCTTCGCGCTCCATGGCATATTCCTGATCGAGACCACGAAGGACTTCTTCCTGCTGCGGAACGGAACAAGCGATGAAATCTTTGCCGAACAAGACACTGGTGCGTTTGTCGACTTTGTCGAGCCCGGCAAGAAAGCGGGTGCGTTCATCCGGTTCGGCCCACCCGGTGAGGACCACATCAATAAATTCGTTGACACGAACAGCTTTCGCGCCGGGGGTTTCGGTGGCCGGAATGATCAGGTCGACCATGGAGGTAACCGTAGCGTTCTGGTGGGGATTGAGAGTCTGGAGAACGTAGCCCGACGATGGTTGCGCTTCCTGCATCAGGGCCAACAAGTCGGGGCTAAAAGCGGGAAGAGCCGCTCCTGCGGTCAACAGTTTTAAAAGATCACGGCGTTGCATTGGACCTCCGGAATTTGGTGCGTGCTGCAGCAGCTCAGTTCTCGATCGTTCCAAACTTTGTGGCCATTTCGCGGGCTGCGCGGAGTGCCGCAACGGTGTCGCCTTGCGCCATAAACTCCATTGCCGCAAAGCCCTGGTAGTTCAATTGCGCGAGTTTGCGAAAAATGACCGGGTAATTGACTTCTCCGGTGCCGGGCTCGTGGCGGCCCGGAACATCGGCGATGTGCACAAGACCGACGAGGTCGATGTTCCGTTCGAGTTTTTCGATCAAATTTCCGGCCGCAATCTGCTCGTGGTAGAAGTCGTAGAGAAACTTCACGTGAGGGTTACCGACCGAGCGGACGATTTCAAAACCATCCGCTGAATGCAGAAGAAAATAGTTGGGATTTTCTTCCGGATCGATATTTTCCACCAGGATTTCGATATTGTTGCGCGCGGCAATGTCGCCTGCACGTTTCAGGACTTCGATACAATTTGCGCGCATTTGTTCCGGGCTAAGCCCTGGAACCTTATTGCCCGTCTGCGTAATGAGCCGGGTGCATTCAAGTTCCGTCATTGTGGGAATGAAATCTGCAAGGGCTTTGAGAGTTTTTTCGCGGTCGTTGGCATCGGCGAACGTTGGCCAGATTCCGCAAGTGCCGTCAAACTCAATTCCGAGTTGACGCTTCTTGGCGCGGGCGTCCGCGAATTGTTGTTTGGACCAATCCTTGAACTCGCTCACGAGTTCGACGGCGTGAAAGCCGGCCTCGGCCACCTTTTCCAGCCGTTGCGCGAAGGGCAGCTTTTCATAAATCGTCCAGAGCATGACGGAGAGCTGGAACGGTGGTCCGGAACGAGCCGATCCCCGGCCACCTGCCGGCGAAGCCAGACTGTTCATGACCGGCGGTGGAGCCAGTGCCGCGCCAATACAGGCGCCCACGAATTCCCTGCGACGCATGGTCAAACTCCCAGCAATTCGTTGCGCACGTTCTTCAAAACGTAGGCGGCGCGTTCGACACCGACTTCGCCGGCAAGAATGGGGTCTTCATTTTCGATGCTGAGAATGCCTTCAAAACCAACGTCCATATAGGCTTTCACCACCGACTTCCACAAGCTCGCGCTGTGACCGTAGCCGACGGCGCGAAATGTCTCAGACGCCTGATCGAGGTCGCTGGTTTCAAACGCGAAGTTCAAAACCCCGAATTTATTTTTGTTGTCGTCAAAAAACACGGTGTCTTTCATGTGCGCATGGAACAGTGCGCCCTGTTTGCCGAGATAGTGGATGACTTCGACGGGGTCGCAACCTTGCCAGAACAGATGGCTCAGGTCGCAATTCGCGCCGATTTCTTCGCCCACGGCTTCGCGCAGCTTCATCAGGGTTTTGGGGTTGTAGACCACGAAGTTGGGATGCATTTCAAAAGCGAGTTTGTGAACGCCGTGCTCCCTCGCGAATTTCGCGGCTTGCTTCCAGTACGGCACAACTTTTTCTTTCCACTGCCAATCCTGCATCTCGGCATATTCGGGCGGCCAGCGGTAGGTGATCCAATTGGGCTGAACGTCGGTGGGGGAGCCCCCGGGACAACCGGAAAATCCCACGATGACTTTCACGTCGACAAGCTGCGCCAGTTGAACGGTCTTGCGAAAGGTGTCGGCATCATGAGCGGCGTGCTTGGCATCGGGATGAATGGGATTGCCGTGGCAACTGAGAGCCGCGACTTGAATATTTTTGTCGTGGAATTTCTTCAGCCAGGCTTTCGCTTTGGCGGGATCGGCGACAAGATCATCGACAGGACAATGTTTGTTATTGGGATAGCCGCCCGTGCCGATTTCCATGGCTTCCAGGCCAAGGGCGCTGACTTTGTCGAGCATTTCGTCAAGAGACAGATGTTCGTAAACAGGATCGAAAACCCCGATGGGAATCTTGCGCATGTTCCCGGGGGCACGTGCGGCCCGAGCGGCGCTGGCGGTCGCAGCCGACGCGTCTCCGGCGGCCCTGGCAATCGTTGCGCCGCCGGGTATTGCGGCAGCCAGGAGGCCACCGCCGGTGGCGCTAAGAAATTGCCTGCGGTCAATCCCCGACTTGTTCTTAACACTCGCCATTCGCATCTCCTCGCACCGGCAATGGGCGGACAGAAAGTAGTCGCCAATGCACGGCATTATACGCCGACGAAATCGATATAGTACGACAATTTTGTAGAAGAAAATCGATTTGCCTTGATTTTCCGGGCAGGGGGTTTTTGCGCCAGAAGCCAGCCAGAACGGCTTCAGACTTTGGGAGGAGCAAGGGCGTCGAGAGCAGGGATCGATACCGGGACAGTAAAAGCCCGTTCCGGCAGGGACTTGCCTGCCTGCATCGCCTGCGAGAGCATTTCGATGGCTTGCCCGGCATTGGGGGGCACAAACACGGTCGCCGCGAGTAAACCGCTGCGCACCCACGCCTGCCCGGTTTTCGGCAGACCGTCACAACCGGTAAAAGGCAATTTCAACCAGCGTTCCCGTTCCATTTCATTGCCCAGTTCCTGAAACGCCTTGCGCGCACCAATAGCCATGGAATCGTCTTGCGCTCCGATTAGGTCGATGGCCGCCTTCTGGGAGGTGGTGAGTTTGAGCCACGAGCGGACGGCGCGCTGGGAACTTTCCTCGGTCCATTGCGCTTTCAGAATGGTGACCTGGACGTTGCCGGGTTTTGTTTCCTGCATCCCCAGGGTGCGCTCTTTGGCGGCCGAATTTTCAGACGGACCTTGAATGTAGAGAACGGCTCCGCCCTTGGGCAAAAGCGCAGCAAATTGCCGGCCCTGAATGCGACCAATCTCAACGTGATCGGAGCTAACCGCGAGAATGGGAACTTTCGATGCTCGCCGGAGCTCCGCAATGTAGTCGGCCTCACGATTTAGGACGGCCCAACCAATTCCCGCACTCGAGGCCGCGCGAGCTACCTGTGGCAGGGCTGTGCCGCCAACCGGCTCAAAAATAATTCCGCTGGGACGGGCTTCAACGGGCGATTGAATTTCCTTCAGTATCTGCGTGCTTTGATTGATGGCGTCGTTATCGGCATAGACAATTTGCAGATCGACGCCCAGCTTGCGGGCCATCTGCTCGGCAGACTCCGCCTGCTCAATTTGGTAGTCGTTGTCGTTGGTTGTAAGAGAAACTAAAAAGCGCAGCTTTTTTGTGCCCAAGCCCGATGCCCCTGACTTTCTGTAGAGCAAAGATACACTCAGTCGGAATTGATTTCACGAAATTCCTTAACGAAGTTTCACTAGATGAAATGCCCGGGTCCCCTCGCCATGTTTGGTGCTTTCGACTGATTTCAAAGGCCTTGGAAGGCCTTTTCGGGGAAACGAATCCTCTCAAGCTGGGACCCGCTTGCAGCGGGCATGGCTCCTGATTGACTGGCGACCCAAGTACCCATGCGATTGGCGGCAACGTTCATGGTCTGCAAGGAAGCGCTCCTCAGATAATGGTAAACCAGGGCGGCGGTGAAGGCGTCGCCCGCGCCCACCGTGTCAACGACTTTCACAGGGATGCCCGGGTGCTCGTCATAGCCGTCGGGGCCGAGCAGCAGGCTACCCTGTGCAGCGCGCGTTACGCACACCAGTTGCAAATCGAAGGCCTTCAGCAGCCATCGCGCGGCAGAGATTTCGTCCACAAACGACCCACCCAGCAGCGAGAGAACGATGGGCAGCTCTTGGCTATTGAGCTTGATGATTTGACAGAGTTCTGCCGACCTGGCAATGACCGTCGCCGAGTAAAACGATTGGCGAAGGTTTACGTCCAGAACACGAAGAGAGTCGGATCTGGTAGCGGCAAGGAACGCCTGGATCGTTTGGCGGGATTCTGGAGAGCGTTGCGCGAGAGTTCCAAAACAAACGGCATCGGCTTTTTCCGCAAGCTGTGTCCAGCCTGGAGTTGGTTGAAAGAAATCCCATGCGGCCGGAGAATTGACCGCAAAGGAAGCCTGGCCCGCCGAATCGACGGAAACTGTCACCGTCCCGGTGGGGTAGGCGGGATCCGACTGAATGTGGCTGGTTTCCAGACCACAGGAAGAGAGTTGTTGGCGCACGTCTTGTCCGAGGTCATCCTCGCCGACGCGGCTGGCGACAACCGCACGTTCTCCCAAAAGGCTGGAAGCGTAAGCGAAATTGGCAGGGGCTCCTCCGAGTTTCCGTCCGTTTGGAAAAATATCCCAAAGTATCTCACCCAGGCCAACGATGGTGTGCCGACGATCCATGCCAGCAAATAGTCTGCACTCTGAGGCACGGAAACGCTAGTTGGCTTTGCCCGGCGACATCATTTCCATGGCCCATATTGCAGCGGGGCGCATGTACATTGAAGCGCGGTAGTTACCGGTAATGTCCCAAGCTTCGGGCGTGCGGAACCAGTAGCCTTTTTCCTCATAACTGGTGTGATAGACGCCCCAGATGGTTTTAAACGCCTGCTCCTTCATGCCGTCACTGAGCATGAGTGCGGCGACGCCCATGGTGGTGCCGGTCCAAACTTCGGCAACTTGCTGATTGCCGGGGACATTGATGACCGAACCGGTGACGGTCATCCCGTTAACTGCGCCGCGATCGCCGCCATGAAATTTCATCACGTTGAAGTCGAAGATTTTCCGGAGAGCGCTGAGCTGCATTTCGCGCGGAACCAGGTCGCCGAGTCCGGTCATGTTCGCATACCACTGTCCTGCCAATTGGTCCGCTTGAATATTGTCCCGGTAGTCGCTAAGCATGTCGTAGTGAAAGTATTCGCCATTCCAGAGTTTCTTTATGTAGCTGGCCTGGCTTTTGGCAAACAGCTCGTGGTATTGCCCAGCGGCTTTGGCGTCGCCGAGTTGTCTGCCAATCTCTTCGGCCGCGCGCAGTGACGCGAGCCAGAGACCGCCGGAGTAGGCGCTTTCACCGCGGACCACCCATTCGTCGTACGTTTGGTCGGGATAGCCTTCGTTTTCGGGGATGCCATCTCCGTCTTTGTCGTATTGGCGAAGATAGTTGAGCGCTTCCTGAACCGCAGGCCAAGTATCTTTCAGAAATGCTTGATCCTTGCGGCCGGTCAGGACGTAGTCGCGATAGACCATCAATACGAATTTTGTGTTGAGGTCCTTCCAGCCATTGGTGTCCTGCCAACTGAATTGATTGATCTGTTTGAAGGGATCTTCCTCAGGGACGCCCAGATCGTGCGGGACCGCGCCCTTGGCTTTGCGAATGCGGAATTGCGGCGTTTTCGTTTGTTGCGCTTTCCAAACCCAGACCATCCGTTCGGCGGATTCTTGCGGAACAGTATCGGCGAATTCGCGCATCACGCCTTTTTCGATGTCCGGCCAGAATTTTAACAGGGGCATGGAGCCATAGAAGCGGACGTCCAGCGTTTCGTAATACGGATAGTCATAACACTCCATGAAAGAATAGACAGGCGGAAGTTTGGGATCGGAACCAACCGGGCGGCCCCAGAAAGAGCCTTCATCGGCGAGGACGTACATTTCGTTGAAAAGCATGCCGCGATACCAAAGTGGTTTGCTCTCGTCATTTATGTAAGGCGCTTGCCAGGCGTCGATAGCGTCGCTCCAGGATTTGCCATTCTGCAGGGCGTCGCGGGCGATCGTCCAAGCGCTGGTGCCGGCGGTGCCATAAAAATCGGTGTAGCGGCGATTCCACTTACGGCCGGAACCAAATTGCACGATGGGCAGATCCCAGGAAATGACCATGGGAACAATGCGCTTTTCGCCGGGTTCCAGAGTGAAGCGAACCGCAATGGCTCCGGCAATGGCTTCGCCGCTGCTGGTCCATTTGTCGTCACTGTTGGAAAGCTTGCCGTCTTTGCTGAAGGGCGCCCAAATTTCCTCTCCGGCGCCGCGGGGATCGAAAGTGGACTGATAGCTGACTTCGACGCCAGGCTCCTCGAGAGCAGCGATGGTGAACTGGCCGTCCCACTGTTCGGTGGCAGGGCCGAGATGATTGCGATCGAAGATGACGCCCTTCATCGTTCCGGCCGAACCCAGCGATTCGCTGGAGAAACGATTGAAGTTTCCATGGTTCAGCCCTCCCCTGAGATTGCGACTGTTGGTGCGGAACCAGCCGAGCATATTCTCCCAGGACAGCAGGACCGAGACCGTCACGCGATGCTTGGTCGGATTTTCCGCGTGCCAGCGGTAAACGGCAACGGGATAGCTGGACTCCTTGTAGTTATCAGGAAGAATGGGTGAGAACTGTTCGAGCGTTACATGCGCGGGAAATTTATCCGAGCGGTAGTCAAACCAGGATTTGGGGTAGAGCGCGGCGTAATCACCGGCGCCGACGGGATAATCCCATTGCCACGAACTGAGTGTGCCGCCAGCGGGATGATAGCTGGCCAGAACTCGGGCTTCGCCCCTGGCCTCTCCTTCCGATTTCTGGAACATGGCAAATTGATCGCCGTCGACCGTTTGATACTTATGAATCCCGGCCTGCATATGCCAGCGGGCGAAGTCGCCGCGATAGGTGCGGGAGAACGTCCCCGCGCCAAAGCCGCCAACCGGAGCGCCTTGCCAGAAGCCGTCGTCGATATGGCCGGCATCGAGTGCGGGCTTTTTGGTGCCGGGATGATCAAGGGGCTGCCCGAGGGGGCGGCGCCATGCCGCCTTGGGGATGTCATCGGCGCGCAACAATGGACTGGTAAGGACGAGACAGAGAAATACAGTGGACAGCGGCAGGGCGCGGGACTTCATGTTTCCTCCAAAAAGCTGGACCTGGCGATAGGCCGGACAGTGAAACATGCCTCGACAAAGTGGCTAAATGATAGAAGAAAATCGTTATTGTGTAAACATTTTAGATACGGGTTTCTGGCCCCATTTTGGCAAAATTGCCCAGGCACCTGCCGTCTCACCGGTTGTCAAAGCGCGCAACAATGGGTACTGTCTGGCCGGCGCCCCTGGGCTTGTCCAGGCTCGTGGCTCTTGACGGCAGGCGCCGGAACGATGGGTACAGGATGACTGTGAATCGTACTTTTTTGCTGCTGGTGTTCTGGGGAATGAGTGCCAGTCCTTCCCTTGCGCAGGACCCGTTTAGGCCCGTCTCAACGGTGGACGCTCCGGCGATTCAGGGACGGCCCGTCGCGCTGGACCAGCAGGGCCAGCTGCTGCCATGGCCCAGTCCGGAAGATACGGGCACGTCCTATGAGTCGTACTTCATGACCCAGTGGAGCTATTTGCGGCAGCAATACCACGGACCGCGGTACTACTACTTTTACTGTTGTGTGGACTTTGATCATGAAACGTTCGCGACATTTCCCGATCGCGGGTGGGCCAATTCGACTGGATATCTGCGGGCCATGATGGAGGGATTTGTTGAGCATCTTTATCCCTACACCGGCGATGCCCAGACCGTCCAGATGCTGAAGGATTTTGTGGACTATGAGTTGGAAAACGGCACGACCCCCCGCGACTACGTTTGGAGCGGCGTTCCCTATGCCTCGGCCGACCCGGGAGCAGCAAAATATACGGGGTGGAGCGCGCACGCAGTGGATTTTGTCGAACCGCCCATTGTCGGGGAGGACGGATACGGTTATCTGCGGCTGTACGAAATGACGGGCGAGGCGCGCTATTTGCAGGCAGCGCTGCGCTGCGCAGAGGCGCTCGTGAAAAACGTGAGAAAGGGCGACGCCGAGCATTCCCCGTGGCCGGTTCGAGTCTATGCGCGCGACGGGCGAGTGGGGCAGCAGCGCATGGGCGAGTATTCCGCGAATGTGATTGAGCCGATTGCGTTGCTGGATGAATTGGTCCGACTGCAACTTGGCGATGTAGCAGCTTACCGGCGCGTGCGCGAAGATGCGTGGCAGTGGCTCCGCGAATTTCCGATGAAGAATAACGTGTGGGTCGGATATTTTGAGGACGTGGCGCCGACGATGGGAAATATGAACAGCGTTATTCCGCTGGAGACTGCCAGGTATGTCTTGCTGCATCCGGAAAAAGATGCGGATTGGAAGAAGGATGCGGCGCAGCTGATTGAATGGGTAAAGACAACGCCGAAGTGGCCGAAGTACATTGTGCACGGAGCGATGGTTACCACAGAGCAGGGAGACGGCAAAAGTTTTTGCTGTTCCGAGCCGAACTATTGTTGTGATAGCCACACCGCGAGGCTAGCGGCGATTGAAGCGCTGTATTACTGGAAGACCGGAGATGCGTCGTATAAAGAACAGGCCTTTCGATCCTACAACTGGGTGACCTATTTGCAGGGATTCCCGCCGAAAGGGCATGCCTCGTGGGGGCCGGGGCAATGGTGGTTTACCGACGAATTTACCGATGGTCCGCGAAGAATGATGGACGGCTTGTGGGCTGTGCCGATTTGGGCTCCTGAAGGCGAGTCGCACTTTTTGGGGACGACTTCAGTGGTCACGAGAATTGCCTATGGACGCGGAAGCGTCACCTATTCGACGTTTGACGCAACCGCGGACGATGTCTTGCGGCTGAATTTTGTTCCGAATTCGGTGATGGTTGGCCAGCGGGCGCTGCAGCAAACCAGCGCTGCAGCAAACCAGCGAACCTGCTCACGAGGGTTATTCGTTCGATCCGGCGACGCGGGTCCTGCGCATTCACCACGGGGACGCCCGGGATGTGAGCATCAACGGTGAAGGCGGCGCTACTCCGCCGCGGAAAGTGGATTTTGACGATCCACATCTGGCGGCAGGAACTATTCTGCGCGGGCAATATCCGTCTGGTGTGATCGATTGGGGCAGGAAGACCTGGCAGATTGCCGTACCTCATGGACGGTTCTCCACCTTTAACTTGCAGAGCGCCGACGCGAAATCGGACAAAGCGGAATTCTCGTTTGTTTCGCCGCGGGTCTTTGCGGGCGTGACGGTTTTTAACCACAGCTGCGTGGACGTGACGCTTGAAATTCACTCTGCGCAAAATATGGATGTGACCGTTACGATTCCTGCGGGCCAATTGCGGCGCGTGCGGACTGGATGGAGCTTGCGAACTCCCAGGGTAGGTTTTACGACCATGAATGGAGCGGCGCTTGGAAGCTTGGCGTTTGACGATATTGCCTTTACCGAAGATGCGATTCTGCCGCCGGGAATCTTGGAGTCGTCGCAACCGTGAGCTATTGAGCAACTTACCTGTCCAATGGGTAGATAAAGATGAGTTCGGAGGAATTGGGACGAGGGAGAGTCAGAGAAAGGCCGGTTGACTGGAGATCGCGCCCACGAAAGAAATTGTCGGGGATCAAAGACTGCGGGTTCGAGCCGTCTGCCAAGCGGAGCAGGTATCGGGAGTCGGGATCGAGGCCTTGCAGGACCACGGTGTGGGTGGGTTCAGATGGGGAGGAGCCGCGGAAGACGTAGATAACTCCTTCGCGCGTGCTGGGGTTGAAATATTCGATCGCATCCCAGTGGACACCGTCGGGCCGCGGGGAGATGTGAAAGAGATTGCCATCGCGGATAAGCGGGCGAAGTTTTTCCCTGTAGAGGCGAAATTCCTCTTTTGCGACGGCGTGCTGTTCGGGCGACCACGCCGTGGTGTCCTGCATGATGGAGAGCCAGCCCATCATGCCGCTGCGCAACATGTACCGAAAATTTTCTATGCGCGGGGTTGCCCAGCGTTCGACATAGGTTTCCAGCATCGCGGCGGGCAGGACGTGACTCGTATCATAGAAGGCGCGGCGATTGGAGAGTGGGTCATAGGTATCGGTGATTGAAAAATAGTCGCCATGCGCCGCGCTACCAAAATCAACCAGTCGGCCGCCGTCATTGCAAATTTCAAGCAACAGGTCCGGATGCTGTCGGCGCAAAGAAGACTGAATGTCGTAATAGGCATGAACCGCCCGATAGCTCACGTCGGTAGAATTTGCACAGTCCGCCAGTTCGGAATTTGCCAGGCCACACTGCGATTTCTCTGTGCCGCTGAGCGCAGCGTGTGGGTGGTCCGCGCGGTCGCAATTCCTGGCAATCAGGTAACCGTCGTGTTCAAGCATGTCCAGGTGATAGTCGGCAACGATGCGCTGGACCTCGCCAGCCGCCCAGTCTTTGGCGGCCGGTGCGCCGAGGTCGATGGTTTTACCCTTGAACGCTTCAGGCTTCCAATCGGGGGCGGGATCGGCCACCAACCAATCTGCGATTTTTGGATCACGCGCGTTCAGAGCGCCGGGTCCGGCGGAAAGCCCGGCTTGCGTCCAGTCAACCCACAATCCAAATTTGAGGCCGTTTTGGTGTGCTAGGTCGGCTATGGCCGCCAAGCCGTGCGGAAATTTTCCCTCCTCTGGATGCCAGTCGCCTACGGCGCGGAACCAGCCGGCGTCCATGTGAAACATCTCGAGCTGTAGTTCAGCAGAATCGCGAATCATGCGCTGAGCCAGTCGTTCGTCGACGGCCATCCCGCTGCCCCAACTGTTGTTGACGAGCAACGGATAGTTAGGATTTCTCCAGGTGCGAGGATTTGTCAAAACCTGACGCACCCAACGACGCATGACATTTCCTGCGCTCTCGGTGTCCTGAGCGAAAGCTCCGAGAAAAACCGGGGGAACATCGAACGATCCGCCAGGCTCGAGCCTGGTGCGGTAGGCACCTGGATTCGGATCGAGCCCCGCTTCGCCACGCATGGATTCGCCGTCGCGCTGCAATGTCAAACGAGTTCTTCCGCTGAATTCAATGCCGGCGTACCAACCACCTTGTGCTTTGCCGGTGCGCTGAACCAGAAACCACGGGATAATTTCGCGCGGCGCATTCTTACCGGATCGTCCATACGGACTGGAAGTTCCTTCCCACTGGTAACCCGCCGGGATGGTCACCCGATGAGTGCCAGCTTCTGAAGGAGTGTCGGCCCCTTTTTCGATATACAGATGTTCCAGTCGTTCAGCGGGCGCAACGTGCCAATCGAAGACGAAACTATCCTGCAATGGAATCCAGTATTCGCGTGCATCAAGATTTTCGATGCGAATCTGATGCTCGATGGGACCGAAGCCGGTTCGCGCGTTCCATGCCCATGTCAGGCGAAGGTGCGGAGAGCCGGATTCATAGACGAACGAGACGTGTTGTGGATCCTGCTGGCTGGCCGGGCCATTGAATTTCCAGTGGACGGGAATCTTGCGGATTCCGGATGACGGGGACGACGGCGCTTCCCGGATTTCGACGAACTCGAGCAATTTCTCCGGGCGATGGTTTCGCCAGGGAACACCGCCAGCAGAGGACATCTCGACCAGTTCAGGAGAAACTGCGTTGGCGCGCAACATCAGGGTGGTGTCCGCCGTGCGAACGGTAACCGTAGTTTCTGCCGACACGAAATAGCTGGAGCCAAGCGAAACAGCTAGGGCGGCAACGACGCGCAGGCCTCGAGGGGGCAGTAGATGTTTCATCGGACTGCAACGAGTCTACTTGGGCGGATCCTGAATTTGCACGTGATGATGATCGAGAAGATCGCCGATAGCGTGGTCGACGGAAGCGACCGCCAGTTGATAACTGATCTGGGCCTGTACCAGGCTCAATTCGGCCTGGGCCAGTTGGGTCTGCGCATCCAAGACAAAGAAAACCGTCTGGGAACCGAGTTCAT
>Ga0193716_1001310_pt1 | contig 14541 bp, 14 predicted proteins | sample U2c1metaG_FD_145901 | JGI IMG/M metagenome (GOLD analysis project Ga0193716, IMG submission 145901) | Soil microbial communities from a riparian zone of the East river system, Colorado, United States - U2c1 | ecosystem: Environmental > Terrestrial > Soil > Riparian zone | place: USA: East River...
ATGTGGAGGCGCCGCTGATGCGCCGGCTGACCGGCGGCAACACCAGGCTGGCCGACCGGTACCGGACCGGCAGGGTGTTCCTCGTCGGCGACGCGGCACACGTGCACTCCGCGATCGGCGGCCCAGGGCTCAACCTGGGTCTGCAGGACACGGTCAACCTCGGGTGGAAGCTCGCGGCGGCGCTCCACGGCTGGGCGCCGGAGAACCTGCTGGACACCTACGAGGCCGAACGCCGGCCCGCCGCGGCACGCGTCACCATGCACACGCAGGCGCAGAACGCGTTGATCACCCCCGGCAGCAACGTCACCGCGCTACGACAACTGTTCACGGAACTGTTGCGGGACAACGTAACCATGCAGCGCGTCGCGGACCTCATGTCCGGCGCGGATCTCCGCTACGACATGGGCTGCGACGGTCCGCTGGTCGGCCGCTGGGCGCCGGACCTGGTGCTGGACACGGAAACCGGCCCGACCCGACTGGCCGAGCTGACCCGTGACGCACGGCCGCTGCTGCTCGACCTCACGGGCGCGCTGGCCGACGAGACCCACGACAACCGGGTGCGCGTGGTGACCGCACGCACCGACAGTCCGTTGGCCGGCATGCTGATCCGGCCCGACGGCTACGTCGCGTGGGCGTCCGTCGAGCCGGACGTCGACGGGCTGCGTGCGGCGCTGACGCGCTGGTTCGGTCAGCCGAGCCGACAGGCCGAAATGGCCGTCTGACGCCGAATCCCCGCCGGGGGACGGTCAGCTCACCAGCAGCAACGTCTTGCCGACCGTCTCTCGGGCGGCGATCGCCACGTGCGCGTCGGCCGCGTGCTCCAGCGGAAAGGTCTGCCCCACCAACGGCGCGATCTCCCCGGCCACCGCACGGGACAGCATCTCCTCGAGCGCCGCCCGCCGGTCCAGCCCCTCGCCGAGCTCCAGGATGCCCACCACCTGCGGCCCGGTCACGAAGTCGCCCGCCGACGACCCGTACGACAACAACCGTCCGCCCGGCCGAAGCAATGCCAACGCCGTCGCGCCGAGCTCGCCACCCGCGCCGTCGAGCACCACGTCCACCGGGTCGATTCCCGATGTCCAGTCCGGCTCCGAGTAGTCCACGACCTGGTCCGCGCCCCACTCACGCACGAAGTCCAGCTTCCGCTTGCCCCGCGCCGCCCCGATCACCTCGGCGCCGGCGGCCTTGGCCAACGGCACCAGCAACGTCCCGAGCCCGCCGCCCGCCGCGGTGATCAACACTCGCTGCCCGGCGGTCAGCTCCGCGGCGTCCAGGATCGAGATCACGGTCGGCCCGTCGTGCAGCAACGCGAGTGCCTCCGGGAACGCCAACCGATCCGGGACCGCCACCAGCTCGGACTCGGCGACCGCAGCCTGCGACGCGTACCCGCCCTGCGGCGACATGCCGCCGTTCGACCCGGTCTGCGCGAGCACCCGCCGGCCAACCCACGACGGGTCGACACCGGCGCCGACCGAACGCACGACTCCCGCGACTCCGTTGCCCGCGACGTACGGCGGGGTCAGCGAGAACCACTCGCCGCCCCATCCCGTGCGCAGGCTCGTGTCGACGAACAGGACGTCCGCCGCCGCGACGTCGATCACCGCCTGACCTGCGTCAGCCACCGGGTCGGGCAGCTCCCGCACAGCCAGCACTTCCGGACCACCGAACCGCGTAACCTCTACAGCTCTCATGAGACGAGCCTCGTACCTCGAGCATGCTGGAGGTCAAGCGATGAGGCCGCCCCGGTACGCCACCAGCGCCGCCTGCACCCGGTTGACCGCGCCGATCTTGCCGAGCACCGCGGACACATAACCCTTGACCGTCGCCTCGGACAGGTGCAGCGCGCCGCCGATCTCCGCGTTGGACATGCCCTGCCCGATCAGCGAGACGACCTCACGTTCCCGATCGGACAGTGACGACAGGAGTCGCCGCGCCGGCTCCGCCGCACGCTCACCGTCGGCGACGGCGGACAGCACCCGCGCGGCCACCTTCGGGTCGAGCACGGCGCCGCCTCTGGCGAGGTCACGTACGGCCTTGATCAATACAGACGGTTCGGTGTCCTTGAGCAGAAAGCCGTTCGCGCCGATGCGCAACGCCTCCTGGACGTACTCGTCGACGTCGAACGTGGTGAGCATCGCGACGGCAGGTGGCTCCGGCAGGCTGCGAAGCCTACGCAGCGCGACGATGCCATCGGCAGAACGCATTCTGATGTCGAGCAGCACGACGTGCGGCCGGTGCTGCCGTGCGGCGTCGGCCACGAACAGGCCGTCGTCACACTCGGCGACGACCTCGATGTCGCCGGCGCTGGACAGTATTGTGCGGAGTCCTGAGCGGACGAGATCCTCGTCATCCGCTAGCAGCACTTTGATCACGAACGCCTCCCCGACAGTGGGCGTCACTTGACGTTGCGATCGTACCCCGTAGCGGTAAGTCACCAGCGGTTATGCGGGTCGCAGGGCGTCCTTCAGCTTGACCCGCGACCCGCTGCGCATCACCGCGTTGGCGTAGATCCGGCCCGCCAGCCACACGAGCACCGGAATCAGCGCCACGACCAGCACGACGGACAGTGCCGCCTCCCACACCGGCACGCCGCCCATGGCGAGGCGCATCGGCATCAGTGTCGGCGCGAACACCGGGATCACGGAAAGGACCTCGGCGAGCGCGTTGTCCGGGTCGGACGGAAGGATCGAGATGCCGATGACGTAACCGACGATCACGAACATCAGCGCGGGCGTGATCACGCCACCGACGTCCTCCTGTCGGGACACCAGCGCGCCCAACCCGGCGAACACCAGCGAGTACATGACGAACCCGAGCAGATACCAGACGATCAGCCAGATCACGGTTCCCACGGCGGCGGACGCGGAGATCGTCAGCACGTCCAGCGCCAGCGCCGCGGCGAGGCCGACGCCGCCGATCACGGCCATCTGGACGAGCCCGACGAACCCGATGCCGAGCACCTTGCCGGCCATCAGCTGCCACGGCCGGATCGTCGACAACAGCAACTCGACCACGCGGCTGGACTTCTCCTCGACCACCCCCTGCGCCACCATCTGTCCGTTCAACAGCAGCGACATGTAGATGAGGATGCCGGCGATGATGCCCAGCACGAGTTGGTCCGGCTGGTAGGGAAAGGGCTCCTCGAGCGGCTCGACCGCCACCTCCGCGGCGGCCACCGCGGACTGGACCTTCGCCGGGTCGCCGTCCTGCCGGGTGATCTCCTGGTTCATCGCGACCTGGCCGGCGAGGACGTTGAGCGCGTTCTTCAGCGTGTCGTCGAGGTCTTTCTTCACCACCACACGGATCTCGCCACCGTCGCCGACGAGCAGCGCGTCGAGCGACTCGTCCGCCACCTGCGCACGACCGGCCTTCTCGTCGACGTTCTTCGTGTCGACGCTCTCACCGATCGCCTTCGCCGTGGCCTTCAGTGGCGCGGCGAGCGCCTCGGTCTCCTGCGTGACACCGACGGTCGCGTCGGAGCCCCCGCTGGTGAGCTTCATGACCAGCGCGAAACCGACGAGCAGGACCAGCGTGGCGACCGTCGTGATGATGAACGCCTTGGAGCGCATCTTGGTCTTGACCTCACGGCCGGCGACCAGACTCACGGCCTCCCACGTACCCAGCCGGATATCCGGGGCGCTCATGCTGTGACACCTGCCTCGCTCCGCTCGGCGTGCAAGGCATTCGCATGAAGCAAAGTGGTCGCGTTACTCGGCCGGCTCATGCCGCATCCTTCTCTTTCTCTTCCTCAGTCACGACACTGCGGTACAGCTCGGTGAGCGATGGCCTGCGGCGACTGAACTCCGTGACCGGACCGGTGGCGAGCGCGGCTCGCAGCACCTCCTGGTCGTCGGCGCCGTCGTCGAGCCGCAGCGTCGTGGTCGCGGCCTCGCGGCCGATCACCGTGACGCCCGCGATCCCGTTCGCCCAGCCGTCCGGCGTGTGCGGCGCGGTCACCACCAGCTCGGCGGCGCCGCCGGAACGCAGCTCGTCGACCTCGCCGATCTCGACCATCTGTCCACTTCGGATGATGCCGACACGGTGACAGAGCCGCTCGACCAACTCGAGCTGGTGGCTGGAGAACACCACCGGGATACCCTCGGCCGCCTTGTCCAGCAACACTTTGCTCATCACGTCGACGGCGATCGGGTCGAGTCCGGAGAACGGCTCGTCCAGCACGAGGATGGTCGGCCGATGTATCAGCGCGGCGGCGAGCTGCACGCGCTGCTGGTTGCCGAGGCTCAGGTTCTGCACGTCGTCGTCGCGTCGGTGTGCGACGCCGAGCCGCTCCGTCCACTCCTCCATCGACTTCGTGGCGTCCTTCGTGGACAGTCCGTGCAGGCGCGCGAGGTAAACGAGTTGCTCTGCCACCTTCATCTTCGGGTAAAGACCGCGCTCCTCGGGCATGTAGCCGATGTGCCGGCGCGTCTCGAGAGTGATCGGCGTGCCCTGCCACCGCACCTCGCCCGCGTCTGCGGCGAGCACCCCGAGCGCGATGCGCATCGTGGTGGTCTTACCAGCGCCGTTGCTGCCGACGAAGCCGAACAGCTCCCCCGCGCGGACGTCGAACGTGGTCTCCCGGAGGGCGACCACGTCGCCGTACCGCTTGGAGATGCCGTCTATCTCCAGTAGCCCATCAGCCATCGTGTGGTTCCTCCCCATGCGCGCCTGGGGGAACCTTAGTGCGTCAGTCCTTGCGCAGCGAGCCGATGCTGAAGGAGACACCCTGGTCGTCGCGGCAGTTCGCGTGCCAGCCGGACTGGTTCGGCTGCCGCTCCCCGGCCACCCCGCCCGCGGCGGTGATCCGCGCCAGCGCCGCGTCGATGTCCATGACCTGGAAGTTCGGGTCCGGCGGGGCCGCGTGGTGGACGAACATGCCACCGATCGGCCGGGTGTTGACGATGTTGGCACCGTGGGGATGCGAGCCAGGAGTGAGCTCCAGGTCGAGCAGCTCGGCGTGAAACCGCTTCGCGTCGTCGTTCGCGACCATCAGGACGTAGTAGAAGAGGTCACCCTCAGCGCACTTCGGATCACTGTCGGCGTACCCCTCCGCAGGCTGCCACAAGAGCAGCTTGCCACCGTGGCCGTCGCCGATCTCCGTGCTCCAGCCCGACTTCGACAGCACCGGCTCGGTCGCCGTGCCGCCGAGCGCGCGAGCCTTGTCCGCTGCGGCCGCCGCGTCCGACACCTCGAAGTAGACGTCGATCCCCGGCTCGCCACCGCCGAGGCCGCCGGCCGGCGAGGACCCCTCGATGTGGCTCTCTTCGGTGAACGTCCAGCCGAACACCGCGTGGTAGAAGGCTTTCGCACGTTCGACGGCCGGCGTGTGGATCGCGTAGTACATCGTTCTCCCTTACTCGGTCCATTGGTTGAGGGCCAGGCGCCAGTCGCCGTCCTGGTGGACGAGGACCGACGTGACCACAATGGATCGCGGTTTCTCGTTCTGCTCGTGCATGACCGTGGCGCGATGGGTGAGCACGGCGGTCGACTCTCCGATGTGGACGATGTGCGGGTCGGCGAGGTCGTACTTGACGTACGGCGGGTGGCCGGCCATCGCGGCGACGCACTGCGCCTTCGTGTAGGTGTTCTGGCCCGGGAAGATCAGCATCGCGTTCTCGGTCAGGTTCTGTTCGAAGAAATCGAGGTCCCCCGCGCCGATCGCGTCGAGGAAGTCGCCGAGCCGCGCGAGGAGCATGCGTTCGAGCGAGTGCCGCGCGAAGCCGGCGAGCTGACCGGCCCAGTTCTGCTTCTCCCAGCCGCCGTGCCGCAGGACCACGCGGGTGCCGCCGTTCTTGACGGCCTCGAACCGGACCTCGACGTCGGTCCGCTCGGCGGGGTCGCCGTCCGGCGGGCCGTAGCTGAACGCCAGGCGGGGTCCGGGTTCCCAGGTCGACACCCGGCCGATCTCCTTGTCACCCTGGAGAAGCAGCCCGTCCGCGAAGCGCAGGTCGCCGCCTTGATCGTCCGCGCCGCCGAACAACGACCGGTCGGCGCGCCACCACGCGGCGATGTCCCTGGTGAACAGGTCGAACGCGGTGGCGGGGTCGACCGCCACCTCGACCATGACGTGCGCGTCGGTCATTCCGCGTTCCTCTTGTTGGCGTACTCGGAGAACGCGTCGAGCTGCTCGGACCAGAACGCCTCAACCTGGTCGAGCCACGCGCGCAGCGCCGTGAACGGCTGGGCACGCAACTGGTACACGCGCACCCTGGCGTCGCCGTCGTGGGCCTGCACCTCCACGAGCCCGCTGGCGCGCAGCACCCGCAGGTGCCTGCTCATGGCGGGGTGACTCATGCTGGCCGCGGCGGCCAGCTCCCCCGCGCGCCGTGGGCCCTGCCGCAGCTCGTCGACGACCTGCCGGCGAACCGGGTCGGCGAGCGCCACCAGCACCTCGTCCACATCGTTAAGCACGATGGCAACTATTAACGAAATCGTTAACTATGTCAAGTGGATAGTGTTGGACCCGTGCCGAGGCCGACGCCCGCGGAGCTGGCCGCAGCCCGCGACAAGACTCTGCCCGACGTGGTCGCGCCGGGCCTGTCGGTGCTGTTCAGCGGCATCAACCCGGGCCTGTACTCGGCCGCGACGGGACACCATTTCGCCAGACCGGGCAACAGGTTCTGGCCCGCGCTGCACAGGTCCGGCTTCACACCGCGACAGCTCCGCCCTGACGAGCAGTTGGCGCTGCTCACGTTGGGCCTCGGCGTGACGAACATCGTGCCGCGCGCCACGGCCCGCGCGGACGAGCTGACCCGCGACGAACTACGCGCCGGCGCCGAGGGACTGACCGCGCTCGCCGCGACGTACGCGCCCGGGTTCGTGGCCGTGGTCGGCATCTCGGCGTACCGCACCGCGTTCGGCCGGCCGAAGGCCGCGATGGGACCGCAGGAGGAGCGGATCGCCGGCGCGCGGCTGTGGGTGCTGCCGAACCCGAGCGGCCTCAACGCGCACTACCAGCCACCGGCGCTGGCCGCGGCGTTCCGCGAGCTGCTCACCACTTCTCGGCGACACCCGACCAGATGACAGCGTCCATAGGTCGCTGCGCTCCTCCGCTCACGTGCTGCCCCGGCAGGAACTCGACGCGGGGCGCGGTCGGACCGGTGTCCTCCGGGTGCCACGCGGCGGCCCACGTCCACCCGGGGTCGAGCATCCGGAGGTCACCGAGCAGCTCCGCGATCTCGGCGCGCGACCGCCATCGCACGGATGCGGCGCCCGAGGTGTTGTAGAACCGCTTGAGCCCCGCGAGAGTGTCGCCGGCCTCGGCGGACACCCCGTCGTCGGTGGTGTGCGAGACCGCGACGAAGGATCCTGCCGGCAGCAGGTCCCGCAGCCGCGCGACCGACTCCGCGCCGATCTCGGCGCCGCTGAAGTCGAGCTGCTGGAGGTGCAGGACGGAGACGAGCAGCAACGCGACCGGCTGGTCCGGGTCGAGCAGCTCCGTGTCCAGCACGCGCCGCCACAGGTCGTACGGGTCGCGCAGGTCGGCCTCGACCACGGCCTGCCGGCGGGGGTCGCCCTCGCTGTCCAGCAGCAGCTCGGCGTGGGCGACGGCCACCGGGTCGTTGTCGACGTAGACGACGTGCGCGTCCGGGCGGCGGTCCTGCTGAACCGCCAGCTCGTCGGCGACGTGATGGGTGGCGCCCGCGGTGAGCACCCCGGAGCCGACGTCGAGGAACTGCCGGACGCCCCGGTTCATGAGGTGGCGCACCACGCGGTTCAGGAACAACCGGTTGACGATGGCGATGCGCCGCATGAGGGGAAACCGGTTGAGCACCTGGTCGCCGAAGTCCCGGTCGACCGCCCAGTTGGTCGTGCCGCCCAGATAGTAGTCATGAACCCGCGCCACACTGGGCGTGTCCAGATGGACGGCGACCGGTGGCAACGGAACAGCCTGTGGATGTAACACGAACGGAGCCTCCCGTGTTGTCCCCTCAACGCGAGAATACCCGGAACGCGCGCCAGAAAATAACCTGGCCCGCGGATTTGTGACGAGCGAAACTATCGGGTCAGCTCATGAATGAATTTCTTGCTTTCCTCTACGCTGAGTGCCGCCGCCTGCACTTTGCGCCAATAACTTTCACGTTCGTCGACCTGTTGCTTGTCTCTGATCAGGCGACCGTCCAGGCCGAACGGGATGTACACCATGTTCTTCTCTTTACCGGCAAACTTGAGCACCGTCAGGTCCGCGTCGAGAAATGGCAGGTCGGCGCCGTTGTGCAGCACCTGGAGCGAGAACCGGGGGTTGGCGTCGATCAGTGACAGCAGGTGCTCGGCCTGCTGCGGGACGAGCGCGCTACGGCCGCCGGGCATCCGACGCAGCGACGACTCGGCGAGGATCGCACGGAAGATCGGCGGGTTGTCGCAGGTGAAGACGCGCTCGCGGTCCTGCTTCTCGCGCAGCAGGTCGGTCTTGCTCGTCGGGTCCCCGGCGAGCTCATACTGCAACAGCGTGTACTGACTCGCTTGCAGCTGCATGGGAATCCGCTCGCTCTGCAGCGACAGGATCTCGACGGCGGCCTGCTCGGCCCGGCGCATCGCCATGAAGTAGCGGTTGGGCGAGGCGCCATCCGGCGCGCCCGCGGTGGCCGGCGTCGTCTGCCCCTCGATGCGCGCCATCAGCTCCGGCGACGGAGCGTAGAGGTCCACCAGCCCACGCAGCTCGGTCGGCGACACCCGCTCGATGCCGGACTCGATCCGATGGACCTTCGCCTGACTGCGCTTGATTTTCTCGCCCGCGCGCGTCTGCGTGAAGCCGGCCGCCTCGCGGGCCTCCTTCAACACCGCACCGAGGCGCGCGTCACGCACCGTAGCTCGACTTGGCACCAGAGACCCCACCGATCACTCTCAGGACCGCTATTGTCCGAAAGAGAGTATGCGATGCGCAGCACTTTTGCCGAATCCAGCTCGCCCGGTCGTGTCGCCCTCACTCGACAGTGAGTTGAGAATCCGCCTGACCAAGATCACTCTCCGTGGCAACACCGCCCGATGAAGGCCGCCCAGCCACCCCGATCGAACCGCAGCTCAACGGCATGATCACCCTTTGAGTCCCGGACCCCGACAGCCGCCCGACCGAGCTGAATCTCGACACATTGGTTGCTCGGAATGGACGCACGGGCCCGACGCCACGCCGTATCGGGAGCAGGCTCCGCCACCGTTGACAAGATCGATTTCCCCATGACCGACGCACTCTCCCAGAGAGACGATGGTGACGTGAATAATCGTGCCCGCTGATTAATCAGCAAGCAAGCGTCTCGGCTTGACGTTTCCTGGACATATTGGGGAATTCGAAATAACCAGATTCAATTACGCACGTGCATTTGCACGACTGAATGCACAAGCGGCCCGACGCACCTTTGCGGTGGTTTAGAGAAGCACCGCGTCAACCGTCATCCGGTGAAGAGCGTGCGCCGATCCACCATGCACAGACGGTTGCCGTATGGATCCCGCAGGTAACAGGAACGCTACTTCGCGGTCGACGACCTTGAGGTGGTCGAGCAGCGAGCGGTTGCGATGGCCGCGCGGATCGACGACTCCATTGCCGTTCGACCCTGGGGAGAGCGGTGACTCGCTTTCGAACGCTGCCGCGCCAGTCGGGGGGTCCGGGGGCGGAGCCCGCCGGGCGGGTTCTGGGGGTTGCACCCCCGGAGAACACGACGAGCGATGAAGGCTCGCGCTTTCCGCGAGCACAGCTCGCCCAATCGATCGTGCCCCAGGCAGGATTCGAACCTGCGACCTGCCGCTTAGGAGGCGGACGCTCTATCCCCTGAGCTACTAGGGCCTGCGCCTACCCTAGCGGCCGCCCACGCGGCGGGGTTACGGCATTGGCCCGAACGCGGCCCGGTGGTCGGTCGCCCACTGCTCGAACGTGCCGGCCGGGCGCCCGAGGATCCGCGGCACGTGCCCGGTCACGACGTCGGCGGCGCCGGACCGCGCCCACCCGATGCCGACCGCCGTCGCGGCGGCCGCCGCCGGTGACAACCCCATGCCGAGCAGCAGGTCATGGGCCGCGTCGAGGGCCAGGTCGGTCGTCTTGACCGGGCGGCCGAGCACCCGCTCGAGGATCGCCGCCTGGTCGGTGAAGGTCAGCGCCGCCGGCCCGGTCAGGTCGTACCGCCTGCCGTCGTGCGCGCCGTCGGTCAGCGCGGCCACGGCGACGGCCGCGACGTCGCGCGGGTCGACGATGCCCTGCCGGGTGTCGCCGAGGAGGTTGGGAATCGGCTCCCCGGAGTTGATCAGGTCGCGGTACTGGAGGAAGTTGGCGGCGAAGCTCGGCGGCCGCAGCATGGTCCACGCCATCCCGCTGGCTTCGATCGCCGCTTCGGCGGCGTGGTGCCACGAGCCGACGGTCGCCCCGCCGAAGGTGTCCCCGCTGCCGATCGCCGAGAGCTTGACGATCTTGCCGACGCCGGCCGCCCGCGCGGCCGCGACGAGGGCGAGATCGTGCGCGGCGGACGGCACGGCGGTGACGAGGAAGACCGAGTCGACACCCGCCAGCGCCCTCGCGAGCGACGCGGGGTCGTCGAAGTCGGCACGCACGGCGTTGGGCAGGTCCCCCGGGTCGCGGGACATCGCCAGGTATGGCACGTCCCGCTCCCCGAGAAGCCGAACGACCTGACTGCCGATGGTGCCGGTGGCACCGGTAACAAGGATCATGCCAAGACTGTCGCAACGCCCCCACGTCGCCGAATAGGAAGTTTCGGCACTCCCGCGCTCCTGGTTCGCGGCTAACGTGGACGGCGTGAGCTCACTCGCCGTGCCGGCCGCGCTCCGGCCGTGGGTCGCGGGCATCGACGTCACCGCGGCGCGCGGATCGGCGGCCGTCGACGTGCCCGACCACGCCACCACACTCGTCGTCCGTACCTCGGCCGACGACACCCGTGAGCTGGTCGTCGTGGGCCCGCGCACCCGCGCCGCCTACCACGTCAGCGCCGAGGGACCGTCGTGTCTGCGGATCCGCATGCAGCCGGGCCGCGCGCAGTCCCTGCTCGGCCGCCCGGTGCGGGAGCTGGTCGACCGCGCGCTCCCGCTCCGCGACCTGCCAGGACTCGACGTCGACCGCCTCGCGCACGACCCCGTCGGCGCGCTCGAGGCGGCGCTGGCGGACCGCAAGGCGCACCCGGACCTGGTCGCGGAGGCGGCGGGTCTGCTGACGAACGCCAACGTCGCGGCGACCGCGCATCGGCTGCACATCAGCGAACGCAGGCTGCGCACCCTGTTCGTCGACCGGATCGGCCTGTCCCCCAAGCACTTCGCCCGCATCGACCGGGTCCGCACGGTCCTCGCCGCCGCCCGTGACCTGCGTCTTGCCGACGTCGCGGCGACGGCCGGCTACTACGACCAGTCCCACATGACCGCCGAGTTCCGGCACCTCATGGGCGTGCCACCGGCGGCGTTCGTCGCGGGCCGACGCCCAGCCGCGACCCCCTGCCGGCACCCGTAACGACGTACGCGCTCACCAGCCGGCGGCCCGCTCGACCAGCAGGTCACGGGCTCGCGCGAGGTGCGGCTCGGCGAGCGCGCCCGCGCGGGTGACCAGGTACAGCGTGTTGATCGGCGCGTCGTCCTCGATCGGGAACAGGATCCGCAGGTCGCCGGACGCCAGCTCGCGCTCGCACAGGTACCTCGGCAGGACCGTCAGCCCGGCGCCCGCGACGGTCGCGGCGAGCACGCCACGCAGGTCGGGGACGACGACCACGGCGCTGCCCCTCGGCGGCGAGCCGAAGACGTGCCGCCAGTAGCGGCGGATGATCGGCAGGTCCTCCGCGTAGGCGACCCACGGCGCGTCGCCGAGTGCCTCGGAGGTGGCGCGGAAGTCCCAGTGCGGCGCGGCGACCAGCACGAACTCCTCGTCGCACAGGACCTCGGCGGTGAGACCGCGGACGCGGGGCCGCATCGTGGCGATCACCAGGTCGAGGCCGCCCTTGGCCAGGGCGTCGAGCAGCTCGTCGGTCTGTCCGAGGGTGACCCGGAGTGCGGTGTCGGGCAGCTCGGCCAGCGCCGGCAGCGCGCGCGTGGCCATGAACTCGGCCGGTCCGCCGACGTGCAGTGACACCTTGCCGCCGACGAAGTCGCCGATGGCCGCCGCGACGTCGTCGAGCGGTCCGGCGAGGCGGCGGGCGAGGTCCTCGCCCGCCGCGGTGGTCGTGACGCCGCGGGCGTGCCGGTGGAACAGCGGCCGCTTGACCGCCTTCTCCAGCGCCTTGAGCTGGGCCGTCACCGCGGGCTGGGACAGCTCCAGCAGCTGCGCGGCGGCGGTCACCGAGCCGGCCCGGTGGACGGCGAGAAAGGTCCTGAGCAGATCGAATGAAGTCATCAGAAAACTGATGATAGACCTCTCAAGTTCTATTGGTCACCGATGGCCTCCCGGTGGCAAGCTGATCCCATGACAGCCATCCTGCTGGCCCTGACCAGCCATGACGATCTCGGCGGACTTCGCCCGACCGGTTTCTACGTGCCGGAGGCCGCGCATCCGTGGCGGATCTTCCGGTCCGCCGGTTTCGACGTCGATCTGGTAAGCGTCGCGGGCGGGCGGCCACCTATCGACGGCCTCGACGACGGCGACGCCACGCAGGTCCAGTTCCTCGACGCGATGGCCGACCGGCTGGCATCGACCCCACGCTCGACCGACGTCGACGCCGTCGGCTACGACGCGATCCTGTTCGTCGGCGGGCACGGCGCGATGTGGGACTTCCCGGACGACGCGGCCCTGGCGCGCCTCGGGCGCGACATCTACGAGGCGGGCGGCGTGGTGGCCGCCGTGTGCCACGGGCCGGCCGCGCTCGTGAACCTCACGCTGTCCGACGGCAGCCATCTCGTCGACGGCAGGGAGGTCTCGGCGTTCACCAACGCGGAGGAGGAGGCGGTCGGCTTAACCGGCGCCGTGCCGTTCCTGCTGCAGACCGCGCTCGAGGAGCGTGGGGCGAAGCATGTCGGCGCCGAGAACTTCACGAGCCAGGTGTCGTCGGCGCAGCGCCTGGTCACGGGTCAGAACCCGGCCAGCGCCGTCGGAGTGGCCGAGGAGGTGGTGCGGCTGCTGTCCACGGTTCACCGATGACGGCTGCGTCTGGTGTGTTTCGATCAACGTCGACGTGACACCCAGCCGACGTTCGGAACCGCATGTCCACCTTGGTCTTCGGCCTGCTCTCCCTACCGTTCTACCTACTGATGTTGTGGCCGCTGGTCGTGGCGTCGCGTCGGGTGCTCGGGGTGCGGATCAGAACCGTCCGCGCGCTGGTCGGGTCGGCGGTCGGGTGGTTGGTGGCCGGACGACTGCTGGCGTTGCTGTTCCCGAGCTTTCGCGAGTCGCCGGCACTGTTCGCCGGGCTGCTCATCCCGATCGCGGGGTGCGCGTTCCTCGCGACCCTGATGTTCCTGTTCGTCGCGGAGATGGCGTTCCCCAGCGGTGGCGGGCTGGGGGTCGTTGGCCGGTTGCGGTCGGTGCGGCGGCGCGTCGCGCGGGGGCGGCGGTACTCGCAGGTGAGCCGGATCGCGGTGAAGCACGGGATCGGGCAGTACCTGGTGGGCCGGCGCGGGGCCGACGGCACCCGACACGCGGTGCTGGCGCGGTCCCTGCGGCAGGCGCTGGAGGACGCCGGGGTCACGTTCGTGAAGCTCGGGCAGGTGCTGTCGACGCGGCCGGACCTGTTGCCGCCGGCGTTCATCGATGAGCTGAGCAGGCTGCAGGACCAGGTCACCCCGGTCGGTTTCGAGCAGGTCGAGCAGGAGTTGGTCGAGGAGCTGGGTCGACCCATCGAGGAGGTGTTCGCGGAGTTCGACCGGGAGCCGCTGGCCGCGGCGTCGGTGGCGCAGGTGTACACGGCGCGGCTGTACACCGGCGAGGATGTGGTCGTCAAGGTGCGCAGGCCGGGCATCGACCGGGTGGTCGAACGCGACCTCGACATCGTGTACCGGGTCGCGCAGTCGTTGGAGCTGCGGGCGAAGTGGGCGCGGTCGCTGGGTGTCGTCGACCTGGCGGACGGGTTCGCGGCGGCACTCACCGAGGAGCTCGACTTTCGGGTCGAGGCACGCAACCTCGCCGCGGTGAGCGCGGTGGACAGCGGCGGTGACGTGTCGCTGCCGACCGTCCACAGTGCACTGTCCGGTGAACGGGTCCTGGTGATGCACCGCCTCGTTGGCGCACCGGTCCGGACGGCCATCGGGGCGGTCGACACTGAACGGCGCGGCAGTCTCGCGCGGGCGCTGCTCGACTGCGTGCTCCGGCAGGTGTTGCTGCACGGCGTGTTCCACGCGGATCCCCATCCTGGCAACGTGTTGCTGCTGGCCGACGGCAAGCTCGGGCTGCTCGACTTCGGCTCGGTGGGTCGGCTGGACGCCGCGCTGCGCGGCGGCCTTCGGGACCTGCTGGCCGCGGTGGACCGCGGTGATCCGGCCGGCCTGCGCGACGGTCTGCTGGAGATCGTGGACCGTCCGGACGAGATCGACGAGCAACGATTGGAGCGGGCACTTGGCGCGCTGATGGCGAAGCACGTCTCGCACGGGCAGGCGCCGGACCTGGACATGTTCACGGAACTGTTCCGGGTG
>Ga0193716_1001311_pt1 | contig 14537 bp, 14 predicted proteins | sample U2c1metaG_FD_145901 | JGI IMG/M metagenome (GOLD analysis project Ga0193716, IMG submission 145901) | Soil microbial communities from a riparian zone of the East river system, Colorado, United States - U2c1 | ecosystem: Environmental > Terrestrial > Soil > Riparian zone | place: USA: East River...
ATGCACGCGTCGCGCCGCTCTTCGGCTCGTTTGCAACTCTATGTAATTGTGCGTCTTACGATGAGGGCCTGCTCAGATTTGTCCACCAGAGAGGACACTTCTGCGACCGCGTAAAGAAACACTCACATCGTGCGTGGCCGGCTACGGCACCACTTGAGGTCGATACGTGCGGCGGTCGTAGTTGAACTTCAGATTCGGCTCGGCGATGAGCGAGATGTAGAAGTTGAACGCGAAGTTTCCGTTCGGCGCCTGCGTGAAGGCGAAGATCGCGCGCCAGTCGTGCATGTCGCGCTGCAGACTCACGACGTGATCCGAGAACTCGTGGAGCTCGAAGTCGTAGCCGGTGGTCCACTGCATCGACCAACGCGGCGTGATGTGGAAGGAGAGATTTCCGCGCAGCGTGCTTTGCGATGGGCTCACGTACTGCGTCGCGCCGCCGATGATCTGCGACACCGTGTCGGTGGGTGGCGGGCTTTGAAGGCATCGTTGATATGCGATCGGATCCACGAGGTACGGTGCGCAGAGCGCCTTCACGTCGAGCACTTTCACGTTCGTTCCCGTAATTGGTCGCGAGCGCGACGACGTAAAGCTCACCTGAAGATTCCACCCCTGGTTCGCATCGATGGCGTACGGATAGCGCGAGCCGACCGAGCCGGCGGTCGCCGGAAGGGCGTTGATCCCCATACCAGTTTGGTCTATGCCGCTCATGCCGTTTCCCGTGAGGTTCGACCCCACCGGGTTCGTGTCCGCCGGCGTGGCGCCACCGAAGAGTTTTCGCAGCGTCGTGAACGGATTGCTCTTCTTGCCGATCGTGAAGGTGGCCGTGAGTCCCGTGCGGAATGGCTTGAACTGCGCGGTGTCGCTGAGCGGATCGCCCTGAAAGAGCGAGTAGTTCGACGAGAAGTCGAAACCCGGCAGCAAATCGGACTGGAGATTGTAGCTGAACGAGTTGCTCGTGATCCCGAAGCGATGTGTACGGGCAGCCACGACGAAGTCGTAGTCGATCGGCGACGCGTTGATCGTCAGCAGACGGATCTTGTCGCCCGCATCGGGAGCGGTGTCGGACTTCGAGTGGAGCTTCGCCTCGAGCGTCTGATTCAGCTGGAATTGCATCGTCTCCTGCCGCAGCCCTCCGAGGTATCCCGAGCGCGTGCGTCCCGTCGCCAGCAAAAACTGATCGCTCACGTCCGCGGCCGGCGCGTAGGCGAACGACAGGCGTGGCTGAATCGACTGACGCAGTCGCGAGAACGGTCCGAAGCCCGGGAAGAACGCGAAGAAGGTCGGCGACGCGGAGATGCCCGTCTGGACGCGTTTCGACTGGCTCACCCACTCGCCATTGGTGAGTGTCGTGCGCACGAGATACGAATAGCTCCCGTCCGCGTTCGTGAGCGAGACGAAGGGCGCGACGTTCCACGTCCCCTGCAGAATGCCGGGAAGGGAGAACTGCGTGTCCCAGTCGAGTTGTGTTTTGCGGAAGTTCGCGTAGGTGCGCGATCCGGTCTGGACTCCGGTGTTGAAATCGAATTGCGTGACGGTGGTCGGCAGATCGTTGAGCTGATCGTTGTAGCGGAAGGTGTTGTTCAGCTCGAAGCGTCCGATGCGCAGAGGCGTCGAGAAATTGGCCGTCGTCGTGCGGGTGTTCGCCTTCACTTCGGAGCTGTCGAACTTGCCGGTGCTGTCGAAGAAGTACCGGAAGATCGAGTTGTTATCGAGATTGAATGCCTGATTGTTGTCCACCTGCAGCGTGGGCGTCCAGGCGAGCCACGAGGCGATGTTGATCGGCTGCGCGGTGACGGAGAAGTTCGGGAAATCCTGATTGACGAGATCGCGTCCCGCATACTGCGAGCGAGAGCCACCGGCCGTGATGTTGAAGGGACCGAGCTTCTTCGTGAGCGCGAGCTGCGACGAGATGGCAGCGAGCGCCTGCGCCACGGTGAGCGCGTCCTGCTGGTACACGGTGGTATTGCTCGTGTAATTCAGATTCATGTTCAGGCTGCTGCTCTGCGAGAACTGCTGCGCATGCTGCCAGTTGAATCCGATGGTCCGATCGCCGTTGCTGTACGTCCAATAGCTCGCGCGAATGCCACCGCTCACGAAACGGTTGAGCCAGCGATAGCGGAACTCGCCATTGAGCTTGTTGTAGCCGAAGTCTCCTTCCTGATTGCTCGTCCCGGAGCGCCAGTCGTAGGAGAGCAGCGCATCCATGTAATCGTTGATGTTGAAGTAGTAGCCGAGGTTGTCGATGGAGCGCACGTAGTCGGGCGACGTGCGCACGATGTCGGTGACGCCGAACCTCGGCGGGATGATGCCGCTGCGCCGCCCCGAGCGCATGTCCTGGAAGATGAACGGGAGCCAGAGCACGGGGATGTCGGCGACGTAGAGCACCGCTGGCCTCGCGACGAGCAGCGACTTGCTGATGATCTTCACTTCCGAGGATTGGAAGTGGTAGTGCGGAACCGGAAGGTCGCAACTCGTGATCGAAGCATCTTCGGCGTACGAGATGCTGTGTCCCTTGCCCGTCGTGTCGCCCTTCACGGCGGCGGCGTGCCCGTAGATGTACCACGTCTGTCCGTTCTGCGCGGACGACGTGCTGAGCCTGTTCACGAGTCCGAAGTGCCGACGCAGATCGTACTCGAGGCGACCCTGGGCGAGCAGGTCCGCAGTGCCCTGCGAGGGATCGCGGAGAAAGATCGTGTCCGACATGGGCGCGGTCGCGCGCATGACGCGGAGAGAGTCGTTGTAGATGATCGTGTCGGCGACGAGCGTCGTCTGGACGCGCTCGACTGCCGCTTTCCCCGACAGCTTGAGCGAATGGGTATTCGAGTTCAGCTGCGCATCCTTGCTCTGATAGCGCGTGGTCGTGTACCCGGTGCGCTGGAGCAGCTGCGCCATCGTGGAGTCGGGATCGGGCCACTCGACGAGGATGCGAGGAGCCTTGAGGCTGTCGGCGCGCGCGGAGTCGGCTGGATTTCGCGACGGCTGCATGCGGCGACCGTGCTGATAGTTCGTGTCCCCCGGAAACTGCCCGCTGTTCGGATATTGCGTGGGCAGTGGCGTCGGGTTCTGCGCGAGCGCAGGCGTGGCCGCCAGCGCGAGGGCGCACAGAATCCTCCGTACGATCACACCGCGGCCTGCGCCTCGAGCGCCGCTTCCCGGCGCAGGCGGCGCCGGTAGATGATGATCGTCAGCACGACGCTCACTTCGTAGAGCAAGTAGAGCGGAACGGCCATCGCGAGAGTGGTCCAGACCAAATCACCAGGTGTCAGGAACGCTCCAATGATCACGCAGACAACGATTGCGTGTCGCCGAAACTTGTTCAGGAATTGTGGCGTCACGATGCCGAGCAACGCCATGGACACGATGACGATCGGAAGCTCGAAGCAGATTCCAAACGCCAGGGTCATGCTGATTGCAAACCCGAAGTACTCCGAGGCCGTGATCATCGGCTCGAGCGCCGATGTGCCGAAGCTCATCAACCAGGGCAGCGCGAGCGGCAGCACCACGAACCACGACAGGCTGACGCCGCTCAGAAACAGAAAGGTCGCGAACACGAACATCGGCATCACCAGCTTCTTCTCGTGCCGGTGCAGTGCCGGAGACACGAACGACCAAAGCTGATAGAAAATCACCGGCAGCGCGATCGTTGCTCCGAGCGCGATCGACGCGTTGAGGACGATCGAGAACGGATCGCCGGGGTGCGTATACACCAGCTTGTGACCGTGCAGATACGGAAGGATCGGCTTCTCGAGGATGCCGATCACGTCGAACTGCAGCAGTAAAAAGAAGGCCACGCCCACCGAAACGATGAGCGCCGCCAGCGACCAGATAATGCGCCATCGCAGCTCCTCGAGGTGATCGAGGAACGGCATCTCATCGCTAGCGGACGTTCGTTGTTCCTGCATGTGCGTCCAGATCAGCGCTACTTGAGCGTGCGAAGCCGTTCCTTCGCGAGAGCCGCCTCATCCGAGCGCGGATAGCGCGACACGAGATCGTTCAACAGTCCGCGCGCACCAACGATGTTTCCCTTCTCCTCCATACCCAGCGCCCGCTTGTAAAGTGCCGTCGGGGCGCGAGGCGATGTCGGAAAGCCGGACACCACGGCCGCGTACGCCGAGTCGGCGCCGGCCGCGTTCCCTTCCTGCTTGTACGCCTCACCAAGATAAAATTGCGCGTCGGGAACGAGGTCCGACGACGGATACTGCTGCAGCAACGTCTGGAGCCCGGTGCGTGCGGCCCCCGGCGATCCCCGGCGCAGTTGCTCGAGCGAGAGCTGGAACAGCTGGTTCGGACCTGGCGTGCCCGCGCCGCCCGCCGGAGCGGGTGTTGTGGTCGTGCCCGCGCGCGGCGGAGTGGTCGACGGCGGAGTCGTCGTCGTGCCGGACGGCACGTTCATCGTGGGAGATGCCGACTGCGGCGCCACCGACGACTGGATGTCCGACTGCTTCGCCTCGAGCGATGCGCGGAGCTCCTGCACACGCTGTTGGCTCTGGCCGGTGAGCTCCTGAATCTGGAGGAGCTGCTGGCCGACGTTGTACAGGTCGCCCCGCACATCGCCCTGCATCTTCACTACGCGCGTGCTCAGAAGCCCGAGCGAATCGCGCACGATGTTCAGCGACGCCACGACGCGATCGAGCGCGGCGCGACGCGCGGAGTCGCTGCGCGCGTTGTCCGCGCGCAGCGTTTGTACGTCCGTGTGCAATGCCTGCACATCTTCCCGTGTGGCGAAGCACGCGCCGGTCGCCAGGAGCACGACCGGAAGGAGGCACCGCACGCCGCGAATCCCTGGGCAGCGGGGTTGATCGCGTCGGCGCCCGCGGTGATCTCGAACTCATCGCGACGGTTCTTCGACCACGCGGCCTCATCGTGGCCATCAACCGCCGGGTGCTCTTCGCCGTAGCTGATGACATCGATCACCGCATCGGCAACGCCGTGCTGCGTGAGATACCGCTTCGCAGCCGCTGCGCGACGCTGTCCGAGCGCGAGGTTGTACTCGTCCGAACCGCGCTCGTCGGCGTGACCCGCGACGCGAATCTTCACGCCGCTGCTCGCGTTGAGAATCGCGACCTTCGCATCGAGCGAAGCGCGAGCGGCATCGCTGAGCGCGTCGCTATCGAGATCGAAGTAGATCGTCGCGGTGAGCGACGCACGGGCGGCATCCTTCGCGCGCGCGGCAGCGTCATCCGAGACGGGTGCGGCGGCCGGCGGCGGCGGCGGTGGTGGCGCGGGCGCCGGGGCGGGTGCCGGCGCAGGAGCGGGCGCCGGAGCCGGCGCGGGCTTCTTGTGGCAGGCGCCGAGCGCGAGCACGCCGGCAATCGAGGAGACAGCGTACAGCGAGCGAGCGTTCATAGTGGGTCTCTCCAGATAAGGAACAATGGTGCAACCGTAAGGAAGCCAGGATCGAAGTGCGTCCAACGTAAATCGGGTGCGGACTCAGTGGGCGCGACCCATTGAATGCGACCATGCCGCCAGACGAGCGCCGCCCGTATGTGTGAGCTGTCGGGCGCGCCCGGATTCGGAATCGAGAATGAACAGCTGCTTGACACCCGTTCGTGACGACGTGAACACGAGATGCCGCGCATCCGGCGCCCACGCTGGATCCTCGTTCACGCCTTCGCTCGTAAGCTGCTTCACGGAGCGATCGCGCAACGAGATCACCATGATCTGAAACTGTCCGCTCATCTGCGACTGAAAGGCCACGTGTTGCGCATCGGGCGCCCAGTCGGGATTCGAGCGGTAGTTCTGATCGCCAAAGTTAAATGGTGTGAGCAATTCCACGTTCGATCCATCCACATCCATAATGTATACCTCCGGATGCCCCGCGCGCCCCGATGTGAAAGCGATTCGTCTGCCGTCGGGGCTGAATTCGGGCGAGGTGTTGTCCGACCCGTGGCCGACCGTGATCCGCCGCGGCGCTCCGCCGGCGACATCGACCAACATCAGATCGGTGCCCGCTTCGTCCCCGTGCGAGTACGCGAGCGTGGCTCCATCGGGCGAGAACGCCGGCGTCGTATTCAGCCCGGTCGTCGTCGAAGAAAGCGTCCGAGCCGCGCCGCCCGTAACGTCCTTCGTTACGATGCTCCATCCCCGACTTCCGAGCACGCTATAGGCGATCGTGTGCAGATCGGGCGACCACGCGGGCGAGAGTGACAGCCCCGCGTCGGTCAACGGCCGCTCACCATATCCATCGGAGTCAACGACGTAAATACGCCCGCCGCGCACGAACAGAATTCGCGTCTGCGCGACGCCGCGCGTGCCTGTGATCCACTGCTCGATCTCATCCGAGACGCCGTGCACAGCGAGTCGCCACTCCGGAGAACCGCCCGTAGGTGGAAGCGGGAAGTCGGCTACCTGCACTATCTTACGACCCGTCACATCATGTACTGCGACATGTACGCCGCCGGATGTGACGGTAGCCTGCACCGCTGCCACTGCGCCGAGACTTTTCCACAACGGGTAGCTGACCCCGGGCCCCATTGTCTGGATCGAAGAGGCGGCCGGCGTCCCCGCGAGTCCGATCACTTCGATGCGATCGCCGTAGTCGAGATCACGCGCGATGAGCCCCTGCAGGCTATCGCCCCACGCGCCGCGCACGGGGAGCACGATCACTCCCGGCTTCGTCCCGGGTTGATACGTGAGGCCGATGCGGACGGCGTGCGTCGTGTCCTGCGCCCGTGCGGCGAGTGGCACCACGAGCAGCGCCATCACAAACAGGAGGAGGGGAGCAGCGCGCCGGCGCGTGCGGGCGAGCGGGGTCGAGTCGATCATCAATGAACCACCGTGGGATCGAAGCTGAAAATGACAGGAAGGACGTCGTCGGGAAAACCGTTCGGGAGAGGGCCGAAGCCATTGTTCTTGCCGGCGGCCTCCACCGCGCCCTGCGCGTCGAGATCGAAGGAATAGTTGCCGGATCGCGTGACGAATTGAATCGCGCTCACCGAGCCATCCCGGCGAATCAGAAACTGTACTTCGGCACGAACGTTCGTGTTCTGATGTTCGCCGAAGTTCTTCGCGATCTGGCGCACGATGTTCTCGAGATAGCCCGGGAACGGGAAGTCGACGCCTTCGGTGCGAACGGTGGCGACATCCGTGCCGCGATCGCCGGTTGGACCACCACCCGCCGTCTTCGTCACCGTCTTGGGCGGCGTTGCCGTGGGCGTCGGAGTCGGCGTCGCGGGAGGAACGGGCTTGGACACCGGCTTCGATGTCGGCATCGGCATCGCCTTGGGCGGCGTCTGCGCGCGCGGCGGTGTGGGCGCGGGTGCCGGAGGCGGCGCAGGCGGAGCTGGCGGTACCACGACGCCTTCCGCGCGCGGGCCCGGCGGCGCTGCGACGATGTTCACGCGATACATCGGCGGCATCTGCTTCGGCGCCGACGGACGCACGAGGATGAGCGCTGCGACGACGGCGGCGTGCCCGAGCGTCGAGAAGGTGAGTGGAAGTGCGAGCCGCGACCTGCCCTCGGCGCGCGCGATGCTCACCGCTGAACCGTCTCCGGCTCCGCCACGAGCCCCACATCGCCGACACCGGCCGCTCGCATCACCGCGAGCACCTGCACGACCGTTCCGTACGGCACGCCCTTGTCCGCGCGCAGATAGATCCCGCCGTGGCCGCGGCGCGCCGCAAGCGCCTTGAAGCTCGCCCGAAACTCGACGTACGTCAGCTTGTTCTCGTCGACGAGAATGTTGCCGCCGCGATCGACCGTGACCACCAGCCCGTTCTTCGCCTCGAGCGGACGCGCCTGCGCCTGCGGCAGCGCGATGTCCACCCCGCCCTGCATCATCGGCGCGGTGATCATGAAGATGACCATGAGGAGCATCATGACGTCGATGAGACTGACGACGTTGATGTCCGCGTTGAGCGGAAGACGTCCCGCGCGCGAGCGGCGGCCCATCTAGATCCGTCCCTCGCGAACCATCATCGCGAGAATCTCGGTTCCGAAGCCCTCGAGCTCACTCTCGAGACGGTTCAGCCGAGCCGCGAAGATGTTGTAGCCGAACACCGCCGGAATCGCGACCGCGAGCGCCGCCGCCGTTGCCGTGAGCGCCTCGGCGACGCCCGGCGCCACCGCGCTCAAATTGCCGGAGCCGCTCACCGCGATCCCGATGAAGGCGTGGATGACGCCGAGCACGGTGCCGAGCAGGCCAACCAGCGGGCTGACGGAGCCGATCGTCGCGAGCCACGGGATGTACGACGAGAGCTGATCGCGCTGCGCCGAGCTCTCGGATTCGAGCACGAGCCGCAACGCCTCCACCTGTGAGCCGCGCAGTGGCGCCGCCGAAGCTTCGCGCAACGCACCGGGCTTCAGCTCCGCGAAGAAGTTCACGGCGCGGGTGAATACACGCGTGAACGGGTTGGCCTTGGCGCGCCGCGTGAGGCCGGCAGCGGAGTCGAGTGAAGGCGTGCGCTCGAACTCGTAGATGAACTCTCGCCCGCGCTTCGTCACGCGATGAAACTCGAACCACTTCGCGAGCATGATCGCCCAGCTCACCAGCGAGAGCACGAGCAGGAAGACAAGGACCACGCGCGTCACATCCGACGCCGAGCGTATGAGGTCGAATGCAGATGTCGGCACTGCACCGCCCACCTGCATCATCATCCCGAGCGTCATGCCTCGTCTCCCACGCGGCGAGCCGCGAACCATTGGTAAGTGGCGCGAAGACCATCGTGGAGCGACATCTGCGGCGTCCAACCGAGCACCTTGGCGGCCTTGTCGTTGCGCACGGCAGAACGCCGCTGCTCGCCCGCGCGCGCAGGCGCGTGTGCGAGCTCCGAGTCTCCCGAAGAAACGTCCTTGAGCACGTTCGCGAGCGTGACGACGTCCGTCTCGATGGTCGTGCCGATGTTGAAGGCCCGGCTGTCGACGCCAGTCGCAGGAGGAAGCTTCGTCGTCGCGGCGGCGAGATTCGCGCGCGCCACGTCGCCCACGTACACGTAGTCGCGCGTCTGGCCGCCGTCGCCGAAGATCGTGAGCGGCACGCCATCGATGAGGCGATCACAGAAGATCGCGACGACGCCCGCCTCGCCATGCGGATCCTGTCGCGGCCCGTACACGTTCGAGTAGCGGAGCGCGACGCAGTCGAGTCCGTGCACGCGGGCGAAGTAGCCCATGTACAGCTCGACGCTGAACTTCGCGGTGCCGTACGGTGACTGCGGATCCTTGGGTGCCTGCTCCGCCGTGGGGGCTTCGACGAGATCGCCGTACACCGCGCCGCCCGTGCTCGAGAAGACGAAGCGCGTCGGGTGCCCGGATTGCCGCACCGCCTCGAGGAGGTTGAGCGAGCCGCCGATGTTCAGCGTCGCATCGGCTGCGGGATCGGCGACGCTCTTGCGGACGTCGATCTGCGCGGCAAGATGGCAGATCACATCGAACTTGCCTTCGCGCACCACGGCGGCGGCTTCCGGCGAACAGACGTCGAGCTCCTTGAACGCGGCGGCCGACGGAACCTGCGAGCGCTTGCCGCTCGACAGATTGTCCAGAACGGTCACAGCGTAATTGTTGGCGATGAGCAGGTCAGCCACGTGCGAGCCAATGAAGCCGGCCCCGCCGGTGACGAGCGCGCGACGCGGCATCTCAGCGCACCTTCTTCGTCGGCGTATCGGATTCCGACTCCGCGCTTGCTGCATCGCTCGCGCGCAGGTCGAAGAGGTAGCGGAGCGCGTCGACGACACCCAACCCTCGGCCGTTCGCCGCCGCTGCACGCAAACGCACACTCGGCTCGTGTAGAAACTTGTTCATCAAAGCCCTCGAAAAATGTTCGATCGCCTCGCGGTCGCGCGGCGACAGATGGTCGAGCTTCCGCATCGCGTCCGACAGCTCGGCCTCTCGCATCCGGTCCATCTCGGTGCGGAACGTGCGCAAGACCGGGACCGCCGCGAGTCCCGCGAGCCATTCCCAATACTTCTCGACCTCCGGCGCGATCACTTCCTCTGCCGCGGGAAGCTCGTCGCGGCGCCGCTCGATGTTCGCCGTCGCCACCGTGCGCAGATCATCGAGGTCGTACAGGAACACATTGGACAGCGCACCGACAGCCGGATCGACATCTCGCGGAACCGCGATATCGAGAATGCAGAGCGGACGATCGCCGCGTCCTTTCAGCGATCCTGAGACCTGTTCGACACCGACGATCGTGCGAGGTGCCGCCGTTGAGCAGATGAGCAGATCGACATCGGCGAGCCGCGACCAACATTCATCGTAATGCAGCGCCTCGGCGTGGTAACGCTCGGCGAGCGTCGCCGCGCGTTCATGCGTGCGATTCGCCACGATCGCCGTGCGCACCCCCTCGCTCACGAGGCACTCGAGCGCGAGCTCGGCCATCTCGCCCGCGCCGAGCACCATCGCGTGGCGCCCGTTGAGCGTGCCGAAGATCTTGGACGCGAGCTGCACGGCCGCGGAGCTGGTCGACGCGGCGCCGCGACCGATCGCCGTCTCGCTGCGCACGCGGCCTCCGACCATGAGCGCCGATTGAAAGAGGCGGCTCAGCACCGCGCCGGACGTCGCACGACTGCGCTCCCATGCGTCGCGCACCTGACCGTGGATCTGCGCCTCACCGAGGATCATCGAGTCGATTCCCGCGGTGACGCGAAAGAGATGCGCGACCGCGTCGCGATCGCGACGCACGTAGCCGAATGGCGACACGTCCTCGCCGAGCATGGCGGAGAAGTCGCTCCAGATTGCGGTCGCGGCGTCGACGTCGCCCTCGACGGCGTAGACTTCGGTGCGGTTGCACGTCGAGAGGAGCACGACCTCACTCGCGCCGCTCGCCTCGAGAATGCGCCGTGCCGCGGCCTGCGTGTCGCCGGCGCTCACGACGAGCCGCTCACGCAGCGGGAGCGGCGCCGTGTGATGACTCACCCCGGCCGCGATCAGCGCCATCGGTCGGCCTCGCTCTCGATCGTGCCGCCCTCGACCCGCTCGCAGAAGTCGTCGTCGATGAGCGCACTCGCGGCGCGGTGCCACGCGTCCGGCGTGCCGGCATCGATCAGCCGGCGGCGCAACGAGGCGAGGCTCGCGACCGCGCTGCCATATCGATCGTCGAAGCGCGCGGCGAGCGAGTCGCGGATGCGCGCAGCGGCGTTCGGAACGCCGCCGGCGGAGATCCCGATCACCAACTCACCCGCGCGATGCGTCGCCGTCGTGCGGCAGTTGCCGCGCGCGGGATCGTCGGCGACGTTCACGAGCCGGTGCGCCGCGTGTCCATCGTCGGCAACGCGGCGGTTGACGGCGCGATCGCTCGTCGCGGCGATCACGAGCTGCGCGCTCCCGACATCGCCATCCGAATACGGGCGCTGCTCGAGATGGAGCCGCTCGTGCGACTCGGCGAGCGCGCGCATGTCGGCACCGAGCTCGGTGGCCACGATGCGCACGTGCGCGCCCGCCGCGAGCAGGGCGCGCGCCTTGCGAGCGGCAACGGCGCCACCGCCGACAATGAGTGCCTCGATCGCCTCCCCGTGAAGCATGAGGGGCAACTCGCTCACAGGAACTCTCCCGAGCGCGGTCCGACGGCGCGGAACGCGACGTACAGCGTGATCACGGCGACGAAGAAGGTGCTCGACCAGATCGCCGCCCGCGCGGCCTGCCACCCTGCGACCACGCGGCCGACGGTCAGCGCCGTGATCGCCATCCACGCGGTCACACCCCAGATCACTTTCAGCTGGTCGGCATCGCGATAGACGAGCGAGTACCCCACGGCGAGCGCCGTCCCAAGCGTGAGCGCGATCCATCCGCAGACGATGGCGAGATGGTTCACGCGATCGAGCGTCTCGAGCGGTGGGAAAAATCGGAAGATCGCGCCGAAGCGCCGCGACTTGAGCTCGCGTCGCTCGAGCAGGTACATCACGCCCGACGCCGCAGCAGTCGCGAATGCGGCGAAACCGAGGAGGCTGAGCGCGATGTGCAGGTGAAGCCAGAGACCGCCTGCGACCTTCGCGGTGGGGCCCGGTGCAAGCGGCGAGGAGAGCGCACCGATCGTGACGAGGGCCGCGAGCGGCGCGGTGAAGAGGGTGAGGCTCACCTCGTGCGCGAGTGCCTCGACGGCGAGCAGCGTGACTGCGACGACGAACGCGGCCGAGGAGAGTGCCGGACCCAGGCCGGTGAGCGGAGGCTCGCCGAACTGCCACGTGTACGCCAGCAGCGCCATCAGATGGAATGTCACGCCGATGAGGAGCAGCGAGATCACCCCGCGCACGGGCGCCGCAATTGGGCGAGCGAACGGAGCTGCCGCGAGGCCGGCGGCCAGTATGTAACAGGTGATGGCGATGGCGTGGGCGATGACAAGCATGCAACGGCAAATCTAACCGACAAGCGGGGGCATCGTGAGGCGAGAACGGGGGTTCGACGAGTGCTTAACCACCGCGTACTTTTGACCAGCCGCTCGATATCGCGCCATCAGTAGTCGCATTCGACACGATTCATGGAACCTACATCACGCTTTTCAGACCGTGTGGAGAATTACGTGAGCTCTCGCCCCGGATATCCGGAGGGCGTCCTCGACATCCTCCGGCGGGAAACGGCGCTCACATCTCAGTCGCGAATCGCGGACGTCGGCTCGGGCACGGGTCTGTCAGCTGAGCTCTTCCTGAAGAACGGCAACATAGTCATCGGCGTCGAGCCGAATGCGGAGATGCGCAGGACGGCCGAGCGGCTGTTGGAGCGCTATCGAGGCTTTCGCAGCGTCAACGGAACGGCAGAGGAGACCACGCTCCCGTCTCGATCCGTCGATCATGTCATCGCAGGACAATCGTTTCACTGGTTCCTCCCTCAGCCGGCGAGGAAGGAGTTTGCTCGAATTCTCGAGCCGCGCGGGTGGGTCGTCCTGCTCTGGAACAGCAGACGATTGGATTCGACACCGTTTCTGCGTGACTACGAAGCGCTTCTTCAGCGATTCGGGACGGACTATCGAGAGGTCCAGCACAGACACGTGGATCATGCGAGGCTGCACGAATTTTTCGCCGGAGATGAATTCCGTCGATTCACCCTTTACAACGAACAGTTTTTCGATCTGAATGGGCTGCGAGGACGGCTCCTGTCGTCATCGTACACGCCAAGGTCGACGGACGAGAGCTATCAACCCATGCTTCGCGAGCTGGAGCGCGTCTTCGAGCAACACGCCGAAGCAGGCCGGGTGCATCTCGAATATGACGTCGAGATCTATGTCGGACGCGTGGCCGAACACGTGACGCCGACTGCATCCGACTGATCGAACGAAAAACGGGGCCGCGCATGGTGCGCGGCCCCGTTGAGCATTCCCGTTAGTGCGCGAGCGCACGAATGCTCAGGGCATGCGAGCCGTGAGGCGCGCCTTGGTACCGAGCTTCACCGACGGGTTCTGCTGATCGACGAGAATCAGCGTCGTGCCGCGATCGGTGACCTTCACGACCTGGCCAAGCGCGACGCGCTCTTCCGGGACGGTCGCCTGCATGTCTCCGCGCCCCTTCACGAGCACCTTGTGACGACCGGCGTATAGCGTGTACTGATCGCCGATCTTCGCGCCATCCTTCGCCGTCACATCGATCACGACGTAGCTCTGGACGGACGGGAGCACAGAGTTCTGCGCGACGAACACGACCTTGCCTTCGGTGCCGAGCATGAGCGGCGCAGGCCGCGCGTCGTTGCCGAGCGTGAAGTGATCGATCGGGATGATTCCCTGGCCCGCTTCGACGTTGCTGTACTGCGTGATGATGCGAACCGTCGACGCATCGCCGTTCTCGGCGCGCTCGACTTCGACGACGCCGGTAGGCTCGACCATCTGCGATCCGTTCTCGAGCACGGGTCCGAGCTGGAAGGCGAGATAGCGATCGCCGCGCGCGGGAACGATGTCCTTGGGGAGCGTGATGTACGCGCGCTCCTCATTCAACATGCGCGAGCGCGGAGTGGTCGTGGCAATTCCGGAAATCTCGGCGCTGCCGACGATCGTGCCCTGGTCCGCCGGACCGTTGGCGCGATCGAGCCATGGAGCTGCGTACGTCTCGCCGACGCGCACGGCTGGGTGCGGGAACGCGGTGGCTGAAGCGCCGAAGCGCGAAACCGTCGCGACCCGGCGGGAAGCGGAGAGCGAGAACACCGTGGCACCCGTCGCACGCGGCGGCGCGGTGAGATCGGTGTTCGGCATTGGCGACATGCGATCGTCGACGACCGTGGTGACTTCCTGACCAGTGGTGGTCGCGACGACTGCGTTCGCGGGGAGCTTCAGAACCTCGTTCGGATAGATCCAGTGCGGATCCTCGACGACGTCCGTGTTGATGCGATAGATCTCAGGCCAGAGGAACGCGTCGTTGAGATATTGCTTCGCGATATCCCACAGCGTGTCGCCCTTCTTCACTGTGTGCGTGCCCCCGGGGGCCGGCTGGCTTTGCGTAGAGTCCTGCGCGGCGAGGGGCGCTGAGGCGACCACCGAGATGAGAAGGGCCGCGAGCAAACCGCCACGACGGAACGGTACGTTGCGCATGTGTAGACAGTCCTGTGTTCACAAGGGAAGAAACCCGCTCGCAGTGAAAGGCTGTCGCTGCACGATGAAGGGCACCGCGAGCGCCTGCGATCG